>ERZ1292623.4506-Hain-H51-01um-R1-4506-length-11381-cov-8_pt1 | contig 11381 bp, 11 predicted proteins | sample MGYA00564398_ERZ1292623 | MGnify/ENA primary metagenome ERZ1292623 (study PRJEB36523, sample SAMEA6512633) | groundwater metagenome | collected 2019-01-07 | study: AquaDiva: Metagenomics assemblies of 32 groundwater samples | reverse complement strand
ATTTTCAATCGCAAAAGCGAATGTATATTGGCTAAGTGTTTTGTATTTATCTTCAAGAGCGCCTCTGTAAACTTTTTCAATTGCCGCTTTGCGAAACCAATAAGGAAAAGGTAGAGGTTTTTGCCAGTCGCGTCCGTATAAATCAATATCTCCGGTCTTTGAGAAAAAAATTATCGCCCTGATTCTTTCCGTGAGAAGTTCTTTGTGGTAAGAGATTAACATTCTGTTTGAATTTATTATCGTCAAAAATTTTGTTTTCTCCTTTATCCAGTAATCCGGGATTATTCCCTTGCTAGGTATGGGCAGAGGAGTGTGAAAGTGCGATATTCCCGGAACGCCAGTTTCCCAAGTGAAAAAAACTTTATCGTAAATTTTTACCATTTTTTTAGTCAAAAATCTTATTTCCGGCACCACCACCGGCGGTTCAAACTGAAACAGAACTCTCTTTTTAAACTTCTTAATATCAACAATCGGATAATCTTTATTTTTTAATTTCCAGTAAAGTTTCCTTAGGATAAATTTGTGTTCAAAGGCAACATAAATATCTTCTCTCTTCGCCTCCGTCTGATTCCACAAATCAATTGTATTGATATTTATGCCTCTCCCTAAACAATATTCTCTAAATAAAATAAAGGGTTCTCGGCAATTATTGATGTTATACCGGTTATCTCTGGCAAAGTACGCGTTGTTCAAATGCACATATGAACTTGGGTCAATATAGACGTTTGTCATAAATGTAACTTATAAGCTCTGACGCGTCTGGAAAATCGGCTGTGGCCGCAAAACTTTGTTTCCTTTGGTATGTTGCTTTTCGTACAGAATCCAAAACTTCTGCCAATTTTTCTTCGCTACTAATATATTCAATCCCGGGAAAGTTCTTGTAGGCGCCGCCCAAAAACTCCCGATTAGTGTCTATGTACAAAATTATTTTTTCCGGCGACTGCAGGGAAGCTGTAAATAAGGCAGTGCTTGGCGGAGAAAACCCTACAATAACCTTGCTTATGGCGATGTATTTATCCGCAGGTTCGGACGGTTCCACAACCGCAACATTGGCTACAGCGCCAAGCGGTTCCTTAATTTTGGAAAATTGTTTCTCCGAAGGATGCGGCTTTACGAAAATGGTCCAACCGGCCAATTTTTCTGACATTAATCTAACGACTCTAACCCTTGCTTCTCGGATTTTATCTTCCGGAATCAAAGAATAGTCATCTTCTTTGAAACCAATTTTTTCTTCCGGCCACATAATCGTTATAGCTTTTTCTTGCGCCTTGACCATTCCGTCCGCAAAATAAGCTTTCTCAAAAAGCTCTCGGGCCACTTTATGCTCCAATGAATGTCCCAGTATGAACAATTTTTCCGAGGGCACTCCGTCTTTAATGGCTAAATCATAATCTCTCTTGGAAAACACGGCAGAATAATCGGCGTCTCGTAAACCGGGGCTCATATCCCAAAAGACAAAACTTGTTTTGCCCAAAAACGGCATTTGGCCGGCTGTTAAAGGAAGAATCCAATAATACAGGAAATGCCCGAAATGCTTTTTCATCTTTACCAGCAACATACGCAAAGAAAGAGGCAGAAAATCGGGCATGTTCAAGTTTGAATTGGTCAGACAAGACCATAGATAAAGTTTCTTGCTTTCAGCTATTCGAAAACCGTCCTGCAGAGCAAGCGTCAAAATTCCCTTCTCTTTGGCGAACCTAAGCAAATACAAGCTCATAGGCCATATGTCTTCGGGCGTAATAACAATATCGGGTTTGAAATCCTTGATAAGTTTTTTTGACATTTTGCTAAGCTGATAATTTTTTTGGAAAATATCTCCATAAAAAGGAGGGTCAAAAAATATAATTTTTTCCAGTCCGGGGAACAGATTTTTGTCGCCAAGTATTTTCTTTGTCCAAGAATCAACGTCTTCTGTAAACAAAACCACTTGGTGCTTCTGGGCAATCTCATAAAGATACCCCACAAGAGTTGCCCGGAAAGTATTGCGATTTGTCGCCTGAAAAAGAACCTTCATTTGTCTGAAAACAACGCATCTTCGATAAGATCAGAAAGCGTATGAATTACCAACGTGTGCATTTCCTGTATGCGTGGAGTATCTTGGGAAGGAATATTAATAAGAAAATCGCAAAGGCCTGCCATTTTCCCGCCTGTTTGTCCGGTAAGGCCTATAGTCTTGCATCCTATGGCTTTTGCCGATTTTACTCCCTCAAGAATATTTCCCGAATTCCCTGATGTGCTTATGCCAAAAAACACGTCGCCGGGCTTTGCAAAAGCCTCAATCTGACGCGCAAATACCTGGTCAAACGCATAGTCGTTGGAGATAGCGGTTACCGCAGAAGGATTGGCATCCAGCGAAAGTGCAGGCAGCGCGCGGCGCTCTTTCTTAAACCTACCCACCAATTCTGCGGCAAAATGGTGCGCGTCTGCCACCGAACCTCCGTTTCCAGCCACCAGCAATTTGTTGCCTTTTTGCAGGGCTTCAATAATAAGCGTAGCCGCACCTTCCATGTCTGGCGTTTCTTCTGCGAATTTACGCGCTATCTCCAAGTGGGTATCTATATGATTTCGAATAATGTTTTTCATAACTATTTCACTCTCCGAAGTTTCTCTAATATCGGAAGTTCGCTCCCAAATACCCTTTTCCTGCCGTCGCCCAGCCAGACAGGCACTAGCCGAATATCCCTTACGAGCCGCTCAATTCCTTGCGGTTCCAGCGAAGCTGCCTGATCTGATCCCCACATGGCGCGGTCTATAGTAATATGACGCTCCACCACTACGGCTCCCATAAGTACGGCTGCTAAAGAAGAGTATACTCCAACCTCGTGACCTGAATATCCAATAGGGCAGGAAAATTGCTCTTTTAACCAAGGAATTACCTTTAAGTTAAGCTCCTCATCTGCTCCAGGATATGTGGAGGTGCAATGCAAAAGCACCAAATCGTCTTCTCCTAATACCTCTACAGCATGGCGAATTTGCTCCACCGTGCTCATACCCGTCGACAGGATAACTGGCTTGCCTTTGGAACGAATATGGCGCAAAAGATTATCGTCGGTAAGAGAGGCAGACGCTATTTTATAACACGGAATTTCGAACTTCGCAAGGAAGTCCACACTGCCCTCGTCCCATGGAGAAGCAAACCACATTATGCCTTTTCCCTTGCAGTAGGCGTCAATTTCTTGGTATTCTTTTTCGCCGAATTCGAGTCCCCTTTTGAGATCTCCGTTGGTATCTCCAAATACGCTTTCACGCGGTCGCGCCAAATCTTCTGGAGTATACACCACTTCGATCGTTCTTTTTTGGAACTTCACTGCGTCGCACCCTGCTTCGACTGCCACATCGATAAGCTTTTTGGCAGTATCCAAACTTCCGTTGTGGTTGATGCCGATTTCAGCGACGATAAACGTTGGTTCTCCATCCCCTATTACTTTATCTCCTATTGTTACTTTTTTTCTTTCCATACTTTTTAGATTACTTATTATTTTTCTATATTATTACCAAGCGCTCTTTCCGCCGTCCATCACCAAATTATGGCCGGTCATAAAAGAAGAGGCGTCGGAACACAGAAAGACAATCGCGGCGTTGTATTCGTCGGGCTTGGCCATTCTCGAAAACATGTTAGCGCTTCCAAATCTTTCGACAAAATCTCTGGGCATCTTTGGATTCTCAACGCCACCCGGTGAAAGCGCATTCACTCTGATGTTGTATTGGCCGAGTTGAGCCGCCAAAGCCCTCGTCAGTCCTACAACGCCAGTTTTTGTCGTCACGTACGCAGGAGATTTATACTTGCCCGGCATATTGTACACTCTATGATCGTGAGCGACCACTGAAACTTCAGAAGAAATATTTACAATAACGCCCTTGCCTTGCTTTTTCATGATAGGGATCACGACCTTGGAGCAGATGAACATACCCGTTAAGTTCACCTGTAATTCTTTTGCCCAAAGCTCCAAAGGATATTCATCAACTGGAGCGAACAATTTATCTGAATTCTTATCTCCGACCGCCGGATTCATTGCGGCGTTGTTGATAAGAATGTCCACCCTTCCATACTTTTCCAGAATCTTTTCCACTACCTTCTTGACGGCTTGCTCGTCAGTAATATCAACCTGAAAATCCGGCTCCCCTGCCGTGTCTAAAGACACGGGAGTACCCCCTGCTTCTTTGATTGCTTCAACATAATGCTTGCCCAAAAATCCCTCTCCCCCGGTAATGATACATACCTTCCCCTGGAGCGAAAACTTCTCTTGGACTGTTTTTGTTTGTTCTGTCATATTATATTGAATATTTCTCTGCATACTGTTTAACGAACTCGACGTATGACAAAATAGTTTCTGCTTCTTTGCCCTCCTCTTGGCGCGCTGACTGAAAAGTGAAACTGCCTTTGTAGTTCGCTTCTTTCAAACCGCGAAAGAGTTTATCAAAGTCAGCATTCCCTGTACCCAAGGGAACAGTGGTTCCGTGCAACACGCGATCTTTGATATGAATATTGGAAAGATAATCTCCGTACGTGCTAATTTCCTCATACGCATCGTATCCTAAGGAAGAACTATTGCCGCTATCATAGGTGATCTTCAAAGATGGATGACTCAATCGCTGCACCAACTCAAGAAGTTCCTTAGGAGCAAGATCAGCCTCAAAACTTATCGTAATCCCCTGCGCTTGCGCCTCCGGCAAGCACTCTGCAATAGATTTCACCAGAATAGCTTTTTCCTCTTCTGTCTTCACCGAGGAATTGTCCACCAATGGAATCTCGATATTTTCAGCGCCAATCTCTTTTGCTGCCGCAACAAGCTGTTTGAGAATATCAATGTTTTCCTTTCTCTCCTGTTCTGAAACCCGGAAAAATGGTCTGCGCATGAAAAAGTCAGCGCAGATATGGCGTACTTTTACACCAGAATCTGCGATTGCTTCTTGTATTTTGCCAATCCCTTCTTTGGTCCACAACGGATTCTCTTGATATCTGTCCAAGTCAAAAATAAAGTCAATTTCATCGATGTTTATTTCAGACGCTTTCCTGAATTCCTCCTGCCACTCCTCTCTCCCTTCGGGAGATCTTTCAGAGAATGGAAAAAACTGGATCCCCCGCCCCTTCGGGAGAACCAAGCGACCTTGCATAATACCTATGGAATATTGTTTACTCATGTTTCTTACCAATAAACGAAATGTTGGAGCTTAGCCCGAGTGCGATCAACATATCTTTATATTTCTTGTCCATATCCTGAATAAAGCTATCCATCTCAGCCCGCTTCTCTCTTTCCAATGTTTCTCGCAACGGTAACCTAGGTGCGGAAAGTCCTGCTATAGCACTTTGCTGGGGGGCATCGGAACTTATCCAATGCATATGATTTAAAACATTATAATCTTGAGTAAACACGATTTCTCCTTTAAAACCACTTTGCTCCATTAAAAGAAGAAGGCTTTTTTTGGTAAAATACCAATAATGGGCAGAATGGAAGTAAAAATTACCATGGTGATTTGGAAGATTATATGCATACACAAGCGCATCGTGAAGATTTGGAACTTCAATATGTATAATCCCGTGGGGCTTTAGGTATTTTTTAACCTTCGCAATAAACTCCACAGGATTCTGAATATGTTCTAATGTTTGGAACAAGCATATAATGTCAAACGATTCCTCCTCAAAATCTGCATCTTCAATGCCTCCCGCAATGACCTGACAATGACATTTCTCTGTTGCAAACTCAGCGGATTTTGAATCATAATCAAGTCCAACAACCTCGTGAACATAATCTCTTGCGTGAAAAAGAAACATACCAGCAGAGCAGCCAATTTCTAAAAGCCGCATTTGCTTGTTTGCATATTTTTTCAAAAGCGCTATTCTATCTTTTTGAAAACTTACATATGTTTCAAAAAGTTCGTCTGGGTTTGACTGACTATCCAGCGTCGGCTTGTGCTTCTTTCTATAATCCTTGTCATAAAAATCTTTCAGATTCTCTCTGAGACCCTCTACGTCTAACATACCAAGCATGCATTGTTCGCAATAATATACGTTTCTTTTTTCGCCTCCCCGAAGCGTCGGTGAAATAATTTTTTGGGTGTACTTCCCGCACAAATTACATTTCATATATGTACTAAAGTTCCTGAACCAATTCTACCGGCACCCCATCTGGATCATAGCAGAAAACAACTTTTGCCTTTCCATCAGCTGAAACCTGGGGTTCTGATATAAATGAAATTCCCCGCTCTTTCAACCTTTGATATTCATCATCAATTTCTTCAACGGTAAACGCTATATGCGAAGCCCCCAAGTCAAAAATTTCATACCGATCTCGAGGCTTCCCTTTATGTGAAGCATACTCCAAAAGCTCCACCAGAGTATCTCCTTCATCGCTTGCTATCTTCACCGTGTGTACTTTTACCTTTTTTAAACCCAAAATAGCATCAATAAAAATCCCTTCTTCTTGCATATCTCTTTTGGTTTTCAAACCCAACAAGTCTTGGTAAAAATGCAAAGATTTCTCAAGGTCTTCAACGACAATGCCAAAGTGACGTATGCTTTTCATATTATTTTTATTTCTTACAAAATAAATCATGAACTTCTCCCTTGTTTATCATTCCTGCACATTCCTCAAGATTATCAATGAGATTTAGTTTTTTGGTATCTTCATCCATCACGTATATCCTAAATCCCAATTTTTCTAATAGTCTTAGAAATTCCAAGTTTCTGTAGTCAGGCACTTCGGTAATCATTGTTACCCGCGGATTTCTTTCAATCAGGGTCCTCATACCTTGTAAGGCCAAGTATTGGCTTCCTTCAATATCCATTTTGATAAAATCAATCTTCTCGTCTCTTAAAAGGTCATCCAGTTTTATACTTTCCACCTCAATACGGTCGTGGACTTCGAACTTGCCGGTTAAGAAATAATTAACTTTCTCTATCCTGTTTCTTCCCACCTTGTCGTATAGATAGAGATTGGTTTTTCCATTCCTGTCTGAAACCGCTTTCTGAAATAACGTAACATTATTGCATCCGTTTTCTTTGACATTTTTTTGAAGTAGCTTGAAATAATTCGGGTCTGGCTCGAAAACAATAACCTTCCCTTGCTCCCCAACAATTTTTGAGACAATTACACTGTAATACCCTATCCCCCCCCCAATATCTAAAAATGTGTCTCCTTGTTTAAGGTTCTTTCTTATTAGTTCTGTTGCAAATTCTTCGTATGCCTCTGTTAAATAATCTATTCCATTCTGGGGCAGATATAGTTTATAACCACCGGGAATTGTAATGGGACTGAGAAAGCGCACCACTAATCTGCTAAATTGTCTGTAAAATAAATTTCTTAAAAAAGGAAATCTCCCGCCAATCCCTTTGTTTAAAAATGGTTTGATAATGGTTCTGAATATTTTGAGTCCCAACAAGTCTTGGTAAAAATGCAAAGACTTCTCAAGGTCTTCAACGACAATGCCAAAATGCCGAATTGCTTTCATATTTCTTCAAAAGATTCTTTTATAACTTGTATGCCTTCTCGGATAGCGCCGTCTGGTATGGTTAAGGGAGGCCCAATTTTAATGGCGGGCCCGTGCGTGCTTACCAAAAGCAACCCTTTCTCCGCACACTTCGCTATAACCTTTTGCGTTATTTCTGCGTCACCCGTATATATTGCCCACATCATGCCTCTGCCATATATTTCGTTATCAGGAAATGTTTTTCTCAATAAATCTTCTACCCATTTGCTTCTTTTTGCGCTTTTCTCCACGAGCTTTTTCTTTTCGATAGTTTGCAACACTGCAAAAGCTGCGGCACAAGAAACCGGGTTTGCCGTATGAGTGGAAAAAAGGTCATAGCTATGCTGCAATAATTTCTTTTTGCCGAGAAGCGCGCTAATGGGCAATCCACCGCCCAGAGCCTTGCCCACCGTTATAAAGTCGGGTTTCACATTATAATGCTGGTGGCCAAACCATTTGCCTGTTCTGGCAAATCCAGACTGCATCTCGTCAAATCCAACTGGGATGTTATTTTTTTGAGCCCACGCGCACCACATTTGTACCCAGTCAGAGGGCATAAACTTTGCATCCCTTCCTCGAAATACTTGCAAAAAAACGCCTGCAACCTTTTGAGCATCAATGCTTTTGGGAGTCATGGATTCGTCAATGGTGTCTTTTGTAATATCGCGACAAGCCGTAGTGCTGCCATAAAAAGCTCCTTTTATTGTAAGTATTTTCCCCTTTCTGTTTCTGCGCATGGTTTGTATTGCAGCCTCATTTGCTTCAGAACCGGTAACGCAAAGCAACACTTTATCCATATTGGAAACTTGGCATATTTTTCTCGTAAGCTGTATGCGAGAATCATTGGGGAAAAGATAAGAATGGAGCAAGGGAGACTTCAATGCCTTTTCAACAGCTTTCCTTACCTCTCTTGCGCCATGGCCAACGTTTGCCACAAAAATACCCGAGGTAAAATCGATCCACGTATTTCCCCATTTATCTGAAACCTGAAAATCGCGTGCCCTGTCCCAAATAATGGGCAGCTCGTGTTCATACATATCTGCTACTTCGTACTGTTTCATATCTGCAAACAAGGCGCGAGACTGCGGAGCAGGAATTTTTGTTTTTATGTTCCTATATCTTGTTTTCATGGTGTAAGTAATCAAGAATTTTATTAGGACCTTTTTGCAAGTGGAACCGTAGTATATCTAAATCTTGCAGATTATCTAACTCGCCAACATCTGGCACAACAAAGCCTAAAATCTTTTCTCCCTGTAATACCCCGTGCGCTCTTATGGTTTCTGTTTTCCAAACATCCACATATCCGTCTGGCTGGTATACGGCTGGAAACGCTTGTCTGGACAAATTAGAGTGCTCGGAATCCTGTTCAAACAACCCCACAAAATAATCGCCTTGCTTTTGAAACATTTTATGCGGAGATTCCCGTAATTCGTGCCCAGAGCGCAATGAACTCGCCTCTGGGTGGGATAAGAGAAACTCAATTGCTCTGTCTACGAGCTCTGGATCTCGCAAGGGGGTGGTGGGGCGCAAAAAGACGATGTATTCTGGCTCATATCCCTCGTTTTCTTCCAGCCAATCGAGGACGTGCTGCACCACGCCAAAATCTACGGCAGTATCGGTTGCAAACTCTGCTGGCCGCATAAAGGGAACTTCGGCGCCGTATTGTTTGGCAATCTGTGCTATTTCTTCTGAATCAGTACTTACAATAATACGCGAAATATGTGTTGACATTTTTGCAGCAGCAATAGAGTATGCAATCAAGGGAAATCCTCCCAGGTCAACAATGTTTTTCTTGGGTATGGATTTTGAACCTGCGCGAGCCGGAATCAGTGCCAAGATATTCTTAGTATCAGACATAATATTCTTTAAAAAATGTTTGAACAATATACCTTCGGAACAAAAAAAATACTCCCGTGTACAAAACACCCCCTGCTAGAATTAAAATAAGAATGTGCACTTGGCTTAGAAGTAAATACCGAAGTCCCATACACATTACATATATTGAAACACCGGCGGTCAGCATCGTAACCCCAATACGACTGAGCGGCAGCCTGATATACGTCATTTTTCTTACAAAAAGCATGGTGACAAATAGCAATAAGCTATAGGTAACCAATGTTGCTGCTGCAGCTCCATACAATCCATATAAAGGAATAAGGATAAAATTCAAAATTACATTCATAAGAACACCTAAAAGAGTAATTTTAAACAGTTGGTTTTGATGATTTAAAATAATCATTACGTCATAGAAGGGACGAAAAAGGAAATTGACTCCCGCAGTAAGCAGCAGGATTTGTAAGGCTAATATAGCAGGTGCATACTCTGTCGAATAAAGGAATAGAATAATGCCTGAAGCCAACAAGATGCCCCCAGCCACTAGCGGCAGCGCGATAATAATCATCCATTCAAGCTCCTGACTCCATTTTTTCTGGAAATGTTCTTTTGAATCTTTTGAAAATTTACTCAAAGCAGGATAAAAACCCGAAGCGATAAAACCCATGGGCAATAAGGTTGCCAACATCACTCTTTGAGCTGCGTTATACCACCCGGTTTGTTCAAGCAAGCCCCAATATCCAAGCATTACAGAGTCAATGTAGCTGTACACGATAGCGAATATGGCGCTGAACGCTAGCGGCAAAGACATTGTTAAATACTTCTTCCAAACAACAATATCCCAGCGCAATCGCAAAGGAAACAGCTTAATACTGAAGAATACAGCAGTTACAACAAGGGTAATTGCTGCAGAAAGAGCATACGCATAACTTAGATTTTGCGTTGATGGAAATTGAAACAGCACAAACAGTCCCAGACTCACAAGCAATACCATCTGCAGTATTTCAAGCCAGGCTTCGTATTCCATTCTTTGCTGCGCGTGAAAATATGAATATGCTGTTCCGATTAGACTATTCATAAGCAGAAAAGTCCCTATTATCAGAACTAACAGCTGTATCTTCGAAGAATCAATTGTCAGCATACTCACCGCGACAATCAATAAAAAGGTTAAGAAAACCAAAACAAGTTTTAAGGACAAAATTGCACAGAAAGCATCCTTGTTCTCCCCCTCTCTCGCAAATTCACGCTTAATGATATCTGACAAGCCAAATTCAGATAAAACTACAAACAACGAAGCAAAAGCCAATGCAAAAGTAAATTGTCCGTATCCCTCCGCGCCTAAGATCCTGGCTGCAAAAATAATAAGGAATAACGAAAGAAGTTTATTTGAGAACGTACCAAAAAACTGCCAAGTTATATTTTTCGCAATAGTCTGTCCAGTTGTTCCGTTTGAAAACAATGAATAGTTTATCTTGGTTATATAATTCATATGCCTTCTTCTGCCATAATGCGGTTTACGGCCTCAAGCAAATTTTTTGCTTTGTAGCCTACTCTTGCTTCACATTTTCCGTCTCCTCCTGCATAGCCGGTTTCCACTAGCACAGTTATGCAGCCCGCTTTTTCTCCAGCAGCTATATCTGCAGTTTGATCACCGATCATATACGATTCCTTCAAGTTTATATGAAAATCTTTTTGCGCTTCCAGCAAAAGACCGGGCTTGGGTTTTCTGCATTCGCATTCGATTTTCAGTTCTGGCCGCTCACCCTCAAACCCTTTTTCCGGATGATGAGGGCATACATATACTGCATCGAGCTTTGCACCTTTCCTTCCTAATTCTGTTTCCAACTTTTTTTGTATTTCGTCTGCTTCTTGTTCTGTCAAAAATCCTTTTGCTATCATTGGCTGATTCGATACCAAAATGGCCATAAAATCTGTTTGATTAATTTTCTTTACTGCCTCTGGCGCAAAATCGTACAGCTGTACATCTTCTGCTTTCGAAAGCTGATCCACTTGCTTAATAAGCACGCCGTCTCTGTCGAAAAATACTGCTCGGCGCTCATTTTGCAAGCTCATGCGTTGTA
>ERZ1292623.1782-Hain-H51-01um-R1-1782-length-20137-cov-62_pt2 | contig 11381 bp, 12 predicted proteins | sample MGYA00564398_ERZ1292623 | MGnify/ENA primary metagenome ERZ1292623 (study PRJEB36523, sample SAMEA6512633) | groundwater metagenome | collected 2019-01-07 | study: AquaDiva: Metagenomics assemblies of 32 groundwater samples | reverse complement strand
TACGGTTTGTAATAATTTTGAATACTATAAACTTATAAAAAGCAATAAAATTATGACTAACAATGAAAGGCTTGAAAATATTAAAAAAGAAATAGAGATTTTTAAAAAAGAGAAGGTATAAATGATTAAACCACTTGTAAATAATACATCAGAAGATGAGGGACAGATTAAAGATGCAGAGGACAAGGTTAAGTATAACAGAAAGCAGGAGCTTGACGATTTAAGGCATATACTATCATTACCTGAAGGCAAGAGGTTTATATTAAGATACCTTTATGGGGTATGTGGCATCTTAAAGCCTGTTTATACAGGTAACTCCGAGACATATTTTTTAGATGGTAAAAGGGCGGTAGGATTGACATTACTTGAAGAAGTTAAAGAAGTGGATACTAAAAGTTTTGTTGAGATGATAACTAAGAATATGGAGGCAATAGTATAAAGTATGGATGATGTTAAAAAACTTGTAAAAGATTTCTTGATAAAATTAGGAATTATTACCGAGAAGTTTACAGGAGAAATAGTAATAATTATAAATGAGGGCGGTGTAAGGGGAATATTCAAACAGAGAGAGAAAGTAATATGATTAAAAAGGAGAGTGATAACTATGTTTGATGATACACCAGCTTATTAAATTTTAAATAGTCGGATTATTTTAAACCCTGATTGATTTCAGGATTATTAAAAACCCGAAGTTGACTACAAATTATCGTAGTTGGCTTCGGGTTTTTTTTTACACAAAGGAGGTAAAAGATTATGCCAGAAGATGTAAAAGAAGATGCAACGAAGGATGACACCAAAGGGGCATCGGATAAAGCAGAGGGAAAGGAAGATGTAACACCTGAAGGCGGGGACGCTGATACAAAGGGCAAAGCCGAAGGTGAGAAAAAGACAGATGATGTTCAGACAGTTGAAATAACCCTAAAACTGCCTGATGGCTCACTTCTAACACCTGCGGATGTTGAAAGACTTACTGCCTTGGCAAAGGAGAAAGGACTTTCACAGGACGCCGCACAGGAATTGTTAGACCGAGACCATAACACTGTCAAATCTTTTCATGAAGTCCAGAAAAAGCAGTTAGATGACATGAGAAAGATATGGGTTAAAGAAATTCAGGATGACCCCGAATATGGGGGTAAGGATGCAAAAAAGAATCAGGAAATTGCTAAACGAGGGATGAATTATATCGGCAATAAGATAGGTAAGGCAAAAGAGCTTGAGCAGATACTTAATCTGACAGGTCTTGGCGATAACCCTGTTTTTATTCGTATGTTTCACTTCTTTGGTAAAGCAATGGCTGACGATACTTTTGTGCATTCAAAAGACAAATCATCTGACAAAGAAAATCAGCCAGCATATAAGAAATTTTATCCTGATGCTGATTAAAAATAAGGAGGAATAGAAAATGGCAGAATTAGGAACGACCAGATTAACTTATTCGGAATTAGCTAAAAGATTGGGGCCGGACGGTAAGATTGCAGAGGCAGTTAATATATTGGCACAGACCAATGAAATGATTGACGATATGGTTGTTACTGAAGGCAATCTTCCAAATGGGCATCAGATAGCCATTAAGACAGCAATCACTACGCCTGTGTTAAGAATGTATAATCAGGGTGTATCACCGACCACAGGCAAGAGCGGGCAGATTGTTGAGCCTATGGCAATGCTGGAAGACAGGAGTGAAGCCGATAAAGACTTGGCAGAATTGAATGGCAATGTAGGACAGTTTAGAATGGATGAAGCCGAAACCCATCTTGAAGGTATGAATCAGAGGTTTCAGGAGTCATTTATTTATGGCTCAGCTGCTACTCCCGGCGACATCATAGGTTTTGCACCACGCTATTCGGATTTAAGCGGAGGTAATGCCGATAATATCTTGGATGGCGGAGGCACAGGAAGCGATAATCTGTCAATATTCCTTGTTGGATGGCATAAAAAATATTGTCATGCTTTTCATCCAAAGGGTGCAAAGGTAGGGTTATTGCATGAGGATTTAGGCATTATAGATGCCTTTGATGCGGACAATAAGAGGTTCAGGGCTTATTCCGACTGGTTTCAGTGGAAGTTTGGACTTGCTGTAGGTGATTGGAGGTATGTTGTAAGGATTGCCAATATTGATGTATCCAATCTTGTTAATGAATCCTCAGCGGCAAATCTTATAAAACTCATGTCAAAGTCTATTGACAGGATACCCTCAAGAAGTGCGAGCCTTAGTTTTTACTGTAACGCAACTGTTACATCAATGTTAAGGATACAGGGACTCAATAACAGCACTTCCGCAGTAGAGGTTCAGAGGGCATTAGACCAGTTTGGTAGGGTAGGTTCAATCTCATTCTTAGGTATTCCTGTGAAGAGAGTTGACCAGATGCTAAACACAGAGGAAAGAGTAGTTTAATTAATCTAATGAAAGGAGGGATTTAATTATGAATTATGATAAAAATGATGTTTTGAGTAGTGCACAGGCACTTACTTCAGGAACGACCGTATCAACAAATTATAAAAACTTAGGTGGTGATTATAATTTTGGAGTAGGTGAGCCTGTAGGTGTGGCGTTAATAGTTACAACTGGGGCAGCCACATCAGCAGGAAGCGGGACATTTACTTTTGAGATTGAGACTGATAGCGTAAGCACATTTGCTACAGGAACTATTCTCATATCAAGAACTATACCGGGTGCAGACCTTGCAGAAGGAGAGGTCTTGGTTCTACCTATACCTGCCGATAAAGGGTGTAAACAGTTTAATCAGATTAAATATATCCTTGCAGGAACTTCACCGACAGTAGGTATTACTGCAGTATTTATGCCTATAAAGGGGATACCTTCTAATGGTATTAATTATGCTGCGGGTTCAAGTGTAGGGACATAATCTAATAAGGGGGAGTATTGAATCTCTCCCTTTATTTTAAGGAGGTGTATATTATGTTAGTTGAAGCAATCAAGAAAGGGTATTTTGGTTTGAAGATAAGAAATAAAGGCGACCAGTTTGAGGTAGGAGATGAAAAGGCTGTATCTAAAATATGGATGAAGCCTGTTACGAGTGCTAACCCATCTGTTACGGTTGGAGTTGAGTTTGATGGTAATGGTAATGTAGTAAAACCTGCTGGGAATGGTGGACTTTCATTCAAGGGGAAAAGGTAGTAAATTTCTGTGGGGGTGTGAAATCAGATATTTCATACCCCTGCCTTTAAACTATGACAGACTCATTTTTTAAAAGACCTGAATTGCATATCATACAAGGGGATGGCAATAAAGTCATGGAGAAGTTAGAGGACATAGACAGGAAAGTTGATTCCCTGCGATTAGCAAAGCCTCTCCCTGTATCAGATACATCATCACAGGCAGATAGTGGAGTCGCCACTTATGAGAGGGAGTTACCGAAGGCTGAAACAGCATCACTTTCCGAAATACCTATTACAGGGGATATTTTCATTGAAGCTGAAAAAACAGTTGACACTCCTGCATCAGGAGTAATTACAGAGGACGAAGGGCGTCCTTTCAAGGAAGGCGGAGAATCCGTATCAAATATTATTCAATTTCCTATTAAGAAGATTGAATTATCTTTTTATCAAAGAGTTTTAAGATTGTTTAAAAATATAATTAAGTGTTTTAAGGAGTTTTGAGATGGCAACAAAAGTTGAAATCTGTAATCTTGCATCAACACATTTAGGTGTAGGACATTCAATTAGTAATTTTGATACCGACCAATCAGAAGAAGGGCAGGCTTATAGGGCGGTTTATGATATTGCCTTAAGAGTTGTTTTAAGAGAACATCCCCTAACATTTACAACGAAGATAGCCACCCTTGCACTCATTGAAGAAGACCCTAATACTGAATGGCAATATTCTTACAGATACCCTGTAGATTGCATAACTATAAGGCGAATATTGTCAGGAACAAGGGCAGATACAAGGCAGTCAAGACTACCATATAAAATAGGTGCAGACTCACAGGGAATTGTGATTTGGACAGACCAAGAAAATGCAGAGATGGAATACACTTACTATGCCGATAATCCAAATCATTATCCATCGGATTTTGTATTAGCATTTTCATATTATCTTGCTCATATTGTGTCAAAGAGAATATCGGTAGGCGACCAATTCAAGCTGGGTGATAGGGCATATCAAATGTATCTCATAGAGATAAGTAGAGCAGCGGCGGCTGGATTCAATGAATCTCAGAGCGAAGAGGAAATTGAAAGCGAGTTTATAAGGGCGAGGAGTTAATGACTAATTTCCGTCAGTTGAGTTTTGCTTCGGGTGAAATATCGCCAGCCCTTTATGGCAGGGTTGACCATGTTAAATATGCCACAGGGCTTAAGACCCTAAAGAATTTCCTTGTAATGAGGCATGGCGGGGTTACAAACAGGGCAGGCACTGGATGGATAGGCGAAGTCAAAGACTCTACAAAAAAAATCAGATACATTTCATTCATATTCAATGCTTCTCAAACATATATTTTAGAATTTGGTAATCAATACATGAGGGTTATGAGGGCGGGTTCTTATGTAACAAAAACAGATATAAATATTTATTCAATATCTCAATCTAATCCCTGCCTTATCACAATATCAAATATTTATAATATCTCAAATGGTGATGAGATTTTCATATCAGATGTTAAAGGTATGACAAATTTAAACGGAAGGCAATTTACTGTTTATAATGTTACGACAGGCATAGGGGTTCGCCGTTTTTCAATAAAATATAAAGATGGCTCAATAGTTAATTCTACTTCATTCCCTGCTTATATAAGCGGTGGCATAATCAGGACAATATATGAAATATCTACACCTTACCTTGAGGCAGATTTACCTAATATTGAATACACACAGTCGGCAGATGTTATAACTCTATCTCACCCTTCATATCCTCAAGCAGAATTAACAAGGACAGGGCATACAGCATGGACATTAACAAATAAGATTTATGGTGCATCAATATCGCCTCCGACAGGTGTAGCAGTGGCATCAGGCGGGGCAGGAACTAACACTTACCGATATAAGGTTACATCTATAGCAGAAGAAACCCTTGAGGAGTCCTTACCCTCGTCTTTAGCACAGATAACGCTTGCGGCAGTGCCTACTTCTACCGCTCCTCATGCAGTAACATGGGCAGTGGCATCAGGGTCTATATCTTACAATGTTTATAGGGAATTGAATAATCTTTATTGCTGGGTCGGTATAGCGGATGAAACGAGTTTCAGCGATATAGGATATACGCCCGACATGATGGATAATCCCCCGGAAGATAGACAGCCTTTTAGTGACACAGGTAATTACCCGGCAACAGCCTGTTATCAACAGCAAAGACTATTATCAGGAGGCTCGAATAATGACCCTGAGACTGTTTTTGGAAGCAAGATAGGATTATATGACAATATGATGATGAGTTCGCCCATGCAAGATGATGACCCAGTTACATTTACCCTTGCAGGCAGAATTATAAACAGAATAAAACACATGGTTGATTTTGGAAGGCTTTATATTTTCACAGATGGGGGAGAATGGAGGGTTGAGGGAGACCAAGCAGGCTCAATCACTCCGTCAACAATTAATCCGAGACAATACACAGCCAATGGTTCAGGTGATTTAGCTCCTCTTATCGTAGGCAATAGCATTGTTTATTTGCAAGGTAGGGGTTCATATATAAGAGATTTATTTAATTTTCAAATGCAAGGTTATGAAGGTGATGAGTTATCAATATTCTCATCTCACCTTATAGACGGTTATCAAATAATAAGCTGGACATATCAGGCAATTCCTCAATCAGTTATATGGATTGTTAGGGATGATGGCATTTTATTATCTATTACCTATGTCAAAAATCAAGAAGTAATCGGCTGGGCTAAACATGAGTTTGAAAATGGGTTTGTTGAAAGAGTTTGCTCAATTCCCGAAGGAGATGAAGATGTTCTATATTTGAACATTAAAAGAGAAATAAATGGAAGGACTGTCAGATATAACGAATACATGAAAACAAGGAAGATAGGCAATAGTATTGCCGATTCAGTGTTTATGGACTCATCCTTAACCTATGATGGCAGGAATACTACATCTGATACAATGACACTATCGGGCTCAGGGACCTGGACTTATGAGGATAGTAAAACCCTTACTTGCTCAAGTAGTGCTACCTTTACTTTCACAAGTGATGATGTAGGCAATCAAATACATCTTACAGGTTCGGATAATACAGTTATAAGGGCAAGCATAACAGCCTATATAAACCCATTACAGGCAACAGTTAAGCCAAATAAGGATGTGCCTGTAAGTATGCAGAATGTCGCTATATCGGATTGGAGTAAAGCAGTTGATGTTATATCAGGTTTATGGCATTTAGAGGGTGAGAATGTAAGTATTTTTGCGGATGGGTTTGTAAGTGCTAACCCCAATAATCCCGCTTATGAGGTTAAAAGTGTAACAAGCGGGACAATAACCCTTGATGAGTCTCATAGTGTGGTTCATGTGGGTTTACCTATTACCGCCGATTTAGAGACCTTAAATATTGATACAAACATGGGGCAGTTTCAATCCATTGCAGATAGGTCTAAAAAGATTAATAGAGTAACATTGTTTGTAGAGTCCAGTAGAGGTATTTGGATAGGCAATGATGAAGATAGCCTAACTGAATTTAAGACACCTTTTCAATCAAACAATGACCTGCCTACTGAATTAAGGACAGGTGCCATTAGCATAAATATTAAGCCCGAATGGAACTCATCAGGGCATATATTCATAAGGCAAATTGACCCTTTACCTCTGTCAATACTGTCAATTGTGCCAGCAGGGAGCATATAAAATATGGGATGGGTAATAGCGGTAGGATTAAGTCTTTTGGGGATGTATCAGCAGGGGCAGGCTATTGATGCACAGGCACGCTCACAAGCCGATATTATAGCTTTCAATAGGCAAATGCTGGAGATGTCATCCGCTTATGGGACAAGGATAGCCGCAGCTACAGGAGAATTTGAAAAGAAAAGGAGTGAAAACATACTTGACCTTATCAAACAAAAAGAACAAAGGGTTAAGTTGGCACTCCTTAAAATGAAGGATATGTTAAAAAAGATAACAGGAGATACAAGTAAATTCACTGATACACAGATTGAGGAGAAAAAGGCAGTAGCTGAAACCTTTTTAACCAGAGAAGCAGGTTATAAAACAGAGGATATAACAGGAAAAGAAGGCAGAGCAATTACAGACATAACAGAAAAAGGGGCATCAGCAGAAGCACAGGTAGGCAGAAAGGCACAGTTTCAGGTTATTGGAGCGAAGACCAAGACACAGGAAGCAATCGGCAAAGGAAAGGCATCTGCGGCATCTCAGGGGGTATTTGTAGGTAGTGGCTCGGCAAGGGATATAATATCTGAAATGGGTATCAGTGGCGCCATGAATAGATATTATGCTCAAGAAGATGCTCTAAATTCAATCAAAGCCATAAAGGATGATATACATTTCAATATAAAGAGTATCAGAGAAAGTGCGTTATCTGAAAAACAGGCTGTGGAATTTGGGAAGGTAAAAGGCACGGCAGGTATCAGACAAGAGGCAATGTTTGCTAAAGCAAATAATGACTTTTCAACACTTATAAAATTACAGGAGCTTGATAATAAGGAATTATACGATAGGTTTGACATAGAGGAAATGGCTTTTGATGATACCAATAATGTCAAGGGTGATGCTTTAAGGAGAACATTTCAGATTGAGGTAAATAATTTAAGTAATCAAATAACAAACAGGGCGGGATTGTATGGAATGAATTTACAGATACAAAATTTACAGCAGACCGCACAGAATCAAGTTACAGGGACATATTTAACAGGACTTACTAATGTAGCAAGAATAGGGCAAGAAGCGGGATGGTTTAGTAGGGGTAGTGGCGGTGGAGGCGGTGGAGGCGGTTCAGGGGGTCTGAATTTAACTCCAGGGGGTTACGGAACTTAATATGCCGATAATACCAAAAAGAAATGAAAACAATATGACAGGCTTCGGGACGCTGCCACAGGCACTTGATGTTAATATGCCTAACCCTCAAATATCGGGTGTTCAACCTGTAGGGGGACAAAACTATCTGGTAAAGCCATTAGAAAATCTAATGAATATGGCTATTAAGGCCCAGGAAGACGCTGATAATGTAGTTTTACTTGATACTCATAATCAATTTAATGCCTTTACGATGGGCGTTGAGTCTGATTTTATGAGCAATAAAAAGGGTAAAGATGCTCTTGATATTAGCGAGCCATTAAAACAATCAAAAGATAAAGCAGTAGAACTCACAAAATTACTCAATAGAAATGTAGCTCAAAAATTTAGAATACAGGTAGAAAATGATTTAATCAATCACAATAAAAGGTTGAGTGATTATTCAAATCGTGAGGGTGAGGAATACAGAAAAAGTGTATTTGATGTTGGCTATCAACAAGGAATTGAGCAAGTCAAAGCCAATTATCTTGATAATGAGGCAATAGGAGATATAGCAGGTAATTTATTTTCAATTATAGGCACAAGGGCGGAACAAGAAGGATGGGCTGACAATGTAACAGCAGATGCAATTTTTAAGACATGGGATGATATTCATTCAGGAGTGATTTTAAAAAAGATTGAGAAAAATGATGATATAGGAGCATTGCAATATTATGAAGATAATGAACGAGATATTTCAGAAAAACAAAAATCATTTCTTCGTGAAAAACTTAAGATTTCTACAACTGAGGGGGAGAGCAGGAGAATTGTAAATGATGTTATAAGTCAATATCCTGATTTTAATGAGCCATACGAAGCAGTGCAAATTATAAATAAGCTATCTAAAGAGAACGAAGATGTTAGAAAGAACGCCACATCATTATATGAAAATTCTTACAATTTATATTATAAACAGAAAAGCAACCAGAACGATAAAATGCTTGAAGAATTATATGGAATAATGGCAAATACCGAAGTCCCCTTCACTGAAACAGATTTAAAAAATCACCCTGCATATTCCTTGCTTACGGAAAATAAACAATTAGAAATAGTAAATAAATTAAAAGCGTCTTTAATGGCGGATAAAAAGGTAGAGAGGGATGAGAAGGCTATTACCGAAGCCTTTAACATAAGTGAAAAATTCCCAAATGATATTAAAAAACAATATAAAGAAACGGAAAAATTCCTACAGTCAGACCCCTTACTATTTAAAGCCATAAGAAGTGAACTCGGGGCTAAATACAATGATGGAAAACAAATTGAAGCCTTTAAACAAGAAAGTGCTTACGAAAAAGCTGAAAAAATATTAAAAGCAAATGGTGAGAAGTTTGGATACAGTAAAGACCTTTATGTGTTAGTGCCTGAAGAATATACATCACCTCTCATATCAGCTAATTTAAGCAGGTTAAAACAGGCTCAATATATTTTAAATCACAAGGAAAGAGATAATCAAGCCGCAACGCTTGAGTCATATTTAGACCAAGATAATTTTAAAAAGTTACTTACAGGTGAAGCATCTATAAATAGATTATTTGCCAGCAAGAGTTTGAGCCTTGAGGGGAAAAATATCTTAGCGGCTTTATTGAAAGAATATGACCCTAAGAAAGTATCGGCATTACAAAGTGCTTTAAAGATACCAAACTCTAGGACAATGTTAGAATATATGCCCGATGCAACGGATACGGAAAGGATTGTTGAACAAGAGAAAATAAAAAACCAAATTTATAATGAAACTCTATACGCTATTGCAAAAAGAGACGAAGAATATGACCCCATAAAGAGAGCAGAAGAACTGTTAAAGCCTGTCCAAAAAGGATACATGGATAAATTAATAAATATGTTTAAAAAGACAGCTGAAACAAATCAGACACCATCAAAAGAAAAAAATAGAGAGCCTACTTTTCAACAGTTACAAGAGAAAGCAATAGAGAAAAGGGGAATAGAAACTGAAAATCAAAAAGCCATTGATGAAGAATTAAAAAAATATGGATTACCTATAACAAATTCAAATCGTGAAGTAATGAGAGAGGAATTATTGAGATTGAAAAGGATAAAAGAAAATGCCGAATGATAATAAAATAGATTTATCATTATTTCCTGATAAACCAAAAGAGTATAGGGATGGTATTGACCTTTCTCTTTTTCCTGATAAGCCTGTTAAAGAGAATGTTAGCATACCGCCGTTATTGCCATCTTTCTCTGAATTTGACAGCAAGAAAATGTCAACTGCGATTGTTGATGCAGATACTCTATCATTTTTAACAGGTGAGGAAGTAAGTCCATCAATGGCTTATGATATGCACGATACTATAAATGAGTCTATAAAAGATGATAGTTGGGGAGATATATTTAAAAAATCACTTATAACGATGGCAGTATCTCCTTTAACCGCCGTAGGTGGACTTGTTAGGGCAGTTGAGGAAAGGCAAGGATTTGAAAGTGAGATAGGAGAAGAAACCGCCAATTATTGGAGTAAAATTTTAAAAGAACAGGAGATTAACGCAGCCCCTTACTCGTTCAGAAAATATGCGGGGATGATAATTCAAAACACATTACAGAACGCTCCGACTTTGGTTGCTGCCGCCGCAACAAACACTTGGACAATTCCTCTTACTGCGATGGGATTTCAGGCGGCGGGATTGAAGTATCAGCAATTAAGAGACATGGGACAGCAACCTGAAATAGCAAGAACAGTGTCAGCTATAGTTGGAGTTTCAGAGTCAGTAACTGAAATGTTACCCCTTGATGTATTAATCAGACCGGGAATACCCTTCGCCAAAAGATTATTATTATCTGCTTCTTTGGATGTGCCGGGGGAATTGATTAATACTGCCATTGAATCTGCCCTTGATAAAGTAACGATTACACCTGAAATGACATGGCAGGATTTTGGAATTGCCCTTGCTGAAACTGCAATCGTATCTTTAGGCACTGCTGGATTATTAACATCAATCTCGCATCCTATTGTGTATGCAAGAGAGCAGCATGAGAAGAAGTTAAAGGTAATAGAAGATAAAAAGATTGAGGAATTAAATAACTTTACTAAACAGACTGATGAGGAATTAAATAAAGCAATTGAAGAAATCAAGACACAAACAGAAGCAATTCCCGAAACTCCCGAAGCCGTAGCACAGCCTTTGAATAAGGCAGAGATAGAGGCAAAGGAAGATGAAAGAATAACACAGATATTTGATAGTGATATAAAATTAACTGATGATGAATTAAAAAAATTGGTGGCGGGTGGAGATATTATAATTCCCGAAACACCTATAGAAGCTATTACCGAACCTATTAAACCTGATTTTGGGGACTTAAAAGTTAGAGAAATAGATGAGGTTAAACAGCATGTTGATATGAGCATCATGGCTGCCAATAAAGGTAAGTTAGATATTGCCAAAGCTGAAGCAGAGAAGGCTAAA
>ERZ1292623.788-Hain-H51-01um-R1-788-length-32216-cov-19_pt3 | contig 11382 bp, 12 predicted proteins | sample MGYA00564398_ERZ1292623 | MGnify/ENA primary metagenome ERZ1292623 (study PRJEB36523, sample SAMEA6512633) | groundwater metagenome | collected 2019-01-07 | study: AquaDiva: Metagenomics assemblies of 32 groundwater samples | reverse complement strand
CTTGAGAAGATCGTAAGCGCGGACCCATTCATCCCGGCCTACCTTGACTGGAAGGGGGCTGACAAAAGGCGGAGCAGTTACACGACAAAGTTTCCAACCTACGGCGACAAGGATGGATTAGTTCACGCTCAATTTAAACCATGCGGCACTGTGACGGGAAGGCTGGCGGTGGTAGACCCGCCTATGCAAACGATCCCCCGCCCGGAAGAAGGGGAAAGCGAGCAGGATGTCGCTCGCATTAGGGGGATGTTTGTGTCTCGCTTCGGCGAGGCTGGCCGACTTGTCATCAGTGACTACAGTCAGTTGGAGTTCCGCCTGCTGGTCAGTGAGGCAGAGGAAGGCGATGCCATCGACGCCGTGAATAGAGGCGAGGACTTGCATAACCTTACGGCATCCAAGATATTCGGGTCGAAGTTCACGAAGGAGCAGCGTTCCATCGCCAAGACCATCAACTTCGGGATCGCTTACGGGATTCAGGCCGGGTCGCTGGCTTATAAATTCACCATGCCGTATGATAAGGCGGAGAATATCCTCACTCAATTTTGGAAGAGCTATCAACGTCTGCAAGTCTGGATGAACAAGCAGCATCAGTTCGTTAAAGATCATGGTTACATCGTGTCCCGCTTTGGCAGGGTGCGCCACCTACCTGACATCGAGGGGCTGATTAAGACGGCTGACTCAAGCCGGTTTGCTCAATCCCAACTGGCCCGGATGCTACGCCAGGCAGGTAACTTCGTCATCCAGAGTCAGGGAGCGGACATCAACAACCTTGCGTCCCTTAAGATTGATGCTACAATCACCAGTAAGGGGCTGAAAAGCGTGTTATTCCTGCCTATCCATGACAACCAGATGATTGATACCCCCAAGGCGGAAGAAACGAAAGCCAGGGCCATTGCCAGAGAGTGTATGGAGGATGAGATGCAACGAGTTTGCCATTGGTTGAAGGTGGAATTGAAGGTGGATCAGAAATCGTCGTATCGGTGGGGGTGTTGAGATGGGTGAAGGTGATTCTATGAGAAATTTTACAGAGATCAAAGTGGAGCACCGAAGGATGGTTGAACTGCCTACGCACGACGAGGAAGCATTGGTCATTCGGTTGGCTACACTGACAGCGTTGGAATGGGCGATGGGTATCGGACAAGTCAGTCCATCGGAGGCATTGAAGCAGACGGCGGACATCATCAAACAGGAGGGAGCACATGGACAAAACTAAGTTGGAGTCGAACAATCCGGCAAGGCCATACGTTGGGTTCACCCGGAAGTACAACCTTGGGAATTACCAGAGCTTGGACATCAACGTCGGAATGTCAGACGATGCCAAGCCGGGGGAGTCCCAGGCGCAAGCGTTGGTGCGGGTGACGAAGACTGTGCTGAAACAGTTTGAAGAATTGTGCGAGAAGTTTGAAGGCAAAACCAAAACAAAGGGAGGAAAGTGAACATGAAGAAACGAGGTTACTTCCATCAGTACGCAGGAGGAGGAGGGTCATTCAGTAATTCTCCCATCCCTGAAAAGAAAACAGACGTTGTAAAAATCTGGACGTTTGAGTTGATGGTCCCGCACCCATTACCGACAGCGATTGTTGATCCATCTTCAGTCGAGGAGGTTTCAAAAGGTTCACCGTTGGGGCAAGCAGCACCGCCAGTCGAGCAGACGGCGCCCATTCAATCAGAGGGAGGCAAATAACAATGGCATTGGACATGAAGAAGTTGAGAGAGAAACAGTTGGAGACTTCCAAGGCGGGTGGGAATTACTACAAGCCCAAGGCCGGGAAGAATAATATCCGGGTGTTCAAATTCCCGCATATGGTGACGAAGGAAGATGTTGCCATGGGACTGTTCAACAAGGACAAGTTGGGCAAGATCACGGAAGAGCTGGACCGCCCCATCACCCTGCATTATGGGTGGTCCGCCGAGGACAAGAAGCCTGTCATTTCAAACGGCGCGATCATGGCTGAGTACGCTCGCTTGAAGGCGTCGGAAGAGGACGCTGATCAACAGCGGGCCGTGGACATCCGCCCTTCCAAGCGGTATGGGTTGAACATCGTGGACATGGATGCTCAAGAAGCCGGCATCAAGTTGTGGGCTGCCCCCAAGAGCGTCTACAACGGTATCCTTGAGGTCTTGTTGGACACGGAATACGGTGGAGAGCAGGAGTTCGTAGGGTGCAAGGGCCGTGACTTCGTGGTGACGTTTAACCCTGAGTCTGATCCGATGAATATGTACCGCGTGTTGCCTCGCGCTGAGAGCAATTCAGAAGAGCTCCCAAGCGAGGTTGCCAAGCGGGTGATCGACTTGTATGCGCCGTCAGCCTTAGCCTTGTTTGGCAAGGTGATGAGCGATGAGGTCGATGACGACCCCGAGCAGCCGGCAGCCCCAGCGCCAACCCCCAATCGTAACAAGCCAAGTCTGGCGTCGGTTGAGAAGCAGAACAAAAGCTGGCTTGACGCCCCTAGAGGGCCGAAGAAGCCGGCCTTCAGGAGGTAATCATTCATGACCCCACAGGAACGAGAGGAGCTTTTCACTCAGTTGCAGAAGGAAGAGAGAGAGCTCCTCTCTTCCAAAGGGGCTGATTACTCAGGCAAGACGGACTGCCTTGCCAACTTCAAGATCAATGCGGAACGTCTTGGTATGACGAAGTATCAAATCCTGTTGATCTACCTGATGAAGCATATCGACTCCATCTTGAACGCAGTGAAGGGCAGCCCCGAGGCGCCAATGACGTACAGTGAGTCCATCCATTCCAGAGTGCTGGACGCCCGCAATTACTTGGGGCTGTTGGAGTGTTTGCTGGTGGAGGATATTACACACACAGACCCAGTTAAAGCTGCTATATTGGGAGCCAAGCCAGGGTGTGTCATACCAGTAGATTGTATCAAATGCTATCCATGCCCTAATGATGCCGTCCCGCCAACAATAATATGCCTATGTCGATGCCACAGTAAGGCAGGGAGTGTCAACGTGCAAAACTTGCACTACTGCAAACGCCCCAACGACAGAGAACTCGTGCACTCTGTTTGTCATTGTTACGCGGTAGGCCCTCAACATTGTGTCTGTGCTCACCACTCAACCTAATTATGGAGGTAGGATATGTCATACCCCTTCGGACTGGAGTTCCAGAAGCATATCCTCGCATCCGTCATCACCGACGGAAATTTTCTAAGGGAGAATATTGATGTCATCAAGACGGAGCATTTCGGAGACGAAATTCTTGCGGGATTATATGACGCAGCGGTTGAGTTCTTTAAGGGACATAAAGAAGTACCTTCAACACCCGCGATTACAAAGATTGTTAGACAATACGTTGCGCCAGGCCGGAAGCTCAGCGAGTACGTCGATGCGCTCCGGGAAGTTGAAGCTCTCAAGGGGAAGAATACCCGGTACTACCAGGAACAAGCCGTCAAGTTCGCAAGGTCACAAGCCATTGAATACGCCCTACGAAACGCGGTTCCACTCCTGGAAACTGGAGACATTGATGAGATTGCACGGCTTGTCAAAGATGCTTCTCAAGTTGGGGCCGGAGGAAACTCCGCAGTCTATGACTATGTGGACCATGTTGCAGATCGAGCTCACTCGTACGCTAATGGAAATGGAACCGTTAGTAGGCTCGCCACGGGAATATCCGCACTTGATGAGTCTATGTCAGGTGGACTTGGGATTGGGGAGATCGGCGTTGTGGTCGCCCTGCCGGGTTTCGGTAAAACGACCACGCTCGTAAACATTGCCGCTCGCGCCTTGCTTCAAAATAAGCGGGTCGCCTACGTCACGTTGGAACTATCCAGAGATATGATCGCATCCAAGTTTGACACCTGCCTATTCGGACGTTCTATGAAGGCCATCAAGGAGCAGCCGAAGGTATTCGCCAAAGCGTTCAACGAGTTCAAAGAGTCGCTGACCGGCAAGCTGACCATCCATGAATATCCGACGAAATCGTTGACGGTGGATCGTTTGGGCGCAGAGATATTGAAGATGGGCGGGGTGGATGTGGTGCTTGTGGATTATGGACAGTTGGTCAAGCCAGAGCATGGTCGCAGCGAACGGCGGTATGAGCTGACTGAGGTCTATGAGGCGTTACGACGTATGGCCGGTGAACTTCAGACGAGGGTGTGGACGGCGCACCAATCCAATCGCCCCGGTACGCACGTCAACACCATCCGTGCTGAGCATATCGCCGAGGACTTCAACGTGGTTGGCATCGCTGACATCGTGCTCTCTGTCAATTACAACGATGAGGAAAAGAAACGCGGGTTGATGCGGTACTTCATCGCCAAGTCCCGCATTGGGCCGTCTCATATTGCGTTCGAGTGCAACGTGAATTGGATGACAGCCAGGATTACAGGAGGGAATTGAACCATGACGTTTATTTTTGACGGACAGGGAGGGTTTATGATCGACGCCTATAATTATAGCCTGGCCAGTAAAGAAGAACTGGCAAATAGATGCATGAAATCCGACTACGATTGTGATAAGTTTAGACGTGAAAACGCTGAACTCAAATCAAAGCTGGCGGAGGCGGTTACGGCACTTGAAACAATAGAGACAATGCACGATTATGCCTGCGATCCAGAAGTGTACGGGTGTGTTTGTGCAGAGAGGAAACTGGCTGGTGAAGTGCTACAGAAACTCCGCCATTCCGGTGGAAACGAGGAGGGGAAGCCGTGATCTCCGCATTGGTCCGCAAACTTGGAATGTATAAAAGCCGCAAGCAGGGCGAAGAGAAAATCTTCACCTGCCCGCGCTGCCATCGGCAGAAGATGGAAGTCAATCTCCACAAGGAAGTGTTCCATTGCCTGCGCTGCAATTATAGCGGGGCGCTGAGAGCGCTCTTTCGGGAGTTAAGCATCGAGCAATCCTACGACGGCAAGAAGGATTACCGCCCATTGGATTTCCGCGCTGACTTGCGAGAGAGCGCCATCGCCCAAGTCATTCCAGGCTTTAAACAATTCACGGAGGAATCTTGTAATTCGATGCTGGACTTTTTAAACTCACGAGGGTTTCTGACAAGCGAGGATTTCCAGCGCATCGGGTTCATGGGGTGGGGTACAAGTTCCGATCGTAGATACCGCAACCGGTTGATGATTCCAATCTATGAAGGCGATGTGATCGGAAGCTGGATTGCCAGATCGACGGATAAAAGCGAGCCGAAGGAATTGTCAGGGCCTAATCGTGGAGACTTCCTTTACAACATCAACGAGGTCAAGCCAGGATCCCGCGTCATCATCGTCGAGGGGGTATTTGACTGCGAAGCGGTGCGCCGTGCTGGGCACATTTGTGTATCTTCGTCAGGGGCGCATATGACCGCGGTGCAAATGGGCAAGTTGATCAGCCGAAAGCCTTCCGGCGTGCAGCTATTTTATGATGGGGATGACGCTGGCGATAAAGGCGCCAGGGCGTCAATGGGCGATTGGCTGCAACGATCCAGCATCCCTATTACCACTTGTTATTTACCCATCTCAAAAGACCCGGACGAGTTGAGCGCGCAAGAGTTGAAGGAGTTGCTGAGATGAGACAGGCCCGCGTCTTGGGCGTCCTGACTTATGGGATTTTAGTGGCGTTGGGGATTGTGACTATATGGACCTGCATCCGGGTGGCTATCGCGCTTGGAGGTTAGCCATCGAATCCTTCGCTCGTAATTGCTGAGCCTCAATGATAGCTGTGAAGGATGATTTACGTATTTGGTGATTGGACGTGTTTGCCAACGCTTCTTCTTGCAAAATCTTAAACAAATGAGGGTATGCCGAATCCGGGATTGTCTTGGGGTCAATCACCACATCATACTGCGCCAGCATCGAAGGCCAGAACACTTCCTTGATGGCCGGGTTCAAAGGCATGACTGCATATTTCTCCATGATGTCCTTCACTACTTTGGGGATCGTGAAATCCAAAGTCGCAAGAGCCGGGTCCAAATCCACAAAGACCCTCAGCCAGGGGTCCCTGGTTTCCTTCTCAACTTTGCTCAACTCTTTCTGTATTTCCTCTGCGCCCAGCTTGACCACTGGCGTCATTTCACTTAAGCGTTTAGCCTCCAAAATCCACTGCTTGATTTGAGGACCTGTCGACTTCACCGCCTTGACGTAAATATCCTTTGGGATCGTGATGCCCAATATCTGCTTTGGGAAAAAGGACGCCCGCACGTTATCCTCCATATCTCCGCCTACTGCCACACGCTGCCCGAAACTCTTCAGGAAATCATGCGCCGGCGGGCTGACGATTTTAGTGTAAGGGATTGGATTTAGATTGGTCCCAATCATCCCATGTGGGCGCTTAAACTCATCGCCAAATATTCCAATCATCGGAGTCGTATCTTTCGACATTATAGGCATTTTGGATTCAAACGACTCCGCAACACTACCAGGCTTACGTATCGTCTGATCAAAGCCCCGAGCCAACCCACCAATCCCCGTAGGAATCAATGCCCCTGTGCCCACCGAACTGATAAACTTCCCCCATGCCGTCAAACCCCCACTGCTCATCGCATCAAACAGATTGTCCAAATTCTGGAAGAAGGTTTGATCCGTCACGAACTGCGTCAACGTAGTGGCAAGCAACGCCGTCTGTGTGTCTGCTGCTTTGGCGTCTTTATTGCGAATAGCTTCAGCGATCAGTGCATTACCCACTGCAAGGCTGGCCCACGGTTGAATGCGGAGATACCCAAAGCCACTGTCTCCTATGTGGAACATATAAGGGATTCTGCCGGAGGCGTAGAAGTAATCCTTCTCGTATGGGTCAGTAGGTGCACCCATCGTGATCCTGCCCTTGTACGCCGCATACGCCATTGGGATCATGGCAATCATCCCTGCTTCCATTCGCGCCAATGAATCCACCATCCGCCCGCGCTCAATGGCGCGTTCGGCGGGCCCACCAAGCTGCTTTGTTGCGGCTTTCCAGACGGATGGCGCTGTGTCAGTCAGTAATGGCGCCGGCGTCATGCGGTACGCCATCTTTTGCAGTGTCGGAGCGATCTTGATGAAGGGGATGACCAGCCTTAACTCTGGCAGGGTATCATGCGCGAACCGCATGATGGCCTCAGTCACCTTGCCGGGATCTTCCTGGAATATCTTGAACAATGCCTCACGATCTGCTGCATCCATCAACCCTTCAATGGTGGATGGGTCTTTGAGAATCTTGACGACTTTCCTGCCAAACGCCAGCGTTCCCGGCTGTAGCCCTGCCTTCATCGCCTCTCTGAAAGCATACACATGGATGCCGCCTTGATAAAACGCTTCATAAAAAAACAGATCGTTCATGGCCAGCAGGTAATAGGGCGACCGCTGCTTTGGCCCCCACCAATCCAGGAAGCGGTCAAGCATTGCATCACGCCCCGGCCTGCCCTTGATGGCCGCGCTGGTGCTGTAGCCTTTGGATTCCATCAACTGGTTTAAAGCTGCCATATCGCCAGAGGCCATGATCTTGGTCATGTGCCTGGACGCCATCTGCATCCCCTGCCAAATACCAGACAGTTCAAACCCTATCTCCCTCGCCCACCGCTGCCTGCCAACCCCGTACAATTTCGTCAAAACAGGGTCCAACGCTTTGTCAGTCATGCCTGCCAACCCACGTTCAACCACGCCTTGAACTCCCATCATACCTTGCGTCAAATCATTGACGACGTACGTTACGGCCGTCGTCAGCTTGTTGGTGGTGGCAAACTCCACAAACACATCACGCAGGGACCAACCCTTGAGCTTTTCCAATTCCTTTGAGACTTCCCCCTTTTCCCAGTTCACTGCATTCAATCGGTCGATGACGAAATCTCTTACGTCCTGTGGGTATTTTTGCAGAGATCGTAGTAATTTGGCTTTATCATCATTGAACTTCCGCAGCATAGATTTCGCGTAGTTCAAATCTTTCGCCGTAGTTGAGGTATTGATGGTCAATTGCTTGAACATCTTCTCCATGTCCAGAATCTGTTCGGCTCTGGCATTTTTCAGGATCGCAAGCTCGGTACGATCTGTCGTCACTGCAATGGCCTCCAGTAAATCATTCAATCGCTTGGATGCGTTCGCAATCACACTACCCAAGGCGGCCTTCTCTTGGGAGTTAAACGGCCTGCCGGAGTCAATGGCCTTCAACGCTGTCTCTTGATTCCACCCCAAAATCTCACCGCTGGCTCTGGTTTGATCCCATGATTCTTTCACATGCAGCGTCTTTTTACGGAGTGGGTTGATCCTCTCCAGAATTATGTCAGCCGCGGCTTGCTCTTCAGGCGTCGCCAGCTTATCCACGTGTAATCCTGCGGCTTTGCCTTTCTTAACGAACCAATCTCTGAAGCCCGGCAAGCGTACCGCAGGGGCGCCAGACGGAACGGCAGGGACAGGCGTTGCAGGGATCGCAGCCGCTTGAGAAGGCTGCAATGGGACCATTGATGTTGCAGGCCCTGGCGCGTTGGTCAAGAGCTGATTCTCATACGTCTGAGGTCCTTGCACAGGGCCTTGAGCTGGCTGCGCGACTTGCGCCGCGGGAAGTGGAACAACTGGAGGAGGCGTAACAGGAGCAGGTGGCGGAACATTAGGCGGCGCGTTGTAGAGTATTGGATCAGGGATGGGCTTCTTCCCATAAGGGCTGAATCGCCCAGGATAAAGCGGCTCGGGATGTATAGTAGGCTCAACATATCTGGCGGCGTTTGGGCTTACCATTCGTTGCGCGATCGAATCCAGCACGGCTCCTGGACTTCTTTGCAGGACTTCGATTGGTATCTTGCCCAGGAGGGAACGCACAATAGGGATCGCCTTACTGGCGCCATACCCTGCGGTAATATCCATAGCCAACTCTCCGGGAGATGTGGGCGCTGCGAACAGTAGCGACTTTGCAGCGAAGCCGATGGATGCCCGAAGTTCCGGGTCCATTTGATGAGGCGCACTGATCCAGTCGTCAATGTCTTTATTCCACCTTTCACGGTTACTGATTTCTGGACGGATGATAGGCTCAGGCGTCGGCGGTGCATCAGGCAGCCAAGTTTGGATGGATTGCGGTGGAGGGTTTAAAAGCAAAGGCTCGCTGTTCGCGGGCCGCATTGTGTCAAAAGACGGAAGCGGAGGAGGGGGCTCTAAAACGCTCGTTTGAGATCGGTTCGCATCCGGCGGCGTCAACCGGATCGAGGGAGCGTCAAGAGGAGTCAGCCGAATCGCATTTCGATCAGCCATAACTTACCTTATCTTGCGAATACTTCCATCCCTTTGTTTTTGATAAGTGCTGCCTCCGAAGTCCATCTCGGAACCAGTACCTCCCGGCGCCAAGGCATTGCTGACAGTGCTTGGGATGTCTTGCATCAGCGGGTCCGACGTGGGGGCGTAAGGATCAGCCGTATTCCCTGATTTAACTTTCTGCTCGATATCTGCCACTATACCTGCCGCGCTCTTAGCAGCCTTCAAGTCCTCCAGTGATTTTAAATACCGAACCGCGTTCATCTTGCGAGTAGCCTCATTCGCATCCGCAGTTTTGCTGTAAGCCCAAGTTGAGAACACGCTGTTGGTCTTGGCAAATTCGTCGGCAGACATCTTATCGCCAGCATTATAAAATGGAGCCTCGCCTTTTTTGTAGACCGTCATCAAGTTCCACATGCGAGCGATTGGCTCACTTAACGTGACCGTATCTTTCTTCTGCAAAATCCCATTCAGCTTGTTCAAGGCGACTTCATAATCTGGCTCAGTCGCCATGACGCTGGTCGCCGCTTTCCTGACATCCTCACTGATGTTGTCAGTCTCTTGGATGGCTTTAAATGCCCAGGCTCTTTTCTCCATCTCTATCGAGCCGAGTTTCCCCTTCTTGCCCCCAACGATGCGGTCGGGTGTTCCTTCAACTGCCGGGCGGTAGGTCTGATCCCACTGTGTGCCGGTTGCTATCTCAGCGGGCGATGCCACCTGTGCAGGTAAAGTTGGTTGCCCTGGATAAAGAGGGCCTTCACTATTGGCTGATTTACCTGTGCCCCTATCTATCCCGAGTAAGGGGTCAAACCCGCCCACCATTCGTTGCCGTCTTTCCGCTTCCGCTTCCATTGCTTGCATAGATAAGACAGGAGCGAAGTTTCCACGTGAGGGCGTGGGTGATAGAGTTGGAGATGGAGCCATAGGCACATTCAAGGGAGGTTGCGTTCCAAACTCAGGTGAGCCGGGCGTCCCTTTCACCATCTTGCCGGGAACGTCGGGCGTGCCATACTTGGCCGAAGACTCGTGAACTGAGTTCATCAACGACGCGATCTTCATGATCGTGTCCAAATCAAATCCACCTTTCTTAATTTCAGGCAGCGCTAGATTAACAGGCATTGTTCCCCCTTACTTCATCAGGAATAAATTTGAGAATAAATTGGACCCACCACCGCTGGCCAACATTCCACCCATCAACGCCCCCGACCCAGCCGAACCAGCAGCCATGCCCATCATCGCAGGCCCTCCAATCATGGCGCCACCGGCGATAAAGGCCAGCGAGGTCAAACTCGACACCCATGCACCCTCTCGTTCTTTCTGCCGTTCGCTTTTTAAATAGTCCATCTCCTGACGTTTGATGTCACGGTCTGCTTCATTCTCCGCGCGGGTGAACGCAAACTCAGCCTGCTTCATGGCCATCTGGAATTTCATGTCAATCTCAGTCAACTTCAATTTCAACTCCATATCCTTATTGGCAATCTCACGTTGCTGCTCAAGACTCATGGATTTAAACGCCTCATCCCCCACCATCGCCCGTAGTTGTTGCGTCAACCCAGCCGCTTTAAAGTTGGCGTCTACAATCATCTGCTTTTCCTGCAAGGCCATAGGGTATTTCTTCTCGTACAGACCTTGAATCCCCTCAGAAACCATCTTCTCAGTTGCTGCGTCAACAGCCAATAACGACCCGCGTTCCGTCGAGCTTCCGGTCATGCCTCGCGCCATCGCGTCAGATTGTGTACGGGCGCGAGCTTCCATCCCTGCCTGTTTAACTTGAGGCACAAGGACGGCGGCTTCATTAGTGATGTCTACGCTGACGGCTTTGTTTGCAGCCGCAAGCGCATCGTTTGTTTGCTTTTGAATTGCGCTGACAGAAAGCAATGGGTCCATCGTCGGATGCGCGAAGGGCGCGAGCGGGGCGACAAGCGGTTCTTTGGGCAACCCAGCAGTGTAAGATTGGTATTGAGACAGAATAGACGGTATGGATTTCTGGTAAACATTGGCGAAATCAGGAGCAAAACTCCCAACCCCTGGTGTAGCAGAAAAAGTCGGAGTCGCGCCGGGATTTTTAACCAGCAAATCAGCCATTGCGCGAAGGCTTTGATCGGCGGTTGGGTCCTTATCAAACTTAGGATCGTTCGCACGAAGGATGTTATAGACCGTATCAAATGTCCAGGGGGTCGCCGGCATAAAGTTACCTCACCAATGTCCAGTCAAATGTCCCGCCGCTTGCGGAGCCGGGGGA
>ERZ1292623.3089-Hain-H51-01um-R1-3089-length-14423-cov-7_pt1 | contig 11382 bp, 12 predicted proteins | sample MGYA00564398_ERZ1292623 | MGnify/ENA primary metagenome ERZ1292623 (study PRJEB36523, sample SAMEA6512633) | groundwater metagenome | collected 2019-01-07 | study: AquaDiva: Metagenomics assemblies of 32 groundwater samples | reverse complement strand
GGCGGCGGAAGCCGCCGCGACTTGTAGGCGACTCCTCTCCCGCGCACCACATACCATAAACAACAAACCCCTCGGAGGGGTTTGTTGTTTATGCGGAAGACAGGGGCGTCTCGCCGTCTTTGGTGACGAGGGAGGGATGCGGCATGGGGAAGAGCATGGTTCCTCCTTTTTCCATGTATTCGCGCTCGCGCCGGAGGAGTTCTTCGCGGAAAAACCAAATGAGGACCAGGAGGCACGAGGGCTGCATGGCGCGCATGCGCTCTTCGGAAATCACCTCAATGTCGGTGCCGAGCGTACGGAGGCCGGTTTTTTCCGGATTGCGGTCGCACAAATACGGCACAAGATCTTTGCCAATGCCAAAGTATTGCAAAAGCACGTTCCCTTTGGTGGAGGCGCCGAGGCCGACGACCGTACCCCCGCGCTCCTTCTCTTTTTTCAGATATCCTACGATGCTGTTCTTTAGGTCGGTGATTTTTTTACCGAACGCATGGAATGTCTGCGGGCGGTCAAGGCCCATCGCGGTTTCTTCATCAAGAATACGCTGAACGTTCGCAGACACGATTTGCCCGCTTTTTTTATGCGTCACAGATACGCGCAAACTGCCGCCGTTGACCGGATTAGTGGAAGCGTCGATGACCTCCAGATCATGCATGGCAAGGAGCGTTTTGAGCGTTGCAAGAGAATAATAAAGTAGATGCTCGTGGCAGATATCGAAAAAATTCATATTCGCAATGACGTCGCGCAGGTATGAAAGCTGAATGCACCAGACACCCTCCGGATGCAAGATGTCTTTTGTATCAGCCACAAACGTGTGCGGATCGTCCAAATCGTAGAACATGGCGATACAGGTAATCACTTTGAAGTTTTCAATGCCGCAGCTTACTGCTCGCGCCGAGTCCTTGGAGAAATAGTCCGTGTGGATTCGTATGGAAGGATCCAGCCCTTCCAGCGCGGGAATGTTTTTTGCGGGGTCAATGCCAAAGCGCCGCAGGGAGGCGGGAAAAAAGGAAAGCAGGGTGCCGTCGTTACAGCCGATGTCCAGGATCGCGTCGCCCGGTTCCACTATCACGCGTTTTTGCACCTCGTCGGCGATGTCTCTGAGGGCCTCGCGCATCATAGGGTTGGTGGCCGAGCGATAAAAATATTCGCGGTAGAGGAGGTCGCGGTCCACGGTCTCGCGGAGTTGCAGGAGGCCGCAGGCCGCGGGATTTTTTGAGCGGTCGCAGAGGGCGAGTGTCAGGGGAAAGCGGGTTGCGGCGAGCGGATTGTCGGCGTTGGTGCGCACAAAGGATGACGCCAAAAATTGTTCTCCGAGGGAGAGGACGTCCGTGAGATCGGTATTGCCGCAGAGGCGACAGCGGTCGGCGCGTGTATAGTTCATAGGTTTTTAACCTTCGCGGGAAGCGGACGGAACAATTCTTTCACGATCATTCGGAGCAACTGGAGGCCGGTGCGGAAGTTTTTCGCTTTGCGCACGCCCCCGATCCGTTTCGGCTCTATACAGGGAATGTCTGTGATCTTGAAACGCGCCTTGGCGAATTGAATGGACGTCTGCGTGGGGAACGTGAGTCCGTCCTCATCCGCGTTGAGGGCGAGGAAACGGTCTTTGCGGTACGCGCGGTAGCCGTTCATGGCGTCGGTGAATGACGCGCGGAAGAGGACGTTGATGAGCGCGGTAAATCCCCAGTTGCCGAGGCGCGTGATCCGCGTCTCGTCCAAACTTGCGGCGCCCTCCATGTTGCGGGAGGCGATGACCAGGTCATGCCCCTCTTTCATTTTTTCTATGAGGCGTGGTATGGCGGCCGGGTCGCAGTTGCCGTCGCCCATGAATTCTATGATGACATCTCCCTGTGCCAGCGCGATGCATTCCCGCATGCCCTCTCCGTATCCGGGCCGCTGTTGTACGAGTACCCGATAGTCGTGCGCGCGGCACCATTCAATAGTGCCGTCGGTGGACCCGCCGTCCACCACGATGATCTCATCCACCCACTGCTTCTGAATGTTCGGGAGGACCACGGGCACGGCTTCCACTTCGTCCAGCGTGAGAATGGCGAGCGTGGTTTTCATACAATGGATACAGCGTATCACCCCGCGTTTTTTGCGGCAAGTGATTGTATGGGATACGGACGTATGCTACGATCACTGCCATGTATGACGGCATACGGAAGATTGCTGACCGGCTCGCGTGTCCCCAGTGCCGCACGGCGCTGGCGCCGGGGACTGGTTTTTTTTCATGCGCCGCGTGCGGTGTCGCGTATCCGGTAACCGAAGGCATCCTGGATATGCGCAAACCCGCGGATCGCGAGAAAGCCGAATCCGTGGACTGGGGCAGGCACTGGGGCGAGGAACACCAGGGCGGGATGGCGCAGAAGTTTTTCAGCGCGTACCGGAAACACGTATTTGCGCGGACGGTCGCGTATTTTCTGGATCGCTATTTTCCGGAAAAAGGTATTTTTGTGGAAGTGGGCTCCGGCACCGCCGAGACCTCGGTGCGGGTGGACAAACGCGACTGCGCCAGAGTGTTGGTGGCACTGGACATTGTGTTTCCGGTCCTCACGCACTGCGATCCGGTGATGGACGCGCGGATATGCGCGGATGGTTTCCGGCTTCCGTTCCGCGACGCGTCTCTCGACGGCATCTGGAATCTGGGCGTCATGGAGCACTTCACGCATGATCAGATTGACGAGATGATGAGTGGGTTCCGGCGCGTCCTGCGCCCCGGGGGGCGTGTCATTCTCTTCTGGCCCGCGAAAAACTCCGTTCCGCAGAAGATGTTGCAGGCGGCGGCGTGGGTCATCAATCTTAAAAAGCGGGAGAAGCGGTTTCGGTTCCATCCGGACGAGATCTCACAACTGCAGTCAAATCGGCAGGCGCGCGCGGTGATGGCGCGCAACGGCTTCACGCCCCTCCATGTGGACTGGGGGTTTGCCAGCGGCATGGCGTTCAAGTCGGTGGTGGGAGAGAAAAGCGCGGAGCCGCAGATTCTCGCGGCGGTATCATCATGATCGGCTGGGTGAAAATCGTTGCGAAGAGACATTGGGCGGCACTGGCGCTTGCCCTCGTGGTGAGTGGTGTGTACGGCAGTCATCACCTGTTTATCTCGCGCATCCTACTGGCACAGGGAGCGGCATATCGTCCGCTCACGTTTGCGGCGCATGCGGATACCAGCGTCTACGGCATACGGGCAAACGCGGTATACGGGGGGCAGTGGCTTGCGGGCGATATCAGCATACCGGCGTATGCCGGGAACCCGTCGGCTCTGCCGCTGCTCAACTCGTTCATCATGGGAGGATTGGGGCGCCTCCTAAGATCCCTGGAGCGCGCGTTCATTCTGTCGGACTTTCTCTTTCCGCCGCTCATTTTCGTGGCGCTCTATTTTCTGGCGTTTGAGCTCACCCGGGCGCGGGCGCTCGCCATCTTCTTTGCGGCGTTTTTTATTTTTATTCCCAAAGCCATTCTGTCGTTCCCACCTGTATCGTGGCCGCTCCTGCAGACGCTGCTCCAGCGCGTCTTGCCGGACCCGTCCGGCATCTTATATTTCGTCCGTTTTGACTATCCGAAGATCACGTTTCTCTTCTCGGCGCCGGCGCTCTACGGGACCCTGCGTGCCGTGAGGCGCCAAGAGCGATGGAGCGTGTGGCTGGCCGGCATCTGCCTCGGCCTCATGTTTTATACCTATCTCTATGACTGGGTATACTTTTTCATCGGCATCTCGCTCATGGGAGTCATGTTGGCGCTGTCAGGAAGGTATCGCGCGTGCATGCGCCTGGTACAGATCGCGGGTATCGGATTGGTACTCTCGGGGGCGTACTGGTATAATTTTTTTCTGCTCCGGCAATTGCCGCAGTATCAGGACATTGCGGCGCGAATCGGCGTGGAGACGGGCGGGTTTCTGCGGTGGGCGAGCGTGGAAAAAAGTTATGCGCGCATCGCGATCCTCGTTGTCGCGCTGTGGTATCTCGCGCCCAAGCGGGAGCGCGCGTCGGCTCTGTATCTGAGCGGACTCCTCCTCGCGTTCGTCGCGGCCGTGAACATTCAGATTGTCACCGGTTTCAATCCGCATCCGGATCATTGGTACAAAATATCGTTTCTGCCGCTGGCACTCGCCATGCTCTCGGCCGGGTATTGGGCGCTCCTCCGCTGGGTTCCTCCGCGGGCGCTCGCCTCCGGCGCCGTGATTGCGGCGGTGGCTACCGGACTCGTGTTCGGGCGATCCGTTGCATCGCAGTATTATTACAGTAAAAAGGACGCCCCCTATTATACGGTGGACCGCTCGTACGCCGCGGCCTACGATTGGATCGCAGAGCAGGCGCCCCCGCGTTCGTTGGTTGCCAGTTTGGATACGCTCACCAATAATGAATTGACGCTCTACGCGCCGCAGAGGACGTTTCTTTTGAACGGCCTCCACACGACTGCGCCGGATGAAAAAATATGGAGACGGCTCATGGAAACCGCTGCCGTCTTCGGGGTATCGGCGGAGGAATTTCCGGCGCTTCTCCGCAAAGACGACCTGATCTTCTATTTGTTTCTGAACGAATACGGTGATCGGTCGTTTGATGGTGCCTTCCGGAATGACGAACGTTCCAAACGGGTGATTCCCGACGCCGTGCGGGAGCGCATGACCCGCGTCTATCTGCGTATGCGGGCGGAAGCAAAGCCAGAAGAGATCGTTTTGGGCGCGGACTATGTGGTGGTGGGACCGCGCGAGGAGGCGGTGTCGTCATTCCGGCTCCTCCAAAACCTGGAAAAAGCGTACGACGCCGAAGGAGTACGGGTGTATAGAGTCATCAAAAAATGAAAATTATATTTTTGAATACCTGGGGCGGCAGGGCGTACGAGCCCCTGATGCAATTTTTGTGCGGGCAGCGGTCGACAACGGATTTTTTCTGCCTGCAGGAAGTGTTTGATTCGCCGGACCATCGGGAAGTGAGTTGGGGCGGGCGAGCGGATCTGCTGGCAGGTCTCCGGCGGGCACTGCCGGAGCACGAAGGATATTTTTCTGCCTGCCTGCATGACTTTGACGGCGACGAATATACGGATTTTCCATTGGCGCACGGCAACGCGATTTTTGCGAAAAAGGACTTGCCGATTGCGTCCCGCGGCGATCTGCTGATTACGGGCGGCGGGTGGCCGGGCCGCGGGGATATGCACGCGTATCCGCACAAGCTCCAGTACGTCCGTTTTGAACGGGCGGGTCTCCGGTACGCGCTGGTCAATCTTCACGGCATGGCATATCCCGGTTCTAAGAGAGACACGCCGGAGCGACTGGCGCAGTCGCGGAACATTGTTGATTTCTTGGCGGGCGAGGAGGGAGAAAAAATTCTCGGCGGCGACTTCAACCTCTTGCCGGACACCGAGAGCATCCGCATGATTGAGCGCGCCGGCATGAGGAATCTCATCGCGGCCTACTGCATCACCACAACGCGCAGCCCGTTTTCTTACGGCCAATATCCGGAATCGGATCGGCAGTATTTTGCGGATTACGCGTTTGTGTCGCCGGGTATCGCGGTAGAGAGTTTCTCCGTGCCGCAGATGGAGGTGTCTGATCATCTCCCGCTGGTACTGGAGGTTGCAGTGTAATGCGTACGGCGTATACTAAATTGTATGGGAATCTACCGCGATCTTCCTCCTCTGGGGAGGCGATATGCGCAACTGATGGTTCTTGGGCTCTTGACGGGCCTGGCGGCGGGTTCTTTTGCTTTTGCGTTTTCCTATCTGGTGTCGGCGCGTGAGATGAAAGGGACTGGCGCGCCGACGCGCCAAATCGCGGTATCCGGCGAAGGCAAAGTATCCGTGAGACCGGACATTGCCACGGTGCGCGCGAGCGTAATCACGCAGGCCGCCACAGTCGGAGACGCGCAGAATCAGAACAGCGCGCGGTCCGGCGCCGTGATGGAATTCCTCAAGCGTCAGGGGATTGAGGATCACGACATCAAAACCGCGGGCTACACGGTAGTACCGCAATACGAATATGATCCTCCATGCGTCGTGCCGCTGGGGCGTGTTTCTTCGCGGTGCCCGCCGGCCAGACCCCCGCGAATCTCTTCCTACGAAGTGCGCAATACCACTGAGATAAAAGTCAGGGATTTGGCACAGGTAGACGCGGTGCTGGAGGGTGTGGTCACGGCGGGAGCAAACCAGGTGGATGCCTTGCAGTTTGGCATTGACGACGAGGAGGCGGTAAAAGCCGAAGCGCGCAGAGAAGCGATTGAAGACGCCATGAAAAAAGCAAAAATTCTGACGCGCGACTTGCATATCCGCCTCAAGCGGATCATCTCGTTTTCTGAGTCCGGTCAAGGAGGTCCGATATTCTCGTACGCGCTCAAAGGCGGCTTTGGCGGTGAACAAGCCCTGCCTTCCGCAACTCCGCAAGTGGCCCCGGGCGAGCAGGAAGTGCGTTCGCAGGTGACGATTACGTACGAGTTTCGATAAATCGCGGATGTCTTGAACGCGACTTCATTATGGGCTATACTTCGCATAGTCCATAATTTTTTTGCCGAGGTAGCTCAGTGGTAGAGCGCGGCTCTGAAGAAGCCGGCGTCGGCAGTTCAATTCTGCCCCTCGGCACCGTATAAAATATGAATTTCGATATCTTACTGGCAAAATTACCGATAGTCGGCATCGTCTTTGAACGGTCGTACGCTTTTTGGCGTTCGCATATTGCTGTTGCGAATGCGACCCATATAGCATTCGGAAGCGGCCTGGTTTTGATTTTCTCTGCCGAGTTTTTTGTAGTGGGGCTTGTTCTTCTCGTGGCAACGGCAGTAATGCATATAATTGCCTTTGTTGCGGGTGGGTAATAAGCGGCCATGGTTTAGTGGCAGAACACGTGCTTGCCAAGCACGGGGCGCGGTTTCGATTACCGCTGGCCGCATCAGTTTTTTATCCATCTAAATTCAACCACTATGCCAACCATCACGATTCCAAAAAACATAACCATAGATCAGGATCTTATTGCGGTTCCAGGTCGGTTGTATAACGAATTCGTCGAATGGCAGGAAAAAATAAAGTCGGTTCGGACATTCAAACCGACTGCGGCAGAGAAGAGAGCGCTTGCGCGGGCGCGGAAGAATCTTGCCAAAGGCAAATACCTGACGCTGGTGGAATTGGAACATGCACTGGGATTTGATCGTTGACGGATCGGTGCAGAAGGCGCTCAAGCGGATTTCCCGTTCAGATGCAAAACGCCTCTATGCCGTTATCCGGGAATTCGCCGTCAATCCCTTCAGCGGAGACATAGAGAAAATGGAAGGCGAAAAAAATACTTGGCGGCGGCGCGTGGGCGCATACCGCATTATCTACGATATCCTCAAAGGTCGTAGGATCGTCCACATATCCGATATACGGCGTCGCACCTCCAGCACTTATTAAGACGCGGTTTCGATTACCGCTGGCCGCACAGATCGCTATAAGCGTTTGTATTATGAATAACGATGTATCTGCAAAAATCATTGAAGAGGAGGTGGCGGATCTTGTCGAAGGGTCCGTCAAGGTTGTAAGATCTTTGCGAGACAAGCAAAGAACATACATAGATGCGGTTTTGGCAAAAGTCGGTCCGCAGAAAGACCGGATGATTCGTCAGAGATTACGGGCGCGCCGAGAAGCGGCGCGATAATCTCCTCTTAGAAACCGTCTAAAAGGCCTTCTTCGTAGCCGAAATCCTGCAATTGCAGCAGGAGAGGGGCTTTTTAGACGGTTTCTTACTACACGTCATCTCAAAATTGATTCCTCCACGATTCCTCCACGTATTTTGTCATTCCCGCGAAACTTGTCCTCACGAAAGTGGGGAGCGGGAATCCAGTAGATAAGCCGTGTACTGGATTCCCGATCAAGCTTGCACTCGGCTGCGACCGAGTGTCGGGAATGACGACAAAAAGCCGTTATTCAGCAAGCTCTGTTTCGAGATTTTATGTAGACAATGCGCGAGAAAGTGCCAAAAGTAAGGCAGGAGGCGGAGAGCGAGTCAAGTCCCGCCACGCAAGAATTCTCTCCGACAGAGAAGATGTTTTTGGGTATTTCCGAAAAACTGCGCCGCTTAAGAGAAGAGGCCGCGGACGCGGATGATGAACGACATAGATTTATTGAAGCGCTTGATTCTTTGGATTTGTCTCAGGAGGCCGTAGACGCGGAGGAGAAATTAGACGAGATTCTTACCGCGATCCATCAGGTTGTCAAGCAGACGAATGCCTCTGCAGGAAGAGTCGCGCTTGAGGCTGGTTTGTTCGAGACATTCCCGAAAGAATACGGCGTGGCTACTTTTGAGGACTTGAGTAATCCGGATTTTGATCTGGATGCGGAGCGTCTGCGCCGCGAGTCCGAAGTCGTCAGGGAAAATCTTATGCGTGCCGCGCTTGCGGATTGCGCAAGCGCCGAAGATTTGAAATCGGTTGAGGTTACATTTCCTCCGGAACGTTGGGGAACGAAAGATTTCCTTGAATTCTCCAACCGGTATCGCCTTCTTGATTCGCCGGACGACGAGATTCGTCTTTTTGAGCATCCGTCAGCCGCGCATTTCCGCGAGGTACCGCGCGCGGTGGAGTTTTATGCTTTGGCCTTGATTAAAAAAGGCAGAGCGGCAGACGCAATCGCCGTATGTGACAATTTGATTAAGAGAGGACACGGCAATGGTTTGGTATGGAGTATACGCGGAGATGCGTTCAGATCCCGAGCCGATGAGATGAAAAAAATTGCGGAGGGAGTACACGGCTCAGTATCCGGAAGCGAATCCATATACGCGTTAGAGAACGAAAAAAATCAAGCAGTAGGGGATATTTCGCAGGAGCAGGAAATAACTCCTGATCAAGCGCGCGATTTACGAATTGAGTTTCAGCGGGAAGCAGGCGAGTCGTATTGTACCGGATTAAAGGAAAGTGGAAGTTCTTTTCCGGCGCTGGAATGGATGATGCACACTATTCAGAGACGAGGCGATCTGCTCGTAGAGCGTCAGGCGCTTCTTGACAGAATGCATAGCGGAGAGACCATACAGAACGGACATGAAATGATTCTTCAAATGGGACAAGAGATTGAATCGCTTGAGCGGCGTATTTCGAATCAACAGGTTCTTGTGGAACTCGCCCTTCAAAAAGAAGGCGCGGACGAGTCATTGGATTATTGGAAGCATGCCGGTCGTCTGGAGCTTGCTTTTATGCAGGGCAAAACATTTGAGGAGGTAAAGCCCATTTTGGCGCAGATGTTCAAAACAGCAGATGCGATTTTCAAGTTTGATAATACACTCGACCGTCTTATGCGCGTCCGAGAGCAGTTTTTGCAAGAGATGGCTCTCCAGCAGTCACCGGAAGAAGGGGGAGAGGATATGCGCGCGATACTTGAATATATGAATAAAGCGATCGAGGAATTAGAAAAAGGTAAGCAGAGATTCGCATCTGTAAAAGGAAAAAAGGGAAAAGATAATAAGGCAGGAGCTTTGAACGAGGAATATAGGGCTATTATTGAAATGAAACCCCAAAACGGCCTCGAACAGTACAAAAGAAACACCATTAATTTCCTGACGTTGCTTGGCAGCATTACTCCGCAATATATTCCCGGTGGTATCGGTAGAGCCGGAGCGCGCGTGCCTGATATTATGATCAATCGTCAGGATCAGGGAGTATTCAAGCGCATTGTGGATGAACTCGGAATTGAGGGCGAGTCAGAGCAGGTGGCGATAAAAGACGCCCTTGAGGATTTTGTCCGTAATCATCTGGGAATTGACGGGCTTCAAAATCTAAAAGACGCTTCTCATTACGAATTTGATACCCTTTCCGACGGGTTAGTCGCTCTGTCCGGCATTGAACCTGAGATGAGAAGGAATACGCGGTCTATTACCAATTTATCCGGGTCATTGCTCGTGGGCGTTGGGGATTGCAGAGAAACCTGCTACGGAATGGGAGCGCTTTTTGGCGCCCGGCAGTATAGAGACGTGGAAGGAGGAAAAAAAGAAAAAGGCATAATTGCGGCGCTCGCTTGTATGGAGGCAGATGATCAGGAGTGTTTTAATAAGATAACCAAAGAGAGCATTCCCGAAGTTCTGCGCTATAATCTGCGTGGAGAACATGCCGGAGTGTATGTCGCGTCTATAGCGATGAATGAAAAATATGACGTAAAGACGGTTTCTCCGGACGACCCCACCGCCCTTTATAGATCATACGACGCGAACGCGGTGAAAAGAGGAGAGGCGCTTACGCGCTACGAGCTTGAATATGGCATCGTGAGAGTGGTCTATAAAGACGGGACTGTGCGGTTTATTGAGCCAAAAGATCCGGAGTCGGGCCGCTGGCGGCCCTTGGAGCATATACCGCAAGAAGGCGGGGGCGGAGTGCCGATAGTGCCAGATCTTGAAAATGTTCAGGATCTTGAAGTGCTAAACTTGGTTGAGGATCATACCTATACAACTCTGCTTGATAAGAAAACAGGGCGGATAACATTGGCTGATGCTTTTTACGACGGACGCCGGGGCGGTCCTTATGACTTCGGATCGGGAACTTACGACCCTGAAGATATAGTCCGCAATAACGGGTTGGTCCGCGCGAATACCCGTACTCTTGCTTATCCGGATGGAACAGTGACGAAGAGTCAGGTTTATCTGCGCGCCCTGCCATATTCCAAGACGGACTATCAACCCTCGCTTGGCGAAGGCGATATGCCTAGTCGCATTCGCATAGGAGGTAGAAGTTTCAAGATGGATGTATTTGAAGAACTTGGGCGACTGGAAAAGGGCGAATCAGTGGTGCCTGCAGCGATGCGCAGGATACGAGAATGGGAGGAAGCGCGGCAGCAAAAGAGTAAAAAGATATGATAATAATTGTCCGGCTGCGACGGCGCCAGTTCCGGCCTAAAATGAGATATGCCCCATCTTAAAGATAATCCTGCGCTCCGCGATTTTCAGCAATATGTGGCCGAGATGGTGCGGGAGCGCGGATTTGACCAAGAAAACGTCCCGCAGAAATTTATGCTGCTGATGGAGGAGTGTGGAGAATTGGCAAAGGCCTGCCGCAAAGCCGCCAAGATTCACTCCGACCGAAACTCCGAGCGGTTTGAGGCGGCGGGCGAGGCCGCGGACGTTTTTATCTACCTCCTGGACATCTGCAACCGTTTCGGCATTGATTTGGAGACAGCTTTTCGCGAGAAAGAAGAGACAAACAAGAAGAGATCATGGGCTTGAAAGAGTGACCCGCAGCAGCCCGCGCCGTAGAGGAAATCCTCTCCTAAAAACATTCCAACATTCTTGAGAATGTTGGAATGTTTTTATCAGAATCTTCTCTTATGGCGCTACATCGTATCCGATTCGTATATTCATGCCCTCCTGTTTTATCTTGCGGATGGCAAGGCCGTGGATCTCGGAGAGATTTCTGACATGCGTGCCGCCGCATGGGACCCCGAAGT
>ERZ1292623.4505-Hain-H51-01um-R1-4505-length-11383-cov-5_pt1 | contig 11383 bp, 8 predicted proteins | sample MGYA00564398_ERZ1292623 | MGnify/ENA primary metagenome ERZ1292623 (study PRJEB36523, sample SAMEA6512633) | groundwater metagenome | collected 2019-01-07 | study: AquaDiva: Metagenomics assemblies of 32 groundwater samples | reverse complement strand
GATGATGAGCTGCATCGTGCGTCTTCTTATTCTAACACGACGCTCCGAACAGCGTCTTTCCCGAAAACCGCGATCCGGATTTCTTCGAGCAAAATCCGGTCGCTGCCTCTCGGCAATTGCGTTTCTTTGTGGTCAAGGCGGCAATTGCCTCCGAGAGCTTTTCGGGAAAGACACCGTTCGAATCTAGGAAAGAAATTACCACGGCTCAATCATGAGCATCGTGCCCGGGCGGAATTTTTGCCAAACGGCTTCGGTCACGAAGGGCATGAAGGGGTGGAGCATCTTCATCGATTCAAGAAGCAATTTTTCGAGGGTCGCTTGGGCGGCCGCTTTTTCTTCTGTCTTATCGCCCTGAAGGCGCGGCTTAGCCGCTTCAATGAGCTTGTCGGCGAAGGTGTGCCAAAAGTAGTGATAGGCCTTCTCGGCGGCCAGGTGAAACTCGGAGCGTTCGATGTGACCGGTGATTTCCGCCTTAACGGTGCGTAGCTCATCGAGATTCTTTTCGTCATCGGCGCTCGGCGTTCCCGACATACTTCCGCCCTGGCGGTTCATGTATACGAAGCGGGCCGCGTTCCAGATCTTCGTCGTAAAGTTGCGATAGCCGCGCACGCGGTCCTCGGCGAGGGCGAGCGAGGTGCCGGGGGTATTGCCGACGACCAGCGCCATCCGGAGAGCGTCAGTGCCGTATTTAGTCGTTATTTCCAAGGGACTAATGACGTTGCCCTTGGATTTAGACATTTTCTGGCCCTTGGCGTCCAAGACGAGGCCGTGGAGGTAGACGTTCCGGAAGGGGACCTCGCCGGTTACGTAGAGGCCGAGCATGATCATGCGCGTTACCCAGAAAAAGATTATCTCGCCGGCTGTCTCCATGACATCGGTGGGGTAGCGCTTTTTGAAATCTTTGCCGTCCGGATAACCGAGCGTGATGAAGGGCCACTGGCCGGAGGAGAACCAGGTGTCGAAGGTGTCGGTGTCTTGTTCGTAGAGGTCGCCTTCGCACGTCGGGCACGTTGGGCCGACGTCGACCGAGAGCACCTCGGCGTTTTTAACGCTCGGGCGAGTCAGGGCATCTTCTGGCGTTAGGTTGCGTATCTGTTTCACGAGCATTCGAATGACGCCACCGTGGCTCACGAGAATCACGTTCTTCCCGCCGTGCGCGGAGCGATGTTTCTGAAATGCCACCCACACGCGATCCTCGACCTCCTTGTGCGTTTCGTCGTCGGTCACTCGTTCGTCGTACCGATATAGATTGCCATGTTTTGCCTCGAGATCTTCCCGAAGTTGGCCCTCGAGGTTGCCGTGATTTCGCTCCCGGAACGCCGGATCATACGCTACTTCCGCGCCGATCTCTTCCGCGATGATGGCGGCGGTCTCGCGGCAACGGCCGAGGTCCGAGCTTACGATGAGATCAATCTTTTCGCTTTTCAGTTTTTTACCTGCGGCGCGGGCCTGGGCGCGACCCTCGTCGTTCAGGGGCACGTCGCCTTGGCCGACCAGTCGCTTACTTTTGTTGGAATCCGTCTCGCCGTGCCGAACGATGAACCACTTGGCTTTTATTTCCGGCTCCACCCTGGCTTCTCCGCAACGCACGCAGAACCAAGCCGGAATGCGGATGCCCCAAGCGATCTGGCGCGAGATGTTCCAGTCGATGATGTTTTCGAGCCACTGCCGGCAGATGGTTTCGTAGCGCTCCGGAATGAAACTCACCTCCTTTTTCTCGATGGCCTGGAGGGCGCGCTCGGCCAAGGGCTTTGTTTTCACGAACCACTGGTCCTTTATCTGCGGCTCGATCACGGTGCCGCACTTGTAGCAGGTGCGGACGACGTGATTGTATTTTTCGTCCACCTTCACGAGCAGGCCTTTTCCCTTGAGCTTGGCGATTATTTTTTCTCGGGCCTCGGCGATCTTCATGCCCGCAAATTCGCCCGCGATGGGGAGGAGCCGTCCTCGCTCGTCGATGATCTGCTCGCGGTCGAGTTCGTGCCGCTCGGCGATGCCGAAATCCACCGCGTCGTGCCAGGGGGTGATGGTCATCGCGCCCGTGCCGAATTCCATGTCGATGGCCTCGTCCTTCACGACCGTTGCCGTGATGGGGCCGTTTATCCACTCGAGCTCGATCTTCTGGCCGTCCGCATAGTTCGCATAGCGCGGATCGTCGGGGTGCATAACGACGTACTTGTCGCCGAATTTCGTTTCGGGACGCGAGGTGCCGATAACGAACGGTCCGTACTGCAAATAATAAAAAGGATCGACGCGCTCGACATCGGCAATCTCGAGGTCGGAAAAAGAAGTTTGGTGTTTCGGGCACCAGGAGACGATACGCTTGCCGCGATAGACAAGGCCGTCGGCATATAGCTTCTTGAAGGTGTCATAAACGGTTTCGATGACCGCCGGATCGAGGGTGAACTTTTCGCGCGACCAATCGCAGGAGGCGCCGAGAGAGCGGAGTTCGCCTTCCATGTGGCTTTTATTTTCCAACGTGAAGGCCATAATCTCTTTATATAGTTCCTCGCGGCTCATCTCGAACCTGGTGCGGCCTTCACGCTCAAGTTTCTTTTCGTAGACCACCTGCGTTTCGAAACCGGCATGGTCGGCGCCGGGGAGCCAGAGGGCTGATTTCCCGTTCATGCGGGCGTAGCGCGTCATAATATCCTCGATGGTCACGAACATCGCGTGTCCGGCGTGCAGATGCCCGTTCGCGTTCGGCGGGGGCATGATGATGGTATACGGCTCCCGGCCCTTGGCATCGGGGAGCTTATCGGGGTTGAAGGCACCGGACTCCTCCCACTGCTTGTAGGTTTCCGGCTCGGCGGTCGTATGGTCGTATCGGGACTGCATCTTCTCGGGCATCCCAGCACCACAACTCCGATTAGTCGGTTCGGGGTTTTTCATGCTCTTCGTGTTTCCATTGTCTCGGCATGTCGTTTAAGAAGCGAAACGAGACACGGCTTTGTTTTCTGATATTTCGGAGTTGTGGTGCTGGGCATAGTGCTCCTATTTTAGCCGGTTTTCCTAGGGTTTACGAGTGTTTCATGTAATTGACTAATAGTATAAAGTATGATAGAATGAAGCGTAGAATTTTTAAATTACATTGGCGGGTTATAGCTTCCAGTCCATGAGGTAATTCACGGCCTGAAAGCTATAACCCGCCTATCCAAAAATCCAAGGGACTTACCCTGCGGAAAATCCAAAGCGGGCTAGCAGAAGGAGTTGCATCATGACGAACGCTACCTTTCCGCAAGCCAAGCATCTCATCGAGGTGTTTGAAACTCTCGGCTCCGGCCGACTGCAAGCGTTGTTCGCTTCGGGCCTCCTGATTGACCTGCGCCGCTGCGCCGCGGAGCTCGACCCGACTAAGGTCAACCGTGACGAGTTCCAGCGGATCCTCGGCCTCGACCCGACCCTGTTTCGCGTGAAGATGGGCGGTTCGAACAACACCGACCAGATCACCGCGGCCCTGGGCTTCGCGTTCAACGAGTGGATCACTCGGGCCAACTTCCCGCTCACGCCGAGCGCGACCCCGTGGGAAGACGAGATCGAAATCGTCGACCCGGGATGCTCGTTCACCGAGGAAGAAGGTCTCAAGATCCTGAAAGACAAGGGTTTGGAACGCCCGACCTACGAGCACGGCATCCGCTTCGCCGAGCAGCACGGGAAAACGACGACTTCCGAGAAGAAGCCGTTTGTGATCTTCCTGCACGAAGCGTGGCTGGACCCGGACCGCGACCGTCGCATCGTGTACCTGGACCGCCGCGCGGAGGACCGCGGGCTCTACCTGGACGATCCCGACCGCAGGTTCCGCGGCTTCTGCGTCCTCGCCGGTGTCCGCCCGCGCAAGCAGCCTCAGAGCTGAAGCGCTTCGATCCTCAGGATTTTTGGACCCTCATCAACACCCCTCGGCGCTCACGCGTCGAGGGGCTCGTTCTTTTTTGTAGTTGTTTTATTTCTGCTGATTGTTCTGTCTCTCTGCCGTCCTGTTTTCTCGCTTAGACATTCATGTTGCCTTTCGCCACGAGCGGCAGGCGCTTCCCGCGCAAAAAGTTTATATACCCGCCGACGGCGATCATCACGGCGTTATCGGTATTGTGCTTGAAGTCCGCCACATAGAGCTTCGCGCCGCGCTTTTTTGCCGCCGTCTCGAGTAGTTTGCGAAGCGGCTTGTTGGCCGCCACGCCGCCAGAAAGAAAAACCGACCGCGCGCTGAACTCCTCGACCGCGCGCATCGTTTTCGCGACCAGCGGTTCGAGCGCCGCCGCCTGAAAGGAAGCGGCGATATCGGCCAATAGGGTTTTGGGTATAAGGTTTAGGTTTTTTCGCCCGCCGGTACTTTCCAGGCCCGAGTGGCTATACCCCAGACCCTTAACGTAATAGAGGACCGCCGTCTTCAAGCCGGAGTAGCTGAAGTCGTAGCTTTTGTCTTTTATCATCGGTCGGGGAAAAGCGATTGCCTTCGGGTTGCCCTTGGCGGCCACGCGCTCGACTTCGGGGCCGCCGGGGTAGGGGAGGCCCAAGATGCGGGCCACTTTGTCGAAGGCCTCGCCCACGGCGTCGTCGCGCGTTTCGCCGAGTTTCTTGCGCGTTCTCATGTCTTTGAGGCGAAGGAGGGTCGTGTGCCCGCCAGAAACAATTAGTCCGATAGCTGGAAATAAACTTTTGGTATTTGGAATTTGGTAATTGGAGCTTCCAGTTTCCTTCGCCAGAAGAAAACTGTACAAGTGTCCTTCGAGATGGTTCACGCCGGTAATGGGTTTCTTGTATTTCTTCGCGAGCTCACGCGCGAAGGTGATGCCTGCCCAGAGCGCCGGTTCAAGTCCCGGCCCGGAAGTCACGGCGATAAGGTCAACATTCGTAAAGTCGCGCTCGCTCATGCCAAGTTCAGCGAGAGCGAGAGGCAGATTTTTCAAATGTTCGCGCTTGGCGATATTCGGCACCACGCCGCCAAAGGGACGGTGGGCGGCGATTTGCGAGTTCACGACGCTTTTTAGCACCTTGAACTTTGGCGCCGCCAGTCCGCCGGTCGCCGCGACGAGCGCGAGGCCGGTTTCATCACAGCTTGTTTCGATGGCGAAGATGCGCATGAGGAAATTATAGCTTACCTTCCTTCGCTGAAGCTACGGAGGATGGAAAACGATGTCACGGTTCTGTAACTATTGGCTCCACAAAAATGAGTGAGGGGCGTTCTGTCGAACACCCCTCGGGTGATGCTTCCGTTGATGTCACTCGTGACCGCCGAGAACCCCCTCTTCGTTGATTACGGCGCCGTCCTCGGTGACCTCGAATTCGTTGAGAAGCCGCCGACCTACAGCGACCCACAACACAACGTAAAGCGTTATGGTGTGGCTCACCCGCAGGACGTTCACCGTCCCGGTGCGGCCATTCCCCAGGATGAGGTTGTAATGCCCCGGCGGCAAGCTACGGTGATGCTCGAGTCGGGTCGGCACGACCGGCGCGATCGCGACCCTCCCGAGGATAACCGGCTCCTCGACCTCGACTTTCGCGGCTGTTTCGGCCATTCGCAGGCCTCCTTTCTTCTGGCCTGGAGTATGCCGATATATCGATTTGATGTCAATAAAAATGGAACCCCCCCCAAATTTCCAGGCATCTATCATCTGCCTCGATATATGAATAAAACCATCCATGCGTATATTCCCGTGAGACCCGCCGGAGGCCGCCGGTGGGGGTGGGCCACGCGCACCGAGTTATTGTCTGTCTGCTGGCATGCGGTTGGCATTATGATATACTCAAATCTAATGAAGCGTTTCATTTTGTGGTGCCTGGTCGGCGTTTTGGCAATCGCGATTCTCGGAGCGTTCTCGCCCGTCAGGGTTATGGCGCTGCTGGACCCCGAGCTCCCGCCCGACAGCGGCGGCGGACCTCCCCCCCCCGCCCCCGCCCCTAGCATAACCTTAAGCGCCAGCCCGACGCAGATTCCATCTGGAGGAAGCATAACCCTTTCCTGGACTACGACTCTTACAGATTGCGGCGCGTGGTCCGTACCCGAAAATTCCCAGTGGGCTTTTGCGCTTACTGACCGGCTCAACGGCAGTCTCGTTATTTCCAATATCACCAGAGCAACAACATTCTCTGTTATGTGTGCCGAGGGCGAGCCCATCAGGGGCCTCATCAAAAAGGATGTTCTCGTGACCATTATCGCCGCCACCCCTCCGCCGTCGCCGCCGCCCGGTCCAGGTCCTAAGCCCGGTCCAGGTCCTAAGCCAGGCCCAGGTCCCGCCCCCGTCGGGTCAGCGTCGGTACTTAAAGTGGTGTGCGGCGAGACGCAAAACGTGCTCACCTGGACCATGCCGGCCAGGGCTAATTCCAACTCGATTACTAAGCGGACGGATGGGGGAATCACCGTCCAAATACCCACCACGGGAAAATCATACACCGATACGGCCGTATCGCTCGGACACACTTACGATTATAGACATAAGGCGTTCGCGGGCGTGGCCTCCAATGTCGTTACCTGTCCGGATTCAGCGCCTCCCCCGAAGCCCACCGCCGACATTAAGGTAAACGGCAGTAATGGACCCATCACGGTTTCGTCCGGCGCGTCGGTCACGCTCACCTGGAACTCTACAAATCTGATCTTCTGCTCGGTAGATCCCGGCGGCTATTGGGGTCCGACCGGCAACGAAATCGCAGAAGACATCACCTCTTCCGTAACCTACACCCTTACCTGTTCCGGCGGGGGCAACGAGGCAACCGATAGCGTCACGGTGAATGTGGCCGGCACTCCGCCCCCCCCGCCCCCCCCGCCCATACCTCCTCCGCAGGCCAATCCGACGTTCGCAATCGAACCATCGGTACGAACTCTCGGCGTGGGCGGAACATCATTGTTTAAGGCAACGTATGACTTCGATGGTTCCGGGCCGCAGGCGGAACAGGACGTTTCGGCGGACGCCGTCTGGGAGTCGTCAAATAGCGGTGTTGCCGAAGATCTTGGCGGCGGCAGATTTTTCGCGGAGCGCGCCGGCGAGTCGGCCATTCGGGCGATTTACCGCGGGCTTACCGTGACCGCAACGCTCAAAGTGATCCAGGGCGGCGTCAAACCCCTGGCCCGCACGACGGGAGCAACGAATATTCGCACGACATATGCCAATCTCGGCGGCTTGGTGAATCCGAACGGGGCGGCGACAATGGCGTGGTTTGAGTATGGCCGAACGGCTTCTCTCGGTAATACGACGAAGAAAAAGGCCCTGGGAACGAATCGTGCCTGGATCGCCGCGAACGAAGACGTGTTTCTCCGGTCGGGCGCGGAGTATTTCTACCGCGTTGTTGCGCAAAATGCGTTCGGCGCTTCGTACGGCGAGACGCAGAAACTGACCGCCGCCGGAAACCCCGAGCTTGTTATTGAACCCCGGAATATGGAGACGGATGCTGACAAAACGGCGTCATTTGCGGCCTGGTACGACCCGGATGGCGCCGGGCCACAGGCGTGGCGTAATGTTACCGGCGACGTGATCTGGCTTTCGTCGGCCACCAACGTTGCCTCCCACGAATCGAGCGGCGTTTTCCGTGGCATTGTGGCGGGCGAGGCGACCGTCGCGGTCGTATACAACGCGGCCGGCCCGGTCACGAACATAAACGAGATCTCGAACGTGTCGGCCGAAGGCGTTCTTGCCGTGAACCAACCGGAAACGGAATCAGTCGCGACGGTGGAGCTCGCGCCGCCCGAAGAACCGACGAGCACGCCTCCCATCGTCATTTCTCCGTGGCAGGGGATAGCGACCATCTTTGGCTTTGTCGCTCTCATTGCCGTCATTGGCGCCGGGACGTGGTACGTGAAGGGGAAAATTTCTGGCGGGTACTGACGTGTCGTCCCCGTCATTTGGCATGCTAAATCCGATAACTCCATGAAAAAATTCATCGCCGTCCTCGGTGTGCTTAGCGTCGGCGCGGTCGCGCTCTTCGTGGTTCTTTCGCCCCGAGCCGTCGCGCAGACCCCGTCGGTGCTCTCGGTAGTCTGCGGCGAGACGCAAAACGTGCTCACCTGGACCATGCCGGCCGGGGCCGACTCCAATGCGATTAACAAGCGGACGGATGGGGGAATCACCGTCCAAATATCCGCAGATGGAAAAACATCATACACCGACACGGATGTGTTGCCCGAACACACCTACGACTACGTTCACAAGGCCTGGGCGGGCGTGGCCTCGAATGTCGTTAAGTGTCCAGATACGGCACCTCCGCCGCCTCCGGTAACCGCCGACATCAAGGCGAACGGCAGTGGCGGGTCCATCACGATTTCATCGGGCGCGTCCGTAACCATTTCTTGGAACTCAACGAACGCGACTTCCTGTTCGGTGGATCCCGGCGGCTATTCGGGCACGGATGGTAACGAGATTGCATATATTACCTCCTCCGCGATCTACACGCTCGCCTGCTCCGGCGGGGGCGGTTCCGCTTCGGACAGCGTCACGGTGAATGTGGCCGGCACTCCGCCCCCCCCGCCTACGGCCAATCCGACACTTGTCATCGAACCGGCCTCAAAGGGAATCAGCATCGGCGGGAGGGCGCTCCTCAAGGCGTACTACGACGCCGATGGTTCTGGGGCCGGAGCGCGGGAGGAGGTGACGGGTAGCGTGATCTGGAGCTCGTCGCAAGAGGGCGTGCTCGTTTCGGAAGGAGGCGGCGCATTCAGGGGGAGGGCGGCGGGGAAGTCGACCGTCCGCGCGGTCGGTAACGGGCGGACCGCGATAGCGACGGTGAGCGTCTACCAGCCGCCGGGAAAGCCGCTCGCAAGAACGGTCTCCGCCACCGATATTTCTCAAACCTTCGCCAATCTCAATGGTTCGGTAAATCCAAATGGCGCCGCCGCGACGGTCTGGTTCGAATACGGCCCGGCAGAGTCATTGGGGACGCTCACGGAGAAAAAATCCGCGGGGTCGGGTCGTGAATGGCAAGATGTTACCCTTGAGGCGAATCTTGCGCCGGGGGTCGAATACTACTATCGTCTGGTGGTGAATAGTTCTCTGGGCACGGCCCGAGGCGATATTCTTAGGATGAGGGCGGCGGGTAATTCCACTTTGGTGCTCGAGCCGAGGGCGGCGACTTTGAAAATCGGAGAGGTCGTGAAGTTCAAAGCGCTTTACGACCCCGATGGCGACGGCGCCGAACCGAGTCGGGACGTCACCGGCCAGGCAATGTGGATATCGTCAAACACCATCGTTTTGTTCTCCGAAAGAAGCGGCGAGTTTCGCGCCCGAGGCGCTGGCGAAGTCATCGTGTCCGCTACTTATAATCCGAAGGGTCGCGTTGTAAATGTTTACGATCCGGAAAATCTTAAAGCGGCGGGAAGCGTCACGGTAGACGAGGACAGCGCCGTTCCCAACGTGGAGCCGGAACCGTCGCCGGATAACTCGTCGTTTGGCTTGGCCTGGCTGATCGCGAAGTGGATATTTTTGATCCTTCTCATTGGCGGGATTCTGGCGGCAATCTTCATCTTCGTCCGGCGGCGGATGCAACAGCACGACAATTAACTTTACGCGTTCCGGAAGATGCGCCATAATCGCAGGCAACGGAAGCGTGGCCGAGTGGTATCCCATTTCGCATCACTTAGAAAAAAATTGGTTGAAAAATTATTAAGAAGGAGGGGTCGGATAATGGTTATTCCACCGGTCTTGAAAACCGGAATCCCTTACGGGATTTGTGGGTTCGAGTCCCACCCCCTCCGCCAGTTGGAATTTTGCAAGCGAAAAAGTTCTGCCTCGCGCCGCGAGGCAACCTCTGCAAATTTGCATTTTTCCACCTGGCGGTGTATCTTAAAGATAGCTTGAACGGAATTTTGTTCTCGTCCGCCTTCGGCGGGCTCGAAATAGGCGGGGCGGGCAAAATGAAGGGCGAAGCCGAGAACATTTCAAACTGCCAAAAAACCTGTCGTGCCGGAGGCAGATCCGCCTCTGGCGGAAAATTGTCATCGGTGCGGTGGAGCCGCGCTTGCGGGCGGGGCCTCCTCGCCGCCGAAGGCGGCGAAATGCGTTCGAACTATTTTCAGAATACACCGCATTTTATCCAAACCCCGATTTTGGGAGGAGGATGCCTCGGCGCAAAGCGCCCCGGCATGGTATTTCCTCGCCAGAATCCAAGCATCACCGTTCCTTTTTCAGATATCTATTCTATTATTTTGCAAAAGACTAGCATTAAGAAGGCGTAAGGTGTATACTAGAAAGTGATGGTAACTAATTATCGAAAACTCGAGCGGGTAGTCAAAGGATTCGCCAATCATCGACGGCTCCAGATACTCGATCTCTTAAAGCGCGAGCCGGAACTTTCGGTAGATGAAGTGGCAGAAAAGTTGCATATAGGATACGAGAATACTTCGGACCACATGCGTAAGCTTGCTATCACTGGATTGGTGATGAAGCGCAATGAAGGAACCAGCGTTCGTCATAAGCTCACACCCCGCGCCGAATCTATTTTAATGTTTTGCAAAAAACTAGAATAGAGAGCAATAGGGTAAAACGAACAATGCCATGCGCGGAGAAAACGGTATATCCGCAAGAGTATCGAAGGTTAGAATCCTCCCACTTTCGCTTTGTACGGGAAAAACCACTATCTGATCTCTAAAACTTTTTCGTAAATGTTATAATAATGCCGTTATGGAAGGAGAAGGATTAGAAAAAAATAACTTCGACGGCTCGTCCGGAGAGCAACCACCGGAGGAGTTGTTGCCCGGACTTCTTCGGCCAGGCCCTGGCCCTGAAGATATAGAGGGGATTCCTGCCGTGGATGCCACGGCCGAAGAAATGGCTGGCTACCTCATCTGGCGGCTAGGTCTGTCTGAAGATCCGGAAATGTCGCTCGAGAAATTTAAGAGTGATCAGAGCATGAATCTTTTCTTGGCTAAAGAGTTGTTGCCCAAGATGACCGACGAGGAGGCCCGTGATGATTTGAAGAAGGCAATCGATGAGGCCGAAAAATTAGAGGACGCGTAGAGAACGTGCATTAAAAAAATCCAACACCCCTGGCCGTTATACGGCTTCGGGGTGTGTCGATGACCGCGCCCGTCCGTCTAAGACGACCAGGCGGCTATTTCAAGATGTGGGCGATGATGTCCTCCGGCGCGGCGCCGCAACCCACCGCGATCCTGCCAGCGGAGACACCGTGCAACTCTCCCGCCTCGATGACGACGTTTTCGAGGTCGGGGGCTCGGCCGTGCTTGATGAGAGCATTGAGGACGCGCAGGAACGCCTCATCGTGCACGAAGGGAGTCCGGTCCACGTTCCCCCAGCCGAGCACGTTGGCGGTCGAAAGCCTTTCCTTGATCTCCCGGTCCACGACCTCTTGGACCTTGGCCAAGCGCACGGCCTCGTCGATGTGCTGTCCCATATTCGGGACCTCCTTTCTTTCTGCCTAATATATACCGGAATTCGGCCGTGTC
>ERZ1292623.4503-Hain-H51-01um-R1-4503-length-11384-cov-9_pt1 | contig 11384 bp, 14 predicted proteins | sample MGYA00564398_ERZ1292623 | MGnify/ENA primary metagenome ERZ1292623 (study PRJEB36523, sample SAMEA6512633) | groundwater metagenome | collected 2019-01-07 | study: AquaDiva: Metagenomics assemblies of 32 groundwater samples | reverse complement strand
ATTTTAATTTTGCTGGATTATTCTAGGGTAGGACATATGTCTCCTGCGCGCACATGCCTGTTTATCTTTTAACCATATTCTATCCAGACAAAACTTATCTGTTCCGTTCATAAAAACTACGAGTGTTGCAAAAGCTAAGCCAAGGTCTCTTACTCCAAGAGCATTAAATCCTAAAGAGAATGCGATGCCGAATAAGTGAAGCGAAAGAATTAAAGAAGAAAATTTTGTGAATAGTCCTATCAATAATGAAGTTCCTAAACTTAATTCTAGAAGCGCGTTTATGGTAACTATTTTTTCGGCAGCAATACCAAATACGAGTGCATAGTTTGGAACGAACCCACTCCATTCAATGGGGGAAGTAATCTGCTGAAATCCAAAATAAAGAAAGACCAAACTCATGGCAATTCTTAGCACTGGTTTTGAAAATTTTTCTAATTCTATCATCTTTTTTTCTCAATCAGTTTTTTGCCATTCATGTATGGAATTAAGACTTTTGGAATGTTAATTGAACCGTCTTTGTTCTGGTGGTTCTCCAGGATTGCTACGAGCGCTCTTGATGTGGCAATTGCCGTGTTGTTGAGAGTATGGACGAATCTCTTGCTGTTTTTTTCATCTATGAATTTTATGTTTAATCTTCTTGCTTGGGCTTCTTCCATGTTTGTTACAGAAGTAATCTCAAAATATTTTTGCTGTCTTGGAGACCATGCTTCTAAATCAGCGCCCTTTGCTTTTAAGTCTGCCAAGTCGCCTGAGCAGGATTCTATTTCACGGATTGGAATTTCAAGATTTTTGAATAATTCTTTTGACAGCAAGAGAAGTTCGTTGTAGTATTTGTAAGATTCTTCCGGCTTGCATATAACGACCATTTCCTGCTTGTTGAACTGATGAGTCCGGTATAGCCCCTTTTCATCAATGCCGTGAGAGCCGATTTCTTTTCTGAAACACATGGAATAGCCAGTTATTTTTATCGGCAGTTCTTTATGATTTAGCATTTTGTTGATAAACATACCTATAACTGGATGCTCTGATGTTGCTATTAGGTATAAGTCTTCACCTTCTATTTTGTAAGCCATCTGCTGTATTTCAGAATTGGAGTAAACTCCTTCTAGAATGTTTTTTCTTATCATTAATGGTGGCTCAATATATTGATATCCTCTTGATACCATAAAAGTTCTTGCGTAGTTTATTAGAGCCATGTTCAATAATGCTAAATCTCCTTTTAAATAATAGAATCCGTTTCCTGAAGTTTTTGCTGACGTATCAAAATCTGCAACGCCCAGGGATTCTGCAAGCTCTGTGTGGGTTTTTATTTGAAATGATGGCTTAATTGGTTTTCCAATTACTTCTCTGACGACATTTTCTGAAGCGTCTTTACCTATAGGAACGCTTTTATGAATTATGTTGGGAATTCGTTTTAACAATTCATGTATTTCGGATTCTAATTTCGCTGATTTTGTTTCCAGCTCTGCAATTTTCTCAGGAATTTGTTTCGCCCTTGTCATTAATTGCTTTGTGTTTTTACCTGCTTTTTTCGCTTCTGAAATTTCTATTGATATTTTGTTTCTTTCATGGCGGAGTTTATCTGTCCGCGTTTTTAGATTTCTCCAATCAATATCTTTTTTGGCTATTTTTTCTACAAGAGAAAGCTTTTCCAGCTGGAACTTCTTTTTTATGTTTTCTTTTATTAATCCCTGGTTTTCTCGGATTAGTTTTATGTCTATCATTGAATGTTCAAGGAGAGGGATTATTTAAAGGTTATTTTAGTTTTGTTAAGGTTTAAAAAGGGCTGTTAAGTTGAATTGTTATGGAAGAAGCTAAACTGGAAGAAATCAGCGATAGAGCTATGGAAGAAATGGACAGGGAGCTACGCGGAATGCTAAGCAGAGCTGTGCGTAGACTTAGTGATATTCCTCTGGAGGAAGATTATTATGGGACCGGATCTATTGATATTTTGGGCAAATCAGACTTGAAAAGGCAGAGGGGAAAGCCCTTAATTTATAACTTCGATTAAAAAACATTTTCATGTTCATCTCACATGGCTGAGATGAAAGAACTGGCGCCTGCGGCGCGCCAGTTCATTTTTTAAATGAAGTGAATAAAAATTTCTTTTTTTTGAAGATACAGACTGTTCCATAAACTGCTGCTATGAGAAAAGCAATTCCCAGGGCGTGCGTGGTTAAGGATTGTTCTAAAATGTTTAATGCAATAAATCCCGCTGAGAAGTAGACTGCTATTGTGAGTTTATCCTTATCTTTTTTCATTTATTATACTGGTATTTTTTGTATTTAAATTTGTGTCTTTTGGTTAGTTGAGAAATTGCTACAATTTAATGTGAGGGCGTAAGCCCGAACGCACGCGGTATTGACATTAAAGTTTTTGTAACAAGCAGAAGGTTTTTTTAATGTAGATTATAATTAATAATATGGGAAAAGGGGAGCTTGGTTTTACACTAGAGGAATTTTCTGTTTTAAAGAGGATTAATACACCTAAGAAGATTCAGGATTTTCTTAATAGTTTGAAAATAAATTTTGAGGAGAAGGGAGATACTTGCATGTCTCCGAGAATGGTTTTGAGAGAAGGGAAGGCACATTGCATTGAGGGAGCTTTGCTGGCTGCTGTTGCTTTGAGAATACAAGGACATCCACCGTTGATAGTTGATATGGAAGCAAGCAGGAAAGATTTTGATCATGTCATTGCTGTTTTTAGGAAAGATGGCTTTTGGGGGGCAATAGGAAAAACGAATCATGCTGTTCTGCGTTATCGTGAGCCGATTTATAAAAACGTAAGAGAACTTGTTATGTCTTACTTTCACGAGTATTTTGTGAATGAGAGCGGCTCAAAGACACTTCGAACTTATTCTGAGCCAGTTGATTTGAGCATCTTTGACAAACATAATTGGATGACTTCTGATGAAGAAGTTTGGTTTATTGCTGAGCATTTGACTAAGATTGGGCATAGCAAAATCTTGACGATGAGCCAGATAAGAAATTTAAGAAAGGCTGATTTGATAGAAAGAGAGGCAGGGAAATTAGTTGAGTATCAGGGGTAGATTTTTTATTGTGCGAGCAGAGAGAATTTATAGATGCCAATACAATAAAGATTTTAATCTAAAAAAGAGAGAAGTGGGCTTATTTATTTTTGAGTGCTAGACCATACTCTTCAAGTTTTGTTTTGACTTGGTTTAAAGAAGCACGACTGAATTGTCTTAATTGGCATAATTCATTTGGTGTGTGTCCAATTAGTTCGCCTAGAGTTGTAATCTTAACACATCCCAGGGCTTTAGTTACTCTGCGAGATAGTCCTAGTTCATCTACCTTTGTTTCCAGGATGGCAGGATTAACTATCTTGTTTATATCTTCTATTTCTTTTCTTTTTTGTTCGTCAGATTCCATTTCTAAGATCTTAAATAATCCGCTTAGAAGAGATTGATCACCATTTACTTTTATTTTGCATTCAAATCTATAATCTGGTATGGCCTCACTATAGAGCGGACCTCGATATACCGCTTCTATTACTCTTACCCCAAATTTTCTTTTTTTGAAGAGTACTTTAATACTTCTCTAAGTGTTTCATATCCCAAGTCAATCTTATCAAATTCTACTTTTAGATTCATTAGCAAACTTAATACTATTCATATTTAAACTTTCCTGTTTATTGTAATTATAAAGTTACAAGAGACTTTTATTCTGGGTTCTGGCAATGGTTTAAATACCTCTATGAAAAGTATTTTTATGGACAGTTATCTTGTGCTGCAGTTTTGGAAAGGAAGACAAAAACTCGGTCGCGAGCCGGGAGATATCCATGAAGATTATTATGTATTAGACGAGATTAGGGGCAAAAATAGAGAGATTGGAATTCGCCTTTCCGCGCCCGTGCTTGAGAAGGTTGCGACAATGAGAGCAAGATGGGATAGGTGCAACTCTAGGGAGATAGAATACATAACAACTCTTCACGAACCGGATATTGAGCCATGGCGCGATGTTGGCAAAAACTGGCTAAAGCAATTTGTTGAGCATGGAAAAGAGTATAGAGAGATACGCACGCACGAGCATCATCCTGTAACTATGGATACACTTTGGGAGTTTCTTAGAATGTATAAAGAGTGCGGCGGTTTCTATTGCTGTGATGAGCGGAAAATGTCAGCAGCTTATCCAGGATTTTCACAACGAAACCTCCAGATTCCTCGGATATGGGTGAGAATTTTGGACAAAGAAAACTGAGATACTTTTCTTTATAGTGTCAAGAATTTGTTAGATGAGATTGAGAAAGATGAATAAGGCATGGAAAATTAGAATAAAAAATCCCCCCGCCCAGAACCAGAAATACAAACTTTCTTTGTAAAGAAACCTTCTATGAGTTCAAAGAAACAAATTGCCTTTTGTTAGCAAAATTATTTGCATATGCACAATGGTGCGGGAATAGAAATCCCCCCGCCCAGAATCGAACTGGGGATCTTCCGGGTTCTGCTTTTGCATACCCAAACAGATGGTCGGCTAATCGCACTTCATCCTTATCCAAATGGAATGTCTGTGCTAGGCTTCTACAGCCAGACGCTCTAACCACTGAGCTACGAGGGGTATTTATTTGAAAGAAAGATGTTATTTAAAGGTTTTTAGCAAAGGTTTAAAAAGTTTTTAGTATTAGAAAAATCATGAAAAAGAGTTTGATAATTGTTGTTTTGATTGCTAGTTTGATGTTTCTTTCCAGTTTTGTTTTTGCGCAGAGCAATATAACTGACTCTGCTAATAACGAGACGAGCTCTAACGAGAGCGTAGATATTTCTAATGAGACAGAAGTTGACGATGATACTGAGAAAGAAGTTGAAGTTATGGATATTAGCCATGGAGCAAGGATGAGAGCTTTGCAATTGCAATTTCAGATTATGAGAAGAGTTTTGTGGGGAGAGGCAGTGATTGAGCGCCTTGGAAACAAAACTAATGTAACTACAACTGAATTGGAGGGAATTGTTGAAGAACTTCGATTGCTGGGTGATGAAGCTGGGAGAATATACAATAATGAAACTGCTAATGTGACTGTTCAGCATTTTATTGACATTAAAAAAGATGCCAAGGCTTTGGTAAAGGAGTTTAGAAAGAAAGCGAGGTTATTGTTGAGCGAGGGCGATAAGAATGCTTTGAGATTGAAGTTTAGCGAGATTGACAGAGCAGAATTAAAAGAATTGCATGGGCAGATATCTGAGCAGAGAAGATTATTGAATGCAGAGCGTGCGCGGAGAGTATTGGCTGCAAGCGGAGCTGAAAATGAGGATATTTTAAGGAAAATTAAAGATGGAGAAATAAGCAAGAGAGAAGCTCTTGAGCAGCTGAAAACTGAGATAAAGATTATGAAAGACGAAGAGAAAGATAGGCTAAAGGAGAAACTGCGAGAGGAGGAGAATAAAAGGAGAGAGTTAAAGGATAAAATTGTTTCTGAGTTTAAAGAGAAGAGACTTGAGAGAGCGTCTGATAGGTTGGCAGACAGGGCTGTTGAACTTAGGAAGAAAGGCGCAGAGAAAGCAGGCAATGTTTTGGAGAAAAATTCAGAAGCTTTAAGGAAGAGAGCTGAAAAAGTTGCAGAGAAGCGTGAAGCGATTAGAGATGCTTTGAAGGTGCGGACTGCTAATACTTCTGGAAGAGGAGATAGTGAATAATGGGAATAAAGAAGATAATATTCTGGATTGTAATATTGCTTATATTACTTGGAGTTGTTTATTACGGGGCTAATATGCTAGGAATAGGAAGTTCAGACAGCCAGGGAAGTGGTCAGGAAGGTGTGGTTGGTGATGCAGAAACAAATTCTCTGATAGAAGAATCTTTGATTGATGATACAGATGATGTTGAACTTGGCGAGGAATTGATTTAAGTCGTGATAATCTTCTCTTTTTTCGTTATAATAATTGTGTGTTCGGCCTGCGCTACTGGTTTTCTTGAGCTTTCTATTAATTGAGGGTGATTATGCAAGATTCCGGCATCTTCTATTTGTTTTAGAGCTATAACAACGCGCGAGCTGAATTTTTTGTGCAATTGGCGCGCGCAGAAGGGAAGTGTTTTGTATTCTTCTTTGATAAATGCAAGGACTTCGCGGGCAAATGAATCTCTTACTTGGCCTTCTTTTTGTATCTGATAAATGTTTGATAATTTGCCGTTTATAACCTGGCCCAGCCCTGTTGTAGCAAATGGCTCTATTGCATATACTCCTTCTTCTATTTTTATTTCTTGCAAGTTGTCGTGGTTTGGGATTGTCAAACCTGCGTGAAGCTCGTATTCTTTTATTGAGTGCCCTGACAGGTTTCTTATTGGCTCGAAGTTCTCTGAAGTTATTGCTTTTTCTATTACTGAGCCTATTTTTCTTAACGAAACATTTAGGTTTATAGTTTCAACTGCTTTTTTTAGCGCTAGTTCTGCTGCTTCAATTAACTTTTTATTTTCTTCTGAGTTTTCCAAGTCTAGTGAAAACGCAGTATCTGCCACAAAACCGTCAATATGGACACCAATATCAACTTTTAACAAACCAGAGGCTGTTTCAGTATCATTGAATGAGGGAGTCGAGTGTGCAGCTATTTCATTTTTTGAGAGATTAACTGGAAATGCCGGCTTGCCTCCCAATTCTATTATTTTAGCTTCTATTTTTTCTGCTATCTCCAGCAGAAGGATATTTGGCTTTATGATTTGTCTTGCGTATTCTTTTACCTGCTTTGCTATCTCTCCTGCATGTTTTAGCTTCTTTATTTCTTTTTCGTTCATTGTTTCTATTAGTGGCAATATGCATTTTTAAATGGTTTTATTGACTTTTAAAAATGCTCTAATTTGAGGAAATTATTCTTCTCATTCAGTTTTTTCAATAGATTAAATACCAGAATAATGACAATCGCAGATACAATTCCAATTATCCAGCTTGTAACTCCAATGGGGACTGTTCCAAACGCTTTATTTAATGGGGTGTAAATTATAACTATTGTTGCTAAAATAGAGAGTACAGAGGCATAAAAAAGATATTTATTTACTCTCAAAGACTTGAAGGATACTCTTTGCCTGAACGACATAAAATTATAAGCGTTGGCTATTTCTAAGCAAATTAATGAAAGCAGAGCTGTTGTTCTTGCAAACTCTGTGTTTTGATGAAGAATGTTAAAACTTACAAAGAAAACAGACAGAGTTATAATCGCCATGAGTATCCCTGCAATTGTAAGCCAAGCTATAAGAGAGTTGTTTAATATTTCTTTTTTCTTTCTTGGTTTTTCCTCCATTATGTCTAATGAAGAAGGAGTCAGTGCGAGAGTTATTGCCGGCAAGTCGTCTGTAACGAGATTCATAAATAGTATCTGCAATGCTAGAAGCAAAGGAATCTGCCAACCAAGGACAGGCGCTAGCAATACCCCGAAAAATAGAATCATAAGCTCGGCATAGCTGCACGATAATTGATAGCTGATGAATTTTCTAATATTCTTAAATATAGCTCTTCCTTCTTTTATAGCCACAACAATAGTTGCAAAATTATCGTCTTTTAGCGTTAAATCTGCAACTTCTCTTGAGACGTCAGTTCCGTTTTTTCCCATTGCTACCCCGATATGGGCTTCTTTGAGAGCGGGGGCATCATTAACACCATCTCCAGTCATTGTGACTATTTCTCCGTTCATTTTTAATGCTTTGATAATCTTTAGTTTATGCTCTGGTTTCACCCTTGCAAAAACAACTATTTCGCCAACTATCTTAGAAAGCTCGTGCTCGCTTATTTTGTCCAGATCCTGTCCTTCTATTACCTTTCCGTACAATCCTATTTTCTTTGAAATAGCCAAAGCAGTTTCTTTGTTATCACCAGTAATAATTTTTACTTTTATTCCTGCTTTCATGCATAACAATACGGATTCTTTAACTTCTTCTCTTGGAGGGTCCTCTATTCCAACCAATCCCAAGAAAACAAGCTCTTCTTCAAAATGGTCTTTGCTGAAAGAGGTTACTTTTTTATATGCAACAGCAATAGTTCTTAGTGAATTAGAGGTAAGCTTTTTGTTTAGACTTAAAATCCTTTCTTTTTCTCTTTCTTTTAAACTAAATAATCCCTGGCTTCTTTGTATTTTTTTGCATTTCTTTAATAAAATCTCAGGAGCACCCTTTGAAAATACATAGTTTTCTTTTTCTAGTTTACACAGAACAGACATCATCTTTCTTTTAGAGTCAAACGGTATTTCTTCTATTCTTTTAAAATTTAAATCTTCAATATGCATTCCTGCCTTTGCAGCCATAATCAAAAGAGATGCTTCTGTTGGAGCTCCGCTTATATTATATAAATTGTCCTCGCCGGTTCTTCTTATTCTTGCGTCATTGCAAACAACAGAACCCTTTATTAAAAGAGAGAGGGCATTCTTTTTTATAGGGTTTATTTTTTTGTTATACAACAAGAAATCTCCTTTTCCCTCATAACCTGCTCCAGTAACATCAATCAAATCATTATCTGAAAAAATTTTACTTACAGTCATTTCCCCTTTAGTTATTGTTCCTGTTTTGTCCGAGCATATAACGGTTGTTTCTCCAAGAGTTTCAATTATTGACATTCTGTTTACAATTGCATTTTTTTGGGCCATTTTATGTACGCCGTTAGCAAGAGAGGTAATCAAGACTACGGGAAATCCCTCTGGAAAAGCGGAAACAGCCAGCGCTATCATTAATATTATAGCGTCGATAAGAAGATTTTCTGAAGCTGGTTTTTCTATAATCATAAATAATCCGGTTAATACAGAAAAAATAACTGCTACAATAGACATATATTTAGATATTTTATTAATTTTATTCTGCAATGGGAGCTCTTTTTCTGCGGTTGAAATCATATTTGCTATACTTCCGAACCTTGTGCTCATTCCAGTGCGTATTACTTTTGCGAGGCATTTTCCGTTCACAACAAAAGAGCCCATGTAAAGAGTGTTTTTTTCAGAGCAGTCTTTTTCATTTTTCGCAGCTGTTTTTTTTATTTCTTTAGATTCTCCTGTAAGTATAGCCTCATTAACCAAAAGCTCTTTTTCTTCAATAACAATACAGTCAGCGGGAATTTTTTCACCATTTCTTAATAAAATAACATCTCCTGGAACTATTTCTTTTGAAAGAATCTCTTTTTCTTCGCCTTCTCTTATAACAATTGAAACAGGCATAATCATTCCTTTTAAAGATTTAATTGCTTTTTCTGCCCTGTACTCCTGGATAAATCCTGTAAGGATGATAACAAAAATAACTGCAAGTATTGTATAAGCTGTTAGAGATTTATTGACGAAAAAAGAAAGGACAACAGCAATAAAGAGCAAGTAAATAATGTAGTTTTTCCTGATCTGCCTAAAAAGTATCTTTACAGGAGATATTATCAAGCTCTCTTTTATTTCGTTAAATCCATGAGCCTGAAGTTTTTTTTCTGCTTCTTTTTCAGTCAGTCCTCTTTTTTCCATCTTATGATTTCTAAGAAAATCTGTTTTATATATTTAATGCGATTGTGGTATCTTTGGTTTTTTTAGGTATTTAAACATCAAGTACATGACGACAACTATTATTACAGCAAGGATTGCCTTGAGCTTTATGTTACTGTTTTTTTCTAATTCTTTCTGCTCTTCGGGAGTTTCTTCCTGCTTGATTGTTTTTTTTTCTGGGCTGGTTTCTTTTTCGGGTATATCGAGACTTGTTATGTTTATTTTGCGGAGTGTTTCTGTTCCGTCAGAACTACTTGAAGAATATGAGGCGCTGCTATCTGCAGCAGTTCCGGTGCTTAATACGCTGAAATGCACATCAGAAGAGTTAACTCTTTTTAAGCTGTCGTTGGCGTACAAGGTTAACTTATATTCTCCTTCAGGAAGCTCTAAATATACCGGGGAATCTATTGTTATGTTCTTGATGTCATTTATAGAGAACCATATTGCGTTAAGAGATTCGTCTATTATTGAAAAACTAAGAAGTATTTGTGAATTAGTAAAGTAGATTGTATTCTCCGGGCTTATAATTTTTACTATGGGAAATTTTGAATCTATTAGAATAGATACATCTGTTTTTTCTTCAGGGCTGAAATCCAAAGCAGGGGTTGCGGCAGTCAAGAATAAAATAAGTAAGAGAATTATAATCTTTCTCATTTAGCTGGTGTTTGTTTGCTGTTTAAATATTTATTATTCTTTCTTTTGGAAATTAAATATACAATAAGAATTATAACTGCTAACAGCAGTAGGATAATTGAGATAATTAAAATAACATTTCTTGGTTTTTCTCCTGTTTGAGTTATATCTTCTGTTTTTTGCGGGGATTCTGCTACAATTTTTACAGGGAAACTAACATCGTAGTTTAGACCTATTTGAATGTTTGCTGTTTTATTTTCTGGAACTGAAGAGAGCGACAGCTTTACGTTGTAAGTTGCGCCTATTTGAGACTCTTTAGGAATTGTTATTTTTAAGTTTACTTTTTGGTTGCTTGAGCCGACTGGAATGAGGTATTCTTTGTTTCCTACAATTTCTGCTATTTCGCTTCCTTCTGTGAGAGATATTATTGCTCTTGCATCTGTTTCTTCTTTAATGCTGTTTGTTAGGGCAAATGATATTTCTTTAGTTTGTCCCGGCTGCATTTCTAGAGGATTGCCCTCCCAGTATGGCGAGCTAATTCCTAATGCTTGTATGTTCGGTATCAGAAGAGCTGTAACCAGAGCGATTATTATTATATTCTTATTGTCCATGCGTTGCCTCCTGTTGCAGAATAGAATTGCGTGCTAATGGAGGTTGGAACTAATGTCAGACAGTATGTTATGTCTTCTATGTTTGAGCCAGAAGTTCCTCTTTGGAGATTTGCATTTGTTATAGGAACTGCTAGTCCGTGAGAGAGCGTGCTGCCTGTTGAGCAGACATTTGCTGCGCCTGATAATCCGCTTGCTTTTATGTTTGAAGCAGGTATATTCTCTAAATTGTTTGTTTCGCCAACGAGATTAGACGCGACTATTTCGAGATTTCCGTTTGTCGGAACTACAAAATTTCCGTTGTTTGTTATTTGAGTGTTTGCTGATGAGAGAATATCAATGTCTCCCTGCACAACTGTCGGGAAGTTTAATGTTGTTGGGTTTATTGAGATATCTCTTAGAAGATTTAGTGTTAATGTGCTTGATAGCGATGCTTGGGTTCCTGAAGAGTCCTGAACAGATACGCTGACTGTCCATAGCCCTGCTTTATCGTAATGGCTCATTGTTACAGTACATTGATAAGTTTTTTGCTGGCTTCCTGATTGGGAGAGGAAAGAGCAGGCTCCTGTTCTTGTTGGCTCTCCTAGCGATGTGAAAGAAGCGGATGCTGTGCTGTCAACAAGATCGTCTGCTTTGTTTCTGTCTTTGGCAATAAAGGTAAATATTACGTCAGTTGTTGAAGGATTCGGATTTAG
>ERZ1292623.3726-Hain-H51-01um-R1-3726-length-12851-cov-9_pt1 | contig 11385 bp, 18 predicted proteins | sample MGYA00564398_ERZ1292623 | MGnify/ENA primary metagenome ERZ1292623 (study PRJEB36523, sample SAMEA6512633) | groundwater metagenome | collected 2019-01-07 | study: AquaDiva: Metagenomics assemblies of 32 groundwater samples | reverse complement strand
CGACGGTACAGGCGAGGTCGAGATCCGCCTTCGGATCCGCCGTCATCCCCAAGGCCTGCCACAGCGGCTGCGACTGCTTGGCCAGCGTGTTCGTGGTCGATTCGTTGAGGACATCCACATTGACCACCGCCGCCGCGCAATCGACTGCCGTGGCAAAGTAATTATCATCGACGACGGCGCCGCCATCGCCGTTGGTACGATAGACGCCGACGGCGAACGCGCCAATGGTCTGCGCACCACTGGACAGGCGGAGATCGCTGACGATCGCGTTCGAGGGCACCGTCACTAAGCGAATGATCGAGCCGACCGACAGAGAGGCCGGGACGGACGCCAAGTGTCCATAGGCACATCTTTCTCTCCCACCAGACCCTAGCCCAGGGTTATTCAACACGCGAGGGGTCGCTTCCCGATTTGTAATTGCCGTCCCTTTGAGAGTCAGATCAACAGCCATGGGTGTACTCCTTGGAGGCGGGACTGGCTACCCGCGCTCCGGTTAAGAATGAACTAGTCTCAAGTATAACCTATTGGTTTACTTATGCTCTGTAACTTTCCACGTTATAAATCTTGTTCTCTTCGAGTCTCGTGGCCCCAAACGTCGCGTACACATACGACTGCCAGGGTTCGCTACGGAGATCGTTGCGCCGGGAAATACTGGTCGTAATGTCGTTCCAGATTCCCAAGTGCATCCCGCTCTTACACCACACCGGAATTTCCGCGAGGTTGGTATTGGCGGTCCCACCAGTCGGCGCGTTGCCCAAGCCTTTGCCCGCCACGGTCTCGATCATTTCGCAGTACACGAAATTGATGCCGAGGAACCGTTGCACTTTGCCGTCCTTCAACACCGGGCGATCCCCGCCATTGAAGTCCGAGCTGATGATCTGGATTTCGTTTAACAGGGAAGCTTCATCTGCCGCCGTCAGGCCGCAGTAGACCTCTTCCACATCGAAGTCCACGCTATTCGCCCGCATCTGCCGCTTGAGGTCCAAGAGCTTGGCCACAGTCAGTTTGGAGTTGGCCGCCCCGAACGACACGGTGACTTGGTTCTTTCCAGAGACGGCATTGCCAAACAGGGTGCTCGTCGCACCCTGTTCGCCCGTCTTGGCCGTCGCCAGGAACGCGAGAATGATGAGCCGGTCGATCTTGCGCCCAGCGGCAAATACCGCATTCTGCGTATAGCTCGACTCAGGATCGGTCAAGAGCCGGAGTTTATCGAAGGTATCAATGAGCTGCGGGAGGTCGAAATCGGACGGCGTGACCCACCGACGATCGAGTGCCGCATCGACGCGGCCCATCGGCGCAAACCGATTGGTCACGTCCTGCATTTCCACGGATCCCACCTGATCGACGGGCGACGCTTGCTTGCCGACATAACTGCCTTCGGTCACGCACATACGGAGCTTGCTGCCCTTCTCCTGAAGGAGCAGCATCACGTTCGTACTGAAACTGATGGTATAATGATCTGGAATATTGACGGACATGGGTTCCCTCTTAAATCAACCACGACGGTTAATGAAATAGGGTTCCCAGTCACAAGTGGCTGGCCCTCGTTGACCGACTTCGCCCGGCCACCAACGAGGAGGTTCCCGGACTGTACGCTACGCTCTACACGACACGAACGATCCCTGTCAAGTTATTTCCGTTCGACACTCCCTGGGACTGCCGTCATGCCGGGATACGCGAGCTGATGCAGCCGACTGATTTCGCTCCGTGCCTCCATGCGCTGCTTCGTATCAGACGAATTGAACAACTTGGCAAAATCCTTATCGCTCTTCAGTGATGTGATCTTCGCCGCTGCCGCTTCTGGCGTCATGCCCATCGCCGTCGATTGCCCACTCATGCCGGGCACCGTGCGATCTTCCACGGCAATTTTACTCCCGATGTTATAGAGGAACGTCATGGCCCCCTTCGGCCCCATCGTGGATTTGAGGGCGTCCAATTGGTCCTGCGTCATGCCGAACGTCTCAGCCGCACGATCGACCAAGCTCGCCCTCGCGTCGTAATCCGTACCCCATGCGGCTTTGAGCTGTGTCACTTCCGTCGCCTGTGTCGCGGCCTGTGCCGTCTGCTGGGCGTGCTGCGTGGTGGCGAGATGGTCGTTCCATTTCGTCGCGAGCTTCGTCGCTTGCGATTGCGATAGCCCCGCCTCGTGCATCCAGGGCTTGACCGTGTTCGCAAATTCCCCCTTGTCGCCCTCCGGCAGCGGAATCACATATTTGTCGGCACTCTCTGGGCGTCCGAGCTTGGTGTAAATGTCGTTCCATGCTTTCGGATCGTTCGCGTCTTTCGGCGCGGGCAGCTTGATGAGCCGCTCTGGCGGGACGCCTGTGGCCGTCTCCAGATTGCGGTAGGACTTCATCACATCATCGGGTGATTTCCACCCGCGTTCCGTCACCAGATTCAAATGTTCTGGGGCCAGATTTGCCACCTTCCAATCGAAAGCCGCAGGCGGAGGCGCCACAGGAGGTGTCGCATCGGTCGAGATCGTCGCATTGGGGGTTTGACTATTCGGCGCAGGGGCCGTGGCGGTCGTACCTTCGTCAGCCATGATTACTCCTCCGATACAGGTTGCACATAACTTGCGGCCATGAGCTCAATCTTCAGGCAAACTCTTATTCGCATAGAGCGAGAACAATTGCTCTTCGGTCAGTTTGAGAAAATGTTGAATCCTGAGGAATACTTCCCGTCTCCCATTCAAGACATCTGACAATCGCGGGTCAGCATGAAACGTCGTCTCACTCGCTCGGCAGAACGTGGCGAGATCCGCGAGGACGTCGTCGGTGTCCTTGCCCTTCGTGAGAAAGACGCGCTGATAGGCCAGCGCCCGACGAGCCAGGACGCCCTTCGCCTCGTCCTTCAGGCTCACTTAGGCCGTCCCTTGCGGCGCGGCCGGTTTCGGCATCAACGTCTTCATCATATTACTCGCGGCGGGCGCGGCGTCGATCATCTGTTGCTGTTGCGCCTGTTGTGCGCGCGCCTGCCGCTCCTCGGTAATTTGTGCGAGGCTCTTCATCCAGCGCGTCGGCACACCCTGAATATCAGCAATCTCCGGAATGGCCACATCAAAATTGAACGGGTCCATCACTGCAGGATCTTGCGTCACGGCAAAAATCTCCCGCGCATGTTCGACCGTCCGCATAAAGCCCGCCGCTTCTTCTGACCGGGCCATGCGGGAGAGTGGCGAGACATACGTGAACTCGACCTCGCCCCGTGCTTCCAGCAGCGCAGGCGGCATCGGCGGGAGCAGCCGTAGCTCCCGCAACACATCGAGTTCACGCGTAATCATCGGTCCCAACGATTCACTTTGCTGCCGCCCCATCGTCGGCGAGAGCAAGGCCCCTTTCTCTCGGGCCCGCTCGATCACTTCCGTCGCCGTCATCTGCGGCGTCTCGACCAGAATTTGGAACAGGGTCACGAGAAAGAAATCGTTGATGACGAGTTTCTCCGCTTCCATCATCTTGTCGCCCACGGCGAGATTGCCGGTCGGGAGCACATGGACCAACGGTTTGCCGTCCGCATTCACGCCGCCAGGATTGAGCGCCCCTGGGCGCATCGAGAAGGTGTCGAGCACCCCGTCGTCATGCGCCAAGAGGACCGGATCGACCGTGCGATGGCCCTGCTTCAAGACCGTCTTCTTCATGTCGTTCAAGCAGCGAATCGTGGGCAAGGCCATCATGGCGGGCGAGCGCCCGTACAGTTCGCCTGGGCCGGTCACATAGCGGCTGATCGCATAGGGGAACGTATGATACCCGCTCTCGCGCACGGTCGCTTTGCCGGTGAGCGACACGTACACCGACTCGTAGGCCATGCCTTGTCGATCGCGGCGATTCGGGTCGTAGTCGGGACGGGGCGCCACTTTATGAATAAACCAGTACGGCTTGGTATTCCCCCGCGGAGACGCGGCCTCCTTCACGATGATCTCTGGCAATCGGTCGGTCCCAAACTGTTGCACGGCTTGACGGGCGGTGAGATCGAACTTGCGAAGGTTCGTGTCGATGATCCCTTGATGATTCTCTTTGAAATAGCATTGGCCCAGATGCACGGCGCGATACCGCAGGCCGCGTTCGGCGCGCGAATCCAGCGCGTCGATAAACAGACAGCCGGTGCCGAAGGAGCCGAGCATCATATAGTCTTCATGTTTCTGGCTGGCAAAGTTGGCCGTGGCCGCATAGCGGAGCTTGAACAGGAGCCGCGTCATGTCCTCGCACCAGAGCCGCACGGCGCGGTCCTTCATCAACGTGAGATCCGACGGCACAATGGTATGCCAGGTCGAGGAGCCAGGGGTGAGCATCGATTCCATCGCCGCCGCAAAGCGAGTGAGCGCGAGCGCGGCAGTGCTGTCCACCATCTCTTCCATGCGTTGCTGGCCGGGGATGATCGTACTGCGGTTCTGCCCGTGAAACTGCGTCGCGTAGGCGGGCAGCATCCGACGGGCAATGTCTTCCCAGACCTGCTCATAGTGCCCACGCAGTCCGCTCGCGGCTTCAAGTTCGGCACAGATGTCTTGCGCCTGTGGATCGGACTCGATCATGGATGGACCTCCCGGCAATGGGTCATAAAGGTGTCGCGGTCCAGCGTGCGAAAGCCGCACAGCATACAGAGCAACGAGCGTGGCCGCGCCTTCGGCAAACCGGGCGGCAGAGGGACCGGCGTCTCTCGCGGCGTGGCGGTGGCGACCTGGTGCGCCGCCTGCTGTTCACGCGTGCGGCTCATGCGCGGCTCCGTGCGAGGCGCTGACGCGACGGGTCGGCGGTACGCTGAGCTTGGAGATCGGTCAAATAGGTGGAGGCCTTCCCTTGGGCGATCGCACGCGAGGTCACGGCCTCGTCAGACGCCGTCTGCACCGCGGGGGCACGGATCGACGGCATGGGAGGCAGTGTGGGGATCGGGGGGCGCGTCGCGGTATCAAAGAGTCCGCCCATTTAGTAACTCCCGGAGAGGGTTCGTCCTGGCTCGGTGAGGGTCTGTGAGGCGCGACGTTTCCCGCTGGTCGGGGCACTGAGCTGCGCCCGGCGTCGTGCCAGCAGGGCTTCCTGCGGGGTTTCGATGAGGGCTTGTCGGGCCTCCTCCGCCTGCGCCTCCGCCGAGGCCCGTCCTCGCGCTTCACGGTTCTGGAGATCCTGCGCGTCCGCCTCCTGCTGCTGATGACCCGGCGTTTCGGCGGCGGTGCCGAGCGTGACATGATGCAGGAGCTGTTGTCCGTAATCAGCGGCGCCCGGTTCGCCTTGGAAGACGCCCCCAGAGAAGGGCTTTTTCTTGTTCGGATCGATCATGCCGAGCGTGGAGACGGCCACCGTATTATTGAGAAATTCCATCGCGGCACCCATACGGCCTCCTGACATGGTCCGGGCTCGGTCTGCGGGAGAGTGAGGAGGAGTCGAACCCCATCTGCCATTCGTCGTCCCCTTGCGAGGGACGCCGTGATCAGGCCGCTCTACCGTTAAGCTATCGCCTCTCCCACCTCTTCTGTAGACCTTTCCCCCCTGCGTGTCAACTGAACAGCGGATACTCCACATCCTGCGCCACCCGCTGCACGGCCCGGCGCTGACTGGTCGCGGTATCGAGGCGCGAGACTTTCCGGGCAAACGTCAACGCCAGCGCATCGCCGTCATCCGGAGAGCGGTAGCCGAGCGACCGCAATTCTTCTTTCGTTTGCAGAATGATCGCATCGCCCGCCTTCCCGTAGGGGCGATATTCCGGGGCCGTGAGATCGCCGAACAGGCGCGGATCGCGGTCGATGGCCCCGCCCGCCAACCAGTCGCGCAGATCGGCATACATCTCCGTCCGTTTATACGCCCATTCGGGCGTCGAGGACGCGGCGCCGAAGAGCACTTCGCCGATGCGATAGCCCATCTCCCGCAAGCGGTCGATCACGCCCGTCGCACTGCCATCGATGAAGACCGCATCCGGACGAAAGCGGTCGATCACTTTGGCCAGTTCGTTCGCGATAAACATGTTGTCCCGGTTCTTATGGCGGATCGGCGGAATGGAGCGGGCGTCCCGGCCCCGGCGAAAGCGGAAGACGGATTCATCGTCGCCGTAGCGGGCGATATCGACGCCGAGCAGCAAGGGCGCGCCCGGATCCTCCTGCACCTCCCGCTCTTGCGCCGCCCGCACCAGATCGTTCCCGATGAACTGCGCGTTCCCCTGCTTCGGAAACTCGCCGAGCACCTCCATGCGCACCACATCGGAATCGACGCCGTGCTTCGCCACTTCCTTGTCCAACAACGCCTGGTCCATCCCTTCGACCGTCCGGACATCGAGATGGCGCAAGCGCCAATCCGTGTCGGGGTCATGGAAGCAGTCGTAGAAGCCGCCACTATTGCGGCGAGGATTCGATTGCACGAACCAGTAGCGGTCGAGGGTGGGTTCGGTAAAAAAATACGTACTCACCGTAAAAATCTTGGTGGGAATGCCGGAGGCTTCATCGAAGAGCAAACAGACGCCCAAGGGATTATGCACCCCCGCAAAGGCGTCCGGGTTCTCTTCCGACCACAACTGGCCTTGCACATAGTAGTAGCCCGTGTCGATCGCCAACTGGTCCTTCACCAATTTCGCAAACCAGGGGGCGGGACGGATGGCGAGGACCGAGGCGTCAAACCAATGGCTGTTCAACGACAGATTCATCCATTTGGAAATCTCGGCAAAGGTGCGGCTCTTCAACTGCATCTCGGTATTCGCCGTGACAATCGTCGTGGAGCCCAGGCGCGTCGTGGCCATCCAGTGCGCCACCCAGGCGACCTTCGCCGATTTGCCCGGCCCGCGTCCCGCCGCCGTCGCACTCTTCCACATCCTCGGCGTCTGCCCCTGTGCCATCCGCTGCCGATTCTCCAGGATATGGTCCGACACCGCATCGAGATCGTCCCGCTGCCACGCCTTCGGCCCGTCTGACCGCTCCAGGACCGTCCCCGCCTGGCCCCACGGATACACCGCCCGCACAAAATTCACGAGATTATCCTTGACGTCAGGCCGATGCAGCAACCGCACCAACGCTTCTTCGTCCTGGGGCGTGCCCTTCGGCGGCATCAGGCGGACCCCGTGAGGAACCCGGCTTCCCCCGCCCGGTCCCGATTCCGCGTGACCTCCTCCTCCACCACCACGAGCCCCCGCTTCAGCGCAAAAAACCGCATCGCCGCCCCAAACCCCGCCAGGATATGCTCCAGGTCCCGGTCCAGATGGCACGTCACCTGGTACGGCCCACTGGCCAACACCAGTCGAAACGCATACGGCGCCACCGTCACCGGCTCAATGCGGAAGACGTCCAGCTCCACGTCGCTCGTCAGCGCTTCGGTCTCCGCCGGGAGACCCGCCAGCGTCTTCGCCATCGACGACACCCCCGCCATCAGATGCCCCAGATTCCCGTCATAGGGAACCGACACGTCACGCCCATCCCTCGTGATCCACCGCACGCGGTCTCGCGTGAGCACCATGTCCCGCACATAGATCCGCTCGCTCATGGGACCCCCTCACAAAAAAAATGACCCGACTCAGATTGGACGACTAGGTGGGAGAGAGGGTCCTCCTATCCATGATGGGGCGAAGGTTTTGACCCCCACCCCCCTACCCACCCCCCCCTGTCTTCGTATCCCTGTCCTGTCTGTGTGTCCACTCCTGTCCTCACTCGATGCAAGCATGGGACTGTCTCACTTGTGCCACGCTTGCACGCCACGGTCTGATAACGATCATTCTGTCAACTCGCATGTCCTTGATTGGATTCATGTGACCATCAAAGCTCTAGGGGTTTACCCTATTTCGCTCATCTGTTTGCTGTTCAGCTTGTGGTGTTTGTATCAATGCAGGTGGGTTGACAATGCGGGCTTCGGCCATGGCCAGTGCGCCTTTCAGGTCCATGCTCACCACTTCCACTCTGTCGATGAGCAGGCCTGACAACTTGGCTCGCAGCTCAACCGCCTTCACATAGGCCGTGGCGTTCTCTGTTTCTCTCGCAAAGCTCATTGCATCTTTGGCTTCGGCCATCGCCGTCGCCACGACATAACCCACTCGTACTGCGGCGTTTCGCTGTATCTCATTGAGATACCCTCTGACAATCGGGTTGCGTTCAGCACGATACGCACCAGTTTTGCTGTGGAACCCCGCTTCCAGTGCCGCTTGTCCTTGAGTCCGTCCTTGCGCTCTCAGCTCGGCGTACCGTTGTTGTTTCGGGGTAATCCGTTTACGTTGTGGTTTCGGTGGCACAGCAACCGCATCCATCGCGCAGTCTGTACCGTGAGGAGGGAGGGAAAGTCAAGGGTCCGTGTGGGGTGCGGGGGGCCGGTGTGCCGGTGGAACCAGGTGGTCTTGGCTCAGGCGGCGACTCAGGCCAGGGCTATGCGGTGCGCATCTGTTCGCCCTGTCAGAGTCAGTGACCCTCAGCCGCTTCGGGTACGAAATGATAGATACGCTAAAATCCTGGATTCTGTCAAGGGGTAGTTCTCCCGCTCTAACACTCTCAATCAGTTAGCCTCTTGCTGTAGCGCTATAGATATGATAGCATGAGCTGTGGATAAGAACCCTCATGCCCAAGCGCTCGGTCGGCTCGGTGGACTCGCTCGATCGGCGAAGCTGTCGAAAGCACAACAAGCAAGCATTCTCGTCAAGGCCCGTGCCAGTAAAGCGAAACGAGCCGCCCTTCGAAAGGTCTTTAACGATGGGCCGATCCACTAAAGGCTATATTCAGCTCCCTCGCAGACTGCCGAGCGTCGCGCCCTTGCCACCGATTCCCCTCACACAGTATTCCATCCGGATTGATCCCACCTGGGAAGCGAAAGCCGCCCTTCGAAGGGAGAAGCGCGAAGCGTATGAACACCAACCCTACGTGAAGCGGATGCGAGCCGTACAAGCCACGACTGAGAACCGCGTGACCAAAGAGGAATGGCAAGAGATCCTGCAACGGTATTTCTATCGCTGCTACTATTGCTTTGGTTATTCTAAGACCCAGCTCACCCAGGATCATTATATCCCAGTTTCGAAAGGCGGGAAGCATACCAAGTCCAATATCGTCCCAGCCTGCAAAACGTGCAACTCTCGAAAAGGCGCAAGACCCGCCAGTTGGTATAATCCGTTCTCAGACCCAGCCTCTTGACAGCTTTGGGGCATTCCTGTCCCTCGCCTGTGCATAGCCACAGGATCAGACGTGTGGCAATCTGTCACATGTGGCAGTCTGGCGTACCATTCCGCCCCAGTGCCTCACGCGTCCGTCTTGTACACTCACAGGATTTCAATGGGTTACCGCAATACATCTCACGGCATGGCGCATGCAATACATTGCTGGCATGCCGCCCACCATTCACCCAGGAGGACACCATGGATGAATACTTGAAGAACGATGAAGAGCTACCGGCGGATGATTTTATCTTTAATCATTTGGCAGCCTATGTCACGCACCATATCAAGGACGAGCATCAGCAAGCGTTTCTGGCCTATGCGATGGAGCAACTCCATAGCCATGGCAATGATTGGGCCAACATCGGCTGGTCCGTCCTCTATGGCCGTTTCCTAATGAAACCCTAACCCCGCGCCGATGCCCTGCCGGATTGCAGGGGATTCGCGCCCAGGTCGCCGGGACCACGCCCGGCAGAAGGAGCGACCATGAGCAGCTTTATTGTCGATGATAAGACCATTAACAGCATTGTGACCTATCTCTATCGGCACCAAAACCAAGCGTACCCGTACAATACGCGAGGCAAGCTGGAAGCGGTTGGATTAGGGTTTTCGAGTCCTGACTACCTGGGGGAGGAAATGTATCGGCTCAACCTAGCGGCAGTAGAAGATCGCTATGGGGATTATGCCGCAGGCACGATGGGCGCCTTCTCAGGGAGTGACTACACCTATCGTCCAATAGACGCGTCACCCGTGCAAGTCTTGAAGAATCTGCAATGCTGGAAATATCAGTGCTCTGAGGGGCAATGTCCTGAAACGACCTTGTACAAAATCCTCGATGAATATGCGGCGACCTGGCCCAAGATATTGTGCGGAAGCTACCAGAATACGATACAGCCAACTGGGGATAACCCGACACCCCGGCGCGGCGGGATACGCAAGGGGACCCCGCGATGTTCCACCCCTTGCGCCGAACAGCAGAGGAGACCAGACCATGCAATCACTAGAAACCGATACGCTAGAAGATGCTCATAACCGTTGCAGAATGGAACTCATGCACTATGCCAATACAAAGCACGGTAAGAAGTTTTTACTTGACGCGGTGAACAGACTTATCGTGCTTGTTGAGGGGGGACGGATATCCGCTACCAAAGCAGAAGGGAGGGACTAGCCATGGGCGAACTCTATAAACTGAACTTCCCTAACGGGAAGTCATACATCGGGATCGCAAGCAATGGAGCCATAGGGAGACTGTGTGAACATCGCTGGAAGGCCATGAAATTAGACTATCTACTCTATAAGGCCTGGCGAAAACATGGCGAGCCAGTCCTGCGGTGGATGTGGAATCTATACACACAAGATTAACGCCTCACGGAAAATACGGCGCTGTCTTATTGGTACTTATGCTCAATTCATACGGGGGCATTATCTACGAAGAAAGGAATTAACTAATGAATGCAAACACGCCGATCAATCGATTTAGTCGAGCAATTATTGTTTGCGCGTGGTGCACCCAGATCATCGGGGCCAAGCCTAGCGTCGCCCCTGAGCCGACGCATACCATCTGCCCGGCCTGTATGCACCGGTGTTTCCCAACTGCGAAGGAGCAACCAGAATGACTGCCCAAGAATTGGTCCTGATCCGCAAACAGCTCGGCCTGTCACAGGAGGCCCTAGCAGAATCCCTAGGGTACAGCCGGAACAGCGTGGCCCGGTGGGAGACCAACCGTCGCCCCATCCGGGCCCTCGTCGCCTTGCGCATGACGCAGTTGTTGACTGAACACCTCAGAAAGGATGCGGACCAGCCATGAGCCATACACCGACACCGTGGGCCAATCATGTGAATTTCCATGAATACATCGTGCCTCTGACTGATCAAGATAAAGCGGTTGGCGCGTCGTCAAATGGTGAACGAGACAAACGGTATGCCAAAGTCATTGCACGGATTGATTGGGAATCATTGGAAACTGAAGATTTTAAGCATCGTATTTGGAAGGAAGAGGGCGAGGCCAACGCCGCCTTCATCGTGCAGGCCTGCAATGCCCATGACGCGCTGGTCGAGGCGCTGACATTAAGCCAGGAGGCCTTGACCGCGTGGTTGCATCAGTATGCTCCTGACCAGTGCGAGAACGAATCAGTCGAGCGTTATCTATCGCTTATCGCTCAAGATGGGACACTGGCCTATGTCGCCAAACACTTAACTAGGAACCGCGCTGCCCTCGCCCTGGCGCAGAAAGGCCAGCCATGACCCGCCACCATCCCCACGACAGCACGGCCCTAGAGCTCACCG
>ERZ1292623.4502-Hain-H51-01um-R1-4502-length-11386-cov-6_pt1 | contig 11386 bp, 11 predicted proteins | sample MGYA00564398_ERZ1292623 | MGnify/ENA primary metagenome ERZ1292623 (study PRJEB36523, sample SAMEA6512633) | groundwater metagenome | collected 2019-01-07 | study: AquaDiva: Metagenomics assemblies of 32 groundwater samples | reverse complement strand
GTAAAACTGTCAAATCCTGAAAAATTGATGTGAGGAGTGTAAGTTACCCTGGCACTGTTATTGCTCATAAAACTTATACCTGATATAGTCCCATGCATAGGGTTTGAAGCTATTATGAAGGTAAGTTGCGAACCTTGAGGATCGCTGCCGGTTAGTGTGATTAAAATGGGTGAGTTTTGGTTGGTGCTTGTGCTTTGGCTATTGGCCGTAGGAGCCGTATTAGACTGTGTGCCAACGGTTACTATTGTGGTACCTGAAGCGCTATGTCCCCAGTTATCAGTTACCGTAAACCTGATAGTGTAAGTTCCTGCAGCAGCATATGCGTGAGTAAAGGTTGCCGTCTGGCTGAGTGGGAATCCACTATTTCTGGAAGGGGCAATCCATTGATCACCCCAATCAACAAAATATGTTAATGAGCTGTTATTAGAGGAAGTAGCTTTTATTGTCCATGTTCCTGTTTGATTTACGGCTAAATGAGTAGGTCCTGAAATACTGTTTAATTGTATATCAGATATTATTTGAATTGGTCTATTTTGAAGGTTGAATAATTCTTGTTCTAATTCAGCTATTTTTGCCCTCAAAGATGCAATTTTATCCATTAATATCTGCACTGTATCTTGTGCTTTTGCTGGCTGGGCAAAATAGAAAAGGCCAGCTAAAACAGCAATTAGCGAAAATGCGATAAGTATTTTTTTTGTAGTAGTCATAATTTATATGTTTTTTGTATGTTTAATAATATGCAAGTAAAATATTGGTAATATTACTATAGATTCTATAATATTACTAGTCGACCTCTATACCTTCTAAGACGCAAGATCTGATAAGTTCTTTTAAAATAGATTAGCATTAGCGCGCTTTCTAATCAATAGGTTAGGCTATTATGCATTAGTTGACAATCTGCCTTTCTGTTGCTAAACTAAAGGTAGTTAATAGATTAGATGTTTATGTCCGTCTGACCACGGACATCTTTTTTTAATTAGGTATTAGGTTTTAGGTGTTAGATATTAGATAATATGAAATTTAATTCGGTAGATGATTTAGATGTTTATAAAAAACTATTTAAACTTGCTATCAAATATCTATTTGGAAGGAATAAGTAGAGCACAGGGAGAAATTAGAGAAACAATTCATCATTTAAAAATATCATTTAAAAAGAATTACATAAACCAAGAAAAGTTGAATAATTTTTTAAAAGAATACGATGTTTGTGGAAAGATGTTAACTAATTTAGGAAAGTCTTTGAAAGACTAGAACCTAACACCTAACACCAAACACCCAAAAAAGTGGATTTAAAATCATTTCAACGGGCCTTGGCCCAAATTGCAGAAACAAGAGGAATCTCCGAGCAGGCGATTATTGAAACGCTGGAAGCAGCTATTGCCACTGCATACAAAAAAGACTACGGCCAAAAGGGCCAAAAAATAAAAGCCAAATTCAATCCGGTTTCGGGTGATGTTAAGTTTTGGCAGTTGAAGCTGGTGGTTGATGAATCAATGCTTTATACCCCAGAAGAAATAGAAGAACTAAAAGCAAAAAAGTCATTGCCAGCAGAAGACTTCCAACCGGCTACAGAGGGAGAAGAAAATCCCAAAAAAGTTGTTTTTAACGTAGAAAAACACATAATGCTTGAAGAGGCAAAAAAGGAAGACTCAAAAATTAAAGTTGGCGATGAGTTGGAAATTCCCTTGGAGGCAAAACAAGATTACGGCAGAATTGCCGCTCAAACAGCAAAGCAGGTTATTTTGCAAAAAATAAGGGAGGCGGAAAAAGATGTTATTGCCTTAGAATACAAATCAAAAGAAAGCGAAATTATTTCAGGAATTGTGCAAAGAATAGAAGGCAGCACAGTTTTGGTTGATATTGGAAAAACCTTGGGAATCTTAAATAGAGAGGAGCAAATTCCTGGAGAATTTTACCGACAAAGCCAAAGATTAAAATTTTATATTTTAAAAGTGGAAGACACCCCTAAGGGTTCTGTTGTTTTGCTGAGCAGGGCTTATCCAAAACTGGTTTCCCGCCTTTTTGAGTTGGAAGTTCCGGAAATCTCATCTGGAATTGTGGTTATAAAATCAATTGCCAGGGAACCGGGGTATCGGACAAAAATAGCCGTGGCTTCAACCGAAGAACGTATTGACCCTATCGGCTCTTTGGTTGGCCAAAGAGGAACAAGGATTATGGCGGTGATTAATGAATTGGGAGGTGAAAAAATAGATGTCATTTTGTGGGAGGAAGACCCACAAAAATATATTGCCAATTCTCTGTCTCCGGCAAAAATCTCTGAGGTAAAAATTGATCCGCCAGGTGGCGGAAAGAACACAGCTCTTGTTATTGTTCCAGAAGACCAGCTGTCTTTAGCAATCGGTAAAGATGGCAGAAACGTTCGTCTGGCATCCAACTTGACCGGCTGGAAGATAGACATTAAACCGACTAAAGAATCAAAAGATGAAAAAACTGAAAAACAAGAAACAGAGACGATGAAAGAAAAAGAGTCTGGGGAGAAAACCGAAGAAGGCGAGGCGAAGGAAAAACCAAAGAAGAAAGTTAAAAAAAATAAAAAAGTTAGCTAAATAAATTAACCTAATTTCTAATTGACCTAATTAACTTAATCAATGCCCAATGTTCTAAGTCCCAAACACTTTTTAGTAATTTTAGTCATTAGATATTGGAATTTGATTAGAAATTAGAGATTAGAAATTAGAAATTAATGCTCATAACTTATTTTCCCATCGTCGTCTCATTATTTGCCATCGCTTTTGTTTTCTTTCTGATTTCCAAAATCAACAAGGCACCTGTTGCCAAGGACAAGGCAGTAGAAATCACAAAAGCAATTCAGGAAGGGTCAATTGCCTATTTAAAAAGGCAATATAAAACGGTGGCAGCAGTGGCAGTTGTTTTGTGTTTAGTTTTGTGGTTTTTCATGGGTTGGAAAATAGCAATTGGTTTTTTAATTGGCGCCTTTTTGTCAGGGCTTTCAGGATTTATTGGAATGTGGGTTTCCACTCAAACTAATACCAGAGTTGCCGAAGGAGCAAAAAGAGGATTAGCTCATGCTTTGGATTTGTCGTTTAAAGGCGGACTGGTAACAGGGCTTTTAGTTGTAGCGCTGGGGTTGTTGGCGGTTTCAGGATATTATTTTTTAACAGGAATTGAGGGACTGTTGGCGTTGGGGTTTGGTGCTAGCTTAATTTCAGTTTTTGCCAGGATTGGCGGAGGTATTTATACCAAGGCTGCTGATGTGGGTGCTGACTTGGTTGGTAAAGTGGAAAAAGGAATTCCCGAAGACGATCCCAGAAACCCGGCCGTAATTGCTGACCAGGTTGGCGATAATGTGGGTGATTGCGCCGGCATGGCAGCTGATATTTTTGAAACTTACAGCGTCACAATAGTTGCCACAATGATTTTGGGAGCTTTATTATATCCTCTTACTCCGCAGTTTGTTCTTCTGCCATTATTTTTGGGAAGCATTTCCATTTTAACTTCAATTATCGGTAGTTTCTTTGTAAAACTGGGACCAAAACAAAACATAATGGGGGCTATGTACAAAGGTTTGGCTGTGTCAGTTGTTTTATCAGCAATTGGATTTTATCCTTTAATTTCAAGAATGATGGAAGGTCAAGATATTTTAGTAAATAATTTGTACTTTTCAACCTTGGTCGGCTTGGCTGTGGCAGTCGGAATGTTTGTCATTACCGAATACTACACTTCCAAAAAGTATGGGCCGGTAAAATCAATTGCCAAAGCTTCAGAAACAGGCCACGCAACAAATATTATAAGAGGCATTGGATTAGGAATGCAATCAACAGCTTTTCCAGTTTTGTTAATCGCTGTGGCAACAATTATTAGTTTTCAGTTGGCTGGAATTTACGGAGTGGCTTTGGCAGTAATGGCAATGCTTTCTATTTCTGGAATTGTGGTAGGTGTTGATGCCTACGGTCCCATTACCGACAACGCCGGCGGAATTGCTGAAATGTCAGGCATGTCAGAGGATATAAGAAAAATTACAGATGCCTTGGATGCCGTTGGCAACACTACTAAAGCCGTAACCAAAGGTTATGCCATTGCCTCGGCTGGTTTAGCAGCATTAGTTTTGTTTGCCGCCTACAGCCAGGAAGTAGTTAATTTTGTCGGTTCATTCAGGGCAGTAAACTTTGTTTTGGACAATCCGCAAGTTGTGGCTGGTCTTTTAATTGGGGGACTGCTTCCCTATTTATTTGCCAGTTTCTTAATGGGAGCTGTTGGCAAAACCGCAGGCAAAGTGGTTGATGAAGTTCGCAGGCAATTTAGAGAAATTAAAGGTTTAATGGAAGGAAACGCCAAGCCTCAATACGACAAATGCGTTGACATTGTTACTAAAGCCGCCATAAAAGAAATGATGATACCGGCAATTATTCCGGTTTTGGCCCCAATTTTAGTTGGCTGGGTTTTGGGAGTTGAGGCACTTGGAGGATTGTTGATGGGCAGTATTGTAACAGGGTTGTTTGTTGGCATTTCAATGACAACAGGGGGTGCTGCCTGGGACAACGCCAAAAAATATATTGAGTCAGGAGCTCACGGAGGCAAAGGCTCATTTGCCCACCAAGCCGCCGTCACCGGCGACACCGTAGGAGATCCCTATAAAGACACCGCCGGCCCCGCTATCAACCCGATGATTAAGGTTTTGAATATTGTGGCGTTGTTGATAGTTTCATTCCTTGTTTAATTCAAAAATCAAATATCAAAGATCAAAATTACAATTCAAAATTTAAAAATATTTTATGAATGATTTTATAAAACAAAATTTGTTTAAACTTGGGGTCTTATTAATTTTTGTTTTGATAACCATAGTTTATTTTTATTGGTTTCAGATTAGGTCAACACAAATTAGAAAGGAGTGTATTAAAAAATATCCACCTGCTTTTTATGAAGGAGGTGGTTATATATCTGTTTTAGATAAATTAAATAAATCAGGTTATGAAAGGTGTTTACGAGAACATGGTTTAGAAAAATAAATTTATGGAAGATTTAATCAACCAAAAAATTTTGTCGCACGAAGAGATGAAACTCCTTACAGAGGAAGAAATTAAAGATTACCTTTCTCAATTGAAAAATTGGGAGTATCAACGAGGTCCGACCTCGTTGATAAGGAGGGGGTTTAAGTTTGATGACTTCGTGAAGGCGATGGAATTTGTAAATAAAGTTGCAGATATTGCGGAAAAAGAGGGCCATCACCCAGATATTGCCATCCACTACAACAAAGTTGAAATTACCCTTTGGAGTCATTTTATAAACGGCCTCTCAATGAATGACTTCATCATAGCCGCCAAGATAGACCAAATCCTCCTTTACTAAAGTTTATTGCTAGGTCGGACCTCGCAATATTTAACCAATAAAAAATGGTCATTGCAAGGTCCGACCCCGCAATAGCTTGTGGTTAGTTTAAATTTAAAGATGAAAACGGAAATTAAGAAACTTCCCAAATCACAGATGGAGATTGAGTTTGAGTTGGATGCAGAAGAATTTCAGAAATATATTGAAAGGGCTTTGGAGCACCTAAAAAGCCACGTGAAAATGGATGGTTTCAGGCTGGGACAAGTGCCAAAGGAAATTGTTGAAAAAAAAGTTGGCGATGAAAATTTACTAATGGAAGCGGGTGACTTGGCTGTCAAAGAAAACTACACAAAATTTGTGAACGAAAATAATTTAGAACCAATAGGTCAGTCCGAAGTTCAGATCAAAAAAATTGCCAAAGGCAGCGATTTTTTGTTTACGGTGAAAATTTCTGTTTTGCCTGAAATTGAACTACCAGATTATAAAAAAATCGTCCTTCAAGTTCTTTCAGGGCAAGCTAATAACGTATCTGTTGATGAAAAAGAAATTGAAGAAGCGTTAAATTATTTACAAAAATCCCGTGCAAAATTCTATCAAGTTGACAGACCCGCAGAAAAAAAAGATTTTGTGGAAATTGAGTACCAAAACGAGAACATTAATAATAATGGCAAGCCAGTTAAAGACAAGTTTATCCTTGGCGAAGGCGGATTTATGAAAGACTTTGAAGATAACTTGATTGGAATGAAAACAGGAGAAGAAAAGGAATTTATGGCCAGATTCCCTGATAGTACTCCAAACAAAGCTCTTGCAGGAAAAGAATCGCTTTTTAAGGTTAAAATGGTTTCGGTGCAGAAAATGGAATTGCCGGAGATTTCAGACAAACTTGCAAAACAGATTGGCACGTTTGATAGTTTAGTTTCCTTAAAAGAAAATATAAAAGAAGGGATTGCTATGGAAAAAAAGGAGGCAGAAAAACATAGAAAAAGAGAAGAGATTTTGGAAAAAATTTCGGCCAAAACCGTTTTTGATATCCCGGAAAAAATGATTGATTTTGAAAAAGAGCGACTGTTTGAAGATTTAAAAAATCAGATAGCAAGCCAATTTAAAGTTCCGTTTGAGCAATATTTGGCTTCCGTGAAAAAAACCGAAGATGAAATCAAAAAATCTTTTAGAATGGAGGCAGAAAAAAGAATCAAAAATTTTCTGGTTTTGAGGCAAATTGGTAAAACGGAAAATATTAAAATTCCCAACAGTGAGATTGAAGAGGAAATTAACAAAATTGTAAAAAACTACACGCCAGAGCAATTAAAGAAAATTGACATTAACCAATTAAAGGAGTATACTAAAGGTGCAATATTAAATGAGAAAATTTTTCAATTACTTGAAAAACTTTCTTAACAAAGGTTAAAAATTAAATAATTAAAAACCAGAGCACTAAATGAATTTTAGTGCTCGGTGAAAATTTTAGCTAAAATTTTATCATGCCAATAGTGCCAACTATTGTAGAAAAATCACAACGCGGTGAGCGCGTATACGACATATTTTCAAGGCTTTTAGAAGAGCGCATTGTTTTTTTGGCCGGTCCCATTACTGATTTGAACGCCAATGTGGTGATTGCCCAGATGCTCTATTTATTTTCCAAGGACCCAAAGAGAGACATTAAGCTTTACATAAACAGCCCCGGTGGTTCAGTTACAGCAGGCCTGGCCATTTACGATACAATGCAGTACATCAAATGCTCGGTTTCTACCATTTGCATTGGATTAACGGCTTCAATGGCAGCTATAATTTTGGCAGCGGGAACCAAAGGTAAAAGGTTTGCCCTTCCCAATGCCGAGATACTTTTGCACCAAGTTGCCGGCGGAGCCCAAGGCCAAGCCACCGAGATTGAAATTACCGCCAAGCAGATTATCAAGATAAAAGGAGCTATTAACCAGATTTTGGCAAAGCATACCAGTCAGCCAATTGAAAGGGTTGAAAAAGACACTGACAGGGATTTTTACATGACCGCAGAGGAGGCAAAGCAGTACGGACTTATTGATGAAGTAATTTCTTCAATGAAAGAGGTAAAGTAGAAATTTCTTTAGTGAAAATTTGTTTTATACTAAAAACGACTCACCACGTTGGATGAGTTTTTTTGTTTGAGAATTATTATAATAATTCTCAAACAAAAATAATCATTAAATTAACAGATTATCAATTACCAATCAAAATTATCAAATAAGTAAGACGCAATAATTGAAATTGAAAATTGGAAATTGAAATTTTACAATTATGAATCAAATAATTTTAATAGCTTTAGGAATTTTTCTGCCTTTGGCTTTCGGTTGTATTTTAGGTTATTATACCCGTCAGTCAATTGCCAAGAGGAGAGCCGGTACTTTAGAGGAAAAGCTGCAAAAAAGGGTTCAGCAAACAAAAGATGAAACCACTCGCTTAGTAAAAGAATCAGAATCAAAAGCGGCTGAAATAACTGAGAAAGCCCAGAAAGATATTGACCAGAGAAGAAGAGAATTTTTAAAAGCCGAGCAAGTCCTTTTGGACAGGGAAAAGATTCTTGACGGCAGGATAGAAGCTTTTGAGAAAAAAGAGTCGGAACTGCAAAACAAAGCAGAAAAATTAAAGTCGGTAAAAGAAGAATTGGATACAATGAGAGCGCAAGCGGAGACAAAATTGGAGAAAATTGCCGGTTTATCCCGCCAGGATGCCAAAAAAGAATTATTGGCATTAGTGGAGACAGACTATCAAAAAGATATTTTAGAAAGGATAAAAAAGATAGAAGAGCAGGGCAAAGAAGCACTGGAAACAAGGGCTAAGGAAGTTATAACCTTAGCCATCCAAAAATGCGCCGTGCCTCATACCCAGGAAATAAGCACTAGCACTGTTCTACTTGGCTCAGAAGACATTAAAGGAAGAATTATTGGCAAAGAAGGCAGAAATATTAAAGCATTTGAGAAGTTGACCGGAGTTGAACTGATACTTGATGAAAGCCCTGACTCAGTTGTCATTTCTTGTTTTAATCCTGTCCGTCGCCAAATTGCTAAGATCGCTTTAGAGAAATTAATTCAAGATGGTAGAATCCAGCCGGCAAAAATTGAAGAGAAGGTGGCTGAAGCAACAGCAGAAATCTCCAAGACCATAAAAGAAGCTGGGGAAAAAGCTCTATATGAATTGGGTATTGTAGGGGTTAATGAAAAATTAGTTCAAATACTGGGAAGGTTGTATTACCGGACAAGTTATGGCCAGAATGTTTTGTTGCATTCAATGGAAATGGCACAGATTGCCGAGGCCATTGCCGAAGAATTGAAAGCTAACAGCCAAGTGGCAAAACGGGCTGCCCTTTTCCACGACATTGGCAAGGCTCTTGACCAGCAGATTCAGGGCTCGCACATTGAAATTGGCATTAAGATTTTAGAAAAATTCGGCGAGTCGGAAGAAATAATAAAAGCGATGAGAACACACCACGGAGATTTTCCGGTGGAAAGCTTGGAAGCTGCCATAGTTAATGTGGCTGATGCCATTTCCGGCTCACGCCCGGGCGCCAGAAAAGACACCCTGGAAAATTATTTGCAGAGATTAAAGGCTTTAGAAGACATTGCCAATAAATTTGAAGGAGTTGAAAAATCTTATGCCATTCAAGCAGGCAGAGAAATCAGGGTCTTTGTTAAATCAGACAAAGTTGACGATTTGGGAGCTGTGAAAATGGCAAAACAAATCGCCCAAAACATTGAGGAGGAGTTGAAGTACCCGGGTGAAATTAAAGTGACGGTTATTAGAGAAAACAGGGTGGTGGAGTATGCGCGCTAATGCGCAGTATAAAGTATTTAGTATTGGGTATTAAGTATAAAAACCGCGCTTTGCGCGGTTTTTGATTAAAAAGTAAAACTATGAATTTTTATAAAAAAACTTTAAAATGCGATTTTTAATCTTATTTAATATAAAGCGTATTAAGTTTATTAATACTTTTTTCACTATTTTATGCTTATAAATTACAAAGTGTTGCTATGAAAAGTATACAATATACTTGACAAACCTTCTTAAAGAGATTATATTGGATTTATAGTTTGGTCGATAATTAAAATAAAATTAATTTTAACTATTCATAAATATGGAAAATAAAAATCCAATAGAAGATCTTTTTACTGATAGTGGACCTTTTGACCAGGCAGAAGTTGTAAAAATACTGAAGCCTATCGTTCAAATTATGAGAGACACTAATCAGGTGTTTTTCCTAAGAGACGATATTAAGGTTGGTGATAAAATTTTAGCGTTTGCCTTGGCAAAAAAAATACTTAATGCTTCTGGTTATAGTAATGGGGAAAACTATATTTCAGCAGTAGAAGTATCTAAAAATTATCCCGATTGGCCAAAAGGCAGTATAGACACATCATTTAAACAACTCAGAGAGGACAAATATTTAATAGGAAAAGGTAAAAAATACGAGATTCCGAATTCTAAAATCTCTCAAGTACTGGAGAGATTAAAGAGTGTTTCAAAGGTCGATTAAATAAATAACAGTAAAAATAATATGACAGAAGAAATCATAGTACAGTTGCAAGAACAAGTGCAGAATCTTGAAAAAAGAATTTTAGTACTTGAAGGTGTTGCTTTATCGCAAAAACAAGAAGCCATAAAAGAAAATAGGCAATCCAAAAATTTATCTGTGCGTGAGTTTATAGTTGAAAAACAACCGAAAGATGATGTTCAAAGAACTTTAACTATTGGTCATTATTTGGAACGCTATCAAAACATTCCTTCGTTTAATATTAAAGATATAGAAGTAGGGTTTAGGGCTGCTAAATTAAAATCACCAATAAACATTAACGACAAGATAAATATGAATATTAGAAAAGGATTTATAATGGAAGCTTCGGAAGGTAAAGATGGAAAGAGAGCATGGACACTTACTGATAGTGGAGAAAAGGAAGTCAATAAAGGCTTCGTAAAATAGGGAGTGATATAATTAAAAAACCATCGGACGCGACGGTTTTTTAATTTGAGCGGGTAGCGGGATTTGCACCCGTTATTTTAGTGGGCGAGCGAGGAGAGTCGAACTCCCTCTAAGAATGCCACAGATTCTTGTGCGAAACCGTTACACTACGCCCGCCATGTATATTAAATTATTTTTCTATCGTGGACTAAATAATGACAATTTCTGCAGAGCCATTCTAAATTTTCTGCAAAATTATTTTTTCTATTTTTGTCTATGTGATGTGCTAATAAAACTTTTTCATTATCATAGCCACAAGCCCTGCAAACTATTGGTTTTCCTGTTTTTATTAAAACTTTTCTATAAATATCTGTTCCACCGTTCCATTTTGGATGGAGTGGTCCGGAGTAAAACTTATTCCTCCATAATGTTTGGCACGATTTATTGCAGAAAACAGTGCCACTTTTAGAATGCCTTACTTTGCTTGGGATTCTCCATACTTGTTTCTTGCAAATCTCGCAATGAAAGTAATTACCTCTTCGTTGTGAGTCTTGGCTACATTTTCTTGAACAGTATTTACCATAACCAATTTTAAACCAATGAGGTTTTGCGTAAAATTCTTTTGAGCATTGTCTGCAATTTACTTGCGGCATACGCTCATTATACTACGAAAAAGAACAAAGGGCAATACATCAATCTGTGGATTGTGTATCTTTACCGTACGGCTCGAAACCATTTCCTGAAAAATTGCTGACGCAATTTTGAAACTTCTCCAAATCCGCTCGGTTGCGGCGGAAGGAGGGGGTTGGGGGGAGGAATTCCGCCGCACCCTTGCTTCGGAAAAATTTTCAGAATTGGCGGGCTTCACAATTAAAAATAACAGAAAAAATCAATAATGACAAATTTAGAAATAAATAAAAATGATAGAAAAAGACCCGCGTGGATCTTTTTGGGATTCTCACGCGGGTCGGGCGGTCATATTGGCGCGCCGTTGAGCTTGGTAGCAACCGTAGCAGAGTCCAAGTGCTTGAATGACTTTCGTTTCCTTGCACTTGGCACAGCCGCCAACTTTGCTCCGTTGATAACACGCAGAGCAGATGGCTTTGCCGGTCTCGTTGCGAGCCTGCACCGGTTTGACCTCGCCACACT
>ERZ1292623.4501-Hain-H51-01um-R1-4501-length-11387-cov-4_pt1 | contig 11387 bp, 12 predicted proteins | sample MGYA00564398_ERZ1292623 | MGnify/ENA primary metagenome ERZ1292623 (study PRJEB36523, sample SAMEA6512633) | groundwater metagenome | collected 2019-01-07 | study: AquaDiva: Metagenomics assemblies of 32 groundwater samples | reverse complement strand
CGTTAGATCCAGAAATCTGAACCTTATTTTTCAACTCTAAAACAATTCTCTGAGCCGTCTTCTCGCCCACCCCCGAAGTTTTCGAAAGTAAATCCGCTCGCCCCTCCTTAATCGCGGCCGTCAGTTCATCTAGATCCGCCACGTCCATAATCGCCAAAGCCAACTTTGGACCCACACCGGAAACACTATTTAAAAGTTCAAAAAATTTTAGCTCCGGTTCCGATAAAAACCCAAATAGATCTAATCCATCCTCCCTAACTCTCAAAAAGGAGAAAAAGGTCATCTCAGAATTAGGGGGTGGCAAAACTCTAGTTGCCGTCCTTTTTGAAAGGAAAAGCTTATATCCAATATTTCCGACCATTAAAACCACGTAGTCCAACCCCACATCCACTACCGATCCCTTTAAACTATGAATCATATAAATAGATTATATCCGATACTCGGAAACATGCGAATCACAATGTTTAGCGCTAAACATTGTGATTTCTCCCATAAGCCAGTAAGCCCAGTGAGTGAAACTTCGACCGATCTTCAAAAAAAGCTTTATGCTTTAACAAGGCTACTAAGAACAATAAATTAACCAGGCAAATAAACTTAAGTCGATATAAATACAAGTCGAAGTTCTACTACTGGGTAAGCCCATAAAACCTACACTTTTCCCAAAAACCCTCAAAATAATGTTTAGCGCTAAACATTCCGTTTCGGCAACAGACCCCATTTCAGGAATACCACGGCGACGCGTTTCCAGTTGTTTTTCTGTTCCGCAAGGCGCGACTTCCGACGATGTACCAATAGGTACTTCGAGGAAGTCGGAACGAAGCGGGGCGGGGAAAAAACGGAAACCCCTTGGGATATCGGCCAATTTTCTCCCAACCATTGTCGCTTCGGACTCGACGTACCTATGGGTACGCCTTCGTTCTTGCTCCTCGGTCGGATGAAAAATTGGCCGATATCGCGGCTCGCGGTATTCCTGAAATGGGGTCCGACCAATAAGCCCGTCAAACCTCACCTTTTCCGTATTTTACTCAAAACAATGTTTCGCGCCAAACATTTTGTAACGAAAAACAGCCATGCCCAATGTTTAGCGCTAAACATTGCGATTCAGCTCATAAGTCATTAAGCCCCGTACCACAACTTCGACAAAGGTCTTTTAGGAGCCGCAAATCAAGTAAATCCCATACATTCCATTTTTTATAATACTGAAATAGGATTATTATTAAGAAAATCGAAGTTGTGGTAACTGGGTAAGCTTATAAAATAAGGACTTTATCCCAAAACTCTCAAAATAATGTTTAGCGCTAAACATTTACAAGTCGGGGCTTCCGGTGAAAACATCGCCAAAGAGTTCCTAAAAAAGAAGGGATTTCGAATCATTACCCAGAACTACAAAACCCGATGGGGTGAAATCGACGTTATTGCTATAAGAAAAGACAAAACTCTTGTTTTTGTTGAAGTAAAAACCCTAGCTTCTTATAATAAGGAAATCCGGCAAGAAAACTTTGCGGAAGATTCGCTGAAACCGGAAGATAACCTCACCCATTCAAAACTCTTAAAACTCAAAAAATCTTGCGAATATTTCGCCAACCGAAATCCAAACTTAGTGAATGACCAAAGGGGTTGGCAAATCGATCTCATCACCCTCATTATTCCTAAAAATGAAACCGGAGAACTATTACCTGTCCCGTTAGAGATCGCGAGGGCTCGTAGCGTTTCCCCGTCTCTAATGGGATTGACAAATAATGAGGAAGATTTTGTAATAAAACACTACGAAAATATTCATTTTTGATTCCCATTCCTAATTCCTTATTCTTAATTCATAATTCAAATAAGATGTCTGGTCATAACAAGTGGACTCAGATCAAACACCAAAAGGGCGCGGCGGATCAAAAGCGTGCCAAGGTTTTTTCTAAATTATTAAACACAATTTCCATCGCCGCCCGCCCCGATCCTAACCCGCAATTTAATCCGCGCCTTCGCTCCGCGATTCAAAAAGCCCACGAAGCAAATGTACCGAATGAAAACATCGAACGCGCCATAAAAAAAGTTTCTGAACCCGGCCACGTACTAGACGAACTTGTTTTAGAAGCCTATGGACCATCGGGCTCCGCGCTAATCATCGAAGCTATCACCGACAGCCGCAACCGCACCGTCGCCGAAATCAAAAAAATTATTTCCGATTGCGAAGGCCGGTGGGCTGAACAAGGCAGTGTCACTTGGGCCTTCGAAAAAAATCACACCGAAGAGGGGACTGTGTGGCGTGCCAAGTTTCCTCAAACGCTCGGCAAAGCTGAATCCGAAAAACTAAAAACTTTTATTGAAAAGTTGGAATCGCACGACGACGTCCAAAGAGTTTCCACCAACATCGCTTTATAAAAACTTATTTATGACTATTTTAGGCATTGATCCGGGTTCTCGTCGCATCGGCTTCGGTTTGATCCGAAAAGAAAGGGGACTGATCGAAATGCTCGACGCCGGTATTTTGAAAATAAAATCTAAGGACGACCTCGGCGCGATTGTTGAAGTCAAAAACCAGTTAGTAAAACTGATTGTAAAATACCGTCCTGATTTTATGGCGATCGAAAAACTTTTTTTCTCTAAAAACCGAAAAACCGCTCTTTCGGTCGCTCAAAGCCGAGGCGCGATTGTTTTAACCGCCGCCGAAAAAGGCCTCGCCATCAAAGAGTTTTCGCCCAACGAAGTTAAAGCGGGCCTGACTGGCTACGGCCTAGCGGATAAAAAAGCCGTCGCTAAAATGGTTAAGCTGATTTTAAAAAAACCTGATTTAAAAATCCTCGATGACGCCACCGACGCGCTCGCCATCGCCATTCTGGCTTCCTATCGAAACCTGTCCTAATCCTGCTCAATTTTTATCCCCAATCGAGAAATAGTTGACCCCGTTAGAAATAGCTCACCCACGTTCCTTAATATATAATTGCGTTGTTGCTTAAAAATTAACCCGGAAAAAACCTTGCCTAGTAAAAAGAGGTGGGCGTGATTTCTAAGCGGGGTTGACAAGCTTTTAAATTAAAATATACTAGGGTGAAATAAAACAAACGCACTTGAATAGTGGGCTAAAAGGTCGGGAAATTTAGCTGTCTTATGGTAAGCGAAATCAAAAAAATAATCTTGCCCGTAAAAAACTACGGCGAAGAAGAAGAGGGGACGGACAACATCGACATCGGCGGCGATCTCGATGAAGAAGAAAAGAATCCCTTCTACGAAGAAGAGGGAAACGAAGAGGAATTTCTACAGTAGACTCTTAAAAACAACCCCCCGACGTAACGTCGGGGGGTTGTTTTTATATCTCAAATCGCTAAGATAATTCATATAAACCTATTATGACCGCCTCAAAATCATTTCTAAAATTTTTTCGCGCCAAAAAAATGACTTTGCTTAAAAAAACTCTCTTTTATGGCGGCCTCGCCCTGCTCGGTCTTCTAATCTTAGGCGTCCTTTTGATTTTTATCTTTTCAAGAAACCTCCCTTCCGCCGAACAGATTGCCAACCATCAAGTTCCGGAATCGACTAAAATATATGATCGGACCAACAAAATCCTTCTCTATGAGATTTCCAACGGCGAGAAACGCACCTACATCCCGCTTGGAGAAATCCCCCAACATTTAAAAGATGCCACCATCTCGATCGAAGACTCCCGTTTCTACACTGAACCTGGGTTTAGTGTTCGCGGTATTCTTCGCGCCCTTCTCGCCAACCTCTCGAGTGGTGAAGTTGTCCAAGGCGGCTCAACCATCACCCAACAACTCGCTCGCAATGTTTTCTTATCCGCCGAACAAACCCTGCCTCGAAAAATTAAAGAGTTAATTTTAGCCGTCCAACTCAACCGCAACTACACCAAAGACAAAATTCTCGAACTTTATTTAAACGAAATTCCCTACGGCGCCACCACCTACGGCGTCGAATCCGCCAGCCTCGCTTTTTTTAGTAAAACCACCAAAGAACTTACTCTTGCCGAAAGCGCTATCCTCGCCTCTATCCCCAAAGCCCCCAGCTACTACTCACCATGGGGAACTCACCAAAAAGAACTTTTAACCCGCCAAAAACTGGTTCTAAAACGGATGCTCGGACTGGGCAAGATCACCCAGGGAGAATTCGATAAAGCCACTAAAGAGAAAGTTGTCTTTTCCCCGCAAGACACCACTGGCATCAAAGCCCCCCACTTCGTCCTTTATGTCCAAGACTACCTAGTCCAAAAGTACGGCGAAGACATGGTCCGCGCTGGCGGTCTAAGGGTCGTCACCACCCTTGACTGGAAACTTCAAGAGCTAGCCGAAAAAGTGGTTAAAGAGGGGGCCGAGCGAAACGACGAACTCTATAAAGGCAAAAACGCCTCCTTGGTTGCCGAAGATCCTAAAACCGGCCAAATCCTCGCCCTGGTTGGCTCTCACGACTACTTCGACACTGAAAATGAGGGTAACTTCAACGTTGCGGTTCAAGGCCTCCGCCAACCTGGGAGCGCCCTCAAACCCTTCACCTATCTTACGGCGATGAAAGCCGGCTACACTCCCGAAACCGTCCTCTTTGACGTCCCTACTGAATTCGACGCCAGCGGCAACCCTTCGAAAAGTTATCACCCAGAAAACTTCGACAACTTCTTCCGCGGCCCAGTCAGTATGCGCAACGCTCTCGCCCAATCCGTCAACATTCCCGCCGTTAAAACTCTCTACTTGGGTGGCATCTCTAATCTCCTTAACACTCTTAACAGTTTTGGCATCAACACCCTCACTGATCCCAGGCGCTATGGTCTATCTCTCACTCTCGGCGGCGGGGAGGTTAAGCTAATTGAAATCGTTGGTGCTTACTCTGTTCTCGCCAACGACGGAGTCAAACAACAACAATCCACTATTCTTGAAATCAAAGATAATAAAAATAATATTCTCGAAAAATATGAAAGCTCACCGGAGAAAGTTTTTGAATCCCAGCCCATTCGCCAAATCAATGACATCCTCTCCGACGTCCAAGCGCGATCTCCTCTCTACTCCGCCAGCCTCGGCCTCACCCAAGTTCCAGGTCACGACGTCGCTCTCAAAACCGGTACGTCAAACGACTACCGCGACGCCTGGGTTTTCGGCTACACTCCGTCACTCGTCGCCGGTGTTTGGGCTGGCAACAACAACAACGCCGCTATGCAAAAAAGGGGTTCAAGTATTTTAGCCGCCCTTCCGATCTGGCACGCCTTTGCAAGTGAAGCGTTGAAAAATTTCGAACCCGAGGCTTTTCCTCGTCCGGAAACTGTTAGTCCCTCGAAACCGATTCTCGCTGGCAACTACACCGCCGGCAATCAAGTCCACACTATTCTTTATTTCGTTGATAAAAGTAATCCCGCTGGTCCATATCCATCCAACCCTGAAAAAGATTCTCAGTTTTCAAACTGGGAGAGAGGTGTTTTAGATTGGGCTAGGGTAAACATTCCCAATTTTAATTCTTACAACATTCCTGGATCGCCTCTCCCTTCGCTCGAAAACAATTCCGGATCCTCCGCCAACCAACCCCAAATTCAAATCTTAAGCCCTAAGGCGGGGGATTTCGTCGGGTCGAGTATCTTTCTTGATGCGGAAATTAAAAGCCCCGCCTTAACGATTACAGAGATAAATATTTTTCTAAACGGCGACTTGATTCAAAAAATAAATAATTCCTTGGGAAATTCTTATCGCCTTACGACTCAAATCACGCCTCAAAATCTTAACTCCCAAAATCTTCTTGAGATTGAAGTCTTAACTCAGGATCAAAGCGTTAAAAATAAAATGAGCGTCATTCTCTACAAATAACGCTCGCATCAGTCAAAAAATTTCCAAAGTATTAATTCTAAGTTTTTAGAATCGGCATCAAAATATAGAAAAACGAAGCCTCATTTGGAGATTTTATTATCGACGGCTTGTTGTCTTGCTCGTTCACTCCTAAAAATACCTCTGAAGTTTTTAAAGCGCGTAATCCATCCGCTAAATATTTCCAATTGAATCCCACCTCTTTAAAATTATTTTTCACCTTGGCCGGTAGAACATATCGATTCTCTCCCAAGTCTTGGCTGGCCGAATAAATCTCAATTGCTTTTCCTCCCTCCGCCGACTTCACCTTCACTTCGCTCGTTTGGCTACTAAAGACTCCGGTTAATTTGAGAGCGTTGATCAACTCATCTCTTTCTAAAACCACCTCCGAATCAAAACCTTTTGGAATAATTCCGGAGTATTCCGGAAAGTTTCCCTCAATCAAACGCGAAATCATCTCCCACTGCTCCGTCTTGAACATCACTTGATTCTGATCGTGACAGATCCGAACCACTTCTTCATCCTTAATAATCCGACTTAACTCTTGAGCCGTCTTAAGCGGCAAAAGAAATCGGAAATTTTGGGTTCGGTTAGTTTTAAACTGACTTGAATTAATCGTCTTCTCCGCTAAACGAAAGCTGTCCGTCCCAACCAGCTTTAAAGTATCCAACGCAAAATCAAAAAGGATTGAGTTTAGCTCGGTTCGAAGCTCTGAAAACTGAGTTGCCGCTAAAACCTGAGCTAAGCCATCTTTAAAAACCAACCCTTCAATCTCAATAAAATCCTCCTCGTTCTTAACCCTAGGGATAATCGGAAAATCATCACTAGGAATGGTTTGGGTTGAAGCTTCGTAGTTATCCGTCTTGATCTCTAATTGTCCACCTTTCATCTCTAAATTTAATCGCTCGCTCTGAAGGTTATTTATCATTCCTAAAACCGTCCCGGTGGGAATATTTACCTTACCTTTCTCAAGCACCTTTCCAGAAAGTACAAACGTAATCGCCATCTCCAAGTTCGTTGCCGTCACCCGAATTTTATTTTCTTCTTGCGCTTCCATATGCGCGTATTTTAAAACTGGAAGTTTTAAATTTTCTCCACTCGCTCTCTCAACCACGCTTAACGCTTCTTTTAAATTACTTTTTATCAACACAACTTTCATCTATAATAATTAATTATTATATTAAATACTTATTAATACTGTTAATGGGATAACTTTGGGGATAAACATATTTATCTATTTTTTTTCTTTATTTTTCAGTCGTAAAACTTATCCTCCACTTAAAAAATCAAATTTTCTTCTGTGGGAAAGTAATGGGCAATCTCGGGATCAACTTTTATTAAACAACGACTCCTTAATTGTAATAATTTTTTGATTAAATGGAGAATTCTTATTGATTTCAGTGTTTATTTTCTCAAATGAATGAATTACCGTCGTGTGATCGCGTCCAAGCTTTTCCCCAATGTATGGGTAGGACATCCTCAGGATATCCCGAAGTAGGTACATCGCCACCTGTCTCGGCTCTACCATTTCTTTTTTCCGAGACCTGCCGGTTAAATCCGGCACCACCACATTGTAAAAATCCGCCACTGCTTTCAGAATCTGATCGTCGCTCACTCGGCCCAAGTAACTCTGTGTCGATTTATCAATAATTTCTTCTACCGTCTTGCGATCAATATCCACTCCCCGCTTTTCTTGATAGAAAAGAATTTTATTTAACACTCCTTCGAGCTCGCGGATGTTTCTCTTAACCGAATTCGCCACCAGATCCACGATTGGGTCGGGTAGTTGCCGATTGGCCGTTTGCAATCGATTTCGAATAATTGCCACTCGCATTTCGTATTCCGGGTAGCTGATATCGGCGGTAAGCCCGCCGTCAAACCGCGAACGCAATCTTTCCTCTAGCGTCGGGATCGACTGGGGCGGACGGTCCGAAGAAATAATAATCTGTTTATTGTTTTCATAAAGCGCGTTGAAGGTGTGAAAAAACTCCTCTTCCGTCTTTTCTTTCCCGCCGATAAACTGGATATCGTCAATAATTAAAACATCACAATCGCGGTACTTTTTCTTAATATCCTCCATTCGCTTGTTTCGAATCGCCCAGACCACGTCGCTGGTAAACTTTTCCGAGGAAACATACCGAGGTTTAAGCTTCCCGCCATATTTAACCCTGATTTCATTACCAATCCCTTGAATTAAATGGGTTTTCCCTAAGCCCACCCCCCCATATATAAAGAAGGGGTTGTATTTAGTACCTACGTCCTGGATGATCGCCTGGGCTGCCGCAAAGGCCAACTCATTAGAAGAGCCCACTATAAACGAATCTAGGGTGTATCGGGGGTTTAAGTTAGTCTCTGGGTCTATTTTTGAAAAATCCAAGCCCGATTGGTTGTCTATCTTGTTAAAATCTACCGCCAACTCCTTCTTACTCATCACCTTCGGCTCCTGGTTAGTCACCACAAACTCCAATTTTCTCGCCGAACTGTCCAGCCCTCTCATCACCCCTAGGATGTTCTTCTGATATTTGTTCTCAATCCACTCTTTAGCAAAGTTATTCGGGATCGCAATGTAAAATATTCCGTCTCTTTTGTCCACCAACTTACTATTCTTCAACCAAGTCACAAAACTTGCTCTCGACAGCTGCACTTCCATCTCGTTCAACGTTAACTGCCAGAGTTGTTCTAAATCCATGTGTGTCTATTGTATTCGTATTTCAAGACTAGTCAAAGGAACCTGGCCGACGCCATTGGGGACTAGCTGTTGAAAACTATTTTTTCAAAACCCCCAGCCAAAATTTTCACACTGGGTTTACTAAAAAAATGTTTAATGCTAAAATAAAACCCAAGTCGAAACTAACTTACCTCACATGTCAAGAACTTATCAACCAAAAAAACGAAAAAGAGCTAAGGCTCATGGTTTCAGGTCCCGCCAAGCCAAGCCCGCCGGCCGAAAAGTGCTCAGCCGAAGACGCGCCAAGGGCCGAAAGAAGTTAACCGTTTAGGGTTTTTTATCGAGGCGTTTTTGTTTCCACCAAAATCCGCAAAAGCTAGAAGACTAGCGAGCCCCGTATGTTCAAAAAGAATCTCCGCCTACCCATCGACGACTTTAAGAAAAAAAGACCTAAATCCGTCAGCTCTGACTTTTTTTCTATTAAATTCTCTCCTAACGGACTCGAATATAATCGGTTTGGTGTTATCATAAGCGCGAAAGCCGAACCCAAATCCACCCGCCGGCATCTTCTAAAAAGGAAAATTCTCAGTATCGCTAAAAAAATTCCAAACCAGAAAACCGATTTTCTGATCATCACCCTCCCTTCGGTAAAAAAGTTAGAAGAGAAAAACATTAATCCAGAGATAATTAATCTATTTAATAAAATAATTTAATGGGCGCTTTTTTTCATACCATCCTCTATCAACCGCTTTTAAACGCTTTAATCTTCCTTTACAACACGGTCGCTTTTGAAGACTTTGGTCTCGCAATTATTTTCTTAACCATTATCATCCGGCTCATTCTCTTCCCAGTTTTTCAAAAAAGCGCCCTCCATCAAAAACAAATGCAGGATCTTCAACCGAAGCTAAAGAAGCTTCAAGATCATCACAAAGGGGACAAAGCTAAACAAGCTGAAGCCATGATGGCTTTATACAAGGAACACAAAGTCAGCCCCTTCTCCGGATTTCTATTGCTTCTCATCCAACTCCCCATCCTCATCACGCTCTATCAGGTTTTTCGGAAAAGTCTCTCGCCTGATTTTCTAACTTCTCTTTACTCTTTCGTCCACGCTCCTGGAGCGATTAACTATTCCTTCCTCGGCTTGATTAATCTAGCCGAAAAGAATATCATAATCGTGATTTTGGCAGCCGCGGCTCAGTATTTTCAAGCCAAACTAAGCTTGCCTAAGGTCCAGCCCGGGCAAAACCTCACTACCGCTGAGAGAATGGGTAAAAATATGGTCTACTTAGGACCCGCCCTAACGGGTTTTATCCTTCTAAGTTTGCCCTCCGCCCTCGGTCTTTTCTGGATTGTGGGCTCGCTCTTCTCTATCGGTCAACAAATTATTATTAATAAAGAACCTAATGTCGGAGAACTGGCAAAACTTCCTAAGCAAAGCAATTGAGCTCATGGGCTTCAAGGATTTTCGAGTTAGTGTCGACCCCGAAACTCAGCGGGGCGTGATTTTTATCTACGACAACCCCGACCTCATCAAAGAAAATTTACCAATGATTGTTGAAAGCGTAAACCACTTGGTTCAAATGGTATCGCGCAAAAACAACGAGCCCAGCGTCTTCTTTGACGTCAACAACTATCGCCAAGAAAGAGAAAATTTGATTACTGAACTTGCTCGCGCCGCCGCCAAGAAAGTTCTCGCTACCGGCGAAGATCTTTCTCTGCCGATGATGAACGCCTACGAAAGGCGATTAGTGCACGTGGCGCTCGCTATCCACCCCGAAGTCAAAACCGAAAGTGTAGGTGAGAGCCGAGATCGTCACGTCGTAATAAAGCTCATCAAATAAACCCCCACACCACAACAAGGAATTTCGGAAAGGTGGACTCCCCTTCTTTGTTTGGTGTGGGGGTAAAAACCCGCCGTCTTTAAAAACTGGCTCACTCTAACGAAAAGACTTTATTCCAAAGCTATTGAGTAAAGCTTTTCGTCGTACCGATTCACAAAGTAAAATTTGTTTCCTATTACTCTCACTTGAGACGCGTCTAAATCTTCCGGCCCTTCATAGATCGAAGAAAAACTGCCCGCTGGGACGCTGAATTTGAAAAAGTTATCCAAAGAAAAAACTTGTTTCTTGGCGTAATCTTCAAGCAAGAGCTTTCCTGTAATTACATCAAAATTTTTTGGCGCTCCGCAGTAAAGCCAAGTTGTTTCCGCGATTTTATCCTTCGTTTTTGTGCTCGCCGCTTTAATTAGGTTCTGCTCGATATCAAAATCGCATTTATCCACCGGTGTTCTAACCGCCAGTTCTTTTAAAATTTCACCCTGTTTTCCAAAGATAGAAAGTGTAAAAGCTCCATTTCGATCAGAGGTGGCTAAAATATTTCCCCCTTTATCATCCACCTTCAAATCCAAAGATGTCCGGTTGGAAAATAGGGAAGTAAGTTTCTTGCTTGTGGTATTAATTTTCCATGCCGACGAATCAACTTTCGAGGATCCTTTATTCCAAAAAGCCACCTCATCCTTGCCCATCCAACCCACAACCAAATCTTCGACGTGGAGCCGGGTTATCTCTTTAGCCGACGGCTTACTGACTCCGAAATCCAAAACGCTCAAAGAAGTGTACCCTTCTTTCTTGAGTGCGTAGACGATTCTTGAGTCATTTGGATTCCACTCGGCCGCCGTCACTCCCGCGACCAATGGCTGCCAAGATTTTTTCTCAATATCATAAACACTAAACTGGGGGTTGCCTCTTCCGCCAAAACCCATCAAAACTTTCTTCCCGTCGTAAGAAAAAGAAGCCTGCGTTATATTTAAAATCTGAGTTTCGCTGATAAGCGTATTTTTCCCATCTTTAAGTGAGTTGATGTGTCCGCTTGGCTGAACAAAAATCACCCCACCATCTTTATCCGCAAAAAATCCTTTCACGCTAAAACCCAAACTT
>ERZ1292623.4499-Hain-H51-01um-R1-4499-length-11391-cov-5_pt1 | contig 11391 bp, 8 predicted proteins | sample MGYA00564398_ERZ1292623 | MGnify/ENA primary metagenome ERZ1292623 (study PRJEB36523, sample SAMEA6512633) | groundwater metagenome | collected 2019-01-07 | study: AquaDiva: Metagenomics assemblies of 32 groundwater samples | reverse complement strand
CCGCACCGATGGCGGTGAAGATTGCCCGTACTTCCTCGTTCTCCAGAATTTTGTGCAGCCGGGCCTTTTCGACGTTGAGGATCTTTCCCTTGATGGGTAAAATCGCCTGAAAACGCCTGTCCCGGCCCTGTTTGGCGCTCCCCCCTGCCGAATCCCCTTCCACGATGTACATCTCGCAGTGCTCGGGGTCGTTGATGGAACAATCGGCCAGTTTTCCCGGCAGTCCTCCGGAATCGAGCGCATTCTTACGGCGTGTGAGGTCGCGGGCCTTGCGCGCAGCTTCGCGTGCTTCTGCGGCGCGGAGGCATTTCTCGATCACTCTTCGCCCCTCCGTCGGGTTCTCGTCCAGCCATGTGGCAAGCGCTCCGCCTACCACGGACTCCACAATGCTTTTGATCTCAGAGTTGCCGAGCTTTGTTTTCGTCTGGCCTTCAAACTGCGGCTCCGGGACTTTCACGCTCATGACCGCCGTCAGTCCCTCGCGGAAATCGTCGCCCGTGAGCTGGATACCGTTTTCTTTTACCAGGCCGGCCTTGGAGGCGTAGTTGTTCAGCGTGCGTGTCAGGCACGTGCGGAAGCCGACGAGGTGTGTCCCGCCCTCGTGCGTGTTGATGTTGTTGACGTACGTGAAGACGTTCTCGTTATACTGGTCGTTGTACTGAAACGCCGTCTCGACCTCGACAGCGCGGCCGTCTTCGTCTTTGTCCTGGCCTTTTGCATAGAAGACTTTTTTCGTAACGGCATGACGCGTTGTGTCAATGTATTTCACAAACTCGACAAGCCCGCCTTCAAAGTGAAACGTTTCTTTTTCCAGGTTCTCTTCGCGAAGGTCTTCGATGCTCAGGGTGACTTCAGGGTTAAGAAATGCAAGCTCGCGAAGCCGCTCGGCCAGTGTTTCCTGTTTGAAGTTCCGATTCTTGAAGATTGTGGGGTCGGGTATGAAGGTGACTTTTGTGCCTGTCTTGTCCTTCTCGGCCTTGCCCGTCATCTTCACGGGTGCAACAGGGTCGCCCTTCCTGTACTTTTGGTAGAAAACCTTGCCATCCCGGTAAACCTCGACCTCAAGCAACTCGCTCAACGCGTTCACAACCGATACGCCGACACCGTGCAAGCCTCCGGAAACCTTATAGGTGGCTTTGTCGAACTTGCCGCCCGCGTGCAGCATCGTCATCACGACTTCAAGGGCGGATTTCTTTTCTTCAGCGTGAATGTCCGTAGGAATGCCTCGCCCGTCATCCACAACAGTGCACGAGCCGTCAGCGTTGATCGAAACCGCTATATTCTTGCAGTAGCCCGCCAGAGCCTCGTCGATCGAGTTGTCGACGACTTCGTACACCAGGTGGTGCAGGCCGCGTGCGCTCACATCGCCGATATACATCGCAGGCCGCCGCCGAACGGCTTCGAGGCCTTTTAATACGGTGATGTCGTCAGCGGTGTAGTCTCCGCCGTTACCGCGTGCGCCGTTCTTGCCTTTGGCTTTTTCTGGTTTTTCGTCAGATTTTGTTTTCTTTATGTCGGTTTTTCCCATGGAATCCTTGTTAAAACGTGTTTGCCGTCCCGGTAGCCGCAACCTTCAGGTTGCGATTGTCGCTAACAACGCAGGCTGAAGCCTGCGACTACCAATGTTTATCTTGCTACTGAAACTTGATGTCCTTCACCAACTCGTCCCCAAGTGCGCTGTTCAGCTTCCGGATGATCTCGGGTTTTCTGAGCTGCAGCTCGTTGCGCCACGTGCTGACGTTCACCCGCACAAACAACACGCCTTGTTTAATCCGTGTTGCCTCGGAAAACTTTGCAATGTGGTCTCCCACGATCTTTGCCCATTGCACCACAGCCTGATACTCGTCGAGCTTTTTCTTGATCCCCAGGCCGCCCATCAACTCATCCATGGCGGCGCCGAGTTGCTTAATTGATGAGGGCCGGGCTTTCCGCATACAGGACTGTGCCGCCTTTAACAAAAAATTTCCGATGATGCTCCGTCCACGGATAAGCGTTCTCAAACAGCTTCTTGTCCGTCGTCGTGATGAAGGTCTGCCCGAGCGATTGCGTCATGCGGATGAGCCGCTGTGAGCGGTGCTCGTCAAGCTCGCTGAACACGTCGTCCAGCAGGAAGACCGGCGTTTCACTGCAGACGTCTTTCATGTAGTTAAACTCCGCTATTTTGAGGGCCACCAGGAACGTTTTGTGCTGGCCTTGTGATGCGAACTGCCGTGCATCCATGTCGTTGACCTTCAGCTGCAGGTCGTCTCTGTGCGGCCCGACGGTTGTGGCGGCTGTGCGTTGTTCCTCGTGTGCGCTGGAAGCAAGGCGAGCGCGAAACTCTCGCTCGATTTCTGCTGCGTTGCCGCCTTCGACTTGCAAGGCGGACTGATAGATAACCGAGGGCTTCTCTGCGCCGCCGGCCAAATCCTCGTAGACGCGTGTGACGTATGGATTGAACTCGTTGACGAAGCTGAGGCGTTTCAGTGCGATCCTCGTGCCGTGGTTAATGAGGCTTTCATTCCACGGTTCCAGAAGCCCGGAACAATCCTGGCGGGAAAACCTGGCGTCCAGGAGGATCTTGTTTCTCTGCCTGAGCACCCTGCGATACTCCAGCAGGTCTTCCAGGTATGATTTGCTCGACTGCGCAAGCACAAGATCCAGGAATTTCCTGCGTTCGCTCGGCGCACCGGCTGTGATGGCGCCATTCTCCGGCGCAAGCACGACAACGGGAAACATGCCGATCGCTGCCGAGAGTTTTTCCAGCGGCGATTTGTTCACCAAAAATGTTTTTTCCTTGTCGGCGGCGGTATAGCCGAGTGTGATGCGGTACTCGACGCCCTTGTCAGCAATAAGCTCACCCGCTACATCGAAGCCCGCTTCGCCGATCTGCACCGCGTTAGCATCGCTGCCGGCGTAGAAGCTCTTCGTCAGGCATAAGAACGAGAGTGCCTCGAGGATGCTCGTTTTTCCTTCGCCATTTTCGCCCGCAAACACGTTGCTTTGCTCGCCGCATTGCACGTTTGTGGCCTTGTGATTGCGAAAATTCCGCATCTGTATGGACCGGATTCTCATTGGGGTTTCTTGCTTACAACACGATAGCCCCGATGAACGGGGCTATCAGGTTTACAGCCAAACTGTTTCACCGGAATTTAGTTGTTTAACCTCATCGGCATCACCAACATAAGGACGTCTTCGTTTTCCCGTTGCGTTGCCGGCGCCACAATGGCCGCACGCACAGAACTGCTAAACCTGAACACCACATCGTCGGATTCAATGTGCGACAGAATATCGACGACATAGCTTGAGTTGAAACCGATTTCAATCGGTTCGTCGTCGTAATGGCACGGGATTTTCTCTTTCGCTTCTCCCCCAAAGTCGATATCCTCGGCCGTCACAAGCATTTCGTTCTTCTTCAACGCGAATCGAACCTGGTGCGTTGTGGAGCTTGAGTACAGAGAAACTCGTTTGACCGAAGCTAAGAGTAAATCCCTGCTCACGGCGAGTTTTTTCTCGTTGTCAAGCGGGATCACGGATTCGTAGTTTGGGTAGCTTTCCTCGATAAGGCGCGATGTGAGTGTCGTGTTGCCGAATGTAAACTGGACGTGCGAGCTGTCGACGGCCATCGTGTTGTCGTTTTCCTCGGCGGACCTGGAAACCAGGGCGAGCGCTTTTGCGGGGACGATGATGTCCTTCTTGAATTTCGGTTTCAAGCCTGAGAAGTTGATGCGAACCAGCCGGTGACCATCGCTTGCAACAGCGCGGACGTCGGAGCCTTTCAACTGTAGAAGCACGCCTGTCATCGCCGGTCGGAGTTCGTCGGTGCTTACGGAGAAAATCGTCCGATGAATAAGGCTTTTGAGCATCCCGCCTTGAAGTGCAAATTGTTCGTCGGATTTGAACTGCGGGACCGCCGGGAATTCTTCGCTCGATTCACCAACCAGGTTATACTCGCCATTTTCTGTGATCATTTTGATCTTGTTCGAGGACGGGTCTGCATGAAAAACGAGCTGGATCTCGGGCAACGAGCGGATGGTTTCCATGACTCGTTTTGCCGGTACCGCAACGGATCCATCTTCTAATCCCTTAACATCAATGGTCGCAGACATCGAAACCTCGAGGTCTGTAGCTGAAATACGGAGCGTGTTCTTCGCTAAATTGAAGAGAATATTTTCAAGAATAGGTAAGGTTGACTTGGAAGGCACAACACCACTGATGCGGGTGAGTCCTTTTTGAAGTTCGGTGCTAGCAACGGAGAATTTCATTCAGATTGTTCCTCCAGGCGAGTACAAGTAAGGCAGTGAACGAGTGTAATTTACAAAAAAAGGCCTCTAAATACAAGGATTACAGTCTTACAGGGACTTTGTAAGTCTAAGGTTCTAAAGAAGTTAGCTATTATAACTATATATATAAGAAAGAAAACAGAAGAGTTATTATAAAGCTGTGAGTTGTGTGGAAAACAAAAACGAGAACATCAGAAACAGCCGCCAAGTAGCAAGAAAGAGACTCTTCTATGCTTATCGAATCGTGGATTGTGTGTGTGTAAAAAACAGTGATTGTTAATATTTCAGCGAGAACAACTTCTCGCTGAAAGGTCACCAGTTTTATAAACATCAACTTCACACGGATTCACATAGAAACCGTGGAGATATCCACACCTACAAAGAGTTGAGTTCTACCCGCTTACGCACTTTTTCCAGATGTTGCTTATACCCCGCGTTTGTTTTCATTTGGTCTTCCACAGACTGGTAAGCGTGGATGACGGTGCTATGATCGCGGCCTCCAAAGTGCAGGCCAATAGTCTTGAGAGAGGAATTGGTTAGCTCTTTGGCAAGGTACATTGCAGCTTGACGGGCGGTAACGACTTCTTGCTTGCGGGTTTTTGCCCTGAGAAGGTCTTCCGGGATATCGAAATACTCGCACACGACCTTCTGAATATGCTCAATCGTGATCGGAGACCGCGTATCGTTGACAACAACACGCAACACCTCCTTGGCAAGCGCAACGCTGATTTCACGGGATTCCAGCGAGGCTCTGGCAAGCAGGCTGATGAGGCATCCCTCCAGCTCCCTGATGTTGCTTTTCACGTTGGCCGCAATAAATTCAACGACATCTTGAGGAAGTTCGAGGCTATTCTCTTCGCTTTTCTTCCTGAGAATGGCTATGCGGGTCTCAAGGTCGGGGGCTTGTATATCTGCCGTGAGGCCGGACTGGAAACGCGAGATCAAGCGCTCGTCAAGACCTTTGAGCTCTTTCGGCGGAACGTCGGAGGAGAGCACAATCTGCTTGCCCAGCTGATAGAGAGCGTTAAACGTGTGGAAAAAGTTGTCCTGGGTTTTTTCTTTACCGGTAAAGAACTGAATATCGTCGACGACCAGCAAGTCGGTACTCCGGTAGTACAAGGAGAACTCGTTAATCTTGTCTGCTTGAATTGCCTCTACAAAGTCGACCGTGAACTTCTCACTGGAGACATACACAACACGACGCGCCTTGCCGGTGTTGAGAGCATGGTTGCCGAGAGCGTGCATCAGGTGGGTCTTTCCCAGGCCTGTTCCACCATAAAGCACAAGCGGATTAAACGAGGTGCCGCCTGGGTTATTCGCAACGGCCATGGCGGCCGCCCGCGCCAACTGGTTGCTATCCCCCTTGATAAAATTGTCGAAGGTGTATCTCGGGTTGAGGTTGGTGTGGACGGTCGGCAGATTATCAGTGCGAAACGGTACATGAGGTGAAAAGGGCACACGCTGAAGAACGCCGTTGTCGGCCACCGGAAGAACCGAGATACTGGATGACAGCTCTGCACGATCTTCCGTGCCCACAGAATAGAACAACTTTGCGTCACTCCCCAAGACGGCTGTAATGGTCTTTCGGATGAGCGAGTTATAGTGTTCTTCTACCCAGTCAAAAAAGAATTGGCTGGGGACTTCAACTGTAAGCTCTGATCCATTAAGACTCACCGGGATGATAGGTTGGAACCAGGTCTTAAAACTGAGCGTGGATACCTCATCACGGATTCTATCCAGGCAGTCATCCCAAACTCGTTGCGGACCCAGTGTTGGCCGAGCGACCCCTAGCTCCATTTGCTGTGTTTCCATGACAGAATTCCTATTTACAAGTTATCGACGGGTTATCAACAAAGTTGTTCACGTAGTGGATAATCGGAAAATAACAGGATACAGCCGCCAAACGATAATTCACAACACAAAAACGCCCTAAATCGTTGTGTTTTCGATGAAATAAACAGCCAATTACCATGTTATCAACACGAAAAGAGTCCCACGCAAAGGCAAAGCAAATCAACAGAGTAGAGGGAAAACGCTTTTATCAAAAATTGTGCACAAATTATTAACATCGGGTTACAACCTCAGCTGGACGATCAGTATAACACCGGGGTGGGCGCAACGCAAGTGGAAAAATTACAAACATCAAAAAATTTTTGGCCGCTATCTGGATTTAGATACACCAAAAGGCGGACATAGCCAAAGAGAGTCAACGACGAGCAGCCAGTATTGTTTGTGCTTATTTATTTTCGTAGATTGGTTTTCCTTAATGAAGCAAAAAGCGATGTGAGCAAGGAGAAGTCCGATCAATGAAAAGAACCTATCAACCCCATTCACGAAAAAGACTCAACAAACACGGCTTCCGCGCCAGAATGGCAACGAAAAACGGGCGCAAGGTCCTCAGCCGTCGACGGGCAAAGGGCAGGCACAAGTTATCCGTCAGCGACGAACGCTGAAACAAGCTCTTCCTGCAGGAACGGTAACACACCACATTAACAGCCTGAGGGGATTCCGCTCCTTCTCCAAAGTCATGACCGGCGGAATATCGGTGCAAAGGAGCCCCGTTCGGGCTTTCTATCTTCTTACACCCGGCTCGGCCTCAACGGTGGAGGCTGGTTTTTCCGTTACACGAAGCATTCGGAATGCAGCCTCTCGAAATTTTGTGAAGCGAAGGCTTCGGGAAAATTTTCGAAAGAACTGCCATGTGCTTTTTGGAAACAGCGGGTTTAGGGGAACGTTGAAACTCGTGCTGCTCTATACAGAACTGACAGCCAACGTCCGCAAAGAAATCAAGCATAAACCGTTCAACGCATCAATCAATGCAATCCTTGAGATGATAAGAAAGCAACTGACAGCCAAGAAATGAAAACAGCTTTTATTCTTCTGATCAAGGCATACCGCCTTCTTATATCACCGCTTCTTCCGTTTAACCACTGCCGGTTTTATCCAAGCTGTTCACAGTACGCCATCGAAGCTGTTGAGCAACACAATGTTGCCAAGGGGGCGTGGCTGGCGCTCCGGCGCGTTCTCCGGTGTCATCCGCTGTCAAAGAGCGCAGGATACGACCCGGTCCCCTAACACATTGTAGGCCAACAGGTTACAGGCAAGAAAAAATGGATCGTCAGAGCATACTCGGTTTCATCCTCATTTTCGTCATGCTGATGGTGTGGATGTGGTACAATGCCCCGCCCCCCACTCAGCCTCAGGCACAAGGCCAGGCGAAAATTCAGGACACGGTAAAAGCACCGAGTCAGCCCATCCAACCGGCAAAACAAGAAAAGCAAACAGACCCGTTCAGTAAGTTCTTCGCGGCCAGGGTACAAGGGAAAGAACGAATCATCACTGTTGAAACCGACCTGTATACTGCGCAGATTTCGGCCAAAGGAGCAGCCATAACTCGGTGGGAACTAAAGCAACACAAAACTTGGGACGGCCATCCGCTTCAACTGGTTGACTACGAGAAAAACGGGGACCTCAGTTTACTCTTCACAACAGGCGACGGCAGGCTTATCAACACGCACGACCTCTACTTTGATGTCGATGTTTCATTCGATTACGTAAAGGTCGAAAACTTTGAATTTAAAATAAAATTTACCCTTCCATCGGCCGGCGGCGGACGCATTATAAGACACTTCACATTTCGAAACGGTGAATACGGATTCGAGACGGGTGTGACACTCCAGAATCTCAGCAATGTCATCGCCAACTTCGAGTATCAACTCATTTGGGAAAGCGGGATCCGGTACGCCGAGCATAACAGCGTGGATGAGTCGGGATTTGCCGCTGCATATGCGTATGCGGGGAAAGAGCTTACAGAGATCGATGCACCAAACGTCGGCGAACGCGTGCAGCGCGACATCTCAGGCGCCGTCGAATGGGTTGCGACCCGCAACAAGTACTTTGCTCTGGCAATCATGCCCCAATCACCCGCCAGCGACGGAGCCTTCCTGGAAGGCAACAGAAAAGCAATGCCCGACCAGGGAGCCCTGGAGACCTATGGCGTCGCGATCAAAATGCCCTTCAAGGGTGCAAGCGAAGAAAACAGTACGTTTAAGGTATATCTGGGTCCTCTAGACCATAGCCAGTTAAAGGCTTACGACAACGGGCTCGAAGGAATCATGAGCCTCGGTTGGGAGTGGCTGATCCGGCCAATTGCAGAATACGTATTCTTGCCCGTCCTCAGCGGACTTCATTACGTGATCCCCAACTGGGGGCTGGTCATCATTATGTTTTCTGTGCTCATAAAGATCGCCCTCCACCCGCTTTCAAAGAGCAGCATGAAATCGATGAAACGAATGCAAGCCCTTCAGCCTATGATGGAGGAAATTAAGGCAAAACACAAAGACGACCCCCAGAAAATGAACCAGGGAGTAATGAACCTGTACAAGGAATACGGTGTCAATCCGGCGGGGGGTTGTTTACCCATTTTGCTTCAAATGCCCATCTTATACGCACTCTACGCAGTTTTCCGGGCACATATTGACCTAAGGCAGGCCAATTTCGTCTGGTGGATTACCGACCTTTCCATACCAGATACAATCGTCAGCCTTCCGTTTCAAATACCACTCTTCGGTATGAACGATATCAGCGGCATAGCATTGCTGATGGGAATAACGATGTTCGTGCAACAGAAAATGACCGTGAAAGACCCCCGGCAAAAAATGATGGTCTGGCTCATGCCGGTCATGCTCACGCTCGTGTTCAACAGCCTGCCATCAGGCCTGAATCTCTACTACGCGGTTTTTAACATCCTGTCCATTGCTCAGCAAATGCTCATCAACAAGCAACACGACAACGAGCCGCTCAGAAAGGTCGAGCCGAAAAAGCGCCGCGGCGGGATATTTGGGAAATTCCCGGACGAGCTGAGAAAACTCAGGAAGTAGCCCGCACTCCCTTTAACAGTTTAAAAAGCCCTCGGTTGTAAAAGCCGGCGGGGTTTTGTACATTGTGTCCCTCCAATGCCGGACAAGCCATGAAGTTGACATCTCAAACTGACACCATCATTGCGCTCGCTACGCCGCCAGGCGAAGGTGGACTCTCAGTCATTCGTGTGAGCGGGCCTGAAAGTCTTCGGATTGCGAGCCGGGGGTTTCAAGGGAAAGCCGCGCTTTCCGACGCCTTGACGCACACCGCTCACTTCGGCAGGTTCGTCGGCGAGAACGGCTCGCTCTTGGACGAAGTCGTTGCAGTCGTTTTCAGGGGGCCGCATTCATACACAGGCGAAGATACGGTTGAGCTAAGTTGCCATGGCGGCATTCTCGTGAGTAAGAGGATGATCGAGGCGCTCGTTCACTACGGAGCCCGTCTAGCCTTGCCTGGAGAGTTTACAAAAAGGGCCTTTCTGAATGGTAAACTTGACCTATCGCAGGCTGAAGCCGTGGCAGACCTTATTCACTCGAAGTCTGAGGCAGCCCACCGTTCGTCCCTAGCCCAACTCGAGGGAGCCCTATCGTCAAGAGTCCAGAAGTTGAGGAACCAGCTTCTTGAGGCGGTTTCGTTGTTTGAGCTTGAACTTGATTTTGCCGAAGAGGGTTATGAGTTCACAAACAAGCCTGAGGTCAAACAAAACCTTGCAAACGCTATAAACGAGATTAAACTCCTCTGCTCAACGTATGACGTAGGCAGAAACTACAGGGAGGGAATTAAGGTAGTCCTGGTCGGAGCCCCGAATGCCGGCAAATCAAGCCTCCTCAACGCACTTCTCAACGACAATAGGGCAATCGTTACCGAGATCGCGGGCACGACACGCGATGTTATCGAAGAGCAAATTAGCCTCAATGGGTTACTTTTTAGGATAGTTGATACAGCTGGTCTGAGGCAAGCCAGCGATGTCATTGAACAGGAGGGCATTCGTAGAACATTGGTTCAAGCGGGAACAGGCGACATCCTGCTGCTCGTAATCGACATCTCAAGAAACCCGGATGAAGCGGAGAAGTCGTCAATTCTCGATTTCATGAATCATAAAAGCCCACCGGGAGCCATAAAAATAGCGGCGCTAAACAAGCTCGACCTCGTGCCTGGCCTCAACGGTGAAATCAGAGAAAGAACACGGTTCCTTGGAGATATTCCAACGGTGAAACTCTCGGCATTGACCATGGCGGGATTTGAGGATCTAAAGGACCTACTGACAAGGTCGGCGGGAGGTAAAGCGAGTTCCGAAGGCGGCGTGACCATCACAAATATACGCCACTTCCAGGCTCTCCAGAAATCTGCGGCGAACCTTGAAATGGCCCTGGCATCCCTTCAACAAAGAAAGTCCGGCGAGTTTGTGGCCGTGGATCTCAGGATGGCACTGGACAGCCTCGGTGAAATTACCGGAGAGGTAACAACGGACGAAATCCTGAACAACATCTTTTCTAAGTTCTGTATCGGCAAATAGAGCGTTCCACGTGGAACAGAGGACCTTCGAAATTAAGCAATTCTACGATGTGATTGTCGCCGGTGGCGGCCACGCCGGCATTGAGGCGGCGCTGGCTGCCTCGAGAATGGGCTGTTCAGTCCTGATGGTCACCATGGACAAAGCGGCCATCGGAAGGATGTCCTGCAACCCCGCCATCGGTGGGACGGCGAAGGGTCACCTCGTCAGGGAAATAGACGCTCTCGGCGGTGAAATGGGAAAGATCGCCGACGCCACAGGAATTCAGTTTAAGATGCTGAACATGTCCAAGGGGCCAGCCGTCTGGTCTCCCCGGTGTCAAAACGACCGTGAATGGTACTCCCGGGAAGCCCTAAAGAGAATCGAATTAAACAAGCAGATCGACATCCTGGAGGATTCGGTGGCTGACATCTTTACCGAGGAGAAACAGGGTTCAGAGGAAAGGATCATCCGCGGGTTGGTCACTACCGCCGGGCTTAGAATCGGATGCCGTGCGTTTGTGCTTTGCGCAGGCACGTTCATGCGTGGGTTGATGCATACCGGGCTCAAGAATCGCACGGGTGGCCGTTTTGGCGAACAGTCATCTGACGGACTCACCTCAAATCTTGAAAAACTCGGATTTGTGAGCGGCAGGCTTAAAACAGGAACCCCCCCAAGAATCGACCTTCACAGTATTGCCCTTACGAAAGCCGAGGAACCGCCACGCGACAACCCGCCTCGCCCATTCTCGTTTGAATCCGAGAAAATCACCAACAG
>ERZ1292623.4498-Hain-H51-01um-R1-4498-length-11394-cov-7_pt1 | contig 11394 bp, 17 predicted proteins | sample MGYA00564398_ERZ1292623 | MGnify/ENA primary metagenome ERZ1292623 (study PRJEB36523, sample SAMEA6512633) | groundwater metagenome | collected 2019-01-07 | study: AquaDiva: Metagenomics assemblies of 32 groundwater samples | reverse complement strand
TGAAGACCCCATTGCGTATATGGAAGATCTTATAAGAAAAGAAGCTGCGTATCTAGAACGATTTCAGGATCTCATACCTGAAGTTATTACCCGTGCCTTACTCACAAAAGATCCAGATATGTATATAAAACTTTTTAATGATAAATTGGCAACTGCTAGGGCTCATGATCCGGCGATCGATACTTGGTTGTTACAAAACGATATTCTTCGAAGTCGTTAGTTGTGTAAGTAGCAATGAAGGGAAGATCGCCGAGCAAAAAAAAGTTATGATAAAATAGGAAGATCAAAAACATATGTCAAATATTTATAAAACTCTGGCGGGTGCGGTGATACTGGGAGCTTTCATTGGTGGATATTTTTGGTATCGTTCGGCACCTCGTGAGGTAGTGGTGGTCAATCAAGGTACCGGTGAAACTCTGCGGCTGACACGCAAAGAAGAAAAGACTACGGTCACGATTGTTTCAGTAGGGGATATTTTTTTACATGATACCAATATCGCTGCGGCCTATAATGCCACGACAAAAACATATAATTTTGACTCTGTATTTTCGGCAGTTTCTGATTATTTTTCGGAGGCGGATCTGGCTACTGCCTGGTTAGGTGGCGTATTGAGTACGACCGGTCCCTACACCGGCTATCCATTATTTACATCACCGAGCGCCTTGGCTGAAACATTGCAGTCCATCGGCATCGATGTTGTTTTTCGGACCAATCATACGATGGATGCCGGCACCAAGGGCTTGAGCATGACGACGCAGATACTGGAGCAGAATAATATCGCTCAAGTCGCGGCGGCTGACACGGAAGAAAAAAGTCAAAAGATATTTATCTATCAAAAGGATAATCTGAAAGTCGCGTATCTTGGGTACACCTATGGTATGAATGGCCTTCCCATCCCGAAACCATGGATGGTGAATCTTATTGACCATGAAAAAATAAAAAAGGATATTGTCCGTGCTAAACAGCAGGCCGACTTTGTGGTGGTCGCACTGCACTTTGGCAACGAATACGAGCGCCTTCCGAACGCGTGGCAAAAGGAAACCGTCCAAAAAATCGCGGATGCCGGAGCCGATATGATCATCGGCTCTCACGTGCACGTCATTCAACCGGTTGACGTCGTGACATCCGCCGATGGGCGCAAGGTATATGTCGCGTATGGACTAGGCAATTTTTATTGTGATCAGCGAACTCGCTATACTGACGCGGGCGTGATGTTGCAGTATGTCATCGAAAAAACCGGCAACACCACGGAGCTCAAAGATATTAGTTTTATTCCGACGATGATTACGCGGTACAAAGTTAATGGCAGAACGACATTCCAGGTGTTGCCCGCCAAAAAATATATTGCACGGTATGAGCAGGGCCAAGCAAGTTTTCTATCTGAAGCGAACGTCGCTCTCTTACGGCAAACATATCAAGATACCATTCAGCATCTCAGTAACCCGGCGATTAATTTTATGGAGTCAGATGAGAAATAAAAGGGGTCCCACCTACGCCAAGGCTTCGGCGGGCAAGCAGGTACCTCATGTATTGTGGACATAAAAAATCTTCTTACTCGAGAAGAACACGCAATTTTGCGCAAGCTTGCTTCGCCGGCGAAGATACAGGACTACCTGAATACTTTGAGCATCAACACGAAGGCGCATGGGAATACCGCGCGATCACCCCGCGTCGTGATGCAAAAGCGCCACGCGCATTGCCTGGAGGGAGCGCTGGTCGCGGCACTCGCGCTGTGGTATCACGGCGAGAAGCCGTTACTCTTGGATCTGGTCAGCGCCGTGCCCGATGTGGACCACGTGGTGGCGCTTTTTCGCAAGCACGGCCACTGGGGTGCCATCAGCAAGACCAATCACGCCGTGTTGCGCTACCGCGAGCCGGTATACGAGTCCATCCATGAGCTGGTGATATCGTATTTCCACGAATATTTTTTGGATAACGGCAAAAAAACACTTCGCAATTACGCCGGGCCGCTCAATCTCGCCACACTATCGGACACGTCCTGGATCACCTCGGAGAAAAATCTATGGCACGTGGTGGACTGGATCAATGATAAGCCACACTATGACATCATGGATCGTACGATGATCCGCGGCTTGCGGCGAGCCGATTTGATCGAGCGCAAAGCCGGGAAAATCACGGAGTATTGACACCCTCGGTGCAGGATCTATACTTGAAGTATGACAGACTCATATAATTCACCGACGACGAAGCCGTTGTTCCGTGGTACGCAAGTGGTGTGGTATATTCTTGGGATCTTGGAAGTGATCCTGGCCTTTCGGTTCGTGTTAAAGCTTCTCGCGGCAAATCCTGGAGCGGGGTTTACCGATTTTGTGTACAGCATCTCACGGCCGTTTGCGGCGCCGTTTCTGAATGTGTTTCGTGTGACGCGCGTGGAGGGCAGTGTGTTTGAGTGGACGACGCTCTTAGCCATGGCCGTCTACTGGCTCGTCGCCTGGGGCATCATCAAGCTTTTTCTGATGAGTAAGTCAGTCTCTACACCGGAAGCCGCGCAGAAATTGGATCGGGAGGAGTGATATGACGCTTCTCATCATCTCCATTCTGATCATGCTCGTCGGGTTGGCCGGCGTGCTCCTGCCGTTTTTGCCGGGGGTGCCGCTGGCGTGGCTGGGATTCTTCATCTATGACTACGGCACGAACTTTGAGGTCTTGCCGCACTATGCGTCGCTTGTGTTTTTTATTTTGATGGTACTGTCGGTGGTGATGGAGTTTGTGTTGCCGATCATTGGCGCCAAAAAATATAATGCGAGCAAAAAAGGCCTCATCGGTGCAGCGCTCGGTCTTGTTATCGGGCCGCTTCTTTTTAATATTATTGGTGTCATCATCGGCCCCTTGATCGGGGCGATCATCGGCGAATTGCTGGCGGGGAAAGAACAGCAGGCATTCCGCTCCGGACTGGGCACTTTCATCGGCTTTATGATCTCCATGATCTCGCGCATGGTACTAGTCCTCGTGATGATCGGAGTCTTTGCGATAGCTGTTATTTTCAAGTAAGCGCATGTACGAAGATGTATTGCGCGTGGTCGAGCATCGGATTGATCTTTATAACAAGCACTATCGGTGCGATTTTAATGATATCAAAATCAAGAAGATGAAGTCGCGGTGGGGGAGCTGCTCGAAGAAAAAGAATCTTAATTTCAACGCGCGGCTTGCCGAGCTTCCCGACTATCTCATTGACTACGTCGTCGTCCATGAACTGTGCCATTTGAAGGAATTTAATCACTCGCGCAGCTTTTGGAGCCTCGTCGCCCAGACCATCCCGGATCACAAAAACCGCCGCCGGGAGCTGCGGCATTTGACAAATAGTCGCCGATGACATATAATGACCCCATAGTAACGTAGTAGTAGCAGAGTCGAGCTTCTCGTCGTAACTAATAGTAGAGCTAACAAAAACATCACATGAACGGAACAATCAAAACGCTCACGGATAAAGGATATGGTTTCATCGCTCGCGATGGCGAGACGAAGGATCTTTTCTTTCACTCCAAGGATTTGGTCGGCGTCACGTTTGACGAATTGCAAGTTGGCGACAAAGTCAGCTTCGAAATCGTCGATGGACCCAAGGGTCCCGCCGCTTCCAATGTACAGCGCGAAGCCGCAGGAGCAATGGCTGCATAAGCATTGCTAAGAAAACCACCCCGCAAGGGGTGGTTTTCTGTTAGAATACCACTATGGCTGGCGAAAGCATCATTTCATTTGAAGAGGTCTCATTTGAGCACAAGCACGATACGCCACTTCTGCGCGAGGCGAGTTTTTCGGTGCGCCGCGGCAAAAAATATACCCTCATGGGCCAAAACGGCGCGGGCAAGAGCACGATCTTCGCGCTGATCACCGAGACACTCAAGCCTACGGCCGGGAAGATCAACATCGCGCCGGGTCTCTCGATTGCCATCTCACGGCAGGTGATCCCGCGCGATCAACTGGAGCTCACGGTGCGGGAATTTTTTGCTCTTTGTTTTTCTGAAAAAATATATAATATCGATCCAAAAATTGACGAAGTTCTCGAAGTCGTGAACCTGCAAGGCCATGAGAAGGTCCATGACCGGATCGTAAAGTCGTTTTCCGGTGGCCAGCAAGCACGCTTGCTCCTTGCTTCCGCGCTCATTCAAAATCCCGACCTCTTACTCCTGGACGAGCCGACCAACAATCTTGACAAGGCCGGCATCGAGCATCTCACACATTTTATTAAAAATTATCAAAAAACCGTGATCGTCATTTCCCATGACGCGGACTTTTTAAACTCTTTCACAGACGGAGTTTTATACTTAGACGTCTATACAAAGATCGTCGAGCAGTACGACGGCAACTATTTCAATGTAATCGAGCAGATCGCCGCCCGCGTCGAAAAAGAAAACAGCAAGAACGCGCGGCTCGCCAAAGAAGCGCTTGAGAAAAAAGAAAAAGCGAATTTTTTCGCCAAGAAAGGCGGACGGCTCCGTATCCTCGCCAAGCGCATGCGCGAGCAGGCCGCCGAGTGGGAGGAGGAGCAAGTTGATGTGCGGCGCGAAGACAAGGCCATCCGTGCGTTTACGATTCCAGCGCAGACCAATCTCTCCGGTGATATTCTCACCCTAACGTCTTACAACATCATCCACCGCGGCAAGCCGAAAAAGCACAAAGCAAATATCAAGCTCCAAAAAAACCGCCACCTGCTCTTGTCCGGCCCCAACGGTATCGGGAAGAGCACCATGCTTGAGGCGATCGCGCGCGGCACCGCCGATGGCGCCATCATCGCGCCGGGGATCAAGATCGGCTACTACCGCCAGGATTTTTCGACGCTTAATTTTAAAGACACCGTGTTTGATTCACTGCTGTCCGTCATGCGCGAAAAAGACGAGCACCACATGCGCTCGACGGCGGCGAGCTTTCTCATCACTGGGGATATCATCATGAACAAGATCGGCAATCTCTCCGAAGGACAAAAAGGCCTGGTCGCCTTCGCCCGTCTGGTGATTGAGCGCCCCGGCCTACTCATCCTCGACGAGCCAACGAATCACATCAACTTCCGCCACCTTCCCGTCATCGCCAAAGCCCTCGACCAATTCGAAGGCGCCATGATCCTCGTCTCCCACGTCCCCGAATTCGTCTCCCAAATCAGAATTGATGAGACACTAGAGCTGGGAACATCATGAATACCCTTTGGGATGTTGTAGTCATTGGTGGTGGGCCGGCGGGGATGATGGCGGCCGGGAGGGCGGCGGAAAAAGGCCGCAAGGTTTTGTTGCTCGAGAAAAATCCCGGTGTCGGCAAAAAGCTGCTCATCACCGGTGGGGGACGATGCAATGTGACCAACAACAAGCCGGAGATGCGCAGCATGGTCACGAAATACAAAGGCAATGACCAATTTCTCTTTTCAGCGTTTTCGCAATTTGGCGTCGCGCAAGCACTGGAGTTTTTCCATACGCGCGGCATGCCAACCAAAGAAGAAAACGAAGGGCGCATTTTTCCCGTCTCAAATAAAGCAAAGTCTGTATGGGATGTGTTGGTGAAATATATGCAAGAGGGGAAAGTTCAAGTGCAAACCGGCGCGGCAGTGTCGGGCATTGCCGTTGATGCGAAGACGAAGAGTTTTGAAATAAAAATATCCGCCAAAGGCGGATCCGCCTCCGGCGGAAAAGGCGGGGAAAAAATTATTGCGCGATCTGTCATCGTGGCCACTGGCGGGCTCTCGCGGCCGGAGACGGGGTCGACGGGCGAGGGATTTGTGTGGCTCAAAAAACTCGGTCATACGATCATCGACAACGACTTCGCGCTCGTGCCGATCGCGCTCAAAGACGCGTGGGCGAAGAAGCTCGGCGGTGTCGTTCTCAACGATATCAAGATTTCAGTTTTTCAGAATGACCAAAAGCAATCATCGCAGATCGGCAAGTTGCTTTTTACGCATTTTGGCATCAGCGGGCCGACCGTCCTGGTGATGAGCAAAGAAATCGGCGAGTTGCTCCAGTATGGTGAAGTTGCGATCATGCTTGATTTGTTTCCCAAGCTCGATCACGGCGCGCTCAAATCAAAACTCCAGGAATTACTGATCACGCAGAGCAATAAAAAATTAAAAAATGTCTTAGGCAAGCTTGTTCCCTCTGCACTGGTCGCGCCCTTGCTCGCGCTGGTCAAAATCGACGGAGAAACGCCCAACCACAGTATAAGCCACGACGCTCGCATTGCGCTTACCACGCTATTAAAAGCCCTGCCGCTCAACGTCAAAGGCCTCCTGGGTGCCGACAAAGCGGTCATTTCATCCGGCGGTGTCGCCCTTGAAGAAGTAAACTTTAAAACCATGCAATCCCGCCTCGTGCCCAATCTGTATCTCGTCGGCGATGTCCTCAACATTGACCGTCCCACCGGCGGCTACTCGCTGCAACTCTGCTGGACAACCGGCTATGTAGCAGGTGATAATGCATGATATATTATTTTTATGAATATTGAAGAAGAAATACAAAATATTCGGGAGCGCAACAAACGGGTTGAGATCGATAAGGCATGGGAGCGGAGCTGGACGAGGCGGGTATTTATTGCGGTGGTGACGTACATCATCGCCGGCATCTGGCTGATCCTGATCCACGACGCCAAGCCGTTGCTCAAAGCGCTTGTTCCTGCAATCGGGTATCTGCTTTCGACCTTGTCGCTGCCGTTTATTAAATCATGGTGGAGCAACCGATGAAAATCAACGTCCAAGCACGGCCGGGAGCGCGGGAAGAAAAAGTCGAGAAAATCGATGGAAGCAACTTTCGCGTATGGGTCAAAGAGCCGCCGGTACAAGGAAAGGCCAACGCGGCGATCATCAAGGCGCTTGCCGAGTATTTTGGCGTCAGCCAATCCCAGGTCCGGATCGTCAGTGGCTACGCCTCCCGGGCCAAAATAATCGAAATTAGCAATTGATATGAGAGAGGCTCCACCAAAAATCAATCAGCGACCACCGATTTCGAAGGAAGAAATGGATCGGCACCTGCAGCAATATCGTGAACATCGAGTCGAGCTTATTTTTGCCGCCATGCGGAGCCGAGACAAATTAACTGAATCACATCGGGATTTTTATGTCGGGTGTGCGCTTATGACCAGTGATCCTTCTCGTGCGGAAGATCCATACCCTATCTATCTTGGCGGCAACCATACGCCCGAACCTGCGGAACGAAAAGGCTGGCAAAAACCCTGTGCTGAGCGAAGAACTGTAAAAGCCGCCCTAGATCAACATACGGGCCTCATCATTGCCTTCGTCACGGTTTCTGAAAAAACCAGTACGGGAGACGAAGAAGGCAAACATGACGCGCTTCATCCCTGCAAAGAATGCCGCAAGATGTTTCGGGAACTTTTGGCGAAAAATCTGCTCCGGCCTGACAGCATCGTATGCAATGTAAATGACAAAGATGTCGATACCGGCGGAGAACTCAAGATCGAAGAGCGCACGGTCCAGCAACTTCTTGATCTATATCCTGATGATCCCCAGTAAAATCATTGCTATTTCCTAGATTCTTCTGTATAGTAACAACATAATGACATTTCAGGAACTCGGTATCGAGCCCAGGTTGCTTCAGGCACTCACCGCTCTCAAAATCACCACTCCTACGCCCATCCAGGAAAAAGCGATTCCCGGCGCGCTTGAGGGAAAAGATGTGGTTGGCATCGCACAAACCGGCACCGGTAAGACGATGGCCTTTGGCTTGCCGATGATCCAGCGGCTGATGGTCAGCACGGGGCAGGGACTCATTGTTTTGCCGACCCGCGAGCTGGCACTCCAAGTTGACGAAGCGCTTCGCCGCGTCGGACATGGCTTTGGCCTTCGTACGGCGGTGCTCATCGGCGGCGCATCAGCGCAACAGCAAATCCGCATGCTCCAGGCCCGTCCGCGCATCATCATCGGTACGCCCGGCCGCATCAACGACCATGTTCAGCAACGGACCCTCTCCCTTAGTAATATAGCCATCCTCGTCCTTGATGAGGCTGATCGCATGTTTGATATGGGATTCGCGCCGCAGATCAAGCGGATTATGATGGTACTGCCTCGCGAGCGCCAGACGATGCTTTTTTCGGCAACCATGCCCAATGAGATTTTCTTGCTCGCCAAAACCTACATGAAGCTTCCGGTCCGGATCGAGATCGCGCGTGCCGGCACGACGGCCGAGACGGTGGCGCAAGAGCTTTTTGTGGTTAACAAGCATGACAAGATCCGCTTGCTCGACCGGCTGCTCACGGATTACCATGGCACGGTGCTCGTGTTTTCGCGTACAAAGCATGGTGCCCGTAAAATCCGCCAATCCGTCGAAGACATGGGACACAAAGTCGCGGAGATCCACTCCAACCGATCACTCGGCCAGCGCAAAGACGCGCTTGAAGGATTTAAGACCGGCAAGTACCGAGTTCTCGTTGCCACCGATATCGCCGCTCGTGGCATCGATGTTTCTGATATTGAAGTCGTGATCAACTTTGACGTACCCGAGCATGCCGAGGATTATGTGCATCGCATCGGACGGACGGGGCGCGCCGGACAGACCGGGCGGGCGATTACCTTTGCCTCACCCGAGCAGAAGCGCGAAGTCCAAGACATCCAGCGCCTGACGCGCATCTGGATCCCTGTTTCCAAAATGCCGGAGCTTCCTCAAGCGCGAGCTACGAGCCGGCCTGCTACGCCTGATTTTCAGCAAAGCAGGCGCTCTTCCACTCCGCGCTATTCGCGGTATAATAGAAGGTAATTAGTAATTAATTTCTTAACCTATGCCGGATATCAACTATCTTGCAGTGCTCGTGGCAGGGATCGCCGCGATGGTAGTGGGTGGACTGTGGTACGGACCGTTGTTTGGAAAGCTGTGGATGCAGGGGATGGGCTGGGACCCCAATGATCAAGCCCGCATGGCCGAGGCCAAAAAAGGCATGGCAGCCGCCTATGTCCAGATGTTTGTTTTTTCACTGGTGCAAGCCTTTGTTCTCGCGCATGTTCTCTGGGCTTTCCGCACGGCATCTCCTGATCTGATCGGCGCGTGGGCGGGGATCCAAGGCGGATTTTGGGTATGGCTTGGCTTTGTCCTCCCACTCAAGTATGGCGATAAGCTCTGGGGCGGCAAAAAATTCAAGTTCGTCGCCGTTGACCTTGCCTACTACCTGGTGCTCCTCTGCGTGATGGGGATTATTTTGTCAGTCTGGAAATAAATGGACACGCCACTTTTCTATATTCTTCTTTTTGTTCACCTCGTCTCGTTGATCGTCGGTTTTGGCGCCGTGATTGTGATTGATACGTTTGGCCTCTTGTGGACCATGCGTCGTACCCGTCTCAAGCTCGTCAACCAAGTCGCCAATGTGACCCAGCGGCTGATTTGGATCGGCTGGGGAGGTCTCGTGGCATCCGGCATCGGACTCATCATTTTCAAAGGCTTCATCGATAATCTCACCATGATCAAGTTGTTCTTCGTGGCGATGGTGGGTATCAACGGCGTGCTTTTACATAAGATCAAAAAGCAGATGGAAGCTCACGAGATTGACGAAGTCTTACCCGGAAATCTCCGAGCTCGCATTGCATTTTCAAGCGTAGTCTCACAGATTGGTTGGTGGGGGGCCATCATCATCGGCTTCGCGCATCGTCAGATCCGACATGTCATCGACTGGCCCCCGCATCCCGAGTACGTCATCGGTGCGCTCGCCGCTATTTTTATACTTATTGGTTTTCTCACTATGCCGCGGCACAAGGCCAAGGCACTTGACAGATCTCATATCTTCTGATACGCTATAAGCGGAGGGTATCGTATGGCACCGCATACAGCGTGGTGCCGTCGACACCGCGCCTTGATCCTCCAAAAGCAGTAATAATATGAGATTATTTAGTGCTTTTGGACTGGTCGTGGTATTTGTCCTCATAGCTGTCATGATGCCTCGTGTATTTCATGACGTTGAGGCAACCCTCCACCAGTTCTTATCAGTTGCCCAGAATGTGTTGAGCCTCGGCTCCGACTTTCTGGCAACTACCTCGACCTACTTACCCAAGTAGTGTCGCAGATGACTCCCCCCGTGCATCTATGCATTTGGGGAGTTTTTCTTTATACTCATGAATTATGGGAGAAAAGAGACCAGAAGAGAATATCATCAAAGAGCGATTCGATCATGAAACGCATCAGCCGCGCCAGGTTGTCGAGGATGCGGCGTTTCGGGCTCGACTGGCGGAGTTGCGGGAATTCAGTAACCATATCAATCGTAAATTGCAGGGAAAGCTTGAGGCTGCGGGTTTACCATACTATAGCTGGAATCGTGGAACAGGTCCGAAGATTATGCGCCTTGCTGTTTTGTTACGCCCTCCGTTATATCATTCTGCTTCCGAAGTCGACCAGTCTGATCGATACGGGACTTCCGACGAGCAGATGACATTTTTTTTGCACATAACCGACGACGATAAGCTTCAGAAGCTCAGATTTCATTCTGGCATCTCTATTTCGAAGAACAGAGAATCGTTTGTAAGTTCGTTTGCAACAGATACCCCTGGCCATGAAATAGAGAAGAGCCTGCTTGAGCGCGCCATTCAGTCTCGTGACGCTGACGGCATCATTGACTATTTTATCAATCGTCTTCGTCCAGATGGCGGCGATCGAGAGGCATGGTCCTATGCCCAAGACTTTACTGATTATTGCCAGAAAGCGTATCGACTGAGTTCCGTGATGGATGTGCGTCAGTTCTTTGCAAACGATTACTATATTCTCCATCAATCCAAAGAAATTATTCGGAATTTGATTATCGTCATTCTCACTACTCAACTTTCATTGCTGGCAAGAGATCTTGTGAATGAGAAGAAGCCATTCGAAGATTTAAAAAATATTCTTAAAGATCGTGCTCAAAAAATTCTTGAGGTGAAGATAAAACGGCCTTCTTCGATAAGAGGCCTTCAGACGTTTATCGTAAATTCTCAAGAAAGGACATCGGAAATCATTCGTCGCATCGTCATGAAGATTGACACCGCAGCATTGAGACCGAAATAGATCCGATGCTTTGCATCCGGGGAGTTTTTCTTTATACTTAGACCCATGCCCGCAAAGAAGCCCTACCACCTCACCGGGGAGCATTTTTATAAATTTTTCCAGTGCCCGCATTGGATTTGGTATGACCTGTACGAAGACAAGCAAAAAATGGGCAGGACGCCGGCGTTGATGGAAATGATCCACCAGGACGGACTCCAGCATGAGCGCAATGTCGTCGAGAAGCGCCACACCGAAAAAAAGTTCGAAGAGATCAAGCCCGAGCTTTTCAAGGATCTCGATGAGGCCTTTCTGGCGACCCTTGAGCTCATGAAGCAAGGCAAAAACATCTACCACGGCGCGCTCATGAGCGAGCACTGGGTGGGAATTCCGGATTTACTACTGACCTTCCCCACTTAACTTAACACGCCCGCTTTCCGTAGGCATCCTT
>ERZ1292623.2991-Hain-H51-01um-R1-2991-length-14723-cov-68_pt1 | contig 11396 bp, 17 predicted proteins | sample MGYA00564398_ERZ1292623 | MGnify/ENA primary metagenome ERZ1292623 (study PRJEB36523, sample SAMEA6512633) | groundwater metagenome | collected 2019-01-07 | study: AquaDiva: Metagenomics assemblies of 32 groundwater samples | reverse complement strand
TAAGAGTAGTATCATCTGCATATTCTAAATCAGCACCAGTTGGAATACCCATACCCAAGCGAGAAATTTTCAATTTACAATTTACAATTTTCAACTGCTTGAACAAATACATAGCTGTTGCCTCTCCTTCCATCGTTGGATTTGTAGCAATTATTATTTCTTGGATCTTAGATCCTACATCTTGGATCCGTTCAAGCAAAGCTTGAACAAATATCTCGTCAGGTCCAATATTTTCCAAGGGGTTAATAGCACCATGCAGTACATGGTATAGACCTTTGTATCTTCCGCTTCTTTCAAATGCAATTAGATCAAGTGGATTTTCAACAACCAAACAAGTTTTTTTATCACGATTATGATCAGAGCAAATGGAACATGGATCCGTTTCAGCCACATTTTTACAAATAGAACAAAGAACAGTATCTTTTTTAAGGCGTGATAAGTTCTCACTAAATTCATCAAGTTCTTTCTGTGGAACATGAAGAAGATAGTATGCCAATCGTTGCGCAGATTTTGGGCCGATTCCAGGAAGTTTTTCAAAGGACTCTGTTAAAGAAGAAATTGCTTTGGCAATTTTCATGGAAATATTATTTGCCTAATCCACCAAGAAGACCTGATAGACCTCCACCCATTTCCATCATTTTTTTCGCAGCTTCTTTTTGGACTTTTTTCATGGCTTCATTTATAAGATCAACTAAAAAAGCCATATCTTCGCCGTCTTTTTTAATGTATCTTAACTTTTGGTCACCAGTAACTGATACTGACCATTCATTTTTTTCAACAGTTTCAATTATCTTTTCTAACTCTTTCTGAAGTGCGCTGGCTTGTTGCCTCATTTTATTTAACTGACCTATTTGTTTAAATTTGTCAAACATGTGCAACATTTATTATATTTTCCTTTTTGACTTCCGTCAACTGGTACTCAATTTTAATATTTTTACCTAAGATATTTAATGTGACGTCATCTAACATTTTTTTTGTTTTAACTTCTTCTAATTTATCTTTATGAAATTTATAACTAACACCAAGTTTTAGCTTATTACTATCAAATTCAAGTAGTACTACCGATCTTAATAATCTTGCAATTGAAATACTTTGAGTCATCACTTTGTCAAGAATTTTGTTCCAAGTTGTTTCATCCATCACCTAAAGATTACACCATTTTATTATAGCAATCTCTAGAGGTAATTTCTCAATTGGGCTAACTTTTATCATTTCATTTGACTTTAATATTAATTCAATGAGTGGAATCAATTCAAGAGATTCCGAATTAACCAATTTTTGATGTAGTATGTTTAATATCTCACTTGTTAAATAATGAATATTATTTGCTTTTTTTAGATCTGCTAGAATGATTTTAATATCTTTTTTAATTAAGGCTTCAACAAATACTTCTAGATTAATATTTAGGTCTTTAATTAAAAAACTTTTGTCGTTACTATATTGTTCTAAATTTTTGACAGCATCTCTAAATGATCCTTTTGCAATTTTTATTATTTTATTTAAATCATCATTTGTTATTTCGATTTTTTCTCCCTTAACAACTCTTTTTAATGATCTAAATATTTCTTCATCAGTTGCTTTAGTAAAAGAGATAAAAGTTGTTCTACTTTTTATAGTCTCGATTAATTTTTCGGGGTTAGTTGTTGCTAAAATGAAATAAACATGGGCTGGTGGCTCTTCTAAGGTCTTTAATAAGGCGTTTGACGCCTCTATTGTCAACATGTGAGCTTCATCAATAATATATATTTTAGCTTTAGCACTTGCTGGGGCTAGTTTTACAATATCACGAAGAGCTCTGACATCATCAATTCCTCTGTTGCTTGCCGCATCCATTTCGATTACATCGATATTTGTACCATTAGTTATTGAAATACATTGACTACATTTATTACAAGGTTTTTCTTTAGATGACTCACAATTAATTACTTTAGCTAATATTCTAGCAGCAGATGTTTTACCAGTTCCTTTTGGTCCAGCAAATAAAAATGCATGTGGAATAGAACCTGATTTAACAATATTAGTTAATGTTTCTCTAACAGTGGCAATATCAAGTTCAGCAATCGTTTGTGATCTGTATTTTAAATAATATGTCATTTTTTTAAAAAAAGTTACTATTCTTTGTGGTGAATTCCGAGTAAGTGTAACCCAGAATGACCAACTAATTCCAGTACCTTTTCTTCAATTAGTTTATTCTCCTTTTTAGCTTCGGCTAAAGCAATTGGAAAGCAAACAACAATCTCGCCAAGTTGCATTAAATTATTTGGATATTTAAAATCAGGTACTTCTGATTCTACAAATGAAAAAACGTTGTGAGTTTTTGTATCGTTTTTGTAGTACTTTTTACCAAAGGTTTTCATCTTTGCCTCGCTAACAAAGGAAACATGACATTCTGCACTTGATACTATGCCATGATCCTTAAAAAACTTTTGTAAAAATTTTCTTACTTTTATTCCACTAATTGGATAATTTGATTGTTTTGAAACATTAATTTTAACCATTACTTAATTTAGAACGAACAAGATTTGCAACAAGACCACCATCAACCCCTGAATTTTTAGATTTTACTGTTGCGATAACCTTACTCATATCCTGCATTGTAGATGCACCCATTTCTTTAATTGTTTCTTCAACTAATTTTACTATTTCCTCTTCTGTAACTTCTGGTGGTAAAAACTTTTGGAGAATCGCGAGTTCAGCTTTTTCATTTTCTACTCTATCTAAAGCATTTGCCTTTGTATACATTTCAATTGCTTCTTTTCTTTTTTTTGCTTCTTTTCTAACAACTACTAATTCTTCTTCATTTGTTAATTCGTGTTGCAGATTAATCTTTTCATTTTTTAGTTCTGATGAAAGCATACGAAGCGTTGAAACACGAACAGTGTCGTGCGCTTTCATTGCCTCTCCAATTTTTTGCATCATTGTTGCTGTTATCATCTTAAGTATTAAATTTTGATAAAAAATGAAAATGTAAATGATTAACTTCCAAGAGTTTGCCCCAATTTATTCTAAATTGGAATTCATCAAGATTTAATTCTTTTTGCAAATCTAAAGCGATCTCTTTTGCTTCAAGAAATAAAGTATCACTTACTTTTTCAATATCATCAATATGTTCTTTAGAAATTATTAATAAATGTATTTTTGCTGACGGTTTAACATCTGCTATTACAATGTAATTGTCTGTTTCTTTTTTAATCTCAGAAGATATTTCTTTTTTTACAATTTTACAAAAAATACAATCATTCATATTAATTTTTTAACCACTTCATCAAAATCAAAAAGTGTTGACACTTTTGAATTTCTCATTTTGAATTCTATCTTTTTGTCTGTTTTGTCTGACACAACAAGTCTTATAGGAATTCCAATTAAATCAGAATCTGCAAATTTTTCCCCAGCTCCGATGTCTCTATCATCAAACAAAACATCTATATTTTTTGCAAGTAATTTTTTATAGATATCATAACCTTTACCATTTAAGCCAACTAAATGAACATCAAATGGTGATATTTCTTTACTCCAAATTATCCCTTTTTCATCATGACTAACTTCCACCCATGTACCCATTACTCTGGTCGGTCCTATTCCGTAACTTCCAAACCAAACAGGTTTTCTTTTACCATCTGCATCAGTAAAGGTCATTCCCATTTTTTCTGCATACCAAGTTCCTAATGGAAAAATATTTCCTACTTCAATTGCTTTTGCTGATTTGTAATCTTTTTTACCTCCTTTTAATACTTCTTCGTTTATTGCTTCTTTATCTCCTTCTTTCCAATAAATTACATCTTCCCCTGCTTCACTTAAAACCTGAAATTCATGTGTAAATTTATCTGTAAATACACCGCCTGAAGCCTTTGCAATTTTAAAATTAAACCCAAGCCTCGTAAAGATTTTTTCGTAGGCGCGTTTGACGCACTCGTAATATTCCATTAAATCTTTTTCTGAAGTATGTGCTGAATATAAATCCTTCATCATAAACTCGCGACCTCTTAGTATTCCATTTTTAGCTCTAAGTTCATTTCTAAATTTGGTTGAAAAATGATAGACAGAAACGGGTAAATCTTTATAACTATTAATAGTCTTTCGAAGTAAATCCATAACTATCTCTTCATGTGTAAATGACAAAACATATTCTTTGTCGTGAATATCTTTAAGTTTATACATAATTTCATTTGCTTTATCCCACCTTCCTGTTTCTCCCCATATTGCCTTTGGGTGAAGAAGTGGCATTAGCATCTCTTGCCCACCAATTGCATTCATTTCCTCTCTAATTATTTGATTAATTTTAGTTACAACTTTCCAGCCCATAGGAAGTAGTGTCCAACTTCCAGCCATAAGTTGATCAATAAAACCTGCTCTAACAAGAAGCTTGTGGTTTACACTTTCAGCATCCTTTGGAGCTTCTTTTTTCGTTTTTGGAAATAATTGACTTTGCAACATATGAAGTTATTGTATCACTTGATCATATTATCAAGGAAGCCTGAAATTGAACCTGCTAAAATTAAACCTCTAATATCTTTAATTGTAATTGCAAGAATTGCAAGTAATAATATTGCCATTCCTACAGTATGGACAATCGCCTCAAATTTAGGAGCTATCTTTTTACCAAATATAGCTTCTATTACAATAAACAACAGTCTTCCCCCATCAAGAGCTGGAAATGGAATAATATTTAAAATAGCAAGATTAACAGAAATAATTCCAACAAGATTTAAAAGTGAAAGAATTCCAGTTTTGGCTACCTCTGTTGTAATTGCAAAAACTCCAACAGGACCTGATACATCTTTTGGACTTCTACCTTGAAATAATTCTGTAAAAATATTAACAAAACCATAAATAACTGTCTTACCCCAATATAATGCTTCTTTGGTTCCATAATACGCTCCATAAAAAGGTCTTTGCCAAACAGGAGGAAAATAAGTTTCTATATCAGTTATTGCAACACCTAATGGACCTTCACCTGCGGGTGGACTTGTACGAGGAATGATTGTTACTTTTCTGTCTTGAAGATCAAGTACAGTTTTTTTACCTTTTTTAGTATCAATTTGAGCTATAAACTCAGACACATTTGAAACACTAACTCCATCAACAGAAATAATTTTATCTCCAACAATAATCTGGGCAATCTGAGCTGGTGAATTAGTAGCAACATTTAAAACTTTTACTTCTTTTAATTCTCTTGGAATTCCAGTAAATGAATACACAATCCCAAACAAAACAATTGCAAGTAAAAAATTCATAACAACACCTGCAACAATTACGCTTGTTTTCACCCAAAGTGATTTACCCAAGAATGCTAGTTTAGGTTTAGTCACTCCCTCCTCGTTCATTTCACCATGAAGCCTAACAAAACCTCCAAATGGAAGTGCATTAATTGAATAAATTGTGCCTCCTACTTTCTTTCCAAAAATCCGAGGTGGCAAACCAAAACCAAATTCTTCAACCCAAATACCATTTTTCTTTGCAACAACAAAATGACCCAATTCATGAACTATAACCAAAAGAGAAAGAACTGCCAGAAAAATTAAAATTGACCAAATCATATTGTTAGAAGCTCTTTCTTTTTAGTTTCTCCAAGTGTTTCTATTTTTCCAATATATAGATCTGTTAATTCTTGAAGTTTTTTTTCTGTATCTTTTTTTTCATCTTCTGTAATTTCTTTTGCCTCAAAGCCTTTTTTAATATCATGCATTTCATCAGCCCTAATTTGTCTTATCATTACTTTTCCATTTTCAAGTTTTTGGGATAATAATTTTACATATTTTTCCCTATCTTCTGTAGTAAGTTGGGGAAATACAATTCTAATTACTTCTCCATCGATTGATGGATTCATACCGATATTTGCTTCCAGTATTCCTTTTCTAATATCTCCAATTATTGATTTATCCCAAGGAGAAATAACAAGTGTTTGAGTATCAGGAGCTGTAATACTTGCAAGTTCCAAGACGCGAAGCGGCTGTGTTCCACCATAAGCAGGACATATAACATTTTCAATCAAACTTGGAGTTGCTCGACCACTTCTAATAGCTGAAATATCAGAAACAACAGAATCCACCACTTTTTGCATTTTTGAAGAAATTAAATTTGTATCCATCACATACCTAGTTCAACACGAACTACTCTACCCAGTTTAATATTTTCACCAGTTTTTGCAATAACTTCTTTAATTAAATCTGTAATTTTTTTGTTTGGGTCTTTAATAAAATCTTGATTTTCTATATTTTCTTCACCCATTGAAGCAACTTGTAATGCAATATCTTTTCCTAATTGTTCAAATAATTCATTTCGGGAAACAAAATCAGTTTCACTAAAAAGTTCAACAACTGAAACTATTTTATTATTATGGTGCGAATATGAAAAAACCTTTCCTTGTCCTGTTTGACGAGATTCTCTTTTTGCAACTTTTTCTAATCCTTCTTTTTTAAGAATTTGAACTGCTTTTTTTTCGCTTATCTGCGCAGGCAGGTCTCCAAACTGTTCTAAAATTTGCTTCACTCGCATAACCCCAGCTCCCGTTTCTTCTCTAACTTTTTTGATTAAATCAGCAGTTATCTTCATGATTTTGATTTTGCTTGTCTCGCCGGAGTCTTTTTGACAGAGGCGGATCCTTCAATAATTGCTTGTTTTATATATTCTAAAACTAATTCTAATGCTTTTGTAGCATCATCATTCATTGGAATTGGAAAATCCACCATATTTGGATCTGAGTTAGTATCAACAATACCAACTATTGGTATATTTTTTCTATTTGCCTCTCTTATAGCAGTAGCCTCTTTTCTAATATCAACTACTATTAAAAGATCAGGCATTTTTTTAAGATTTGTAATACCTCCAAAAAACCTTTCTAATCTATCTTTTTCTCTTTCCAAAAGAAGTCTTTCTTTCTTTGTATATTTTGCATAATATCCTGACTCAAATTTAGCTTTCATATCAGCTAGTAAATCTATTGATTTTTTGATTTGGGCAAAATTAGTAATAGTTCCACCCAACCATCTATCAGTTACGACTGATATGTTCGTGTCTTGAGCAATTTCTAAGGCTTTATCTTTTGCTTGTTTTTTTGTAGCAAGAAGAAGAATTGTTTTATTTTCTTTAATAGTTTTTGTAATTTCAGTTAAAGCAGTTTCTAATGCTTTCTCTGTTTTGACAAGGTCAAAAATATGGACGCCATCTTGTTCACCATATACAAAATCTTTAACTTTTGGATTCCAACGTTTAACTTGGTGCCCAAAGTGAGCACCTGATTCTAGTAAGTCTGTAAGTGATATCTTAACTGCCATAGTAAGGTATTTTAATTTAAAGATTGAAGTTTAACAAGAGCTTGTTTGTTTATTTTTATATTTTCTAAAGCTGATTTACTTGCAGCTCTGGCTAAATGAATTGCGGTTTTGGCATCACTTAGTGTATTTTTGTTACCAATTTTCGAGACGTGATAGGCAAGTTTTTCTAGAATTTGTGATAATTTTCTCACTTCCATTGGAACAGCAATTGCATATTTTAATGACTTTCTAATTGCAGTTTTGCCTGCCTGCGCAGGCAGGTTCTTTGCAGATTTATAAGCCACCATTACCTTATCAAATGCTTTTTTGTCGTCTTCAACTAATTTAGTTAGCTTCTTTTTTAGATCAACTGCATCTTTATGAATCTTAATAATATCTTTTTGCACTTTTTCATAACCCTTTTTATCAATTGTTAAATTACAAACCATTTCAATAAGACTTGCTGCAAATGAACCAGACAAAGCAGCAATTACTCCACCTCCAGGAGTTGGATTTTTGCTAGATAGATCCTTTTGAAATTTTTCTAATGTTTGTGAGTTAATACTCATTCGTATAATTTCTTTTCTAAAACTTGGCCACTTTTAAAGGCGTCCGCCTTAAAAGTAGATTTAATAGCCTTAACAAGGCTTTCAAGAGGAATCATACCATATATTTCTGAATTTTTAATCTTAACTCCAAGTTTATCTGCCACTAATTTCACCGCGTTAAACGCGGCATCGAAGTTTGTCTTCTCGAAATCAACAAGATTCATAGATATTTGAGCCATACCATCTACTTCAAAGCCGAGGGCTTTAACAGCTTTTAGCCCACCATCTTTTTCGCGAATGGTTTTGGCAATATTTTTTGCAATATTAATATCCTTTGTATCTAAATTAACATTATAAGCAATTAAATATTTTCTGGCTCCTATTACAATAGCGCCTGCTGTAGGGTGAATTTTATCTGGGCCATAATCAGGCTTATTCATTTTTATTTTTAATCCTTGATATTCACCCCTTCTAATATCTGCTAAATTTTTATTTTCTTTTCTTTTTGCTGAAACTTCATACATAAATACAGGGATTTTTAATTCCTCTGCTACTTTTTGAGCAAGCTTATTTGAAAGGGCAACACATTCTTCCATGGTCACAGCAGAAACTGGAACAAATGGAACAACGTCAGTTGCTCCAATCCTTGGATGTTCGCCAACATGTTTATTCATATCAATAAGTTTTGTAGCAATCTTTATGCTTTCAAAAACTGAATTTAAAACGTCTTCAGGAGAACCTACAATAGTGAATAAACATCTGTTGTGATCTTTATTGTATTCAAGTTCAAAGGATTTTACATTTTTGATTTTGGAAGCATTAAAAATTGCATTTATAATTTTTAAATTTTTCCCCTCACTAAAATTCGGCACACACTCTACAATTTTGTTCATATTGGTATTATATATTATCTTTCGATATTTTTTAGCTCACTTTCAATTAAACCAATAAGCGATAATCTTTTTGTCGTCTCTTTTATTAAATCTGTTCGTACTTTTTCAATTCCATTATTCGCATTTACGACAATCCACCGTGCATCTATATCTGCCATTTTTAAATAACCATCCCTCACCCGTTTATGAAAATCTTTGTCCATCGCATCCATTCGATTCCATTCGTTACTACCTCTTTTGCGGCTTTGTCCAACCTCTGGATCAACATCCAAGAGAATTGTTAAATCTGGAGTTAAACCTGTTGTTGCGTAATCAATAAGCAAATTGATACGAGCTATATCTTGATTGTGTCCAAAACCTTGATATGCAACCGTTGAGTCAAAAAAACGATCACAAATTACTATTTCCCCGTCTCCCAATCTTGGCTTTATCACCTGCTCAACTATTTGAGCCCTTGCAGCCTGAAATAAAAGCGTTTCTGTGCGCGGATGTATTTCTACATTTTTTAGCGAGTGAATTACTTCTCTAATTTGTTCACCTATCGAAGTGCCACCTGGTTCTCTCGTAGGAAATACTCTGAATCCATTCTCTCGTAAATAATTCACTAGATATGGTATCTGGGAAGTTTTTCCACAACCTTCCCCCCCTTCTAAATTAATTAAAAATCCACCAGAAACGGTTTGCATAGTAATCCCAAAATACCCCACAGGCAAAAATACTACAAGAGGGAAATTATATTAACCGATGTTTTTCGTATTCTTTTAGTTGCCAATTATATACAGGTTGACCACACCAACGATTACCCTCAGGGCATCTTGGAGAAATGCCAACAACTTTTCTAATACCGCAAGGGGCCATTAGCATTGGTTTTATTTCTGGCATTACTTTCTCCAAATCTTTTACTTGATCTAGTGAAACAAAAAATATTTCTTCTTGAGCTAAATAACAAAGTCTTTGTTTCCATCTATGGATCCAGTCAAACAAATCACCACCTTCAATTACTCTTATATTCATAGCATTTGGAATAAGTAGTGTTGCATATTCTTTCGGAATACCAATCTCTAAAGCATGGTCAACATTTTCAAACATTTGGTGCATTATCTTTTCATAAATTGGCTTTATGTCTGTATCTTCTCTGATAACTAGCGGGGTCATAAAATCATGTTCACCTATATATTCTTGTCCAATATTAAAAACATTTGAGGCAGTTCTTCTATGCCTTTGCCTTTGTGAATCACCAGCATGAGATAACTTTGAAGCAAATTTCAAAAAAGTATTCCTTAATTTTGAAGTTTTTGGATCAAACATTCCGATATCATATCCATCCGCTAACAATCTAGCGTCATAAACAACCTTTTGTTTAAACAAATCTGTTTCAGGTTGAGATATAAGTCGAGATAATTTGCCCTTCAAAAAATTGTCAAAATTATCGTTATTGTCAACTAAATTATTAGGTTCACCTAAACCACTTATTGGTTTATCAAGTTCGTTTAATATTGATGGATCAAAATCTTTAACCGTATTTATCATTTCAGAAATAATGAACTTTGCCTCACCTGTAAAATTAGACATTTTACTTGCTCTAAATAACCTCAAAAGCTGTAATTCACTAATGGTATGAAAATAGTTTGTATGTTGACCAATTGGCAAAACGTATCTTGAAACTTCTTGCGTTATTTTTTTAATTTTTGACTCAAGTCTTTCTTTTGTTGATTCAACCTTCCAACCGCCAACGGGATTCATTTCTCTCACCCTTTTTTCAACTGCAGGTTTTAGAAGTTCTTGCATTTCAAAATACGCTTTATTGGCGAAATTACATGCAGTTTTAAAAAATTGACTCTGCTCTAACATTAGATCTTTAGGTATTAAATAATTGCCATCTTTTGCCTCAACGTATCTTTGACTCTGTTGTTCAGAATTATAAAAAGGTGTCGTATGAAAAATATCGTGGGTCACCGACCTTGTAAGTCCAATCAGCTGAAACGTATAATTAACATGTAATCGTGTTGTATGGTGTCCTGCTTCCAATGTACTTTCTGCAATTTCTAGCGACTTTTGATCCTCTCTGTTTTTCATAAGTGCAACTCCTGGAGCATAACACTGAATCGCAGTTGAAGCCGCGATCGATTCAGAACCAATTATTTCTCCTGTTGGAGGTTTTGAAATTAATTTCAATGCGACTTTTGGAGGCATTACAAATTTTCCACCATACTGTTGATATTCAGTTAACTGATATTCAACCTCAATTCTTTTTAAATTTCTTCTTTCTGAATCCACAAGAAACTTTTATCAGTTTTTGAAACAAGTTACAACTACCTATTATCCCCACCACCATGAAGTACATTTCTTTCTTTTCTTGAATATAATTTTTCTACATTCATAGAAACTACATCAGAAAACTTTAATCCAAGTTCTGTTGAAAGTTGGGCAAGATACCACAAAACATCCCCCAATTCTTTTCCTATTTCCAGTCTTTTTTCCTTAGTTAATTTTCCTCTATCATCACGAAATAACTTTTTAATTTTTTCACTTACTTCCCCAACTTCACCCTGTAAACCTATAAGTGGATAAACAAAACTCTTACCTATTTTTGGATATACAGCAGTACTCTTACAAAATTTTTGATATGTATCAAAATCTTTAAACCTGCTTAAAGTTATTTTCATCTTGGAGACAATTTAGCAACTTAAAATTAAAAAGGC
>ERZ1292623.4496-Hain-H51-01um-R1-4496-length-11398-cov-5_pt1 | contig 11398 bp, 11 predicted proteins | sample MGYA00564398_ERZ1292623 | MGnify/ENA primary metagenome ERZ1292623 (study PRJEB36523, sample SAMEA6512633) | groundwater metagenome | collected 2019-01-07 | study: AquaDiva: Metagenomics assemblies of 32 groundwater samples | reverse complement strand
GTACCACTGCCCTGCGAAAAAAAAGAACGCCCTCATGTTGGAGGGCTTTGCTTACTGTTCATAGCATACTGCCTAATAATGATGCCGAGTACAAAGAGCACAAGGCCGACAATGAGCGGTAACCAGAAAGCAGGTGCTTTGAGTTTTACGCCAAGAGTAATGCCTAGGCCTAAAAGGTAACCCGCAGAAACGTTGATAAGTGCCTGCTTTTGAAGTCGGTACCATTCAAAGGCTAGTCCTGTACACAACGCAATGAAGCCCACCCCTATCACTGCTTTATGATCGCTGAAAGTATCATTTGCGAATGCAATACCAATGAAGGCGACGAGGAAACCAACGGTAGCACCTACTACTGCATACCAGTTAGTGTCCCAGGGTTTAGTCACTTCCGTGCCGTCGGTTTTTTTGGAATCCTTTTCCACAGTCACTCCTTTTGCGAAGGTTCAATGCTTTCAACCTATCCAATCATAGCCTTCGTAAACCGTCAAGGCTATACTGGTTCTATGCAGGTAATCACGTATCCAAAGAATCCTTTTGCTCAAGAAGCCAAGCGTTTAGCAAAGAAAACCGGTTTTCGGCTTGGCGCACTTTTGTACACCGCGCGGCACTACGGCCGGCAATACCGGAATGCAATTTACACCGGGACGTTTCGCGGCAAACCAGCAGTGCTGAAGCTTTATGATGAGCCGCAGCCGACGGATGAACCCCGAGCCCTCGCGGCATTCCACCGGTCGAAACGCGGACGTACCCTGCGTGCACCGAAGCTGTACGCATCTGGTATTGTCTCGCCGACGCGGGGCTGGTTGATTATGGAGAACCTCTCTGGGGCAGGACACTTCATGCACTCACCACTCTCCCCGGTTGAACGGGAAGAATTCTTACGTGTGTTCGTCGCCTACCGCAAGAGTTTCCCAACCAAGCCACATCGGCCACTGACCTTACTGGAGCAGCTTCCAGCGCACGAGTACCACACCGTTCGCATTAGCCGGTGGCTGCAGCTGGCGGTGGATACGGAAATCTCTCGGCCGTTGCGGCAGCAGGCCCTTACGGGTAAGGAGTTTGCTCCACTCTACGAGGCTGCGCTCGTTTTTATTCGACAGGAATTCAAAAATCGGAAAATGCTCTGGTGCCACGGCCACGTCAAGCCGAAAGAAATTTTTCGGTGCGCAGACGGGACGTACGCGCTCACGAATTTTGCCCACACGCGCATGTACCCCGAAGGCTACGAACTCGCGTTTATCATCTGGGCCGACTGGATGCTGCCGGGTAACTGGCGCTTGCCCTATACCCAGTGGAAACAGCCGATTCGGGAGTGGTTGAAGCTCATCCGCCCGGTGGCCCGACAGCTCGGGTACAAACGTGTTGATGCCTTGCTCCACGCCAGTATGGTGGAGCGCACGCTGGGTGCAATTCTGGCTGACGTGGAGGCACTGGATTTGCCGTACCCAGAGCGGCGAGGTCGGTTGAAGCATCTTTTCCGGCTGCTGCGGGAATTGCTTAATAATTCAGCGTTCTAAACCATATGCACCAAGTTATTGAATCAATTCTCCATCGTCGTTTGCAAAGCGTGCCTATTGCTGATGGGAAGAAAATTGGACTGGTGCTGTATGGTGGGGTTATGGGCGGGATTCGAGGGGCGGGGGCAATGATTGCGCTCGAAGAAATGGGCTTGGCGCAGGCGTTCGATTGCATTTACACGAATTCGGCAGGGTTTGCGAATGCGTCCTACCTTCTGGCAGGAGCTACGCAGCTAGGGACTTCTATTTACTACGAAGATCTTGCTGGTTGGAGGTTTATTAATCTGTTTCGATTTTGGAAGACTGTAGATATTGATTTTCTCATTACTGTCATGCAGGAGCGCAAACATTTACCCATTGAAAAAATTCTTAAGTCGCAAACAAAGTTGTTTGTAACGCTGCAGAATGTCCAAAAGCACAAGGCAGAGTTTCTTGAGGTGCATCGTGAACCACATGAGCAGTATTTGGAGCTCATGCGCGCCGCAACCTCAATTCCTTACCTTCATCCTGGGGCGGTACGTATTCATGGGGTTCCATATATGGACATACCCATGCGGCAACCCGTGCAACACCTGGAACAAGCAGTAGCTGATGGTTGCACAGATGTTTTGGTCATTAAAAATTACCGGGAGCAGCTACCACAGAAAATACATGAAAGCGACCAAGTGTATGTTGTACAGCCCGATGCTTCCTGGAAACTTTCACGATTGGAACACCAACCCACTCGATTGAAACAAGCGTGCGTGCAGATGGGTACACTCGTCAACCATACATTTGGCATTGAACAAGAAATATTATTGCAATATGAAAAGTTTTAACCAACGCGTGTATGCCGTCGTCCGGAAAATTCCCAAAGGCAAAGTTGCGACCTATGGTCAAATTGCCGCGCTCATGGGCAGCCCCCGGGCCAGCCGCCAAGTGGGCTGGGCGCTACATGCTTTAGATGCGGCGAAGAGTGAGAACGTGCCCTGGCAACGGGTCATTAATAAGCAAGGGTACATTTCGATTATGAACCGGGAGCATGCCCAAGACGAGCAGGCTTGGAAACTCAAACGGGATGGCGTGAAGGTAAATAAAACAGAAACAATGTGGAAGGTTGACTTGGAGCGATATCTTTGGAGGCATTAGTAAAAATAAAAAAGACCACCCTCGCAAGCGAGTGGTCCTTTCGGCAAGAACAGTTTTCTTGAGGATTCAATTTGAGTTTTTACCCATTCAGCAGTAAATCAACAATCTCTTTACATCGAGGAACGGAACCCAGATACCCATTCAATATTTCTTCTGGGCACTCATTAAAGCTTCCCCGAGGGAGAATCTGTGAGAGTTGAGTTACCAGCTGCTGCCGTAGCTGCCAAAGTTGAGTTAGTGATTCTGGCCCATTTTTCATCATGAGGAAATCACCTAATTCTTTTCTTGATTCTTCATAAGCGTTCAAAGCAGTCAGTAAACCATTTTCGACCTGGTATTTTTGCTCCAGATCTTTAAAAGTAGTTTTAATGACTCTTTCCTCAAAGAGAGATTGCAGTTGCTCATGGCACTCTTGAAAAAATTTAACTCTTTCGGCTGCATCAACAGAAAGATCGAGCATAACTTGAAGGACATCACCATTCAAGACTGTTTGGGATGCTGAATCAATGAGTAAACGGTCACTCTGGTGAGCTTGAATCAGTTTTTTCATTATATTCAGCCAAAACTGCCTTTGGTCAGCATACTTATAAAGGCCCGGGTCAAGGTATGTACCCATATAATGCGTCACGAAGAGCATAGGCCTCAATAACCACTTGCCAGAACAGGTTACGTACAAAGCACCGAAAGACATAGATCGACGGATCTGTAATCCTATGCCTTCGAAAACATCAATCTCCGCACCTTTTTTTTCGCATTCTTCGAGCACGCCCTGTATTCGAATTGGATCCATGTGGAGTGCATCCACTCTAAGCCTCCTTAGTTTTTTAATGAACGTATATTTAACTGTCGAGTATACACCTATACCAAATATTGTCAATGATTATGACTATATATCATATAAAACCCAATATTTTGATATTATTATTTGTACTCATTTATTTATATGTCATAAATATTGACAACATTATCAACATCCTATATACTACAATCAATGATGATTTTAGAAGAATCGCTTAAATACAACGGCCTTTCTGTAGGTGAAGCGAAGGTTTACCTGGCTACATTGGAGCTGGGTAGTGCTACAGTATTGGAAATTGCCAGAAAAACGTCTTTAAAACGACCAACCTGCTACCTTATCCTCGATGACCTAAAACGGCGCGGGTTGGTTACCGTGCTGCCAAAATCAAAAAAAGCGGTATTCATGGCTGAATCGCCACAACAACTCATTGAACAGCTGAACGTCCACCAAAAGAAATTACATGAAGTTTTACCGGTTCTCCAAGCTTTACAAAATCGAGGTAAGGGCCGGCCAGGAGTACGGTTTTATGAGGGTCGTGAAGCGTTGGAGAGGATGTACGTGCAAGAAATATATCCAACGAAGAAAATTCATTTTTTTGGCAGCTCAATTCTTAACTTTAGTCGTGCCTTTCCGGGCTTGGTAGATAAAGGCTTATGGCAATTTAAAAAGAATAGTACGTTCGTGCAAGAAATTGTGAGTAATGACAATGAAGATGTTGAATATACTAGAGCAAATCAAACCAAGAACCATCAAATCCGAGTATTGCCGCGCGGCAACCAGTTTTTATCTGATAATGTAATTTTTGGAAATAAAGTTGCGATTGTATCATTACGTAGCTTATTCATGGTTGTCATTGAAAGTGAAGAAGTAGCCGAAACCTACCGCACGCTATTCCAACTTGCCTGGCGTGGCACCAAAACAATACCGTCACTTACTACGTGAGCACCAAGGGGTCCCCAAACATTTGGCGCGGACTGACCCCGAGTACAACGAGGGGGAAGGAGCACGAATGTTTGGGGTCAAGCGAGGCTTCGCGTTTTTGCCCCTCGACAGGCTCGGGACACTCGACGCTACAATAGATCGTTTATGCTGGTCGCAGACCACGAGCAAGTCCCGCGTATGCGGGACGCGTCGAGTGGAGCGGGTAGTGGGAGTCGAACCCACGTCATCAGTTTGGAAAACTGAGATAATAGCCGTTATACGATACCCGCTTAGATGGCGAGACTGGCCCGCACATTCAAGCAGGCCCAGCATAGCCGAGTCGTCATCTTCAAGCAATGGTTAGACTTACTGTACCGGACTTCCCGGTGTATCCACCCCGCTGCCGGGCACTTGGCTGAGCAGGCTAATTTCGCTTACAATTTTGTCCAGCGGTTTCAATACTTTGGTGTAGTAGCGCGTGACACCGTGTTTGATGTACTCGTTGACGATTTCCGGCTCAATGGCATTGCTCACCAGTATCACGTGGGTGTCTTTCCACTTCGGCGTTGCCCGCACTTGTTTGAGCAACTCTATACCTTCCCCTTCTGGCAAGAAATGATCTAGCCAGATAACGTCTACCCGTTCTATTTGCTCCAGGTAGCCCCAAGCCTCCGCCACCGTACGGGCGGTTACGGGACTCCAGCCGTTCTTCTGAAAGGCGTGAGCGATGATTTGCAGGAGGGGCAGTTCATCTTCCACAATGAGCACCACCCGTTCGCCAATATTTTCCACCATATTGGCGCAGTATACCAGTAAAATTGCGGTTCGGCTAGCACGCTGGCTCTGCCGTTGCGCAACGGTAATGCGCGAGCAAATATGCTATTCTTCTAGTGTTCAAGCTTGACTTTCTTTTGGAGGGCAGATTATGCAAGCAGCGAACGGCAACGACAAAACGGTTGGTTCGAGCGCCATCAGGAGCAGTAAAATGACGTTGGAGCAATTGCGCCAGAGAATCTTTTTTTATTTGTGCAGCCTCGGAGTTTTGATAATGCTGGTTGCGACCCCGCTCCAGATTGTTCATGATGGTGACCCGGTATTCATTGTGCAAGACTTCGTGGTTCTTGGGAGCGCAGCGTTCATTCTTATTTTTGGCAGGCGCGCGCGAAACCTCATATGGTACATGCGGTGGATTGCTGCAATCCTTACGAGTTCTTTCGTCATCAATGTCATAACCGGGACCACTAATGGCCTTGGTATTTACTGGACCTTTTTGTATCCAATGGTCATATTCATTCTTTTTGCATCCCGTGAAGCACTAGTGTGGAGCGTTACGTACCTCGCATTCGTCATCGGCCTTGCGGTTACGAGTATGAAGCATCCTGTGCTCGATCACTACAGCGCAGCGGAACTCTGGACGAGCGCCGCCGTACTTACCATTCTCACTTGCATTAATTATTTTCGGCAACGCTTTACCGAGCAGGGCAGGGACAGCTTACTGCAAGCCGAAGAAGTCTTAGAGCGGCAGGAAGCCGCGCTCCGCATGTTCAAGCAGGCAGCCGACAGCGCGTACGACCATATTGTTATTACCGACCCCGAGGGTATCGTACTGTACGCAAATGCAGCCGCAACGCGCATTACCGGGTACACGCAAAAAGAAATCCTTGGGACGAAAGCCGGGAAGCTCTGGTCCATGCCCATGCCGCATAATTTTTACGAGGAGCTGTGGCGAACGATTAAGACGCAGAAGCAAATTTTTACCGGCGAGTTGCAGAACCGGCGGAAGAACGGCGAGGAATACGATGCGTCGGCAAGTATTTCTCCAATAGTTAATGCCGAGGGCGGCATTCAGTACTTCCTTGGTATAGAACGGGATATTACCCGGGAGAAGCAAATTGATAGAGCGAAAACCGAATTCGTTACCCTGGCTTCCCACCAGCTGCGCACGCCGCTTTCCGCCGTCAACTGGTACATCGAAGCGCTGCTGCACGGCGACGGCGGTAAGTTGAGCACAACCCAGAAGCAATACTTGCAAGAAGTGTACGCCGGGAGCACGCGCATGGTGAAACTCGTGCAAGTCCTGCTCAATGTCTCCCGCATTGATATGGGCACGTTCGCCATCCAGCCGGTGCCCACGAAAATTCAAGAACTTGCCCAGGCCGCCTTGCAAGACTTAGCGCCAAGAATTCGCGAAAAGAAGTTGCAGGTAAAAAAAATTATTGCCACCAACATACCGAAGCTTCCACTCGATCCTGAATTAACCCTTATTATTTTACAAAACCTGCTTACCAATGCGGTAAAGTACACGCCCGCCAAGGGCACGGTGACCTTGCGTATTACCCGGGATGCGCGTGTACTCACTATTACCGTGCAAGATACAGGGTACGGCATAGAAAAAAAGGATTACGGAAGAATATTCCAGAAGCTCTTCCGAGCGAGCAACATCCGCAGCAAAGTACCCGAAGGCACTGGCTTGGGTTTGTACATGGTAAAGGCTATTCTGGAGAGTAGCGGTGGGGGCATTTCGTTTACGTCCAAGCTCGGGAAAGGCACAACCTTTCGTGCCACGCTGCCCGCCACTGGGATGCGAGCGAAAGAAGGCACGAAAGCGCTCAATGCGTGAGCCTATACAATCAAGGCATTTTTCCCTCGGGAGGCCATTTTTGGTACACTAACGTGCATGGAAACACAAACGTTACGCATCGATAACACGCAGCTAAAAGAAGCACTCCTTGCCGGCAGCTACGTGAGCAAGGAAGATTTGGAGCGCGCCGAAAAGCACAGCCACGATACGCACGTTTCGATAGTCGATTTTTTGCTTGCCAAGAATCTCCTAACCTTGGATGTGCTCGGCCAAGCAATGGCCGAATCTCTGGGCGTGCCGCACGCCGACCTCAATGCGTATCCACCCAGCCGGGAGCAAGTGCTGCGCATACCCGAGCGTTTGGGCCGCGGCTCGCGCGTGGTTATCTTCGCGCAGCAGCCGGACAGTGTCGTTGTTGCCACGGACGATCCAAAGCGCCCGCAACTGGCCGCCTCTCTGCAAACCGCGCTTGGCGTACCCAAGGTGACTATTGCGTACGCCCTGCCCGATGACGTGGACAATGCGTTGCGCCACTACCGCAAATCCCTGTCCACGCGGTTTGCCGAAATTCTTACTTCGAAGCACCGCGTGGCTCCCGAGCTCTTCGATGCGATTCTCGGCGACGCACTGCACGCGCGCGCTTCGGACGTGCACTTCGACCCGCAGGATCGGGAAGTGGTCATCCGCTTCCGCATTGACGGCGTGCTGCATGAAGCCGGGAATATCCCAAAAGTGTTTTACGAGAACCTTATTAATCGGGTAAAAGTCCAGGCGCACTTACGCATCGACGAACACTACGCCACGCAGGATGGCGCCATGCGGGCCGAGCACGGCGGCAAGCTCATTGATTTGCGCGTATCCATTGCGCCGACGCTGGATGGCGAGAAAATTGTGCTGCGCCTGCTCAACGAGTACGTCCGGAACTTTACGCTCACCGACCTTGGTGTTGCCTCGCGAGATCTGGGTAAAGTCTACGACGCCATTGAAAAACCTTTTGGCATGGTTATTGTCTGCGGCCCCACCGGGTCTGGAAAAACCACGACGCTCTACGGCATTTTGCGCATGCTCAACCGGCCCGAGGTGAACATTGCGACCATTGAAGATCCGGTGGAGTACAAAGTCCCGGGTCTTAACCAGATGCAAGTGAATGCCGATACGAACCTGACGTTTGCCACGGGGTTGCGCTCCATCGCCCGGCAGGATCCGGACGTGATTATGGTGGGCGAGATTCGCGACCAAGAAACCGCCGATATCAGCGTGAATGCGGCGCTCACCGGCCATCTCCTCCTCTCCACCTTCCACGCGAACGATGCAGCCACGGCTATCCCCCGCCTTATGGAAATGGGCGTTGAACCTTTCCTGCTTGCCTCAACGCTCGAATTGCTCGTGGCCCAGCGGCTGGTTCGAAAACTCTGCGAAGCCTGCCGGTATAGCGAGCCAATGAGCGCCGCTGATTTGGAGAAGCGGTTGCCTGGGGCCAAGCACTGGTTTCACGGCCGCACCGTGCTCTACCATGCCAAGGGTTGCCAGGCGTGCGGTGGCACGGGGTATAAGGGTCGCACGGGCATCTTTGAGTTCATTCACGTAACCCGCGCGTTGCAAGAACGCATTCCCCAGCAGCTCACCAGCCAGCAGATTTGGGATATTGCCAAGCAGAATGGCGACCACTCGTTGTTTGAAGACGGGATAGAGAAAGTGCAGAACGGCGTGACGACGCTGGAAGAATTGTTGCGTGTTGCATCGCCGTCGTTGTAACGCATAGGAAAGGGCATGCCATCTACCCCAATCGAGGTCAAACACCGCCACCGTTTCCAGTTTGGTGGCAGTAAAGAACGTGCGTACGTGGTGGAAAATCTCGCCACGCTCTTAGGCGCGGGCATGGATGTCCTTGCTGCAGTCGCCGCAGTGGAATCGCAAGTCCGGTCACCGAACATGCAACGAACGCTTAAGAACATCCGTGAAGAATTAAGCGGCGGCGCATCCATTTGGCGGACCTTTGATGCCGCAAACATTTTGCCGAAGCGGGCCACCTACCTGGTGCGGCTGGGCGAAGAGTCTGGCCGCTTGCCCGAAAACCTGGCCCTTATTGCCCAGCAGCAAGAGAAAGATCGGGAATTTACTTCGAAGATTCGCTCGGCCATGCTGTACCCGGGGTTTGTACTGGGGTTAACACTCGTCGTTGGCATTGGCGTAGCGTGGTTTGTGCTGCCTCGCTTAGCTACGGTTTTCGATTCACTCAACGTCCACTTACCATCTATTACCGTCGCGCTCATACGCTTCGGCGCCTTTCTGCAGGCACACGGCATCGTCTTTGTACCGGCAGTGCTTATCGTAGTCGTTGCCGGTATCACCCTCGTCCTCACCCGGCCCCGGGCTCGGGCCGCTGCGCAGGGCCTGGCCCTCTACCTTCCTGGGATTCGCAATGTGGTGCAAGAGGTAGAGCTGGCGCGTTTTGGATTCATCCTCGGTACACTCTTGGAAGCGGGCCTGCCCATTGTTCAGGCACTGGATTCGCTCGAGCAAGCGGCCGCAATTGTACAGTACAAACGGCTGTACGCATTTTTGCGCACCAGTGTGGAAGATGGCGAGTCGATCCGCCAGAGTCTGCAGCGCTACCCGCGGAGCCGCCGGCTTATTCCCATTCCCATGCAGGAGCTGGTTGCTACAGGCGAGCAGTCTGGAAAGTTGGCCACCATGCTGCTGCGCGTCGCCGCCCTCTACGAACGAAAAATTGACCAGAGCACCAAGAATCTTGCCTCTATTCTCGAACCGATTTTGCTGGTTATCGTGTGGGTGGGCGTGGTCGCCGTCGCCATTGCCATTATTCTGCCCATTTACAGTCTTGTTGGGCAGTTCAATCCGTAAACTATGCGTCGGTCAGGTTTCACCACGCACCATTTTGCAACCCACACCATGAAAAGTGGTCCGGGGTATACCTTAATCGAGGTGCTCCTCTCGATCGCACTTATTGGCCTGATCACGGGATTCGGCGCCATTGTGTACCAGCAGCTGCAGGGCCGGAATGATTTGGATATTGCGGCAACCACGGTGGCGCAGAGCATGCGGCGGGCGCAAGTGCTTAGCCGGGCGGCCGATGGTGATACCACCTGGGGCGTGCGGGTGAACCCGGGCAATGTCGTGCTCTTCCAGGGGGCATCGTACGCGACGCGCGTGGCAACCTACGATGAAGCGGCCACGGTATCGCCCGCCCTGACGGGTGCTGGCTTTACCGAAGTGGTCTTTGCAAAATTTTCCGGGCTGCCGCAAGCCACCGGCGTCCTCACCCTTACCGGCCCAAACGGCGTGCGAACCCTAACCCTCAATGCGCAAGGCACCATTACCTACTAAAGGTTTCTCGGTTGTCGAGGTGCTGCTGGCCGCCTCGGTTTTCGCTTTGCTCGTTACTGCGCTCACTGGCGCTTTCCTTTACGGGCAGGAAAGTTCCGCTATTGCTGGCGCCCGTGCCCGTGCCGGCCTGCTCGCTGAAGAAGGTCTCGAAGCCAGCCGCAGCATCCGCGACGGCGCTTTTACCAACCTCACTGATGGCAATCATGGACTCGCCGTAAGCGGCGGGGTGTGGACGTACAGTGGCACGCAGGATGTGAGCGGGCAGTTTACCCGATCAGTCACCGTGAGTGCGGTAGACGCGAGTACGAAAGAGCTCACCAGCACCATTACCTGGCAGCAGAATGCCCAGCGCGCCGGGTCGGTGAGTGCAATCACGCGCCTGGCGAATTGGGCCGCAGCGGTGGCGGCAAGCTGGGCAAACCCGAATACCCTCGCGGGCAGCCTAGACCTCGCGGGGTTGCAGGACGGTTTGAAAGTTGCCGTGCAGGGAACGTACGCGTACGTCGTGCGCAATGATGGCACGCCGGATTTTGCCATTATCAACCTTACCAATCCTGCCAGCCCAACGTTGGCTGGGTCGCTGGCGCTTGCCGGGATTCCGCGGAATGTTTTCGTGAGCGGGAATTACGCGTACGTTGCTACCACCGATAACGCCCAAGAGCTGAAGATTATCAACGTTACCAATCCCGCTGCGCCGGTGCAGGTGGGGAGCTACAATGCCGCTGGGAATTCGGATGGGAACGGCATCTTCGTCGTGGGGACAACGGCCTACCTCGTCCGGACGTTCTTGGCGGCAGATCCGGAACTTGTACTTGTGAACGTTAGTAACCCCGCCGTCCCGGTGCTCCTGGGGGTGGCGCAACTTACCGACACAGGCAATGAAATTTTCGTACAAGGTAATGCGGCATACGTGGTTTCGAACAGCAACACTCAGGAACTCCAGGTCATCAATGTTGCCAACCCTGCCGCGCCGGCTCAGGTGACGAGCCTCAACCTCGCCGGGACGAGTAACGCTCTCACCGTCGCTGGTGTTGCAAATAGACTTTTCATCGGCCAAGGGAATGTGCTGCGCGTCGCCGATGCGGCAAATCCGCTAGCGCCGAC
>ERZ1292623.4494-Hain-H51-01um-R1-4494-length-11400-cov-17_pt1 | contig 11400 bp, 8 predicted proteins | sample MGYA00564398_ERZ1292623 | MGnify/ENA primary metagenome ERZ1292623 (study PRJEB36523, sample SAMEA6512633) | groundwater metagenome | collected 2019-01-07 | study: AquaDiva: Metagenomics assemblies of 32 groundwater samples | reverse complement strand
TTGTGCAGGTAGCGCCGGGTCTCGTCGTAGGGAAGGTTCGTGCGCAGGCGTTGGTAGATTTCCGGCGGCTGCAGGCCATTGATCACGTTCACGGCGTCGTCCTTGTTCCTGGAAAACGCCCGCAGCACATTTGACGGCCCGGTGTTGTAGGCCGAGATCACGCAGTACTCGCGCGCAATCGGGTTCTCCACCCGTTCCAGCTGTTTGAAGGTCAGGACATTCAGGTAGGCCACGCCGAGCTCGATGTTGTTTCCCGGCTCGAACAGATACTGCTTCGAGGGAATGCCGTCCTCGCCCTTGGCGACGCGAAACGCCTCGCGCCCGCCGCTGGTTGGCACCAGCTGCATCAGGCCGTAAGCCGGCGCCGAACTGACGGCGAACGGATTAAAGTTGCTCTCGGTCTTGATGATGGCGTAGATCAGACTGGGGCTGACCTTGTATTGCGCGGCATAGCGATCCACCAGCGGGCGATAGCGCTGCGCCTGCCGGTGCGCGAAATTGCTCACCATGGCGAATTTGACGAACGTCGCGGTTTTTTCGCCGCTCCCCACCTCCACCGTGCGTGTACCGCGACCCGCCAGCAGCTGGTCCGCGAAGCTCTCGGCCTGCTCGGGCGTGGCGATGGCGCGTCCACGGGCATCCTGCACCAATCCGAGCAGATACGGTTCGCGGTCGCTGCTGAGTTTCACCGCGGTGTCGGAAAACAGATCGGTCGCGCGCGGGTCGTTGGGCGTGAGCAGGGTGGTGACGACGGCGTTTTTAAGGCTAACCATCGGGTTTGTTTCGTCCACGGTCTCGACCATGATTTCGCCGGTGTCGAAATTCACGATCGCGCGGCTCTGGTAGTTCTGCGTGTATTTGACGTAGCGCTTGGGCGTGGCGACACGGACTTCCTTCTTGCCCCAGGTCTTGCCGACCTCACCGCGCAACAGCGCCATCAGGTTGTCGTACTCGCGTTTGACGCGCTTGACGTCGGCCAGCAGCAACCGCGGGTCGCGCTCGTAGGCGTCGGCACGGCGCTTCAGCGCCTGTTTGATTGCCTGCTGCGGGTCGCCCGAACGGGCGATGTCCGCCGCCGAGCGGACGGTGGAGACGGTGTTCAGGACGCCGGCGGGAGAGGTGCCGCCGGTTTGGCAGGACGCCGTCAGCGCTGCCAGGACGAGCGCCAGCAGCAGTTGGTTACAGGATCTCCGACGCATAATCCGCCAGCCGCGAACGCTCGCCGCGCTGCAACGTCACGTGGCCGCTGTGTTCCCAGAGCTTGAAGCGGTCGACGATGTAGGTGAGCCCCGACGTGGTTTCGGTCAGATAAGGCGTGTCAATCTGGGCAATATTACCGAGGCAGACGATCTTGCTGCCCGGGCCGGCGCGCGTCACCAGCGTTTTGATCTGGTGCGGGCTCAGGTTTTGCGCCTCGTCGATGATGAGAAATTTTTTCAGAAACGTGCGTCCGCGCATGAAATTGAGCGACTTGATGCGGATGCGGCTCTTCAGCAGATCGTGCGTCGCCGCGCGGCCCCAGGCGCCGTGTTCCTGGGTCGCCTGCTCCTGCAACACGTCGAGATTATCCTCGAGCGCGCCCATCCACGGCCCCATCTTTTCCTCCTCGGTGCCGGGCAGGAAACCGATGTCCTCGCCCACCGGCACCGTCTGGCGCGTCATGATGATCTCGCTGTAGCGCCGCTGTTCGAGCGTCTGCGCCAGCGCCGCCGCCAGCGTCAGCAGCGTCTTGCCGGTGCCGGCATGGCCGAGCAGGCTGACGAAGTCCACCCCCGGGTCCATCAGCAGGTTAAGCGCGAAATTCTGTTCGCGGTTGCGCGCGTGGATGCCCCAGACCTTGTGGCGCTCGGAGGCGTAATCCTTCACAACCTCGATGATCGCGGTACTGTCCTCTATGCGGCGCACGACCGCCTCGAACGGATGCGCGTCCTCGGTGTAAATAAACTGACCCGGGAACCAGGAGCGCGCCTTCGGGCCCTTGAGGCGGTAGAAGGTCCGGCCTTCCTCCTTCCACGATTCCATGTCCTTGCTGTGTGTCTCCCAGAAGTCGGGATCCAGCCGTTCCTTGCCGGTGTACAGCAGATTGGCGTCGTCCAACACCTGGTCATTGGTGTAGTCCTGGGCATCAATGCTCAGCGCATGCGCCTTGATGCGCAGGTTGATGTCCTTCGATACCAGCACCACCTGACGGTCTGGGTGGCTTTTGCCGAGGTCGAGCGTGATGCCGAGCAGGATGTTGTCCGGGTTGCTGGTGCTCATCCCGTTCGGCAGGTGCGAGTGCACCGCCTCCAGGTGGAAATACAGCCGCCCGGTTTCGATGTCGGTCGTGACCGAAGGCAGCTTTACCCCGCGGGAGATGTCGCCATTGGCTTTTTCCACGAGCTCGTCAAGCAGACGGCTGGCTTGGCGCACGTTGCGCGCGATTTCGGACATGCCGACCTTGGCGTGGTCCAGCTCCTCGAGGACCACGATCGGGATATACACGTCGTGTTCCTGAAAGCGAAGAATGGCGGTGGGGTCGTGGACCAGGACGTTGGTGTCGAGCACGAAGATCTTGCGTTTGTTTCCCATCGATGCGATTCGGTTGCCCTTAGAGTTTGTCGAGTTCGTCGAGTATCTGCTGTGCGTGTCCGCCGACCTTCACGCCACGGAACGCCTGACGCAACTTGCCGGTTTCGTCGAACACAAACGTACTGCGTTCGATGCCGAGATATTTACGCCCATAGAGCGATTTTTCCTGGATGACGTCGAACGCGCGACAGAGTTTTTTATCCGGGTCCGACACCAGCTCGAACGGAAAGCCGTACTTGGATTTGAACTTCTCGTGCGCAGCGAGACCGTCGCGCGACACACCCAGGACCACGGCGTTGCGGCGCGTGAATTCCCCGTGGCGGTCGCGGATATCGCAACCCTCCCGCGTGCAGCCCGGCGTGTCGTCCTTGGGGTAGAAATACAACACCACGCGCCTGCCCTTGAGATCGGACAGACGCAGCGATTTTCCGCCGGTGGCGGGGAGCGTGAGCGCCGGCAACGAGCGGACGCCGATTTTTTTCGCGGCCGCCTGGGATTTTTTCCGGGGCGCGGGTTTGACGCGGGTCTTGGAAGGGGCGGTTCTGCGCGGACGCTTTTGAATCGTCATGGTACAGCCTGGGTATCTGCCGGCATTGTAACGCGATACCGGTAACGGCAAAAGCGCGGTTAGTCCGCCTCGCGCTCGATGGTGCAGCAATGCGCTGCGTCGGTGCCAACCGCGCTCAGCACCGCGCCGGTTACCGGGTTCGGGCGGAACGTGGTGCAGCCCTTGAGATCGAGGTCGTAGGCGCGGTCATAAATATCCTTGAAGCCCGCGAACGGGAAATCCCGCGGCACGTTGATGGTTTTCGAGACTGAATTGTCCACGTACGGCTGCAACGCCGCCTGCATGGCGAGGTGCGCCGCGGGCTCGAGCTGATGGGTGTTCACGAAGGCGCGCGGCAGCGGGCCGTCCTTGTGCTGCAACCGCCAGCGGCGGAAGACGTCGTCCTTGATCTCGTATTCGGCGTAACGGCCATCACGATCGAGCAGCCGGCGCGTAAAGCAGAAGTCGTACACCGGTTCGAGCCCGCTGGAGATGTTGTTGGCAAGCAGGCTGATGGTGCCGGTGGGCGCGATGGCGGTCAGGTGGCTGTTGCGAATGCCGTGGCGCGCAATGTCTTCTCGCAGTTCGGGTGGCAGATGGCGCACGAACTCGCCAGAAAGATATTTGTCGCGCTCGAAGAACGGAAACGCCCCCTTTTCGCGCGCAAGCTCGATGGACGCCGCATAGGCCGCGTGGCAAATAGCGCGCATGGTCTCGGCGGCGAACCGGCGCGCGGGCTCTTCGGCATAGTGCAGGCCGAGCAGGATGAGTGTGTCGGCGAGCCCGGTCAGGCCGAGGCCGATGCGGCGGCTGCCGCGCGCCTGTTCGGCCTGCTGGGTGAGCGGGAACTGCGAGGCGTCAATGACGTTGTCCATGAGCCGGACGGCGGTCGTCACGGTCGCACGCAGGCCGTCAAAATCCAGGCGCGCCTTGTCGGTGAACGGATCGCGCACGAAGGCGACGAGGTTCACCGAGCCGAGGTCGCAGGCGCCGTACGGCGGCAGCGGCAGCTCGCCGCAGGGATTGGTGGCGCCGATGTGCTCGCGATACCAGAGGTTGTTAAGCCGGTTGATGCGGTCGATGAACAGTACCCCGGGCTCGGCGTATTCGTAGGTCGCGCGCAGGATGCGCTCCCATAATGCGCGTGCGCGTACGTGCCGCAACACGCGACAGGGCACCGGCCCGCGGCGGCCGGACCAGTTTCGCTCCACGATCTCGCCGCTGCCGGCAATATCTTCCGCCGGGAACACCAGCGCCCAGTCCTGGTCCTGGCGCACCGCCTGCATGAAGGCGTCGCTCACCAGCACCGACAGGTTGAAGTGGCGCAGCGCGCCGCGTTCGCGCTTGGCGTCGATGAAGGCCTCAATATCGGGGTGATCGCAACGCAGCGTGGCCATCATCGCGCCGCGGCGCGCACCGGTGGACAGCAACGTGGCGCACATCGCGTCCCAGATGCGCATGAACGACACCGGGCCCGAGGCGATGGCGCCAACACTCTTGGCCGGCAGACCCGTGGGCCGCAGTGTCGAGAAGTCGTAGCCCACGCCGCCACCCTGCTGCATGGTGAGCGCGCCTTGTTTGAGACTGTCGAAGATGCTGTCCAGGGAATCTTCGATCGTGCCCATGACGAAGCAGTTGAACAGCGTCACGCGCCGGCCGGTGCCGGCGCCGGCCTGGATGCGCCCGCCCGGGAGAAATCTGAAACCTTTCAGGATGTCGTAGAAACGGTCTTCCCAGACGGTCGGATCCTTCTCGACCGCCGCGAGCGCGCGCGCGATGCGCCGCCAGGTATCCTCAATCGTGCGATCGTGGATGGTATCGCCATCGCGCCAGCGGTACTTGGTATCCCAGACCTGACGCGAGATGTCCGTGGTGAAAAAATTATCGGCCATATCAGTTCCGCGTGGTTTCCCGGTCCACCGTCTCGATGAGCGCGCGCAGCGCCGGTGCGACGGTCACAGGATAGGACGGACCGTTTGTCAGACGCCGAAGGGGCGCCGGCAGGCGCTTCAGTTCGTTCGCGCTACGCGCGCGAATATCGGTGAGCGGCTCGGCGAGCTGCAACCGTTTACCGGCGCGCATGACGGGCCGGACCAGCGGCTCGCCGTCCTGGGGATCGCCTTCCACAGTAAGCACGTCGCCGGCCATCAAGCCGCCGGCGTCGTAGCGGCGCCAGGTCTGCTTGCGCCCGGGCCAGGTCGCCTTGCCCTCGGAGCGCTTGCGCCGCGGTTGGCCGGCGTACTCCACGAGTTTGTAGGCGCAGTCGAGATAGGGCGCATCCGCCGAGGTGTCGAGATGGGTGCCGACGCCGAAGCCGTCGATCGGTGCGTCGCGCGCCAGCAGGTCGGCGAGCACGTACTCGTCGAGGCTGCCGCTGGAGAAGATCCGCACCTCGTTCAGTCCGCCGCCGTCCAGAATCCGGCGCACCTTTTTCGCGTGCGCCGCCAGATCGCCGCTGTCGAGGCGCACGGCACGCACCGTGATGCCGCGTGCCTTCAGGCGCGGGGCGAGGTGCACGACTTTCCCGGCTCCCGCTTCGGTATCGTAGGTATCGATGAGCAGCGTCACGTTGTCCGGGTGCGCGCTGCTGAAATGCTCGAACGCCGCTTCCTCGGTATCGTGCGCCTGGATGAAGGAATGCGCCATGGTGCCGTAGGGCGGCATGCCGTAAAGCGCGGCGCCAAGCACGTTCGAGGTACCGTCGAAACCACCGAGATAGCTCGCGCGCGCGGCGAACAGCGCCGCCTCGGCGCCGTGCGCCCGACGCATGCCGAAGTCCACCAGCAGCTTCCCCGGCGCGACCAGCCGGCAGCGCGCGGCCTTGGTCGCGACCAGGGTCTGGTGGTGCAGGATGTTGATGAGTCGGCTCTCCACGAGCTGGGCCTCGGGCAGGGGCGCGACCACGCGCAGGATCGGCGCGTCGGCGAAAAACACCGTGCCCTCGGGCATGGCGTGCACCTCGCCGGTGAAACGCAGGTTCGCCAACCGCCCGGGGAATTCCTTGCTGAAGCGTCCGCTGCTCCGGACCCAATCAAGCTCCTCCTCGGTGAAACGCAGGTTCTCGAGGAACTCAAGCGCCTGTTCGAGGCCGGCGGCGATGAGAAAGGCGCGGTGCGGCGGCAGCCGCCGCACGAAGAATTCGAACACCGCGACGTCGTTCATGTTCTGCTCGAAATATGCCTGCAACATGGTGAGCTGGTACAGGTCGGTGAGCAGCGGGCTTTTGAGCGGATCGATCATGTTGTCGGGGCGGGATGGCGTTACGCGGCGAGCTGGGCGAGCGTGCACGGGCGCGCGCCGAGGCGGCGCATCTCGGCTTCGGCGTTGCGGCCGTCGTCGGGGTTGACGTTGACGGCGCGGACGGCGTCGGTCAGCAGAAAGGTCTCGTAGCCGAGCCGGCGCGCGTCGCGGACGGTGTTAAGCACGCAGTAGTCGGTGGCTAGTCCGCCGACGAATACGCGCCGCACACCCTGGGCGTGCAGGCGGCGGTCCAAGTCCGGGCCCTCGAAGCCGGAATAGGCGTCCTTGTCCGGCGTGTCGGCTTTGGAGATCACCGTCGTCTGCGGCGGGAGTTTCAGGCCGGGCGCAAACTGCGCGCCCACGGAGTCGGCCACGCAATGCGGCGGCCAGGGTCCGCCCCGGGCTTTGAACGAGCAGTGATTCACGGGGTGCCAGTCGCGCGTGGCGTAGATCGGCAGGCTTTTGGCAGCAAAGGCGGCGAGATAGCGGTTGAGCAGCGGCACGACCTCGTCGCCGCGTAGCACGGCAAGGCTTCCGCCCGGCAGAAAATCATTCTGCACGTCCACCACGATCAGGGCATCGCCGATACCCAGCGTCAATCTTTCGGTCGCAGCAGCCATATCATGTGCTCCGATGGACCGGATTGAACCGCGCTATTCCGCGCCGGTTCCAACCCGGTCAGGATTTAATTGTACGTTGAAGCAGCGGCCTTAGCAGCTTGAGCGACCGGGTGTTGAGCACGTCGTCCTTCGCGAGCCAGCCGCGTCGCGCCTGGCCGATGCCGTATTTCAGGTTGTCGAAGTCCTGCAACCGGTGCGCATCCGAACTGATCGCCACGAGCACGCCTTCGTCTTTCGCCATCTGGCAGTGGATGTCGAGCAGGTCGAGGCGCTCGGGGTGGGCATTGAGTTCGAGAAAACAGCCGCGCTCCCTGGCCTGGCGGACGATCTTGAGCATATCCACATCGTAAGGTTCGCGCGCCTCCAGCAGCCGCCCGGTCGGGTGCGCGAGGATGGAGAAACACGGCCGGTCCATCGCGCGCAGGATGCGCGTGGTCTGCTTCGCGCGCGGCAGATGGAACTTCGAGTGCACCGCGCCGACCACGAGATCGCATTCGGCGAGCACGTCGTCCGGCAGATCGAGGCTGCCGTCCTCGAGGATGTCCACCTCGACGCCTTTTAGTATGGTGACGCCCTTGAGCTGTTCGTTCAGGCGGTCGATCTCCTCCATCTGCTTGCGCAGCCGGTGCGGGTCGAGACCGTGGGCGACGGTAAGGCGGCGCGAGTGCTCGGTGATGGCGAAGTACTCGAGCCCGCGCGCCCGGGCCGCCGCGGCCATCTCGTTGAGCGTATGGTGGCCGTCGGTGGCGGTGGTGTGCACATGCAGGTCGCCCTTGAGGTCGCCGAGCTCGACGAGCTTCGGCAGCTTGTCCTTGTGCGCGGCCTCGATCTCGCCGCGATTCTCGCGCAGCTCGGGCGCGATCCACGGCAGACCGACGGCCCGATAGACCGATTCCTCGGTGTCGCCGGCGATGGGTTTTTCGCCGATCGGACCGAGGCGAGGGGCGCGGTGCAAGCCTGTATTCCTACTCGCTGTGCTCGTTCGTCCTGCCATGAGATCAGCACCGGTTGCGCCTTCGCCCCTGAACACCCCGTACTCGTTAATCTTGAGCCTGCGCTCCTGGCCAAGGCGGCGGATTTCGATGTTGTGCGCCTTCGAGCCGGTGAAGTACTGCAATGCGGCGCCGAAGCTCGCGGCCGGCACCACGCGCAGGTCCACCTGCAACCCGCACTTCAGGCGCACGGTGGCGCGCGTCTCGCCGTGGGCGAGCACATCCTTGACCTCGTCGTACTTCACAAAGCGGTCCATCACGTCCGCTGCGCCCTGGGTCGTCGCCAGGATGTCGAGGTCACCCACGGTCTCCTTGCAGCGCCGGTAGCTGCCGGCGATCTCGACTTGCTTCACGTGGCGCGACTGCTTCAGGTACGCCACCAGCGGCTCGGCGTACTGGGCGGCGACGGCAAGCTTGAAGCGTGGCGCCTGCTCCGCGTGCGCCGCCAGGGCGTCGCGGATGGCGGTCTCGGTCTTGTCGCCGAAACCGGCCAGCTCGCGAATTTTCCCGTCGCGTGCCGCGCGCTTGAGCTGCTCGAGCGTATTGACCTTGAGCTGCTGGTACAGAGTCTTCACGCGCTTTGGACCGAGGCCGGGGATTTTCAGCAGCTCGGTAAGCGTGGGCGGCAGTTGCCGGTGTAATTTTTCCAGTGCCCGGCATTTTCCGGTTTCGACGATCTCCCTGATTTTGGCGGCGAGGTCGTCGCCGATGCCGGGCAGCTCGGTCAGGTCTTCGCCCTTCGCCACCATGTCGGCCGCCGGCACGCCCATGGACTCCATCTGGCGCGCGGCGTTGCGGTAGGCGCGGATGCGAAACGGGTTCTCGCCCTGGATTTCGAGCAGGTCGGCGATCTCGTCGAAGATGGCGGCGATATCGGCGTTATGAATCGACATTTATCCCTTCACGCAGATGAGCGGCTCAAGACGCGCGACCTTGCGCGCGAGGCCGGCGGCATCGGCGGCATCGACGACGGCCGCGACGTCCTTGTAGGCGCCGGGCGCCTCCTCGGCGATGCCGCGCGAGGACGGACTGCGGATAAGAATGCCGCGTGCCGCGAGTTCGTCGACCACCTGTCGCCCTTTCCAGGTCTTGAAGGCCTGATGCCGGCTCATGGCACGGCCGGCGCCGTGGCAGGCGGAACTGAAGGAGCGTGCCTCGGCCGCCTTGGTGCCCGCGAGCACGTAGGAACCCGTGCCCATGGAGCCGCCGATCAACACCGGTTGGCCGACGGCGCGCAGCGGCTCGGGCACGTCCGGATGGCCCGGGCCGAAGGCGCGCGTGGCGCCCTTGCGGTGCACGTAAAGTTTCCGCGGCGTGCCGTCCACGGCATGGGTTTCCACCTTGCAGGTGTTGTGCGACACGTCGTAGAGCAGCGCCAGCTTTGCCCGCGGCAGGATGTGCGCGAACACCTCGCGCACCAGATGCGTGAGAATCTGGCGGTTGGCGAGCGCGCAGTTGATGGCGGCGCGCATGGCGCCGAGGTAGTCCTCGCCCACGGGCGAGTGGATCGGCGCGCACGCCAGCTCGCGGTCGGGGAGCTGGATGCCGTAGCCCGCGGCGGCGACCGCCATTTGCTTCAGGAACTCGGTGCCGATCTGGTGCCCGAGCCCGCGCGAGCCGCAGTGGATGCTGATGACCACGTCGCCTTGGCGCAATCCGTACACCGGCGCGATGCGGGCATCGTAAATCTCGGTTACGTGCTGCACCTCGAGATAATGATTGCCCGAACCGAGCGTGCCCATTTCGTCGCGCTGGCGCTTCTTGGCATGGGCCGAGACGTTGCCGGGCTTGGCGTGCGGCATCCGGCCGTGCTCCTCGATACGATCGAGATCGGCGGCGGTGCCGAAGCCCCGTTCGACGGCCCAGTGCGCGCCGCCGGCGAGCATGGCGTCCATCTCGTCCGCGTTCAGGCGCAGGGTGCCGGTGCTGCCGACGCCGGCGGGAATCTTGCGGTAGAGCGCCTCGGCCAGCGCCTGCTGTACCGGCAGGATGTCGTCCCTCGTCAGCCCGGTAAGCAGGCAGCGTACCCCGCAGGAAATGTCGAAGCCCACGCCGCCGGCCGAGATCACGCCGCCTGCGTCCGGGTCGAACGCGGCCACGCCGCCGATGGGAAAGCCGTAACCCCAGTGGGCATCGGGCATGGCGTACGACGCCTTGACGATGCCCGGGAGCATGGCGACGTTGACCGCCTGCTCGTAGACCTTCTGGTCCATGTCGCGGATGAGTTGTTCGCTGGCATAAATCACCGCCGGCACGCGCATGGCGCCGTGGGGCGCGATTTCCCATTCGTATTCGGAGCGGCGGATGAAAAGCGCGGTATCCATGTCAGCTACACATCCACCACCGTTTGTGCGCACCATTCGCCGTTTGCGTCGCGCGCCACGCGCAACGCGGTATAGGTCGCGCCCTTGACCTCGACCGCCGGATGGTGCCGCGCGGGATCGGTGCGCTCGCCCCAGGCGGTGGCCGTGAGCCTGCCGTCCGCGAGTTGCACCTCGAAGCGGCTGAACAGCATCTTGCGCGTGGCCATCTCGTAGATAATCGCGTTGAGCCAGTCGGCGAACAGCAGTTCGTCATCCGGCGCCTGGCACTCGATCGTCACCGCTACCTTCGGCGCAACGCCGGCCGGATCGGCGATCACGGCGGTCAGCGCCAGCGCCGCCTGCGCGAACGCCTCGTCCTTCGTCGGGCCGATCCCGCGCACGCCCATGTCGGCCGCGTGCGCAAAGTGCTCCCAGCGGCCGCGACGGGTCATGCGCTAATGCGCCGTGCCGTCCGGGCGCCGCGCGGCGCGCAGCAGCTCGAATGCGTCGTCTTCGGAGACATCGGACCAGCGTTCATAGGCATCGGCGACGGCGAAGCCGTGGGTGGTGCGCACGTTGGCACAGTACAGCGCGTCCACCTCGGCCGCAATTCGCTGCGCGCTGTCGCCATGTCCCGTCGGCACCGCCACCCACAGGCGTGCCGGCTGGGCGTGTTGCACGGCCGCAATCGCCGTGAGCAGGGTAAAGCCGGAGGCCAGGCCATCGTCGACGAGAATGACGGCATGGCCGGCGAGCGCCGCCGCGGGCTCCGCGCGGAAGCGCCGCAGGCGACTGTTCACTTTTTCGCGCGTGCGGGCGATACCGGTTTCGACATCCCGGTGCGCGAGGCCGAGGTTCTGGATGAGCGCGTCGTTGAGCTGCACCGTGCCGTCAAAGGCCACCGCGCCGTAACCCATCTCCGAGTTCCACGGCAACGTGATCTTGCTCACCACGGCCACGTCGAGCGGCAGGTCGAGCGCACGGCTGATGGCCGCGGCCACGGGAACGCCGCCGGCGAGTATTCCCAGCACCCGCGTGTCGGTGCCGCGGTACTCCGCGAGCATGCCGGCCAGTACTTCGCCCGCATGCTCGCGGTCGCGGAACACCTTCACGCGGTTGCGCAGCTC
>ERZ1292623.2533-Hain-H51-01um-R1-2533-length-16235-cov-4_pt1 | contig 11402 bp, 15 predicted proteins | sample MGYA00564398_ERZ1292623 | MGnify/ENA primary metagenome ERZ1292623 (study PRJEB36523, sample SAMEA6512633) | groundwater metagenome | collected 2019-01-07 | study: AquaDiva: Metagenomics assemblies of 32 groundwater samples | reverse complement strand
AGATATAGGTGTTACTCCAGTATCAATGGCTGTATACGCTTCTTTGTTGTCTCGAAATGGAGTTTTTTATCCACCACACTTGGCCAAGGCTATTATTGGAGAGCATGGTGAGACTCTCGAAAAGTTTTTATATTCACAAAACAAGATAGATATTCCCAGCGAAGCGTTTGCTGTTGTGCGGGAGGGGATGAGAGATGCTGTAAAATTTGGTACAGCCGCAGGGCTTTCCGGCTATCCGCTGGAAATTGCAGCAAAAACAGGTACAGCCGAAGTTGGCGACACTGGCCGAGTTCATTCCTGGTCTATTGGTTTTGCGCCCTATGAAGATCCCAAAATTGCTTGGGCTATTATTATGGAAAATGGCCCTATTCAAAATACAATTGGTGCCACGTTTGTGGCTTCAGAAATGTTTAGATGGATAGTAGAAAATAATTTTTTACAAAATCTTTAAACTAATGTATACTAAAATAACTTATGGCAAACCAAGAATCAGAGTATTTTAGCGAAACAGGGATTAAAAAACTAAAAGAGGAACTAGAAACTCTTAAAACTAAAACACGCCGCGAGATAGCAGATCGCCTTGAGTATGCAAAAAGTTTGGGGGACCTGTCGGAAAATTCCGAATATCAGGAAGCAAAAGAAGCTCAAGTTTTAAATGAAGGCAGGATTACCGAGCTCGAGGATGATTTAAGAAGAGCCGTTGTGGTTAAAAAAAGCTCTTTTCGAGATTCTGTAGAAATTGGATCGAAAGTTGTTGTAGAAAAACTTAATGAACCGGGGAGTGTTTTTGAGTTTAATATTGTTGGTTCAAATGAGGCGTTGCCAGAAGAAAATAAAATTTCAAACGAATCTCCGTTGGGATCCGCGCTTTTAAAGCATAAAAAAAATGACATTGTTTTTATTTTTACTCCCAAAGGTAAAATTGAGTACAGAATATTAGAAATAAAATAAATGGCCATGAGTAGTCCGATTGATGAAATAAGATCTATTCGTATAAAAAAACTGGAAATCCTCAAATCAAGAGGGATAAATCCTTATCCGGCTAAAATTTCATTTAAAGTAATTCCAATAGAGAAAGTAAAAAAGGATTTTAAAAAGCTGGAAAAATCTAGGAAGCAGCTGGGTATTACAGGAAGAGTTATGGCCAAAAGAGAGCATGGCGGATCGCTTTTTTTTGACTTGTTTTCTGGAGAAACCTTTCAGGTTTTTGTGTCCAAAGAAAAAGTAGGAGAGGATAACTTTTCACTTTTTTTGAGCGTAATAGATATTGGTGATTTTGTAGCTGTATGGGGAAAACCGTTTATAACCAAGAAAAAAGAACCCACGATTGATGCCGCGCGCTGGGAGATGATTTCAAAATCTTTACTGCCACTTCCAGAAAAATGGCATGGGCTTTCCGACATTGAAGAGCGTTTCCGCAAAAGATATTTAGATTTATTGATGAATGAAGAAGTAAGGTCAAGATTTGTCCAAAGATCCAAAATAATAAGAGAATTAAGAAATTTATTTGAAAAAAGCGAATTTGTGGATGTAGAAACTCCTATGCTTCATCCTATTCCGGGTGGCGCTCTTGCAAAGCCATTTACTACGCACCACAATGCTTTGGATATTGATTTATATTTGAGAATTGCGCCAGAGCTTTATCTCAAAAAACTTCTTGTGGGAGGACTAAATAAAGTTTATGAAATTGGCAAAAGTTTCAGAAATGAAGGCGTAGACCCCAAACATAATCCGGAATTTACAACCGTGGAATGGTACTCGGCATATTGGGATGAAGAAGATATGATGCAATTTATCGAAAAATTTTTGAAAGATTTGGTAAAAAAAATCACAAAAAAAACAGACATTGAGTATCAAGGTCAAACTATTTCATTTTCTGAAAAATTTCAGAGAATTACTTTCAAAGATGCCCTTGCTAGATTCGCTCAAGTAATTGATTATGATAAAGAATCTAAAGAATCCCTTTTGCTTATAGCAAGGCGTTTTGGTATAGAGCCAGAATCTTTTGAATCGAAGGGGAAAATTGCCGACGAAATTTTTAAAAAAGTTTGCCGGCCGCATATACAACGCCCAACATTTTTAACCAACCATCCTTTAGAAATTTCTCCACTTGCAAAGAAGTACGAAAAAAACAGCGAAGTTCACAGATTTCAACTTATTGTAGGGGGACTTGAGCTTGTGAACGGATTTTCCGAATTAAATGATCCGCTTGATCAGCTGGAAAGATTTAAAGAGCAAGAAAAAATGAAAAAGGCGGGAGAGAAAGAGTCGCACCCAGTGGATGAAGAATTCGTGGAAGCTTTGGAGTATGGCATGCCTCCCGCCTCCGGCGCTGGTTTAGGGGTAGACAGATTAGTAATGCTTATTACCAACACAGAAAACATAAAAGAAGTCATACTTTTTCCCACAATGAGACCGAAATAAGGCAAAAACTTTATTTTATTTATCCACAGAGCTTGTTTGGGCTTTTTTTATTTGTGGGATAGAATAAAAACAAGGTGGGAAACTGTGGAAAAAGCTGTGGATAAAGTGGATAACCCCGCCGAAATAAAGCTAAAATTATGCTCATCGGCGAATATTTACATACCGTAGATCAAAAAAACCGCCTCTCTGTTCCTTCAAAATTTCGCAAAGAACTTGGGAAGATTGTTGTAGTCTCGCGTGGGTTGGACAGATGCCTGTTTTTGTATCCAATTGAAGCGTGGAAAAATCTTGCCGAAAAACTATCCAAAGATCTTCCTTGGGGCAGGGCTGAAAACAGAAGTTTTATGCGTTCCATGATTGCGGGTTCCACAGACATTGAAATAGATTCCTTGGGGAGAATTTTGCTTCCTGAAAATCTGAAAAAATTTGCTTCACTGGAAAAAGAGGCAATGGTAGTAGGGCTTTATAATAGAGTTGAAATTTGGAATCCTGAAATTTGGAAAATTTATAGTGATTCCGCAAATCAAAATACCGAGCTTATAGCAGAAAAGTTAGGGGAAATGGGATTGTATTAAATATGCATATTCCAGTTTTAACAAAAGAAGTCAAAGAGCAGTTAAATCTAAAATCAGGAGATTATGTTATTGATGCAACCTTAGATGGAGGGGGACACGCTAGAGATTTTTTGGAAGTTATAGAGCCGAATGGAAAAGTGCTGGGTATAGAGCAAGATGAAAAAATGATTGATTTTTTGAAATCAAAAATCCTGCCTGCCGGCAGGCAGGCAAAAGTTTTAGAGAGTTTAATAATCGCAGAAGGAAATTTCAGAAATATTAAAGAAATCTCAAAAATATATAAGTTTAAGCCCGACGCTGTGTTTTTTGATTTAGGAATGTCCACTTGGCATCTAAAGGAAAGTAAGCGAGGATTTTCTTTTATGAAGCCGGAAGAAGTTTTGAGTATGAAGCTGTCGAGTGAAACAAAAATTTCCGCCGCAGAAATTTTAAATAGCTACTCAAAAGAAAGGCTCGCGGAAATTTTTAAAGAATATGGAGAAGAAAAAAGAGCGTACTGGTTTGCAAAAACAATAGTTGATTCAAGAAAGAGTAAAAGGATTCTTGTTGTGGACGATTTGCTGAACATTCTAAAAGTAAAAAATCCCAAAATACTTGCTCGTATTTTTCAGTCTTTGAGAATTTATATAAACGACGAAATTAATTCTTTGCAAAAAGGACTTACGGAAGCGTTTGAAATTTTAAAAAATGCAGGAAGGATAGCTGTAATTTCCTATCATTCTCTTGAAGATAGAGAAGTGAAAAGGTTTTTTAAAAAAATAGAGAAAGAAAAATTAGGAAAAACTTTAAAAAAACCAATAATTCCACAAAAAAGCGAAATACAAATTAATCCAAGCGCGCGATCTGCAAAATTAAGAGTATTATGGAAAATAAAAAAATAATAAAATTCGGATCCACATTTTTTATTGCGCTTCTGGTCGCATATCTTTTTATTTTGGGTGCCATTGTGGATTTGGTTGCGGAAAAAAAGGAACTTAGCAATATTTTGGATCAAGAGTTTCAATTGTTTTATGCTCTTGAAACACAAAAAGCGCAAACGAGCAAAAATTTGGATTTAAACTCTTTTTTGAGTCTTGGCTATGCCGAAAGCCGGAAGTTTGAAGTCATAAAAACCGTCAAGAATGTCGCAAGCCTTAAGGCGTCAAACTATTAAACGGCTTTATGTTTTAATTTTTGCCATATGCTTGATGTTTTTTTTGGTGGCCCTAAATCTTTTTAATCTGCAGGTATTGCACCATAAAAAATACAAAAACATTTCTTTAAATCAACAGGATAATTTTTTAAAAAACCCGTTTCCGCATCGCGGAAATATTTTTTTAATAGATAAAAATGGTAAATACTCTGCTGCAGCATCGACAAAAAATGGTTTTTTGGCGTATGTTAATGCAAGGGTTTTGGAAAACCCAGAAGACGCTTTTTTGAAATTAAATTCTGTAATTAATATAGATAAAGATATTTTTTTAAAATTTATCCAGAAAAAAAACGATCCATTCGAAGTTTTAGAAAAAAAATTATCTAAAGAAGATGCTGAAAAGATTTTATCATTCAACATAAAGGGCATTGGTGTTGTTGAAGATGAATGGCGATTTTATCCACTCGGCGCTTTTTTGAGCCATGTTTTGGGATTTTCTTCAATAATTTCTTCAGATATTATAGAAGGAAAATATGGAATTGAAAAGTTTTATAACAAGTTTTTAGTTGGAAGCAAAAAGTCTAAAAATTCTAAGGGTTTTTTTGTTTTTTTTTCTGCCATTGCTTCGGTTTTTGGTGAAAATCTTGAAGACGGTCAAGACATTTTTTTGACTATTGAGCCAAATGTACAGATAATTGCTGAGCGTGATCTTAAGAAGCTATCTGACAAATGGCATGCGCAATCGGGGGGCATTTTGGTTTTGGATCCAAAAAGCGGAGAAGTGGTTGTTATGGCGGCTTTCCCAAAATTTGACCCAAATAAATATTTTGAGGAAAAAGATTTAAGTGTATTTTTAAATCCCTTTGTTGAAAAAGTTTTTGAAATGGGTTCGATAATGAAGCCAGTTACCATGGCCACAGGCATTGATTCTGGCCATATTACCCCCGACACTACTTACCTAGATAAGGGATTTATTGAAATAAACGGTAAAAAACTGCGTAATTTTGATGAAAAGCCAAGAGGAGAAAGAAATATGACTCAAGTACTCGAAGAATCTTTGAATACGGGCGCTGTTTTTGTGATGCAGCGCACGGGCAAAGAAATTTTTAAAGAATATCTTAAAAAATTCGGATTTTATGAAAAAACAAACATTGATTTGCCGGGCGAAGTAAAAAGCAATTTATCTAACCTGGAAAGCGGAAGAGATATAGAATTTGCCACTGCATCTTTTGGTCAAGGAATTGCTGTAAGCCCCATTGCTATGGTACGGGCTTTGGGAGCATTGGCTAACGGTGGGCGGCTTGTGGAGCCAACCTTGACCTATAAAAACGAAGCATCTAGGGAAACTAACGAACCCAGGCAGATTATAAAAAGAGAAACTGCTTTTTTGGTGAGCAAAATGCTGGTAGATGTGGTAGATCATACATTGGCTGGCGGTAAAGCCAAAATTGATGGCTACAGCATTGCTGCAAAAACTGGAACTGCGCAAATCCCGAATAAAAACGGCGGGGGATATGGAGAAGAATTTTTCCATTCATTTTTTGGATATTTTCCAGCCTATGATCCCAGATTTTTAGTATTTATGTTTTTGGAACGCCCCACGGGGGTCAAATATGCTTCTCAAACCCTGACAGAGCCATTTACAAATTTGGTGAAATTTCTTATAAATTATTATGCTGTTCCGCCAGACAGATAACCATTTCTTATGAAAAAATTTATTACAACAATTCTTATACTGGAAGCAAAAGCCGCTTTAGCAAAGCATGGGCCGAAAATTGTGGGGATTACTGGTTCTGTGGGAAAATCTTCTTCAAAGGAATTTATTTTTTGTGTTTTAAGTAAAAAATTTCGCGTGCGGCAAAGCCCAAAAAGCTACAATAGTGAGATTGGACTTGCTCTTTCTATTTTGGGCTTGCCAACTTACTTCAATAGTAATATCTTTGGCTGGAGCAAAAATATAATAAAGGGGTTTTTTGAGATTTGGAATAAAAAATTTCCAGAGATTTTGGTTCTGGAAATGGGTATTGATAGGCCCAAAGATATGGACAATATTCTTAAAGTTGCACGTCCAAACATAGCAGTTATTACTGCAATCGGCGAAATACCGGCACATGTAGAATTTTTTGCAGGACCGGAGGATATAGCTCGAGAAAAATCTAAAATTTTAAAATATTTGCTTGCTGATGAATTTGCTTTTTTAAACTTTGATGATGATTCTGTCTGGAGCATGCGCGAAAAAACTAAAGCGCGGGTGTTGGGTTTTGGTTTTGGGGCGCACGCTAACTTTTTGGCTTCGAATCTTAAAATTTCTATTTCCGGAGCCACTTTTAAAATAGATTGTGAGGGCTCTTCTGTGCCAGTTCATTTGCAGGAAGCGCTTGGAAAGCAAAATATTTACGCGGCGCTTTCCGCATTTGCGGTAGGGAGTATTTTAGGATTTAATTTAGTTGAAATTTCGGAATATCTTTCCACTTGCAAAACCTCACCGGGAAGAATGAAACTATTAGAGGGAATAAAGAATTCAAAAATTATTGACGATACTTACAATTCTTCTCCTCAGGCGCTTCACGCGGCACTGGACGCCCTAGAAAAGCTGGATGCCGTAAGAAAAGTGGCAATTTTGGGTGATATGCTGGAAATAGGAAAATATACAATAGAAGCCCATAAAACGGTGGGCCAAAAAGCTCACAAATTTTTGGATGTTTTAGTAACCGTAGGTTTGCGTGCTAAGTTTATTTCTGCCGAAGCGCTAACCTTGGGGATGGAAAAAAACAAAGTTTATCATTTTTCAACTCCGGAAGATGCTTTTGCGATCCTAAAAGATTTGGTAAAAGAAGGAGACTTGATTTTAGTAAAAGGTTCCCAGGCGATGCGTATGGAGCGGATTGTAGAAGAGATAATGCAAAATCCGGAAAACGCTCCCAAGCTTCTCGTTCGCCAAGAAAAGTACTGGAAAAATAAAAAATAAAATGATAATCTGAAAAAAGAGGCTCTTGGAAAACGCATGACAAAAATGCGCAACCAATTTGATAATGTTTCCCCAGTTGATTACAGATACTCTGACGAAGAATCAGCGCAATATCTTTCTAAAAACGGATTTACCCGCTACAAGCTTTTTGTGGAGCTGGCGCTTGTGAAGGTTTTGGAGCGCAGAGGATACTGTTCCAAAGAAATTGTAAGGCAGGTTAAAGAAGCTTGCAGAGAAATAAAAACAGAAGAAGTATATGAAGAAGAAGAGAAAATTCATCATGATATCCGCGCGCTTGTAAATCGCATTCGCGCCAGAGTCCAAAGCAGCGCAGTGCATATGACGGCAACGTCGTATGATATTATTGATTCTGCCAATGCGGTTAGGTATAAAGACGTAGTTGAAGGAAAACTGATTTCAGCGCTTCTTCAATTGGAAAGAGTGCTGATTTTGATAGCGCTTCGCGAGGCAGAGACAATTCAAATTGGCAGAACACACGGTCAACATGCTGTTCCGATTACTTTTGGTTTTGCGATTGCTCAGTACGTAAGCCGTTTGGGGGGATCTATTAAAGCTCTTCGTGCTTTAGTCAAAGAACTTCCTGGAAAATTCTCTGGAGCTGTGGGGGCGTATAACGCTTCTTCTTTATTTTTTGACGATCCAGAGCAATTTGAAAAAGATGTGCTTGCAGAAATAGGACTTAAGCCCGCTGAAATTTCAACGCAAGTTGTGCCACCCGAGGCTTTAGTGCGCCTTTTTTGCGAAATAACTATTGTAGCGGGAATATTGGCAAACTTATCTGATGATATGCGCCACCTTCAAAGAACAGAAATTGGAGAAGTTGGTGAAGATTTTGAAGAAAATCAGGTTGGATCTTCAACCATGCCTCAAAAGCGCAATCCTATAAATTTTGAAAACTCAAAGAGTTTTTGGAAAATTGTAATGCCGCGCATTATCACCATATTTATGGATCAAATTAGCGAGCACCAAAGGGATCTTACCAATTCTGCTTCGGGGCGGACTTATGGAGAAATTATCGCTTATGTGATTTCAACTGCAAAGCGGCTTACGCGTACGATGAAAAAACTTACAGTTGACAAAGAAAATTTAAAAAAGAATTTTGAGCTCACGAAAGGCTCTATAATGGCGGAGCCTCTGCAGCTGATTTTATCTGCACTAGGGCACAAAGATGCGCATGAAAAAGTGAGAGTGCTTGCGATCAAAGCAAGAAGTGAAAATAAGCCGCTTCAAGAAATAGCCTTGGAGGACATGGAAATAAAAGCATATTTTGAAAAGATGACTCCGCGCCAGCAGGACATTATTTTAAATCCATCACTTTACACCGGCATTGCCGCAAAAAAGGCCAAGCAAGTCGCCGAGCATTGGAAAGAAAAACTCGAAATATAAAATAAAAAAAATTCCTCCCGAACACGGGAGGAATTTAATTTTTAGTAGGCGTGTGTGTCTGAAGGATTGATGCGAGTTTGAGCGGATGTTTTTACGGAAAGTCGAGAGTCGTTTTGTAAAACCTCCAAAATTTTTTGATAAGTTGCGTTCTGAGCAATAGCAAGCCTAATATCTATATCGCTTGCTGACTGTCCACCGATGTAGCGCTTGCTGGAATCTTCAATGTCGCTTAAATCAGGATGGTCTGGGTGTATTTCTAAAAGCAAATCAATAGTTTTCAGAGATGTTTTTGGATTGCTAGCTACCGCAAAGTTAACTGCAAAGTTTCTAGTTTTTAAAAGATCGTTGGTATACTTTCCGGTTTTCCAGAACTCGTTTAACTCTGACATATTAGGGTGATCCATAATGCCTCCTTATGATGTTTTTTGGATTACATTAAACTCCGCTATCAATACTAACACCACTTGTTTTATTTTGTCAATATTTTAGAACATTTCATTCGCTGCGCTCCTATCGGGATTTGAACCCGAGTTACACGGATGAGAACCGTGTGTCCTGAACCGGCCTAGACGATAGGAGCAAGGTCAACCCCGTGCTAGAAAAAAGCACGGGGTTATTTTCTTTTTCTATTTTCAATTATTTTTTCTACTTTTACAGCAAGGCTTATAAATTCAGTTATATCTGGATGTTGCGTTAAAAATCGCTCATCGGCAAATTTTGCAATTTCGAACATGTCGTTCCATTCTTTATCGGTTAAAAGGTAATTGTCTTCCAATTCGTTTATCTTGTGTCTTAGGTCTTCGTGAAATGAACTTTTCTCCTGATTTATAAATTCGCGTGTGAAAAGGCGCGGCTTAAGAAAAAAATAAGCAATAACGGCGCCGTAACATATTGTTATCCCAATTGAAAAAGCCAAGGATACTCCAGAAAATTTCATTTGATTGACTCCAAAAAACACCTTGTTTTATAATACCACAATTTTTGATAATATAAAGCAGTGATCGAAAATATTGTATTAGGGATAATTCAAGGAATTACTGAGTGGCTTCCGATAAGTTCGGACGGCGCTATTACTTTTGCGAAAGTTAATTTTTTTGGCGGAGGAGAGCTTTCCGAAATTCTGAAATTTGCTTTGTTTCTTCATTTGGGCACTTTTTTGGCAGCGCTTATTTATTTAAGAAAAGAAACAAAAACGCTTTTTGAAACTTTTTTTAATTTTAAGAAAGCATCGTTTGTAAATAAGCAAATTTTTAAGTTTCTTTTTATATCTACAGCAGTAAGTGGAGCTTTAGGGTATGTTTTTTTAAAAGCCATAGAATACTCTGAAAATTTTATCAAATTAGGATCGGTTTCGTTGAATTTGCTGGTAGGCTTTATGCTTTTAATAACCGCTATCCCGCAATTGAGAAAAAATAAAAACACCACTAAAAGCTATTCGGATTTGAATCTTTTTGATTCAATTCTTCTTGGCGTTGTTCAGGGGCTTGCCGCACTCCCCGGTCTTTCTCGTTCCGGACTTACAATATCCACTTTGCTTTTTAGAAAGTTTAACGATGAAGAATCGCTCAAACTTTCTTTTTTGATGAGCTTACCAATAGTTCTTGCGGGAAATATTTTTTTAAACTTTAGGAGTTTTTATTTTTCTCCGAAATTTTTTGTAGGGGTTTTATTTGCTTTTATTTTCGGAATTTTAACAATTCATTATTTTTTAAAGCTCGCTCGAAAAATAAATTTTGGATATTTTGCCCTAATTTTTGGAGTTTTAATGATTTTGTCAGCTTTTGTTTTTTGACTTACACCTCATCTTTTTTTCGTATGTGAAAGATAATGCCCTTTTGCGCTATCAAGGAAATACTGTAAAGGGTAAGGGTTGTGGATAAAATAATAAATATAATTGTAAATATTCTGGATATTTCATGAGATGGTGTTAAATCTCCATATCCTACGGTTGAGGCTGTGGACACAGCAAAATAAAGAGAGTTTATCAAACTCCACCCTTCTATGGAACGATAAAATAAAGCTGCTATAAATATGACAAGCCCAAGTAAAGATAGCGAAAGCTTAATGCGCAGCTCTATGTGTTTGTGATTGTGTTGCATATGGAATATTTCAGTCATACTTATATTATGATACCATGTTTTGTTTTAGAGCGTTATAAATATTACACATGATAAAGAGCGGGTTTATAATTTTAATGGCTGTGTTTTTTACGCTCTCTTTGAGCGCTATTTTTAAAAACCGGTCTAATTTATTTTTAAATTCCCCAAAAGAACAGACCAGCATTTCCACTGACACCTTTATTATTTTGATAGCTGGGAAGCAAATCAAGATTGATATTGCTGATACTGAAGAAAAACGAAGCAGGGGATTGAGCGGCAAAAAGAGTTTACCGGAGAATGCGGGAATGCTTTTTGTTTTTGGGATTCCAGCGCAATATTCTTTTTGGATGAAAGACATGCGTTTTTCAATAGACATAATTTGGATTGATGAGACGAAAAAAATTGTTGCAGTTTCCGAAAATATTTCTCCGGATACATATCCTGCGTCATTTTCGCCGTCTGATCCGGTAAAGTATGTTTTAGAAGTAAATGCTGGGTGGACCCAGAAGAACGGAATTGTAGTGGGGGATAATATTGAACTTATTGAATTACCACACTCTTAATAGTCACCGCACTCACGGGTATTCCCGTTTGGTCAACCTCTACTTTGGCTATTTTGTCTACAATATCCATTCCCGATACAACTTTTCCAAATACCGGATGCTGGCTTACTTCGGGAGGTTTATCAAAATCTAATCCCGTATTATCTGTTAAATTTATAAAAACTGGGATCCTCCGCTGGGGGGGCGCCCAGTATTTGCCATAGATATGGTCCCGCGCACATTTGAAAATCCCGA
>ERZ1292623.4492-Hain-H51-01um-R1-4492-length-11404-cov-4_pt1 | contig 11404 bp, 9 predicted proteins | sample MGYA00564398_ERZ1292623 | MGnify/ENA primary metagenome ERZ1292623 (study PRJEB36523, sample SAMEA6512633) | groundwater metagenome | collected 2019-01-07 | study: AquaDiva: Metagenomics assemblies of 32 groundwater samples | reverse complement strand
TTCTAGGTTACCGCTCATTAGCGCTGAAGTAGAGTCCTGTAGAGCGGAAAATCCGGCCGTGCTGTTGTCGGCGATTTTACTTGCTGTAGATTTTAAATCAAAGTAGTAGGTACGAGCTTTTCCTGGGACAAATAATAAAAATAAAATCATCATAACTGCCCCAGCCAAATGTTTGGGAGCAACGGCACCGGCGGCTTTATCAAAAGCTGTTCTTATATTCTGAGTTAAATTTGAAGAAGATTTTTTTTGCGGTTTATTTGCCGTTCGTTTAGAGGCTTTTACATTTGGACTGAAAGAAGGTGTAGCTATTTTAACAACAGGTTTTACTGGTGAGTCATGATCAAAATAAAATTCAGTATTTTTTTTGGGGCCAACTGATTGTACGTCTTCGTAAATATTTTTTTTGTGTTCTTTGAGGTTTACTAGGTGAGGGGATTGGTGATTGTTATAGTTAACATGGTGTACAAAAAATTTAAGCGGTTGGCGAACCGTTTTATCAGCATTTGTCTGCGACACTGCCTCTGGGCAGGTTGATTTATTGTGTCCAACTTTTTGGCAGAGGGCGCAACGTCGCAAATGAATTTTTTTGATAGTATTTGCTCCTTTGGACATTGGAGTTTGCGCTCAAAAATACAGGTATATTATACCACTTTTTTGATGTGATGACCTGTGTATAGATTTGAGGAGTTTTTGGTGGGAGATTTTGCTAACTTAAGAAGCGTTTAGTATCTTTTTCACGCCATCTATAAACGCCTGTTCGTTGAATTTTTCAGCTGTTTCGTAGCAAGCGTTTTCCATGGCTTGGGCTTGTGCCGGTGTTAGCTGGTCAACAGCCGTACGTAAGTCGTCTACGGTAAAATCCGGCTTCAAAAGTAGGCCATTTTTCTTATCTGTAATAATTTCCAATAACCCACCTTCGGCTACACCAATTACGGGTTTGCCGGCTTGCATGGATTCTACTGCACTCATGCCAAAATCCTCACGAACCGGGATATAAATCGTGGCTAGGCATTTGCCTAGGTAATTAAGCAGTTGGTCGTCGTCTATCCAGCCCAAAATAGTGATATTTTCGTGTCCAGCCGCCATTTTTTTTATATTTTCCAGTTCTGGACCGCCAGAAGCCACAACTAATTTTTTATCCGGCATGCCGATAAATGCCTCTACGATTTTATCAACTCGTTTAATAGAGTAAAGTCGTGCCCAAGAAAAAAAGTAGTCGCCATAGCCTAGATTTTTGAAAGGCAAAGTGTTGCAAGGCGGATAAACAACAGTAGAATCCAAGCCGAGGTATTCTTTTATCCGTGCTTGGGTGTTTTTGGAATTGGGGACAATCACATTCAGCCGTTTGGCTAGGTATGAAAAACGCCAGCGATTGAGCCAGACAAATGGCACAAAAACTATTTTTTTCCAAAGCGGGTACGATTTTAATCGTTCGTGGTAGTTGTCGTATAAATGTCGGGGGGGAGTATGCATGTAAGCAATATTCTTTTTTTCTCGCAATCTAGCAAGCGCTATTAGGCAATCACCGCTATAGATTATGACGTCATATTTTTTAGCAAAGCCAATTTTGAATAAAAAAGAAAATTGTACTTGTAAGTATCTAAAACCAGGCAGGCGTGACCAAGCTTTTTCTTTATAGAGCTCAATTGTGTTTATTCCACTTTCTCTAGGATCAAAAGCACCTTTGGCAATAAAAGCTGTAGCAATATCTGCCCCCAGATTTTTTGCTAAGCTAATCACTAGCCGCTCACCGCCGCCTTTGTAGATAAAATAATCGTGGAGAATGAGGATTTTTGAGTTTTTCATACTTGTGTTTTTCTGGCATGTGTATTACCCTAATTGTTGCATATAGATTTAAAATACTCAAGTATAGAGATTTATTTATAATATACTGGCGAGTTGTACTTGGCGGCAGAGGAAATATATTTAGGCTAACTCACTGGACTCTCTCCAAATGCGGATCAAGCCTCGGTCCTTATTTGGGGAGCAGCTCCACGTGGCATGCTCCTATTTAATTCATTTAACGCAAAGTCCTATGGCTTTACCTGAATTTCAGGTTTTCCAGGACCGAGCTGGTGAGTTCAGGTGGAACCTGGTCTCTCGCAACGGCGAAACCGTTTGTGTGAGCGAAGGTTACACCACTCGTTATGGTGCTTGGCAAAGTGCTAAGCGTATACGCGAGATCGCATCGGCAGCGTACATTCGTGACATTGATGTCTAGGATGTAGGTAGGTTTTAATCTTCTCGCCAGCATAATGTAAAGAAATTAATATATAGATATATGGATGAACATTATGCAGGCGCTCAAAAAATTGTAGATGATATGAAGAGAGAAAATAAAGAAAGAGAAGAAAAATCAAACCGTGATTTAGAAAGGCTTGAAGATTTGTCGATTCAAAATTTTGCATCTTGGCGGGATTATTTACATAAGTATTTCGGTATTATTTTTATATTAATTGGTGCTACAGGTTTTTTGCAACAAGAATATTTTTATTTATTTTATTTTAAATTAGGTCTCTGGCTAGCTTTAGCCGGTGTATTCTTTGGTTATATTATAATTAATATATATTTTTATATTGAAAGGCGTTGGTTTCAGGGTAGCAGCCTTATTTCTAATAATAATGCGCCTGACCAGTTCACGCATCCAAAAATGAAAACGGAGAATCTTATAGAGGCGCTTCTTCTACATAATAAAGATTTTACTAATAAATTAAAGGAAAAATTAGATAAAGCCATTCAAGAAAAAAATAAGGCACAGGTTAAATATTTGAAGAGAATAATAAAAAGAAATAAAAAAATCGGCTCAACCTTTAGTTTTGTTGGACAACATTTTGATTTAATAGAAAGAATTTGGGTAGTAGGCGTATCTTTGAGCGTGCTTTTAACTATGGTTGGAGTAGTATTTATGTTTGTTGATATAACAAATTATTAACCGTTCTTTTATTTTTTGATTAACTCTAACCATTGTTTAGCCGCTGTATCCCAGCTAAATTTTTTAACCTGCTCTAGTCCAAGTTTTTTAAAATGTTCTCGCAAATTTTCATCTGTCAGCATTTTTATTATAGCATCAGCAATTTCGGCCGGGCGATTGGGGTTGATTAAATAAGCAGATTGATCGGTAATTTCCGGCAGAGAGGATCTGTTGGAAGTAATTACCGGTATACCCATAGCCATCGCTTCTAAAACCGGAAATCCAAACCCTTCATAGAAACTAGGGTAAACAAATAACTCTGCCAGGGAGTATAACCCAGGTTTGTCTTGTGCGTCTACATAGCCAATAAATTCAATTTTGTCTCGTAGCGGAGAAGCCAAAGCTCGTGCGTAAATTTGTTTATTTTTCCAGCCTTTTCCACTGCCAGCAATTACTAGATAGTAAGAATTGGGGAGTAGGGAATGGCATTTTTCAAATGCTTCTATCAGGCCAATGATATTTTTGCGCGGCTCAACAGCGCCCAAACAAAGAATAAATCTGCCCGGCAGTTTATATTTTTCTCTTATTTTTTCTTTACCTACAATCGGGTTGTTAAAAATAGATGAAATTGCTCCCGGAGCAACCTTTATTTTCTCCGCTGGGATTTGGTAATAATCTGTCAGATCACGTTTAGTGTTTTCGGAAAGTACCAGAATATTGTTTGCTTGCCCGCACTTTTTTTTGGGATTAACCGCCCAGTGCCACAATTTTTGTTTGGCAGAAAAAAATTGCGGAAAAAATTTAAACGACAAGTCGTGGATAGTTAAAATATTTTTAATATCTTTGGACAGAGCTGTAAAATTCAAATTTGGTGAGAAAAAATAATCCAGCTTGTAGTTGCGCGATATCAGTTTGTCCAGTTTTGGCCAGCCGAAAATTTTTATTGAAGCATTGAACAATTTATTTGGCCATCTGGTAGCAATGTAATGAATATTTCCTTGCGGCCAAAGAGGAGTGTGGGCAGTGACATCTGTGTGGGAGTTATAAAAAAGATAGTATTGATTTTCTTTATCAATTTTAAAAACAGCGTTCAATAGTTCGTAAGTATACTCGGCTACGCCAGTACGAACAGGTGACATCAAATTTCGAATATCAACACCGATTTTTAGCATATCATCTAATCAAAGCTTCTTGATTAAACCCTCGTTTAAATTCTTCATACCTGTCTTCAATATGCTTTTTTATGTTGTTTTTAAATATTGTAGAACTAAACTTATTGGCATGAGCGCGAATATGACCGCTATCCCAACTTTCCCAGTTAAAGTTCAATAGCTTGTCGAGCAGGGATTCCCATGTTTGTTTAGTGAAAAATACACCAGTTTCGTTTGGTAGCACGGTTTCGGTAGCACCACCCCCAGCAAAGGCAATTACAGGCCGGCCGCAAGCCATAGCCTCCACTGCTGTGATGCCAAAATCCTCCAGTTGGGGATGGATAAAGGCTCGAGCCCCAGATAACACTTGGCCCTTGGCTTCATCAGTAATTTGCCCTAAAAACTTTATATTCCCTTTTGCCATTTTTCGAAGTGCATTCATTTCTGGGCCAGTGCCAAATATTTTTAGCGGCCATTTTAGTCGGTTGAAAGCTTTTACAATCAAATCAAATCTTTTGTAGCCTACCAATCTGCCTCCGGCAGCGTAGTAATCGCTAGTTTTTTGCAGAGAACAAGATCCTAGTTCTACCGGCGGATAAATAACTTCACTTTCACGGCGGTAATATTTATTTATTCTCTGTTGCACGGTGCGTGAGTTGGCTACAAAATTATCTACTCTATCTACACTCATCTTGTCCCACATGCGCAAGCGGTGAATAAAGTGGGGGAGAATAAATTTTACTAGCGGACTCTGTTTTAAATCCGAAATGTAGGCAAAATTGTCTGCCCATAAAAATCGGGGCGGAGTGTGGCAGTAAGAAATATGCAAAGTGTCCGGTCCGGTGATTACACCTTTGGAAAACATGCTGGAAGTAGAAATAACTACATCAAAGTTTTTTAAATTATGATTTTCGGTTGCTAGCGGCATCCAAGGTAAGTACCATTGGTAAGCTTGGTTGTGAAATGGTAGTTTTGATAAAAATGATTCAGTAACATTTTCTGTTGGAATGTAATTTATTTTTTCCCGATCATGAAACAAAACAAAAATAGGCGCCTCAGGCCATATTTCATGCAGGGCCTTTAAAACTCTTTCCGCCCCTCCATCTTGCGCCAGATAATCGTGTACTAGGGCGAGCTTCATACCACAGATCCCTTTCGGGTTAAGACAATAAACGGAGTCTTGAAAATAATAATCAGATCTAAGTACAAGCTCCAATTTTCAATATAAAAAGTGTCGAGATTAATTTCTTCTTCGTAAGTTAAATTACTACGACCGGAAATTTGCGATAAGCCGGTGATGCCAGGTTTGATAGCCAAAACAATTTTATGTTGTTGTTGGTAGCCAGCCACTTCGCGAGGTTGGTGCGGGCGCGGTCCGACCAAGCTCATTTCACCCTTTAATACATTAAAAAATTGTGGCAACTCATCTATGCTCCAGCGTCGCAGAAACCGGCCAAAAGGTGTGACGCGCGGATCGTTTTGTATTTTGTAAATCGGTCCAGACTTTATACTCTGTTTGGCAATGAGTTGCTGTTCTTTTATTAAAGCCTTTTCGCCCTGTTTGCCAAATTGTTCGCCAGTGGAAAACTTTTTGTACATTGATCTGAATTTGAGGGTAAAAAATTTATCGTCATTGCGTCCTACGCGTTCGTTTTTATAAATAATCGGGAAGCCGCTTTCCAAAGCGACGATAATAGAAATTAGAATAAGCAGAGGAGAAAATAGTATTATCAAAAATAAACTGCCGATAATATCTACAATTTTCTTGATAATCTTATTCCAACCAGCTAAACGAGTGAGGCGCAGTTCCATAATCGGTATGCCGGCAATAGTGCTCACAGCCATGTTGGTGGAAATGGTGGAGAAAAGATCTGCTGAATATTTAAAAGCAATATGATGTTCGTTGGCAAAATTAATTGCTTCTAAAGCTTCGTCGCCGTGTGCTTTTGGATCAGTAAAAATTATTTCATCAGGACGATTAGCGAGTAAATGGTTTCTAGTGTCTAAATTAAAATGAGGAAAAGTTGTCACCAATTTGTATCCCAGACCTGGGCGCATAGAAATAGCGTTTTTTATCTGTTCGGCAATAATTTCTTTGCCGATAATTACTGTTTTGCGTAATCCAAAACCAGCGTGGTGTAAAAGTTTTTTTAGGCCGTTCATTATAATCCTACCAACGCAAATATATATCATGGCGAGAATCCAGCCAGCTAAAACCAAAAACCTGGAATCAAATTTTTGTAGAGTAAAAAAAACGTAAATAGTAATACCAGCAAAACCAGTTGAGCAAGCTAAAATTACACGCGTCAAATCACCAGCCAGTTTGCGGTTGGAGCCAGTATTGTAGAGTCCGGCTAAAGCAAAAATAATCACCCAGCCAAGGGCCGTTATAAGTAATAATGGCCAAAATTTTTCCCAAGGCAAATTAAATAAAACTGGACGGATGTTTTTGGTGAAAGTTGTAAAACGTAGGGCATAAGCCGTGACTCCAGCCAAAACAATCATTGTATAATCCAGAGGTAATTGAGCAAAGGCAAAAGTAAGTTCAAATTTTTTCATACCCTCTCATTTTACCTCACTTTTTTTCTTTGGGCAAGCGGGGTTTTCAACTTGACAAAGCTCTAAAATTTAGGCAGAATTGCCCTAGTTGTACAAACAAACAGAAGAAGGAAGGGGTTCGAAATGAGTATTCAGAAGGTCGCAGTTATTGGTACTGGAGTTATGGGGCAAGGTATTGCCCGAGCTATGGCTATTGCAGGAATAAAGACGACTATCTTCAAAGTTACGCGTCAGGAAGATGTTTTTCAAGAAGTGGCTAAATTTGAAGATAGATTGGATAAAGAAGTAAACCGTGGCAAGTTGAATTCCAGCGCACAAACTAGCATTTTGCTAAATTTACGCTGGTTGCCGTGGAATAGCAGAGCTGAGATTCTTAGCGATTGTGATTTAGTAGTAGAATCAATCGTTGAAGATTTTGCAGAAAAGCAAAAACTATTTCGACAGATTGATGGGGCAGTAAAGCCTGAGGTGATTCTAGCCTCTAACACCTCTACACTATCTATTGCTAAACTTGCCAGCGCCACTGGCCGTGCTAAGCGTTTCTTAGGCCTACACTTTTTCAACCCAGTGGACAAGATGCGTTTGGTCGAAGTGGTGCAAACACCTAGTGTAGATGCTGATGTGGTAAATGCCGGCAAAGAATTGGTTCAGCTGTTGGATAAGACACCGGTGGTAAGTGGCGACACGCCCGGCTTCCTAGTGAATCGATTACTGTTTCCATATTTGCTTGATGCAATTCGTAACTTTGAAAAAAGTTTAGGCTCAATCGAAGATATGGATCTGGCAATGCAGCTCGGCTGCAATCACCCCATGGGTCCATTCGCATTGTGCGACTATATCGGACTGGATGTTGTTTTGAAAATCGCGAACATTTTTCACGAAGAGTTAAGAGACGAACGTTTTGAACCACCGTTTTTACTTAAGCGTTTGGTTGAAAGCGGTATGCTAGGCTTGAAAAGCGAGAAAAAGCTCGGTTTTTACTCCTACGGAGTCGGGCCAAAGACTCAGAATCCGGAATTGTCCGGGTTTATTACTCTGGATAGAAGTTCCGGCGCTTGGTAAATAGTTCATTAATTTTAGGCGATCAAGACGAATGCTCAACTGTCTGTTAAAGACGAATGATGGCATGTCTTGATCGCCTTCTTTTTTTACTTTCTATCTTGACAAAACACGGTGGTTATGATATATTCGGACGTTATTCGTGCTTTGTTTAGAGGGCTTTTGAGCCTTGTAAAGAGGGTGCGAGGAAGCAAGTGCTCCTTAATTGGAGCTGATTCGCCACTGCACCCTCTACCCTGTACCAGAACTTCGGGTTTGGTATAGGGTAAACCTTTTTTGTGGCTGATGACGAACGATATGTTTCTTAATTGAGACGATGCGTGCGATGTCAGCCACAACTTTTTCGGCGGGTGGGACGAAGTTGCGCATGTCTGAAAAGACGAGAGTACGTCTGTCCCACCCGCCACCTTGTTCTTTTTCGCCGGTGAGAGACGCGAGGCGCGTTGTTCCTTAATTGGAACGAGCATCGTGTTGTCTCTCACCGGCCCCTCTTCAAAAAGTTTAACCCAGTTGAATTTTTTGAAGAGGGCGCGAAGATAAGGGTGTTTCTTTATTGAAACGAGTTAGATCCTGCGCCTTCGCTTTTTTCCTGCCTAGCTCGTAAGAGTGAAGTGGGATTGTGGTTGACGATCCAACCGATGTTTCTTAGTTGAGACGACCAGTTTGCTGTCAGCCACAACTTTTTCGGCGGGTGGGATGAGAAGATCCGTGTCTGAAAAGACGTGGTGTATCGTGTCCCACCCGCCACCTTGTTCTTTTTTGCCGGTGAGAGACGAGTCAAGCGTTATTCCTTAATTGGAATGATTACGGCAGTGTCACTCACCGGCCCTTTTCAAAGCTACTTTTATCAAAGTGATTTTGAAGAGGGTGCGATGAAGGTTGTGTTCAATAAAATAAGAACGAATCGAACCGATGCACCCTCCACCTTTTTGTGGCTGATGATAATGGTGTTGTCTCTTAATTGAGACGGAGACGAGGTTGTCAGCTACAACTTTTTTGCTGGTGAGAGACGTCGAAAGCAGTGCTCCTTAATTGGAGTGATGGAACGTCTGTCTCTCACCGGCACCTTTTTATCGGATGGGACGAGTACTCCATTGTCTGAAAAGACTAAATTCTGCATGTCCCAATCCGTTTTGTGACCGACGATAACGCAGGTGTTGTTTCGGCAACGAATGTCTGGCTGTCAGTCACAACCCAGCAGAAGTTCGTAAGAATTTTTGCTGGGCCTTTTCTAGAGTGTCTTTAAAAAAAGAAATTCTGGAGAGGGTGCGAACCACTGAATGTTCCTTTGTTGGAACGAAACTACTTCTGCACCCTCTACCCTTTTTGTGGTTGACGATCACTGTGAGGTTTCTTAATTGAGACGAATGAATCGATGTCAACCACACTTTTTCGGCGGGTGGGACGATAGCAAGGATGTCTGCAAAGACGACTGTCCGACTGTCCCATCCGCCACCCTGTTCTTTTTTTGCCGGTGAGAGACGAATGAGCACGTGTTTCTTTATTGGAACGAGCTTTGCCTTGTCTCTCACCGGCCCTTTTCAAAGTTTATTTAATAAAATAATTTTTGGAGAGGGTGCGAAATTCACAATGTTCCTTAATTGGAATGATCCATGTATTGCACCCTCCCTCTTTCTAAACCATAATGTTTTGTGGTTTGCAAAGAGGGTGCGATGACTTACGTGCCTCTTAATTGAGGCGAAGGTAAGGATGTGCCCTCTTTTACAATCAATGTCTGCTGGCATGGTGTTAGCAGACGAAACTCAAACGGCAAAAGCCAAGGAGTCAGACATGCGTTACATTGGAATTCAGCACCGCAGGAAGAAGACAGCAGCAGGCGAAGCACGACCCACACGGGTCTGCATCGTCACCGAGGTCGACAATGTCACCGAGTATGATCTCGAGGACGAGATGTCCGAGTTGGATTTCTTGCATGGTATTTTCCCGGTGGAATTTCGTTCGGTCCAAGAGACTGACGATATCTCTGCTTTGAAGCCAAGCCACATCAAGTGGCGCAAGCTGAAGAAGGATGAGAGTCCGGAAGAAATCCCCGAGAATCTGCGCCGCATGGACGGCAAGGTTTGTATGGTAGTCGACAAAGTGGCTTCCACGTACGACGGACTCAAGTCCGGCGATGTGGCGGGCATGGTGCTCGGCGGATCTGGCGATCGATTTGCGTACGCGCTTTCTAGGCGTGGCGAAGATGTCGGCGCTTCAGTCTACCGTTTGCCTTCGTTTGCTCTCAAAAATATGCGAGAGGCTTTGTCCCAAGACAAAGATGACGACGCTGCCCTGCTGGCCAAGTTGGTGGCCGGAAAGCAAGAAGATTTTTACATCGTGAATCGCCGCGAACGCGCGCTTATCCAGCTCAATCAAGCATACCGTGATCGCATGGATGCAATGAAAGCTCGGATGGGTTGTGAACAGCGGATCCACCAGAATTTGGTGGGACAAATCTTCTGTTCCGAAGAAGGCCAATACCCGCAGGGTACGATCGAAGTTTTGTACCAGCAGGCCAAGGCCAATGACAAGATTCTCCAAGGCTACATTGCTGAAGAGGATATGAGAAATAAAAGTCTGGTCAAGATTTTGAATCAGCTCAGCATCTACGAAGATCTGTTCCAGCCTATTGATGGTGTGGGACCGGCTATCGCGGCGCGGCTCATCGTGGCCATTCGCGATATTCGCAGATTTGCTACTGATGCGAAGTTGAAGGCCTATCTGGGAGTGCACGTGATGAATGGCGGCAAGTATGGTGAGCGACCGACGAACAAGCAGTTCGTGCGTCGGCGCGCTGGTGAAGTGGCCAACTGGCAGGACGATGGGCGTCAAGCTTTGTATCTGTTGGTGGATCAGTTCAATCGCCATCCTGACAGTGTGTGGGGCAAGAAGCTCCGCGAGGTCAAGGCCAGGTTGCGCGAAAAGCATCCGGAAGTGGTGGAGGTGGAGGGTAAAAAGCGCTACACCGACGGCCATATCCACAAAATGGGTCTGTGGCGCACGGCTACCAAGTTTACCAGATGGTTGTGGCAAGAGTGGACGCGTTTGGAAACCAAACCTGAATATGTCCAACAGGTCAAACAGGCCAGGTTGGACAGAGAGCAGGCCGAACGTGATGTAGCTAAGCAGAAGCGGCAGGCCAAAAAGCAGCAAGCTCAACAGCCTGAAATCGCAGACAACCAGACTGCACAATAAAGTTCTTTAAATATTTTTGCCGGTGAGAGACGAGATTGGGCTTGTTCTTAATTGAACGAAAAATTCGATGTCCCTCACCGGCCCTCTTCAAAAAATTTAAACTAGTTGAATTTTTTGAAGAGGGTGCGAATCCGAGGTTGTTCCTTTGTTGGAACGTTGAACTTCATGCACCCTCTACCTTTTTTTGTGGCTGACGAAAGAGTCGATGTATCGTAATTGATACGAAAGGCCACGTGTCAGCCACAACTTTTTCGCCGGTGAGAGATGGGGAGCTTCGTGTTCTTCGGAACGACCATCTACTTGTCCCTCACCGGCCTTTCTTCAAAAGATTTAACCCAGTTGAATTTTTTGAAGAGGGTGCGACAACCCTAATGTCTTTTAATTGAGACGAAGCGTTGATTGTACCCCCTACCCTTTATTGTGGCTGACGAAGAACTGTGTGTTTCTTAGTTGAGACGAAGGGCTTCGTGTTAGACACAACTTTTTCGGCGGGTGGGACGATTCCGAACTTGTCTGAAAAGACGATGAT
>ERZ1292623.2110-Hain-H51-01um-R1-2110-length-18224-cov-6_pt2 | contig 11405 bp, 12 predicted proteins | sample MGYA00564398_ERZ1292623 | MGnify/ENA primary metagenome ERZ1292623 (study PRJEB36523, sample SAMEA6512633) | groundwater metagenome | collected 2019-01-07 | study: AquaDiva: Metagenomics assemblies of 32 groundwater samples | reverse complement strand
TTAATGCCTGACTACACCCGTAAAAGCCAAAGATTAGCGCAATTTGAGAAGCGCAACACTGTCCCTAAAGCTCAAGCCGACTCTAAAGAGATGGAGGAATTGGGGATAGATGAAGCGCAACTCAGGGCGCTAGAAAAGGCCGCCAAGCATCTAGGTTTTGTGCGTCAAACCGACTTGGTACAAGATTCAGTGGAGGCGCAAAAAGAGACGTTTATCGCTCGCCATCCAGAATATAAATCAGACGCAGTTGGAGGCGACATAAAGTGGACTCAATTGATGGAGAAATTTTCTGATTTTAATGTTTACCAAGACCAAAATACTAAAACTTGGTATGGGAAAATAGATAAGGTAGAGGAATTTCTCGAGCGCGCTCATGCTGAGGTATCAGGCACCTGGCAGGCTGCCGCAGTTAATGAAAAGACCAAGCAGGCAGTTGTTACCAAGCAGGCGCAGGTCAATCTGATGGCCACGGGTGGCGGTGCTCCTAGGGGAGCGCCACAGAAGACTCCCTCCAACACTGAACTGATTCAAAAATACAGGTCAGCTGGCTGGAGTGAGGAAGATATTAAAGAAATTTTAACCTAATTATTATGGCAGCAGGATTTAAACTTGTAAAAGCACCGCACTCCAGCTCCCACGTTGAAGAGTTGCCGATTAGCAGCTTGACGCTCGCGGTCGGTGACATGTTGGAGCTTGATGTCGGCGCGACTACCTGGACAACGGCAGACTCTGCCACTGAACACTGGCAGAAGAAGGCCGTAGTGCAGGAGGCAGCAACTTCATCGGCGACTGTCGTCAAGGCGATTCCAGTGCTCCCAGGTCAAATCTGGGAAGCCGAGAGCGCAAATGACGCGGCAACAGCTGATAATGGCGACCGGATGCTCTTAACTGACCAGAACACAGTTAACAACACTGGCACTGATAACACTTCGGAAGAGGCGTGCTTCATCCAGCGTGGATTTGCTGGTGCTACTACCGACAAGCGCCTTCTTGGTGAGGTTGTCTTTGGCACGGGCATCAACCCAGACGCAGCTTAATGTAATCTAATATCAACTAACTTAATTATTATGGCATTGTTTACTTTGGGTGATGCCGTAGACCTGACAGACGTTTCCATCCAGAAGATATTCTTGAAGGAGACTGACCTGGAGAAGAAGACCTACTTTGACAAGTATTATAACGTCGAAAAAGGCGTTGTAGATCGCTTACTCAAGGATTCGTCTCTCTCTGGGTTGGGGCAAGCCTCTCGTATTGTGGAAAACGCCATCATCACGAGCGAGGCACCAGTACAGGGCTACGACAAAACCTTGAAACTAGCTTTCACAGCAGTATAGGGTTTTTAAAATCTTCTCTAATCTACGGCGAACGCTGAGATGCCAACGCCTCGCAAGCAAGGGAAACCTGTGCAGCGACAACGACTGAGCGAGAAGACGGCGAAGAGCCGATGCAACAGTCTGAACTTACGGGAATTGAACCGTAAGAGAGAAATCCGAAGCGGTTTCTCCGCACCTTAAAAATTTACTTTCCATCATAGAGTTTGTGACAGCGGACACAAAGACGTAGCCAATCATTTATATCTCGTAAGTAACGGCCAGTCTTGTTCGCCCAATGGTACATGGCAGTCGGTTCACTCTTGCCACAATGTTCACAATATGATGGTTTTCCGAGTTTACGGCGTATCCAATTGTGTAAGCCCATATATTTTACTTGGTTACCTTTCCAGCCTGGATTATTAGAGTCTTGATGCTGGCCAGCCATTCCAAGTTTTATATGAAGCTTGTGTTCTTCTGAAAGTTTCCGACCTTTAAGAGCACGGCTATTGGCTAAACCAATTTTCTTCCGATGTTCTAAGGACTTAGGAGTAGTAACTCCATCCTTAAACCAACCACGATTGATACCTGACTTTGGGAAACCTTTGGGCATAGTAATTAAGCTAATTAAAGCTATATATTACCATGTTCTACTGGTTAAAGTAAACAGGTGAAGTAACAATGTGATACTCAAGTGGAATATGGCAAGATGTTGCCCGTCACCAAGCAGATGTGGAAGTTCGGCATCAAGAAACGCGACCTTGAGCGTGTTGCTAAGTCACTTAAGTTCGCCTGTCTTCGCGCCCGCGAGGAATTGTGTGCTGACCGACTTGACCAATCATACAACACCTCATACACCCGCTCTGATGACAGCGGTAGTTATTCGGTAACAGTTAGCGGCGGTGATGCAGTGGCTTTCATCTCGAACGCGCACACACGTGAAGACGGTGGCACTAACTGGAACAACCGCGTGACTGACGGGACGACCGTGAACATGGACATGGACTACGACGCTCTTAAGGCAGCGCATCGCACGGCGTCCCTCATCCTTGATCCGAAAGGACAAAAGATGGACATCAACCTTGATACGGTGGTGGTCTATCGCGGTTCAAGCGTGGCGTTCCGGGTGAAAGAAATCCTTGGGGCGATTCGCGCTGGTGGCAAGCAATCAATCCCTGGCTCGGCTGACAATGACGCCGCTGGCGTGCCAGCTTACAGCGTGATTGAACTTCCATACATCACGACCAACACCGCTTACTGGTGGATGTTTGACTCTTCAATGAAAGGTTCAGAATATGGCCTACAGTACAAGGAGTCACAGGCCATCACGTTAGAGGGGCCGAATGTAGTGTTTAATGTTTGGACACTTCTATCAGAAATGATAGTAAAAAAATTCTGTAAATTCAGGGAATCTCTCATGCCTCAAATGGCGTAAGACAACCCTGAGCGAAGCTCATTTACAATTTACATTCCAGTCTTAAAGGTATATAATAAACCTACTAAATCATAAGTTTATTATATATGGCGCGATTTTCTAAGGGTCAACCTCCGTGGAATAAAGGCAAGGTCGGTTATATGAGTCAAGAAGGAAGAAAGGCGATAAGCGAGGCAAGAAAAAGCGGAGAAGATGCAAGTCATTGGTTAGGAGAAAATATCACATACAGTGGGTTACACAGTTGGATAAAGAAGGAATTTGAAAGAATTGGGAAGGAAAAAAAGTGTGAAGTATGTGGTGAAAAATATAAAATGATACATCATGCTTGCGTTGGCGAATATGATAGAAACTTAGAAAATTGGAAATATCTTTGTGTGTCTTGTCATAAGAAGAATGATACCACTAATAAAGTGGGATATATAAACTGGTGGATTGGTAGACATCACCAAGAAAGTACAAAAAATAAAATTTCTCTAAAATTACGAGGTAGAAAATTATCACAGGAACACAAACAAAAGATAAGCAAAGGATTAAAAGAAAAAAGATACGGGAATGTAAATTAAATGAGAACGTGCAACGACTATAATCAGATACCCGTGATTGGGTAAAGGGATAGTCTGACCTCTATGGCGACATAGAGAGGCAAGCAGAAATGTCTTGCCCTCCCGCAAGGGAAGTAACAATTCTCCAAAGCAAAACTGGAGAGATTCAATACAAGGCAACGATGCTCTTTGACATTGGTCACAATGATTCTCGGAGCTTTGTCGGATCAAAAAATACAAACGCATCATAACTCTTATTCTATAAATTACGATTGGGGGGGGAAGCTGACACAATTGAGTGTCTATAGTACCTCCCCCAAGAGTTTATATCTCTATGGCTTATTTAAACGGGAGACAGTACTCGAGTTTTAAAGGCATTGAACTCTTAGCGACTAATGGGGCTCTTCGATTTTCGACCCCTGATGTTACGCCAACCACCACAACTGGTGAGCGGCTCTTGTACGTCAACAGCTCAAATCAGTTGATTTATGATAATGGCTCTACGACTACCAATTTAGGAACCTCTGGTTCCGCGGGTGGGTCGCTAGACACTGCTTATGACAATGGTGCGGTGATTACGGTAGATGTCAGCACGCTAACTTTAACCCAAACGCTTAATGATACTGGGTTTTTGGTGAATAAGACTGGCACGGGAGCGGGGCTTCCGGTTCGAATAGTAAATGCGGGCACTGGGGAAGATTTTCAAATAGAGACTACTCGCGCCACATCAACTGGCGTGGTGCTTGATTTTTACCATAATTCAGCTTCTCCGGCTGACGCCGATGTTATCTTTGAGGCTCAATTTAATGGTGAAGATGATGGTGGGGCCACCACTGAATATGGACGAATTCGGGTGTTGTCTGATGACGTAACAGATGCCACTGAAGATGCGACTTTTCAACTCGCATTATTTGTAGCAGGAACACAACGAACTTCTCTAGCTGTTACTGGCCCCACAGTCACGATTGGTGATGGAGCGTCGAATGCAACTCTTACTACATCTGGCGCGCTTGATTTGATTCTCTCAACAAATGCCGGAACTAACTCTGGGACGATTCGTATCTATGATGGTGCGAACAATAACATCGAAATAGAAACCAACGGCACTGGTGATTTAACTCTTCCTGCTACCGGCATCGTGCAAGGTGGTACCACTGCCACGCGCTGTTCATTCGCAGTTGGTGGGACTACCGGTGATGGCTTCTTAGTTGCTACTTCGACCATTACCTCTGGTGATGTTTTGGCGGTTGACCACACGGCCTCGGCAACCTTAAATGGCGGTAATCTGCTAAACCTCTTAGTAGACAGCTCTAGCGTGTTTGCGGTGGGCGAGTCTGGTGCAATGACGATTACTGGCGCTGCTGCCACCACCATATTGGGAATTACGGCAGGCAACATTGTGCTCTCACAGGGGACTGTCGCGGTAACTTCTACCGGTACTGGTGATGTGGTTTCGGTAACTGCTAACTCAGTATTAGCTAACAATGGTTTAATCGTAACTGGTTCTGGCACCTTTACTGGGACAGGCGCTAACTCTTGGGTCAACGTAACTGCCTCTGGGCTTACGACTGGGACAGCTCTCACAGTAATTGCTAACACCGCCACCACCTCGGTGGCTGTGGTAGACATTTCAACTACTGGTTTAACCTCTGGCACGTCACTTCGCATCACCGAAGCCACTGCCACCTTTACGACCGGTGCTAAGGCGATTGAAGTTGATTTAGTGGCAGCCACAGCGGGGAACGGGTTAACTGTAACCACCACGGGTGCCTATACAGGGACTGGTATGGTGCTCTTGACTGCAGGCGCAGCGACGACTGGTATCTTGCTTTCGTTGGTATCAACGACGGGCATGACCTCTGGATCACTGCTTCGAATGACTACAAGCACCGCTGGCGCTGTAGCGACTAATGGCATCTGCTCAATTCGAGCGACTGGGGCTTACACCTCTACCTCGAACGCAGGTTTGCTCGATGTGGTGGCCTCGGCTCTCGTAGGGACTGGGACAATCGTAAACATTCAGGCTACTAACGGCAGCCAGCTAACTAATACGGCTTTGAATGTCGAGCAAACGACAACGACCACTGGTTATACTGGTGACTTTGTACGGATTGTTGGTGTCAGCACCACTGGGGACTGCAATCTGATTGCTGTAACCTCAGGAAGCACCACAGCTGGAGACGCACTTTCAATCACGAATAACGCCATCACCCTGGGGACGGCCACTCTAGTTAACCTTGTTCACGGCACCTCGGTGCTGGGGGCGGGTTCCTCAATGCTTCGCATCACCTCAACTGGGGTAGATACAGGCACCTCGACCGGCGTATTGCTTGACTTGGCAGCGACAGCAGCGACCTCGGCGATTCTCGGTCTGGTTACCTCGGCCACGCTTGATTCTGGCACTGCCTTACGGCTTACGCTTAATGGCTTGACGACTGGCTTTGGGATTCGCGTAACTCACACTACCTCGGTTATTGCTGACTCTGGCTCATTGATGGAATTAAGCTCTACCTCAGTGGACACAGCCACGGCAAGTGGGTGCGTGTTGAACTTAATTGGCTCTGGCTCAACGGCTGGGACACAAGTCTTAGGTACTTTTGCGGGTCTTACAACTGGCAAGGCAGTCAGGGTTGTGGCTAACGCTCTCACCTCTGGGATGATGCTTGACCTTGAGACCAGCGCAGCTGGGTTCTCTGGTTCGTATATCCGATGTTATGATGGCGCGGCCATTGACTTTGGCGTAGCAGCTGACGGGGTTGTTACTATCACTTCGACCGCGACTAATGCAACGACTCTAGTATTTACGAATGACTTTGCGACCACGGTTGGTGCGGCCGCCAATGATGGTGTGCTGAACTTCTCCGCTGATGGTCTTACGACTGGCACGGCTCTGAACATTGGCTTAACTGAGGGCACTCTTACGACTGGACGATACATCAAGTGCTGGGACGTGACGGCTGGTGTAGAGGTCTTCGCAGTAGAAGAAGATGGTGAGGCCTTCGTGGCTGGTGGTCGGGCAACGACTGCTGGCGGTGCTGATGCGATTAATATCGGCTCCTCAGCAGCGATTAAGGTTGCTTGGGGCTCAGGCGCTCCGACTTACACCGCGCCGCAAGGCTCGTTGTATCTTCGCACTGATGGCTCCTCGACCTCTACTCGTCTGTATGTAAATACCGACGGGGCGGGAACATGGACTAATGTAACTACAGCAGCTTAATTATTAAGCTTTTTCCCCCTCTCTGTTGGGGAAAACTTGGTTCGACGGACGAAAGTGGGGAGGAGACTATCTCTCCTCCCCAGCCAAGAAATTATTTTAGAGATAGTCTAAATATGACATCAAAAGAATGGAAAAAACAAAATCTAGAAAAAGTGAAATTGTATCGTAAAAAATATAAACAACGACATCCTGAAATTATTAAAGCAAGCAAAAGACGAAATTATTTACGTCATTTAGTTGAGAGGAAGAAGTACGAACAAGAATATCGCAAAACTCATCCTTGGGTATATCAGAATCGTTGGATGAAGTTAAGGTTTATCATACTCCAACGAGATAAATTTACTTGTCAGTATTGTGGTCGAAAAGCTCCAGAAGTTAGATTGTGGGTTGATCATATTAAGCCACAAAGTAAATTCCCAGAATTAAAATATCAAGAAAAAAATTTGATTACAGCCTGTTCAGATTGTAACCGCGGTAAGGCTGATATGCTATTAATTATTTAGGTTTTTACTTATTTCCTTGACACGCTCACGGAGCAAAAAAGTAAGAACATAATTTTCTTTTATGTCTCGAATGACAAACACATCAACTCTCTATACAGCGCAACAAAACGTCACCACCTCGGGGACGCCAGTCCAGCTAACTGCGCAGTCAGTCCCGCAGGGGGCAGTGGCGATGGTTAAGGCCAAGAGTGGCAACGCGGGCACCATCACCGTTGGATTCAGCTCGGCGACCGCCCTGAATACGGGGACATCACACTTCAAACTCGCGGCAAACCAGGCTGTCTCAGTGCAAGTCAATAACTTAAATGCCGTCTGGATTGACGCGACCACTAATGGCGAGGGCGTGGAAATAATTGTAGAGGATAACGCTTAATTATATGGCTAATTTTCAAGATTCTTGGCGCAGTGGTGGCACGGGTCGTGGACCGTTTATCTTAATTCCACGCACCACTGGTGAAATTCCTTTAATTCTTCGGGGGATAGCGGGCCAAACCGCCAATCTACTTGAGGTGCAAAATTCGGCCTTAACAGTGGTATTCAGCATAGATAATTCTGGCAATCTCTCTTTTGCTGGTAGTGGCACTATAACGATTGACACCACAGTTACTGGCAACTTAACTGTTAATGGCAACGCTACTCTTGGTAATGCCGCCAGCGATACTCTTACGGTGATTGCCACATCAACCTTTTCTAACCCAGTTACGTTTAGTTCCACCGCGACTTTTAATGGGGCAGTAACAGCTAACGCTGGGCTAACTTCCAACACTTTAGCAGTAACTGGTTCGGCAACAGTTGGCACGAATTTAGTGGTGGGAGGAACAACGAGCACGCAGGCTTTGTCAGTTACTGGTTCCACCTCATTTGGTTCTGCTACTCGGTTTGCTGATGGCACTGCTGCCGCTCCTTCAATCACCTTTACCGCCGACACCGACACCGGCTTTTACCGCTCAGCTGGGAATACATTAGGATTTACAGTTAATGGTGTTTCGTTAGCCACCTGGACAACTGGTTTGCTTTCAATTAACGCTGGTGATATTTCTTGGAGTGCCGGAGTTGCCGTAACAGCAACTCGCTATTCTGTTTCTCGTGATGCTGATGCTCCGAATCAATTACACTTTAATGTACCAACTGGCGGCAAATTTGAGTGGTCGACAAATGATGTGGCGGGATTAATTTTTAATAATTCCGCATCCGATAAATTGCAAATTATTGGCGGCAATTTATTATTAGATAATACTTTTGGATTGCGAGAAAAAGATAGTGGTGGAGTCATTAGATCAATTCTAAGTTTTACAAGTGGAAATAATCTTCAATTAAGTAATGAGGCATCTACCGGATCAGTTCAAATAATCAATGCCAATGATTCTGGTATTATCCAATTCAGAACTGGCGCGGGGCAGAACATAGTCGGTTCAATCAGCGCGACAGGCGATTACACACTGACGCAAACCGTCTCGATCACTGGCTCACCAACGTTTCTCGCCTTTACAGGAGCGGCGCATACGACGCTGACTGCTGCCACAGAAGCCATCGACATCAATTTTGCATTAGGAAGAACTGTACAATTTTCTACGGGTAACTTAGGAGTCCAAAGAGCAATCAATATTGCTGCACCGACCTATGCTTTCGTAGGGGCATCTACTATTACTCAGGCAGTAACGTTGGCGATAGTTTCTCCTCCGTTAGCTGGCACGAACGCCACTATCACAGAAGCAGTCGGACTCTTTTTTGGTGATAACGCATCAGCAGCTGATATCTCTTCTAACATTCAAATGACCAGAGTTGGTATCTCAAATTCGACTGGGACAGTAACGACACGTGCGGGGATTCATTTTCTCGCCAAAGGAAGTACATTGGGAAATCAAACAGCGACTTTAACGAATTGGAATTTAATCCGTTTGGAACAGCACACCCTATCGTCTACAACACTTACCAGAACGGTGACGAATCCGGCTACTTTATTTGTTCAAACCCCGATTTTAGGAACTAATACAATTGCCACAAATGGTCCGTGGGGGATAGATGTTTCTGGTGCTACAACAATTGCCAATGTGGCAGGCACTATTACTAGCGCAATTAACATTTCTGACTATACACTGACTCTTTCTAGCATAACCCAAATTACTTCCGTCGGGCCTGCGGGAATGAGAATTGGACAGATTACAATCGCGCAAAGCGGCGGCGCGGTAACAGTAGATAACGCGGCCAGCCTCTATATTGCGAATGCTCCCACGAATGGGGCTTCAGTTACGCTGACAAATCCGTATGCCGTCTGGTCTGATGCCGGAACGAATCGCTTTGATGGCAGCACGATTTTTGGCACCACTATTACACCACAGGCTAATGACGGAGCCGCTTTAGGCACTACGGCCTTAATGTGGAGCGACCTATTTCTTGCCAGTGGTTCAGTTATCAATTTCAACAACGGCGATGTAACCATTACCCATTCAGTAAATGCGCTTGATATTGACGGCGGTGTGGTTGATTTTGGCTCAGTGCCAACTGTCAACGGAAGCGCGCTGGCAAGAGCGGCCGACAATCTCTCTTTCTTTGCAGCGACCACTTCTGCCCAGTTAGCCGGAATTATATCCGATGAAACTGGATCAGGGTTATTAGTTTTTGCTACAAGCCCCACATTGACAACGCCTATTTTGGGTGTTGCCTCCGCCACCACTATCAATAAGGTTACATTAACAACGCCAGCAACAGGGTCAACTTTAACGATAGCTGACGGGAAGACGCTCACCTCATCAAATACTTTGACGCTTACAGGCACTGATGGAAGTTCAATCAGCTTCGGTGCTGGTGGTACTGTAGTTTATACGGCTAACAATCTTTCTGTGTTCGCGGCTACCACATCCGCGCAACTGGCTGGCGTGATTTCAGACGAAACCGGCTCGGGTGCGCTTGTGTTTGCCACCTCACCATCGCTGACGACTCCGACGTTGGGCGTAGCAGCCGCCACTTCCATCGCATTTGGTGGGGGCACTGCTCTAGCCAATTATGTTGAGGCGACATTCACTCCAACAGTTACGCTGGTGGGAGGGGCAGGCAATACCGTGCCAGTTTATTCAACGAACACTGGACGATACACGCGAGTTGGAAACAGGGTATTCGTTGACATCTACCTGACTGGGGATGGTGGGGCAGAGGGGGCAGGGACGGGGACATTTACTGTGGCTATTCCAATAGCGGCTAATGCCAGTTTTCCAGCATCCTACTTCCCAGTTGGCTTCTTTGCCAATGGCACAGCCGAAGACCCATTGTGGGGACAGATTGCGGCAGGGGCGTCAGTCATTGACTTCGCCTATGAGGATGTTCTTAACAACTTTGTAGTGATGACCGGAGCAGAACAAAATAACGTTACTCGCACAGTGCGACTTAAATTTTCTTATGAAGTTTAATTATTAACTCACACAAGTATGTCATTATACGCACAATATGGACAAGAGCTTAGTTCAACTGACGCCGCTCCGTCTTATGATGCGGTCAATAAAACATATTCGGTAGCCGTTACGGTGGTGTATAAACTTACCCAAGAACAGATGACGAAGATGAAAACTGACTTGGATAATCAAAAAGCGGCAGCACAAGCATACAACCCCGCTCCGGTAATGGCGCAAAAAGATGCGTTTTTGACGGGCATCAACAAAGTTTATACACCCTAAGACAATGTATGGAGGCAGCTAAAGAATACACCAATCGAGAATTGGGGCTATTGTTAGAAAGTCATATTGAGGCCAGTCAGCTAGAACACGCCCAAATGCGAGAACAGAATACGCAAATGTTTGTGGAAATTAGGAAGATAAACGGAGCGGTGTCAAGTCTAAAACTTTGGCGAGCCTACCTGACTGGGGCTGGGGCGGTGATTGTCGTCATCTTAGGGTGGTTAGTTGAGTATAATTTCTTTAGCAAGTAGTATGTTTAAACTTCAAGCACCCACTAAACACGCCGGACAAGGGTATATCCTAGTCAATCAGGGTTTCGGAAAGAATGAGAATGACTTTTACCGGCAACTTGGTCTAAAGGGTCATAATGGAATTGATTTTAACTCGACTTCTCGCTGGGATAAGGGACACGCGCCAGTTTTTGCGGCACACGATGGGTATGTGGTGTCTAATTCGATGATTCAGAGCGATACCGCAGGGAGATTCGTGAAACTTCTAAGTGATGAGGTAGAGATTGACGGTCTGCCCTGTAAGGTGATGACGCTTTACTTTCATCTGTTCTCGGCACGGGTAAGCGACACTGATCCACTCTCGGCGGCCTGGTTTGACCGGAGCGAGATGAAGGACAGGTTTGTGCGAGCGGGGGTTCTTATCGGAACGTCAGACAATACCGGCCAGTATACCACCGGACCACATATCCACTTCGGAATGTATATCCTTTGGAAGAAGC
>ERZ1292623.1903-Hain-H51-01um-R1-1903-length-19413-cov-17_pt1 | contig 11406 bp, 10 predicted proteins | sample MGYA00564398_ERZ1292623 | MGnify/ENA primary metagenome ERZ1292623 (study PRJEB36523, sample SAMEA6512633) | groundwater metagenome | collected 2019-01-07 | study: AquaDiva: Metagenomics assemblies of 32 groundwater samples | reverse complement strand
TGGTTATAAATTTTAATGTATATATTCTTTTATAAGAATTATTATAAAGTTTTCTTTTTGAATAGTTTTATGGTTAAAGTAATAAATGTATTGGAAAAAGCTAATGAAGATGGAGAAGCCTTAACTTTTAATGATATTAGATTAAAGACAGGATATTCAGACATTTTACCTGTTGATGTTAATCTTGAATCTAAATTTTCTAGAAATGTTCCTTTAAAAATACCAATAGTGAGTGCTCCTATGGATACAGTTACTGAATATGAATTAGCTAGAGAACTTGCGATTTTAGGCGGACTAGGCATATTGCATAGGAATTTAAGTCCAGAAGATCAGCAGTTTCACGTTCATAAAGTTAAATATCATTTACATGGGTTTATTCGTGAGCCAGTTTGTGTAAAGGGAGATAGAACTATTCAGTCTATTCTATTAGAGAAGGAAAAACAAAAATATGGTTTTGACAGTTTTCCTGTTTTAGACAGCAATGGCAGACTAGTGGGACTTTTAACTGGAAATGATTTTATGTTTTGTGATGATTTATCTTCAGCTGCAGGTGAGATTATGACAAAAGAGGTGATTACAGCTAGAACAGAAACTAATATTGAAGAGGCATATAGAATTATGAAAGAAAAAAAGAAAAAAGTGTTGCCTTTAATTGATGATGATAGAAAGGTTACCGGGTTATATACTTTCAAAGATTTGAAGAGGATTATTAGTGGAGAATCAAATATGTATAATACAGATGTTAGAGGACAGTTAAGAGTGGGTGCAGCAATAGGTGTTGGTAATGATGCTTTTAACAGGCTAGAGCTGTTAGTTAAAGCTAATGTTGATGTGGTTGTTATTGATACCTCTCATGGGGATACCAAGAGTGTTATTGATACTTTGATAGAGATTAAGAGTAAGTATCCTGATCTTGATGTTGTGGTCGGTAATATATCTGAAGCTGATTCTGCTATGAGATTGATAAAGGCTGGAGCAGATGGTTTGAGAGTTGGTCAAGGTGGTGGGAGTATCTGTACAACTAGGGTTGTTACTGGAACCGGGTGTCCACAAGTTACTGCAATCTATAATTGTGTAAAACCAGCTGAAGAAGCTGAAATACCTGTCTGTGCTGATGGCGGATTACAATATTCTGGGGATATTGCTGTTGCAATTGGTGTTGGAGCACATTCTGTTATGATGGGAAATATGTTAGCTGGAACTAGAGAGTCTCCAGGAGAAGAAATATTTGATGAAGGTAAAACTTGGAAGGAGTATAGAGGAATGGGTTCAGAAGAAGCTATGTTAACTGGTGAAGGATCTAGAGAAAGATATCTACAAGGAGGAGATGTAAGGGGTAAGTTTGTTCCTGAAGGTGTTTCAGGAAGAGTTGAACTTAAAGGTTCTTTAAAACAAGTTATTCATCAATATGTTGGTGGACTTAGACATTCTATGGGATTGCAAGGAGCGAGAAATATTAATGAACTAAGAGAAAAAGCTGATTTTTGGAGAATAACTCACTCAGGTGATATAGAATCTCATCCGCATAATGTAAGAATAACAAGGGACCCTCCAAATTATCAACCTCTTCAAAAATAAAATGTCATTAACTAAATTACTAGATGGAGTAAATGTTTTAGCGATTGTTTGTAATCAGTGGGGTGATACTGGTAAAGGTAAATTTTCTGATTATTTTGCTTCTCAATGGGCAGATGTAGTAGCTAGAGGTACTGGAGGAAATAATGCTGGGCATACTGTTGTTGTGAATGGAAAGAAAAGGATATTCCACCTTTTGCCTTCTGGTATTATACATGATTCTAGAGGGGTGATTAATATCCTTGGAAATGGAATGGTTATAGACCTAGAAGTATTAGTAAGAGAATTGGATGAATTAGATAATGAAAAGTTAACCTATAATGGACTTAGAATAAGTAGTGATGCTCATGTAATTATGCCTTATCATATTGAGAGAGATAAGGCAAAAGATCAATCACAAAAAACTGGTGTTGGTTCAACTGGTAGAGGAATAGGTCCTTGTTATGCTGATAAAATAGCTAGAAGAGGAATTAGAGTATCTGATCTATTTGATGTAGGTAGTTTAGGAAGAGGAATTTCTAAGGCTGCTGAGTTTTATCCTGAAATAGGTTTGGATATTGACCATGTTATTGAACAATTAGAGTCTTATGCAGAGAGAATTAAGCCTTTTGTTAGAGATACAGTGGATGATCTTCATGGTTTTATGAGGAGAGGAAGAAAAGTTTTATTAGAAGGAGCCCAGGGTTTATTATTAAGTATAGAACATGGTACTTATCCTTATGTTACATCATCTGATTGTTCTTTGAATGGTACTGCGAGTGGTGTTGGTTTATCAGCGAAAGCTGTAGATTTATCATTAGGGATGGTTAAATTTCCTTTTATGACTAGAGTTGGAGCTGGTCCATTTCCTACAGAATTGGGAGGAAGAAACTCCGAGTTGTATTGTGCTGAAGAAAATACAAAACTAGATGAATTAATAAGATACGGAATACATCATAATGTTTTAGAAGGTGAAGTAAGATATGATTCCACGGATAGAGAAATTGTTGAAATGATGAATTCAGATGATCCTTTTATACAGGGAATAGGTATAAGACTTGCTGCTGGAGAATATGGAGCAACAACCTCTAGACCTAGAAGGATTGGTTGGACTGATACAGTAGCAGCAAAATATGCTATTGGTATTAACGGTCCTGTTATGGTTCTAACAAAGGCTGATGCAATTGCTGGAGCTAATAGTTTTAAAGTTGGTGTAGATTATTCTGATGGCCTTAATAGGGTGGTATCTTTTAGTAGAGATGCTAAATTTTTAAGACGGGTGCTACCTTCCTATATTACTTATGAAGGATATGGTGGCATTAGTGACATAAAGAATTTTGATAATCTACCAAGTAGTCTAAGAAATGCTATTAGCCAACTTGAGACTCAAACTGGTGGACATGTTGCTGTTGTTTCTGTTGGTCCAGATAGAGAACAAACTATAGTTAGATGAAATTATTCTTCTTTCATATACTGTTCTGTTAATCTTCTAACATCATCCCAAAGTTCTATTATTTCCTGTCTGTATTCTTGTAGATCCCATCCCGGGACTAGTTGAAACATAATTGCATCAAGCCTTGATGAGTCACTTTGAGAATGAAGAAATTGGAAAGTATCAAATGCTCCTACTCTTTTATGACTAGAAATTGTAGCTTTCAGATGTACTGTAAGATCTACTGCACCATCTCGAATTGATAATCTCCCATCTTTTTGAAAGAGAGTTTTATGATAAGAAGAATGATAACGAATCTCTCCTGGTAATTCTCTTACAATGTATTCTACTAGTCCTTCTGCCTCACTTAAAGACAATTTCCTAGGTAGATTTATTACATTTCTCTTAATTAATTCGTCAGTTACCATTTAAATCATCTATACTTTCTAATCTTATTTTTAAAGTTTATGGTGCTAGAGTTTATAATTTTGTTAAAACATAAATAATAACTAGGATTAATAATAAAATTGAAAAAAATATTACTACTTTATTGAATAATTTTTGTGACTTTGTTCGTAAATCCATATTAAATTACTGTATTACCGGATATAAATAATTTGTGAAACAAATTGCTACTATTGATGTTCCAAATCTTTTCTTTGGGATGAAACTTTTTGTTATAATTTTTATATTACTTAAATCAAAGTCTTCAGAATAACCATTTACGTATAATTCTTGTAGTCTCAATCTTAACTTTTCTGTTGCAATTTCTTCTGTATCATTCCCATTATATTCGCAAACTAGACCACCATGTTTCTCATTTGTTTTTTTATTAAATAACCATCCAAAAATTAATCCTGCTGTTGCTCTTTGGCCTTTTTTTGAATTTGATACTGCACTTATTGTTTCCATTACTGAGCCATGAGTTAATTCTGTTGGTTTTTGTATTTCAGTTGCTATGCCTGGTAATATAGAAGAGTAAGTAATTATATTACACATTTCTATTCCTGCTTCTTTTAAGGCTAGATGATAAGAACCTGCATGGATATCATTATCACTTTCTCCTGTTCCTGTAGTTAAAAAATAATCTTTGGGTATTCTGTTACCAGTTAATTGACTTTTTTGTCTTTGTATTAAAATTTGTCTTGAATAAATATTCTTCATTTTAAAACCTCATGATAAAAATTTGATTTAAATAGGAGAGAAAGAGCTAAAAGTCTATATCCTCCAAGCCCATCCAGTAAATTATCATACAATTCTGGAAAGATAGAGGTATCTTCTGCTAGAAATAGGTGTATTTTTCTGTGGTTCATTCTCTTAATATTTTATTGAATTTTGTAGTATTTTATTGAAAAAACTTATTTAAAAATCTTTCGTTATTGTTTTTTGTGCTGCTTCGAATAATATGTCTAGATTTATTTCTAAAGCTGTTACTGGCATTTCCAGGCCCCAGTTAACTAAAACTTGAGGGTGTATTTCTCCAAGGTAGGCTAGTTTTTTTCCATTTATTGAGATTCTAGCTACACGTCCTTCAATAAATGAACTATGAGTTGTTTCTTCTATTTCATATTTTAGTCCTAGGGATGATATTAATGATTCTAGAATAGATTTCATATCTGTGAAATTTGCTTTTTCATGTGAAGAGACTAGAGCTAATCTGTGAATGTCCTTTATTTCATTATCTTTTTTTATTGTAACTAGTCCTTCTTCAAAAATATTATGTGGGAATTCAACATGTTGATTTTTAGATAAAAATTCTAGTAAAGAAGGTAATAGCCATGAACGAACTGATGAATAGCTTTCTGAAACGTAATCCTCTATTTCAATTGTTCCGAAGTCCTTTAGGTTCATTTTTTTGTATAAATTTTCATTATTTGTTAATAATTGACTTAAGATTTCTTGGAAACCAAAACCTATTATTAAGTCTCTAATTTTGTTAATAAAATTTACTTTTGGGGTTGTTCCACCTGTTGTATAAGATGTTAATTCTAATGGGTTAATTTTATTATAGTCATACATTATCCCAATATCCTCTATTATATCTACTTCATGCATTATATCTCCTCTGTATGGAGGAATTGTAACTTTATTATTTGAATATTCAAATTGGGCCTTTTCTAGAAGATTTTTTACTTCATTATCTTTTAGTTTTAATCCTAGGAGTTTTTCTATGTTTTTTGGATTAAGATTAATTGTCTTTTTGTTTAGATCTGGGATTGTAATTTTTTTATCTTTATAATTTGTAGTGCAAGAGTAGATATTAAAACCTCTGTCATATAAAGCTTGAGCAAAGATGTTTAAAGCTAGATTTAAAGATTCTTGATCTAATCCTGTTGCTTCTATAAATAATTCTGAATCATTTTCTTCTACTTTTCCTGTGAAATTGGAATTTATGATTGGCGGGAAAGATAATACTTCTTTATTTGAATCTATTAAGATAGGATATTTTTTGAAATCTTTTAATAAATGTTTATACTCGCGACCTTTAGGATGCTCTTCTAGTATCTCTTGTTGAGTCATTTCCTTTTTAAATTCTAAAGGTATGAATTTAATTGATTCTGGATCTGTAGCTTTGTAATAAACTGGGAATTTTATTTTTTTTAATGAGTAGATACCTACTGCTATTTTTTCTCTTCTTTTTCCATAAGTTTCACATACTTTTTCTTGTAATTGGATTAATTGAATTAGTAAATGTTCATCTATTTTTCTACCTTTAGCTGAGAATGCTCCTATAAATGGTCTGATATTATTTACTGAAGGATCTACAATAATTTCGTGATCTGATTTGTTTAGTTTTAATTGTGGAATTCCTTTTTCTTTTGATATTATCCCTTTGATTAATCTTGCAAAACCTTCTGAAGACCATAAGTAAGGAAGATTAGTATCGTCAAAGTTTATTGTAATTTCATCTACATTATAAGATTTTAATTCTCCTTTCCCATATCCTGCGTAGTTTTCAATATCTTGGATTGATAATTTTTTTCCAACTAGCTCGTTTATATCTTTGTGTGAAAATGTTAATGTTGGCATTTTAAGCAATTTTTACTTTTCTTAAAAAGTTTAAATCTTGTGAGAATAATTGTCTAATATCTTTTATTCCCATGTTTAACATTCCTATTCTGTCTATCCCAATACCCCAAGCTAGGACTGGCACTTCAACTCCTAGAGGTTTTGTCATTTCAGGTCTGAAAATTCCTGAACCTGCTAACTCAATCCATCCTAATTCTGGATGTTTTGCAAATAATTCTGCACTTGGTTCTGTGAATGGAAAATATGCTGGTTTAATTTTGATTTGTGAAGTGTTTGCGAATTCTTCTGCAAACATTTTTAATAACCCCTTTAAATGTCTGAAATTAAGATTTTCTTCTACTATAATTCCTTCTGTTTGGTAAAAATCAATATTATGAGTGGCATCAATAACATCAGGTCTGAAACATCTTGCTATAGCAAAGTATTTTCCTGGAATCTCTAGTTCTTTTGAAGCTAATTTACGTGCGGAGATTGCTGTAGTTTGTGTTCTTAATAAATGTCTTTTAGTTTTGTTTTCATCAAATTTATATTTCCAGCCTGTTGAACCTGTTTCAAATCCTGATTCGTGAGCTTTTTTTACTTTTTGAATTAATTCTTTAGGTGGATTTCCATATTTTGGATCTTTTATATAATAAGCATCATGTATATCACGAGCAGCATGGAATTGTGGCATAAATAAAGCATCCATATTCCAGAAATCTGTTTCTACAATTGGGCCAAACATCTCTTTGAAGCCTAATGATAAGAACTTATTTCTAACTTGGTCTAAAAAGGATCTGTAATGATGTTTTTTTCCTGGATGTATAGCAGGTGTGATTGATTTAATAACATAATGTCTAAATTGAATTTTTTTCCATAAATCTGACTTTATAATAGAAGGTGATAATGTTTCAATGTATTCTTTGTCAATTTTATGTTTAAATAGTTCCCGAGCTAGGTCTAGGAGTTCTATTTTTCTGTGTTTTATTATCCCTGTTTTTATTATTTCTCTTCTCTTTGAGAGTTCTTGGTATGAATATTTTTGTTCATCTGTTAGATCTTTTGGATTTAAAGGTAAAGATTTTAGAAACTGTTCTTCAAGAAATTCTTTTGCTCTTGACTGTTTTCCTTGGGGTGTTAATGAAATTTTTTTATCTAATGTTATGAAATTTTTTCTTTTTAATAAACCAATGCAGATTTGCAGTTCATTATCATCTAATTTTGCTTTTCTTTGAATTTCTTGAGCTGTTGATGGTTTTTCTAAGATGTTAAGGAATCTTCTTTCTGGTAGGCCTTGTTTTATGTATTTTTGTCCATTTTTATCTAGGTTAATTATTTCTTCTGTGGTTGTGTGTATTTTTAATATATTTTTGTTTTCAAGCCATTGTAATGCTCTCATTATATCTACTTCCTGTAGTTGTGATATTTCTTTTATAGAATTAAAATCCTGTACTTCCTTTAGGATAGGTAATATTTTTCTCTCTAGAGGATGTAATGTTGCTATTACTTTTTGGATACTATCCATTGAAAAGAAATAGTTGTTGTAATTTTAAAAAGTTATCTATTAAGTGGTAAACAACCAAATTCTGTTTCATGCCTTCTTTTTTGGGCGTCATCTCTTATCTCTAGGTCTTAAATCTCTATTTTGAAGATGATTATATTCCATAAAAATAATAAGAAAAAGAAGTTATTAAATTTTATTGTTTATTTTCTGATCCATAACTTTGAATAGCTCCTTCTAAGTTTTCAGTTGTAAGTTCTGGAAGTTGAATTTCACCTTTTGGTGTAATCTTTGGATTTACACCTGCTCTTTGATATAAATCTCCTAATTCGAATAAACTTAAACCTTCAATGCTATCTCTGTCTGCTAATTGTGTAGCTAGATCATAAAGGCTATTACGTGTTTGAATGTTTGTCTTTCTTTCATTTTCTATTTCTAGCCATTTTAATACATTTGGTGTACCATATACTAAAGACGCCAACACAAAGGCACCACTAACAACTCCGTAAGCTATATGACCTAGAGCTTTAGCTGCAATCACTAACCCATTTCTACCAATATCATCCATTACCCCTCATTATGGTACCAAAGAAAGGATCCAAAAGGTAAATATTTTCCGATTCCCATTTTAAATTTTTATTTTATAACTTATATTTAATCTTTTTTATTATTTTGAGAGTTCCAAACAAAGTTAAACATTGATTCTAGAGCATTCGCGAAAAATGGAGTGTTTGTCCAAATTGCAGTTTCATAGTTTTCATGAGTTTCTTTATCATCTGTTATAGTTGAGACAAGCTCACGTCCATCTATAATTATAAACCTAGCTCTTATTGGATTAACTGATTTTAATTCTGCAACTTGTTTTATCTCATTTGCTCTTTTCTTCACTTCTTCAGATGGTGTAGTTGCAATTCTAATTTTAACTCCCTTATCTTTTAATTTTTTAAATCTAAGCCTTAATCTATCAAATTGCCTAATTAGATCTTCTGGGGTTACTAAAATAGAGACTGTCTTCTTAGCATCGTTTAATCTAGAATCTAAATGGTCATATATGTTTTCACGTCCCTTAATTGAACCTGCCAATGAGGCTGGATCAATATGTTCAATCCCTTGTTTGAATAAAAGCTCTATTTCTTTGAATAATGGATCTTCTTTTACTGTAGTTAAATGGGTAAGTTTAGATTCTGCAGAGTTTTTAACCTTTTTCTTAACTCTTTTGATAACCTCTTCTGGTTGTATAGCAATATATTTAATTGGTTTCCCTAGTTTCATTATTACAAAGCCTTTTTTTTCTAAACTTTCTAATACATCATATGATCTTGATCTTGGTACATTAGAAATATCAGATAATTCACCAGCAGTTGCAATTCCTCTTGATAATAAAGCTGTCCAGATTTTAACTTCATAAATATTTAGATCGAATGCTGATCTTAATTTTTTAAGGAAATTATCTTGAATTATCATTAATAATCCCTCCCAAGGATTTGTTACTATTATTTAATAGTTAGTTTGTGATAATATGTTGTTTATAAATGTTTCTATTTGTAGTTATTTTATGGTGGTAAAAAGGTTTATAAAAGGTTTATAAGTTTTCTATGAATTGTGTTTTATATATGACAAATAATAAGGGTGGATTGGAAAGAAAAGTTGAAGGATATAAAAGGCCATATATAGAAATTAGGCTTATAAGTGGATCAGAAGAGGAAGCGAGAGAAGACAAGAGAAAAGAAAAGGATCTTTTATATGAAATCTCTATAATGAGATGGGAAGATGGAAAATATATACCATTAATATCTTATCGTACAGAAAATGAACATGCAACAGACCTTAAAAGTGCTGCTGGGTTTAGATCTAATGGTCATCAAGATAGTTATATGAGATATTTAACTTCGAAGAGACTTGAAAGAGGCCTTACTAAGAAGGTTGGAGAATATTTTGCTAACTTGTATAATGGGGATAGTGGACGTAAGGTTTTTGGTGTTGATACATTTAGACAAAGAGGTTTTAAACTTCAAGATATAGAGATACCTGACACGATTTACCAAACTTTTACCTTAGATGGAGATCAAATTACTCAACAAAGTCAACTCTTGACTAAAAAACAAGAACGGGCTTTATTTGAAAGATTTAATTATTATAAATATCAAACTAGGAGGATTGGTATATTATTAAATAATGGGGAGGTTGATGATATTGAATCTGCTCTTGAAGATATTGCCAAACTTCAAGAAGAATTATCTAGGACAAGAAATGATTTAGTTAGTTACAATATGCCGTTAGTTTTGTCGATGGCTAAGAATTCGAAAGTATTTCTCCCATTTGATGTATTAATATCTGAAGGGAGTATGGCTTTGTTAAGAGCTATTGAAGGTTTTGATCACACACGTGGATTTAAATTTTCTACATATGCATACCCAACTATTAACCAATCATTTACAAGAGCTGCGATAAAAGAAGGTAAACATTTTAAGATTGAAGGAAGTTCATATGATCCAGACCTTGAAAGTGGTACATATGCTGAAGATAAAATGGATGAAAATGTAGATTTTTATTCAGAGTTACTACAAAGGATTTTAGGAAAAAATTCAGCGAGGCTAGATGAAAGAGAAAATTATATTATAACACGAAGAGTTTTGTTTTGTGAGTATGGTCTAGATAGAAGACCAACATTACAAGAATTAGGGGATGAATATGGTATATCAAAGGAAAGAGTAAGACAAATTCAAAATAGGGCTTTTAAAAAATTAAGAAGAGCTTTAGATGAAGAAAGGGATTTGCGGACAACTATTTTTGTATAAACTTATCCAATTGGTTTTTAGCTTTTTCCTTATTTTTTTGATGTTTTTTTAAGAAAGAATTTATTTTATCTATTAAGATTTGTTTTAATTCTGAAGTTAATAGTTTTCCTGATTTGTAATCATTATAGATTTTTTTAAGTTTATTATCATTAGTTTCAAATAAAGTTAGGTATTGATATGAAACATCAATATCTGGATTTCCTCCTTTTTCTCTATGTTCTTTTATAGTTTCCTGTCCGCCTGAGAAAGCGTATTTTTTTATCTTTATTTCTACTTCTTTTTCTGAATCTGATAGAAAAATAGCTGAAGTTGGATCTGAAGATGACATTTTACCTTGTTTTAGTCCTGGTAATAGTTTGTGGAATGTTGCAGATGGTAGAATAAAATTATATTCTGATTTTAATCTTGATGAAATATCTCGTGCTAAATTAATATGAGGGAGTTGATCTATGCCTACTGGAACTACAACTGGCTTTGGTTTGTCTAGTTGAGGATATAAAATATCTGCTACTTGAGTTAGGGCTGAGATTATTTTTTCTGGTGTTAAGTTTCCGTAAATAGATTTTAATTCGTTGAAGGTTGTTTTTTTTGCTACATACTTACTTAGATTCATATATTCTTTCGGTCCTGTAGATTGGAAATAGAATATTGTTTTTTTTGGCTTTAATCCTAGAGCAATGTAATTTAGAAAATATTCTTCAGTAGCTAATTGTTTTAATTTATCCCTTTTTATGTTTCTTGTTAAATATGCTTCAATATCTGCTGCTACTACATAACATTCTGCTCCTAATTGCTGGAAATAAATCATTTCATCTGCAACCATTTTATGGCCTAGATGGAATTTACCAGAGGGCATTAATCCTGTAAGCATTGTAAAGGGTTTTTTACTTTTACGAGCGTCTAGAATTGTTTGCAAAGATTTATGACCAAAGATTAATTTTCTTGTGAAATAATGATGTTTTTTTGGTAATGATTTTAGAATTGAGTCTATTTTTTCTATTCCAAATTCTTTTGATATTTTTTCATAGTCTTTTATCTCTGTTGAAGACCAAGGATCTATTCTTGTTTTCATTAATATAAAATCTTTTTATAAAGTATTTAAAGATTATGAT
>ERZ1292623.4490-Hain-H51-01um-R1-4490-length-11407-cov-10_pt1 | contig 11407 bp, 10 predicted proteins | sample MGYA00564398_ERZ1292623 | MGnify/ENA primary metagenome ERZ1292623 (study PRJEB36523, sample SAMEA6512633) | groundwater metagenome | collected 2019-01-07 | study: AquaDiva: Metagenomics assemblies of 32 groundwater samples | reverse complement strand
TAGAAGACACCGATTGATGGGGGTTCAAATCCCTCCGTTCCCATTTGTTTTAACTCTCAGTTACAAATAATTTATTTTTTTAGTGAAAAATTTTTAAAATTAATTTTGTGTTGTTACCTGTTGTGACAAACACGTTATTTTTGTAGCTATTTTAAAATAGTAAATATTTAGAAAGCTTTAAAAAGAGTGTGAATAAAAAAATTTCGGGTTAAAAATGATTACAGATACTTTTTCATTATATGATATCGGTATAAGAGAAGCAGTATTAGCTTTAGAGCAAACTGATCCTAATTATTCTTTAGAAAAAATTTGTAATATAACTTCGAGATATCTTGATAGCGTAACTCCAAAAGAGATCTGGCCGATGGTTGTAGGAATAGGCGCAAGTAAAGGCGGTGTTGGTAAATCAACTATCGCGATAAACTTGAGTCATGCTTTTGCTAGAGCAGGATTAACAACAGGTTTGATTGATACAGATCTTTCTGATCCTAATGATGCATTATATGTCAACAGAGATACTTATGATTTAAGGGTTAATCCAGATGAAACTATCACTTTCAACAGAGGTAATTTAGTGGATGTTATTTTTGGTAGAAAAGTTGATGGGCAAAAGGCGCTTCAGAAAAAATCCATGCATGATGTTTGCGTACAGAGTAAAACAAAACCAAATCTAAGATATTTTTTACTTGAGCAATTAGGCGATAGTTATGGCCAAAGGGGAAATGGTGAAGAAGCAAAGAGATTAGTTCAGAGTACTTTATTAAAGAAGGCAAAAGAATTAGAAGGATATCATGTAGTAATTTTAGATTTTCCTGCAGGCACTCCTGAACATTTAAGTGCATATGTTGGATGCGATGAAAGAGGATACGTTGTTGATTTTGGAAACGATGCCAGTGTTTCAGGAATATTTAATATCGCAAGACTTGTTGCTAAGAGAAAAATAGATGGTAATAATTTTCTTTTCGTTAATAATATTTCTGAGTTTGCAGCAAGACAGAGAATTCAAGATAAACTTGCTATGATAAGCTCAAAATTAGACAAATTCATGGAAAAACTAGGCGATGATGACGACATGAGAAAAGCACAGGAAATTGTTCACGATACAAATAGGCACCTTGAGCAACTTAAATTAAATAAACTAGCATTTGATAGGCGCCCAGCTCTTCTTAGAAGTCTCGAAGATGTTAAGGAATCTACTCTTGAAGGCATGCCTTACTTAGCTGGTTTGTCTAAAAGAGAAGAGAGAAGTTTTGGCTACAGCAGAGAGATGTTTACTTTAGCTACAAATATGCTTAATTCTTATTTGGGAAAAAATGGAGTACACGCAAAATGATGATTGACAGAACAAAAAAACGCGGAAGATGGGAATACACTGTTTACATAGTTAGAGGATTAGGACTTGCTGCTCTAATTGGAATCCCTACACATTTGCACACCTCAAATAAAAGTAATGCTGTTGAAGAAGCAAAAGCTCCATTAGTAGAAAATGTTCGAACACTTAAGAGAGAAAACCAAGCTTTAGAAAATAGATTTGAAACAAGAATTGACTCATTAGACTCATCGCATAAAGAAGAAGTCCAAAAAATTCAGGATGATGCAGAAACAAGGCTCGAAACAACGATCGGATCTCTTGAAGAAGAATACGAAGGAAAAGTAGAAAGGGCTGGAAGAGACAGCTTAAATTCATTCTTTGCAAAACATCCTGGATTTAATCCTAATAGAGATTATAGACCTAGTGTTGGCTATTGGAGTTCAGTACCAAGTATTGGTGCCAGAGACTTTGGAGACTACGAAGTAATGAAGAGAAGTCTAGGACTTATTTTTGGAGAAGAATACAAGGGATTTATAACTGATGTTTTAGAAGGAAGAGCGATTCTTATGAGCGGAGAAGAAGCTAAAAAAAGAACAAAATATAGTACGAGCGTTCGCGACGATGAAAAATATTTGTTTGTAGCTGATAATAATGGAGATCCTAGAGGATTTGCAATGAATTTTAAACAATATAAAGAATATAAAGGCGGGGGGAAATAAAATGAAGAATTTAAAAACTTTAATGGCTGCTGGATTAATTTCAGTTGGCTCACTTGGTGCTGGAAAAGCTTATGCTGAAAATGTAACAGTTCCTGATGGTACAGAGATAGTTAACCTAGGACAATTTATGTATAAATTACATGCTCCTCTTGATAGCTTGAAGGCGAGAATAGGAGTGCAAGAGCTTGAGATTCGAATGGCAGAAACCACAGGAGATACTATCGGCATAAAAAGTCAGAGAGAGAGAATAGGAGAAGAATCTGAAAGAAAATCTAGACTAGAAGAAGCAGTCATATCTATACAAAATTCAGTTCTTGATGGTTTTGAAATCTATAATATTGCAATTGGAGATAGGGTATTAACTTCTGAAGAAAGAATGTTATTGCCAGAAGTAATATTAAAAGACAGTGCAATTGGAGATTACTGTGAAATCGCAGGAAGTAATTCTTATGATAAAGTAAATGGGGCTATAGAGGGATATAACCAAACTGCTCTTGCCTTAAGAATTTTGGCTGAAGAAGAGATTGCTGAAGAAGATGTTACTGGAGGGGTATTAGATGAACAAGCAGCTGTTGAAGGCGAAGCCGAAACTGGAGTAGAAACTAAAGATTATGAAGAAGAGCAGGATTATACAAAGATGACGAGAGAAGTTGCTTTGGGAGCTACGGGTTATAATAACAACAGGGTCGGCGGGTTTGCAAGAGTAATGTATGGTCTTAATGACAAACATAATTTAGGTGTCGGCATTGAATATGGAGAGCAGGTTAACAAAGATGTCAATACTTTAGCTACTCAAAGAAATCCAATTACCGGCGCCAGGTTAGAAGCTAGCGAACAAAAAGATAAAAGCAGTTTAGAAGCTGGCTTGGAATGGTCTTATGATATAGGCGATAGTCCATTATCTCTTCGAGCTGTTTTAGGTGCGGGCAGAATAACTCTAGACAGAAAAATTAGTGAAAGATTGTACGATAAAAAGGACAACCCATTCGGATCAGGTAATAAAGACTTCCTTAAAAATAAAGAATGGTACGGAAAATTCTTGCCTGGTTTTGGTTTAACATCTGGAAACGTTAACCTTGAAGGATATATCGGTGTCGTCGATAAAAAAGCTGAAGTTAGGACCAGGGTCGGATACAGGTTTTGATCTTGTCAAATAATAGAAGTTATTGGGGGTTAAGAGAATGAAGAAATTAAACATACTATTGTCCTTAATATTAACAGTTATATTATTTAGTGGAAACGCTCTTGCTGTTGAAGTCGGAATGGAATGGCAAGATGGAAGCAATGAAATAACTATAAACTACGGTGATAGTGTTTCTTTCGAAGCAAATGCAGGCAGCATTAAAATGCCCTTATCTGTAAGTCTTGTCTTAATGAATGAAAACATCCTTCATGTTTACGAGGATTTCGACAATTATTATGATTATTTATATGGTAACAAATATTTAGTCACTAAAGATCATTACAAAAATGCAGGAGACTATGTAATTCACATTGAAGCTGTCGACGGCATTGGTGACACAAAAATAAACGAGTTGATTTTGCACGTTTTGGAAGCTGAGAAAGATGATAAAGGTGAAGTAATAATTAATAATTTTCCTATTGTCAATGATATAATAATTACTGAGAATGACGGATTATTTTCTTTTGAAATAATTGCAAGTGATGTTGATGGCGATGAGATAAAAGAATATGAAAGCAGAGTAGTTGCTAAAGGCGTTGAATACAGTGCCTTCTGTGAAAATAATATTTGTGTCTTTAATAGTAGAGATCCTACAAATGATGGATTTGAAGTAATCAGATTTGACGATGAAGCTGTTGTAAAAGCAAGAGCTTACGATGGAAAAAATTGGGGAAATTGGTATGAAGAAAGCCTAATTATAGACAACCGTGATGCAGTTGTAGAAGAAGCTGGAAGACATGCTCCTGTTCTTGATCCTATTAGTGATAGAGAAGTTTTTGAAAACAGTGCATTAATTTTTGGCGTAACTGCAAGCGATGAAGACAATGACATTCTTCTAGTAGATGTAAATGGACTGCCTGAAGGTGCTAGCTTTGAAAACAATGTGTTTAACTGGAAGCCGGATTACAATGCAGTTGTACACGGCGGTATAATCGACGGAGTTTTAAGATTTATCAGTTTCGGAATACTTGGAAGCGAACCTAGTTCAAACTTAGAAGTCAATTTCTACGTTGTCGATAATAGAGGAAATTATGACATTGAAAAAGTTAAAATAAAAGTCAAAGACGTGAATAGATTGCCTATACTGGAAGTTAGTAATATAAACGTCAATGAAGGAGAATTGGTAAAAGTTATTCCTGTAGTTTCTGACGTAGATAATGACAAAGTCAAAGTTACATTTTCTGCACCATTAAACAGCAACGGAGAATGGCAGACTGGATTTGAAAGCGCTGGAGATTATGTTATAACTGTAACAGCAGATGATTCATATAACGGCATTGTTCAGAAAAATATAAACTTAAATGTAAACGATGTAAATAGAGTTCCAGTAATTGACAGTATTTCTGGAGTTAGAGAAGTATTTGAAGGAGATTTAGTTGAATTAACAGTTAATGCTCATGACGATGATAAAGATGGATTAAAATATAGTACTGACAGCAACTTATTCTCTCAAAGCGGGGATATATTCAGATGGCAGACTGAAATAGGAAATAAAGGATCTTATTCAGCTAATTTCATAGTCGAAGATGGAAAAAATGGAAGGGATAGTGAAAGTGTAAATATAATTGTCAAGGAAAAAATTAATTTGGCTCCGACAGCAGTGATTGTAAAGCCTGAAAAAGATTTGAATATAAAAGTTGGAAACAGTGTTGAATTCATTGGAAGAGGAGAAGATTCAGATGGAAACATTACCGAATATAAATGGACAATAAATGGTGAAAAAGTAAGTGACAAAGATAGATTTACTTATGTATTTGAAATAGAGAGTACACATTTAGTTGAATTTTTTGTAAAAGATAATAGAGGAAAATGGAGTAATCCTGACAACGTTTCTGTAAAAGTTGAAATGGAGATTATCATATTGAATAATGCCCCTGTAATTAACAACATCGACAGTGCTAGAGAAGTATTTGCTGGCGACATTGTTGAATTAATTGTTAATGCTCGTGATGTTGATAATGATGAATTAATTTACAGCATTACTGGAAATCTTTTTTCGCAAAACGGAAATAAATTTACTTGGAGAACTTCTGATGCTGATGTTGGAAGGCATGTATTTGCTGTTAGTGTTAGCGACGGAAAGCTAAGTGATTATGAGACTATAAATGTTCTTGTAAAGGAAAAACCCAAGGTAGAGATAAATAATCCTCCTATATTATCCTCTATTGGAAACAAATTCGTCAACGAAAACCAGAAATTAGAATTTGCAATTTCAGCTATGGATGTTGACAATGATGTTTTGAGATTTGAAGTAAGCAATTTACCAAATGGGGCTGTGTTTAATCAAGATACAAAAATATTTTCATGGGTTCCTACATTTGAGCAATCTGGAAGTTATAATGTTATATTTAGAGTAACTGATGCAAAAGATGCGTTTGATTTTGAAAATGTTCAGATAAATGTGAACAATGTAAACAGAATGCCCTCTGCAATTGATGCATCTTTGATAATAAATGAGGATACAGAACAAACAATAATACTAAAAGGTTCTGATTCAGACAATGATGATCTGAGATTTGTAATTATATCAAATCCATCAAATGGAGGGCTTTTAAATTTTGATTCTGCAAATGGAACAGTAACATATACTCCTAATAAAAACTTTAACGGGGATGATTCATTTACATTTAAAGTTAATGACGGGATTTCCGATAGCAATGTTGGAAGAATCTCTATAGCAATCCAACCAATTAATGATGCACCTTCAGTAATTTCATCTCCTGTAAAAGTACAATAGAAGGAACTCCTTATAGGTATGATGTGGATGCCTTTGATGCAGATAATGACGCCTTAATTTTTTCACTTGCATCAAAGCCAAATGGAATGAGTATAAATTCAGATACCGGATTGATTTCATGGGTTCCTACTTTTGAGCAGAGGGGAATACACATCGTGATTGTTGAAGTTTCTGACAGTGCATTAAAAGCATTTCAAGGTTTTAGAATTAATGTTGTTGACTTTAATAGGGCGCCGTCTGCTGAAGATATGTCTGTAGTGATGAATGAAGATACTTCTCAGGCGATAATGCTTAGAGGCTTAGATGTTGATAATGACAGATTAACTTTCGAAATAGTAACCAATCCTGCAAATGGAAGGTTATCCAATTTCAATTCAAATGGACAGGTAACTTACACACCAAATAGAGACTTTAACGGTAATGATATATTTACATTTAAAGTTAATGATGGAATCTCTTATAGTAATATTGGAAGAGTTTCAATAACTGTAAAGCCTATTAATGATGTTCCTTCTGCGAATGATGATTTTATAGCAACAAATGAAGATATGCCTGTGTTGATTGACGTGCTGGCAAATGATCACGATATTGAAGATAATAAGCCAAGGATAGAATCAGTTGCAGTTTCTCCGAGAAAAGGAAGCGCCACGATAGAAAACGGAAAAATAAGGTACACTCCAGATAGAAATATTTTTGGGATTGATAGCTTTACTTACAGAGCAATAGACAGCTCTGGAGCAACAGATACTGCTGTTGTCAACATAAGAATAAATGCGATAAATAGTGCTCCTGTGATTGACCGCATCGACGGTGTTAGAGAAGTATTTAGAGGAGAATTAGTCGAGCTAAATGTTAATGCCCACGATAATGACAATGATAGAATAGTTTACAGCATTACAGGAAATAAATTCCTGCAAGATGGGAACAGATTTACTTGGAGGACTTCTGAAGCTGATATTGGAAGGCACATATTTGCTGTCACTGCAAGTGATGGAAAATTGAGCGACTATGAAACAGTAAGCATTTTAGTCAAGGAAACGCCTAGAATAAATAATGCTCCGGTTGTAGCAAACATTACAGATCAAATTGTAACAGAAGGAGGAAGATTCAGCGAGATCAATTTAGATAATTTTGTAACTGATGTTGACAATACGGACGGTGAAATTAGATGGAGTATTTCAGGAAATTCCAGGTTAAATGTAAACATAGGCTCAGATAGGATTGCAAGAGTTTCATATCCTGCTGGTTTCATTGGAAGCGAGACAATCTTGTTTACTGCAAGAGATCCTAGCAGTGCAATAGATAGTGATAGTGCAGTGTTCACTGTTAAAGCTTCTCCTATCATTCAACCTACTAAGAATAGGAATCCTGTTTTGATCGTGACACGAGCAGGCAATGCTGTAAGCCATGTCATAATAAATGAAGGAGAGGGTTTAGTATTGAGTCTAGATGCAAGAGATGCAGACAATGATAATTTGAAATTTGAAGCTGTGAACTTACCAATTGGCTCTGTGTTTGACGAAAACAAGAAAGAGTTTAGCTGGACTCCGACAAATACTCAAGGCGGGCAGAACTATGTAATCACTTTCAGAGTGTTTGACTTGGAGAATGGGAAATTAAAAGGCGGTAGTGACAGCAAGACAGTAATTGTAATTGTTAATGACAACTTAGAGCCGATTGCAAAACCAGCTGGAAAGAAAGCAGTTAAGAAGCATGTACTGAATGTGAAGAACATAATCGTAAATAATTGGGAAACCGTGAAGAGAGGAGAAGCCTTTGCTGTTGAAGTTGTTGTAGACAATAAAGGGAATGTCAAAGAAGAAAATGTAAAAGTAACTTTGAGCATACCTCAGCTTGACTACTATGAGAGAAGCAGCGAGTTTGACCTCAAGAAAAAGAAGAGCGAAAATAGAGGATTTTTAGCTGTTGTTCCTGAGGATGTTGAAGACGAGACGATATATGCAATTGTAACTGTAAGTAGTAATAGGGATGAAGTAGTAGAGGTCATTGGCTTTTTGGTTGAATGATGTTGTCACACACAGTAATAATTCACCATCAATTCACTACCAAAAAGTTTATAAATAACGTTTAACTGTAAAATAATAACATTATAGGGGGTTAAAAATGAAATTCAAAAGTGCACTTAGGATTATAACAGTATTGTTACTAGGCTTATTCAGCTTAGGAAACGTTTCTGCTGCAACAAGTCATGACTACGTTATTGACAGCGTTGAGGTTGAGAGTAGAACTGTTAGCGAGAATGATATAAATTTTATTACTTTTGAAAGAGGAGATAGCTTAGATGTTGAAATTTGGGTAAAAGGGATGCAATCAAGCGTTGGAACTGTACGTGATGATGTCAAAGTTAAGGCATGGATCGGCGGTTATGAATATGGTGACGTTGCTGAACAGACTAAGATATTCAAAGTTGAGCCTAGCGGCTTGTACAAGAAAACTTTGAGTGTTTCTTTGCCAAATGATATAGATGCTGATACTAGGGGAAGTTCTAAAAGCTACACTTTGCATGTTGAAGCTTTTGACGGCAATAATGAAGCAAGAAAGAGCTATTCCTTAAGAGTTGACGAGAAAAGGCACGACTTAAGACTTGTCGATGTTATCTTCAGACCTGGAACTGTTGTAAATGCTGGTGATATGCTATTCACAACTATCAGAGTAGAGAATATGGGAGATAACAAAGAAGAGGATATACAAGTAAAGTTGAGCATTCCTGAACTTGGCTTCATTGCAAGAGACTATATTGATGAGCTTGTTCCTGAAGACAATGACAATGATGAAGAAACTTCCGGCGATGTTGAGCTATTCGGCAGAATTCCAAAAGATGCTGAATCAGGCAACTACGAAGCTAAAGTTGAATTAATCTTCAGCAGAGGACATGAAGTTGTAAGCGAAGAGTTTACACTTGTTGTTGATGGAAAAGAAGCTGCTTCAACAGAATCTTTGATAAGCATTGATGCAACAAGGAAAGATGTTAAAGTTGGGGAAACTGCAAGCTATAAAGTAATGATTGCAAATTTCGGAAACGAGGCTGTAAGATATTCAGCTGAGGTTCTTGGAGTTGGCAGCTGGGGAAGCGCAAGCGTTGATCCTGGTTTCGTTGCTGTAAATGCTGGCGACACTGGAGAATTACTTGTAAAGGTAACTCCAAGCGTTGTTGGTGAGCAGAGCTTAACTGTTAAAGTTAAATCCAACGGACAAGTTGTAAAGGAAGTAAATCTACAAGCTAGTGTTGCTAAATCTTCAGGCGACTTGAGAAAGGGACTTGAAATTGGATTTGCTGTACTTGCAATCTTGTTAGTAATCTTGGGCTTGATAATCGCTTTCACAAAGTTAAGAAGTGAAAATGGTGGAGACGAGCCTGGATTAGAAGAAGAGAAAGAAGCTGGACAGACTTACTATTAAGTCTTTTTCTTTTTTTATTTTATTTTTAAAAAAAGATATCATCTGAAAACACACATTAACCATGAAAAAAGAATTAATTGCAGCAGGGATAAGTTTGGGGATTATTTTGAGCGGAACTAGAGCTTGTAACAACCTCTGGAACAATAGACACATTAAAAATTCAACTCATGAAACTTATTCTTATGCTACTGGATTAACAGGACATGTCGAATACAGCGAATATGCTGACGGTTCTGTAGATATTAAGATTTATCCTGGACTAGGACATAGATTATTTGATTCTAAACTTTATCAAGATTTAGATGGAGATGATAAAATTGATAGAATTAGGGAAAATGGTGCTGAATGGAAAATGAATAGATTAGATCATTTGCTATCAAGAGAAATTGATTTTGGAGAACACCGAGAAGAATTTGAAGAAGCTGATGAAGCTTTGAAAGAATTAATCGCTAAATACGGAAAATAAAGTTTGAAGTTTTATGGAAAATTTAATTTATTTTTTTATTTTCAATTATATTTATAAAAACAATTAATTTCTATCTTATTATGAACCTCGCGCGTGAAGAGTTAGACACAGTAAATACTTATAATAAGAATTCATCTGAGTGGGCTTCTAAGCATTCTACTAAAGGTTTTTGGAGTGAAGAGATGAATAAATTCCATGATTTATTGCCTTCTGGAAAGATTTTGGAAATTGGCGCTGGTGGAGGGAGGGATGCAAGAGAACTTATTGGAATTGGATATGATTATACCGGAGTGGATGTTTCAGAAGGTTTATTGAAAGAAGCAAAGAAAAATTGTCCTGAAGGTAAATTCTTACAGCAATCTATTTACGAGCTTGATTTTCTTCCTGATTACTTTGATGGTTTCTGGACCTCTGCTACACTTTTACACATACCAAAAAATAGAATTGATGAAGCTCTTAGTAAAATAAATGAAGTTGTAAAATCTAAAGGCGTTGGTTTTATTTCTATAAAGAAAGGTAAAGGAGAGAGGATAGAAGATGATGAAGGACCGAGATTGTTTTCTTATTATCAGGAAAAAGAATTTAAGAATATTTTAAATAGGAATAATTTTGAAATAATTGAATTTAAAGAGAAAGAGATGAGTGAAAAGACAATTTGGTTGATTTATTTTGTGAGAGTTTAGGCTGAAATTTTATTTTTTAAACAGCAATAGGTTTAATCATCTGTTCTTTGTTAAGCGCCTCTGAAATCAAAGCCTTTTCCAGGTCTAAGATTCTCTTTGTTATTGCGCTATTTGTGTTTAGAGTGTAGAGATTTGTTTTTCCGAATCTTCTCGTGACTTTAACTATATTATGAGTGTCTAAAACAGTCCAGTATTGGAAGAGTGATGCCCTTGAAATTTCTGCCCCCTTGGCTATTTCTGATTTTGAAAAATCCATACTTTTATTATCTACTAAAAAATCTATTATTTTAAATAGTGGCATTTCCCCTGTTAATTGCAGTAAAAGTGATTTCATAATTATTTTTGGAAGAACAAAGTATATAAATTTTATTGTTTAAAGTATGTTTTGGTGGACTTTTAATGTGGTCTGACGATGAAATAAAGGGAAAAATATTGCATAAACTAACCCGTTTGGGAAAATTCAACCATAGCCACACTTCAATTGATAATTTGCCTAAGGGATTCCCAAAAGATCTTAGAGGCACTGTAAAGTATTATGTTGAAGAATTGATTAAAGAAGAGGTTTTATTTGTTAAACCAACAAGCTATGGCAAAGAAGTTTCTATTAATTCTGAAAAAAGAGAAAGAATAATGTATTATATTGAGAAATTTTTGGAAAAGGATTGATAATATCTTTTTTTATTTTTCTTAAGAGTTCTTAACATACCATTCTGCAAACTTTGTTGCAAAAGAATCTTTATACCTTTCCTGTCTCCATTCCCGATATTTTTCTGGCGACATCTCCGCTAAGGTTACATTTTTTCCTTCTGGTATAAAAACAAAGAACAGATCTGACCAATAATAATCTCTTGGTTCCCCCTTCTGATTCATCGATAAAGTTCCTGGAA
>ERZ1292623.2681-Hain-H51-01um-R1-2681-length-15691-cov-5_pt2 | contig 11411 bp, 7 predicted proteins | sample MGYA00564398_ERZ1292623 | MGnify/ENA primary metagenome ERZ1292623 (study PRJEB36523, sample SAMEA6512633) | groundwater metagenome | collected 2019-01-07 | study: AquaDiva: Metagenomics assemblies of 32 groundwater samples | reverse complement strand
GTAGCTTTGAGAATATTTTTTGCCAGATGCTGAGAGCAAAATACTGTATGGTTTTGGTTTGACCGATTCGAGAGCAGTGACTATAATGTCAACCTTCATAACCATTCCCTTGCCGCCCCCGTAGGGTTTATCGTCGACTGTTTTGTACTTTCCGATCGCGAAATCGCGCGGATTCACGAAGTTAATTTTTATGATTCTTTTGTCAATTGAGCGCTTTATAATACTTTCTGAAAAGACAGATGAGAACATTTCGGGGAATAAGGTAATGATGTGAAAAACCATTTTAAGGGGCCAAAGAGACTTAGATTTCCTTAATTTCAACTGAAACAAAAACGTTTTCCTTAATTGCGCGGATTTTAAGAAGATTCTTAATGGCTTTAATCATTTTGCCCTCACGGCCGATGACTTTAGCAATGTCGTCCCTTGGAACTGAGATGGTGAATTTAATATTGTTTTGATCCTCTTCTCTGTCAATTCTTATCGATTTAGGTTTTTTGACTAAAGGTGCGAGAAGTGTTTTGAGTAGTTCTTCCATGTCTAACCCTTTGACTTTTCGACACTTTGACTCTTTGATTCCAAAAGTTTAGCGACTGCTTCTGAGGGTTTGGCCCCTTTTTGAGTCCAAAAATCATAACGATCGTGCTTGATAACGAGTTTAGGTTCGCTTTGAGGATTGTAAAAACCCAAGATCTCTAAAAATTTACCATCGCGCTTGCCGCGAGTATCAATTGCGATAACACGATAAGAAATTTGGTGCTTTTTGCCGGTTTTTGAAAGTCTGATTGTTACACTCATTTTATTGCGTTTATCGTTGATCGTTTATGGTTAATAGGTTGGATTCCCAATGAACTATTAACTATTTACGATTTACAATGTTTGAGTATTATACTCAAACATTATTCTTAGAGTCCAGCTAAGGCATCCTCGGCCGCTTCTTGGGCAGCTGTCTGTTTGTTTTTACCAGAACCAACACCTAGCTGTTTTTCTTCCAGATAAACGCCGACTTCAAAAATTCTATTGTGATCTGGTCCCCAGGTTTTCAGGACTCTATACGTGGGAGATTTATGATATTTTCGCTGGAGAATTTCTTGCAGGCGTGATTTGTTATCTGAGACGCTTTCGCGAGCTAGGGTTTGCCAATTATCAAGAATGTTTTTTTTAATGATTTCACAATGCGGATGTCCGGCTCTTGTATTCGGGGGATTTGCGAGTTATCAATCAATTCTAGGCCGGCTCGTTTTGTATTACAGGATCGTGCTATGAAAATTTCTTATAATTGGCTTCAAGATTATTTCTCGGCATCTCTGCCGGCACCGGAAAAACTCGCGGAGCTTCTTACATTCCATGCGTATGAAGTGGAATCCCTCGAGAAGGTCGGCGACGACACAGTTTTTACCATTGACGTACTACCGAACCGAGCCGGTGACTCACTTTCTCATCGGGGTGTCGCGCAGGAACTCTCCGGGTTATTGAAGAAGCCACTGCAAAAGGACCCGTTCAAGGGCATCCAGAAAGAACTGAAGAAATCAGAGCGATTATTTCTGGATATACCCGCTGATTCTCCATGCTCTCGATATAGCGGCGCTTTTATTGAAAATATCGCCGTCTCTGAATCCCCGGATTGGCTCAAAAAGAGGCTCATGTCGGTAGGGCAAAAACCAATAAATGTAATCGTCGATATTGCGAACTATGTCATGTTCGATATCGGCCAGCCGCTCCATGCATTTGACGCCGGTGCTCTAGCACAGAGACGCGGTATGTATACCATACGTGTTCGGAATGCACGAGGCGGAGAGCGCATAGAGACACTAGATGGAACGCTTCAGGCACTTTCGCCGGAAAATCTCCTTATCGTCGATGGAGGAAATGACGCTCCGCTTGGTATCGCTGGCGTGAAAGGTGGTATGAGTGCTGCAGTAAATTCCGCTACAAGAAATATTATTCTTGAAGCAGCGCACTTTGATAGCGGTGTAATCCGTAAATCGGCGCAGGGCGTCAAGCTTCGAACGGATGCATCAGTACGGTTTGAGAATGATCCTCCACCGGAACTTACGCGGTATGCGCTTGAGCAAGCGACGTCGTTAATTCAGGGGATCGCGGGCGGTAGAGCGGAAGGTTTTATCGACTTCTACCCGGCGCCTGATGCGCCGTATCGTACCGGAGTTTCTCTCTCCGAGATCAACGCAGTGCTTGGCGTACGCATATCTTCCGGAGAGATTGAAAAGATTTTCGAGAGGCTTGCATTCGGGTATTCGAAAGTGAAGCCCCTCCAAGAGATACTAAAGACGGCTGAGGCGCTTATCGGCGTCCCGTATAAATACGGTGCGCGCATACGGAAAGACGCACCACGCGCCTTCGATTGCTCGTCATTTTTAAGCTACATATTTACCCAAGGAGGAATTCGTATCCCGCGCATGGCTATTGATCAATATTTTTATGGCGACGAGATCAAAAAAAAGAACGATTTTAGGCCCGGAGATGTTGTATTTTCAGTCGATGCAAAGGATTCTCATATCCGCCATGAATCAAAAGATTTTCTCAGGGGTGGAAAAGTTCCAGAAGGAGTAAGTCACTGCGGGTTATACATCGGCAAAGGAGACGTTATACACGCTTCTGGCGCTACGGGTGCGGTTGTGCGGGAATCTTTAGAGGAGAGCAGGGGTTTTACTCACATTGTCGGATTACGGAGAATGTTCCAAAGCAAAGAGCCGAGGTTTGTCGTCACAGTCCCTTTTTGGCGGCGGGATATACGCATAAAAGAAGATTTGATAGAAGAAATAGGTCGTTTGTACGGATATAGAAGTGTCGCCCTGAAGGCGCCGAATCGCCCCCGGAAGAAGCCGATTCCCAACACGATGGCTGTATACCGGGAACTCGTGAGCACACTGCTTTGCAGCGCAGGATTTTCTGAGGTGTATACATATGTATTTCGTGAAAAAGGCGCCCGAGAGCTCTTAAATCCGCTTGCATCTGATAAAAAATTCCTGAGGAAAAACCTCCGTGACGGGCTTTTGCAGAGCCTCTCGCTAAACTCGAAGAATAAGGCGTTACTCGGGGTATCATCCGTGAAAATTTTTGAGATAGGGAACGTTTTTGAGGCAGGACGCGAACATATCTCATTGGGTGTCGCCGCCCAAGATGCGCGAGTACTTCACGATATCGTCATTCCGGGTTTAAAAAAGATCAATCCGCACGCTTCTCTTCCGGTAGACGGGAATATCCTTGAACTTGATTTTGATGCCTTTATCAAAAATCTTCCGGCAGTCCGTGTTCGTTCCGTACACACAGAAGATACGCTTAGAATCAAATATGTTCCGTTTTCCGAATACCCATTTGCTCTGCGCGATATCGCAGTGTGGGTTCCGGGAAAAATTAAATCTCATGATGTGCAGGCCGTACTGGAAAAACAGAGCGGACCCTTCCTCATCCGTGCCGACATATTCGATGAATATAGGAAAGATGGCAACGTGTCGTATGCGTTTCGCCTTGTTTTCCAATCACATGAAAAAACACTTTCTGATGATGAGGTTGGCGCCATAATGCAAACTCTCACGAATTTTTTGAACTCGAAGCCAGGATGGCACGTGAGGTAGCGATTACCCCAAAACCTATATTTTACAAGGCAAAAATAAGCTTTTTCCCTTGTGGAAGAGGTTGTTTTTTGGTATCATATAAGCAATAAAAGGGCCGCGTAAGCGGCGCTCATATTTTGTTAGTATGGCGCTCAAAAGGTTAAAAATAAAAAGCGTAAAAGATTCTCGTACCCCTGCTCCCAGGAAGGCTGTTTCTCGTAGTGATAGTGAGGAATCGGTGAAAAAAAACACACCCAAAGCAGACAAGAAACCAAGATTAACAAATCTTAAAACACAAGAAACCTCGTCTTCCAAGGCGCCTGAGGGAGAATATAGTGCCGCCGCCATCACCGTCCTTGAAGGGTTGGAGCCGGTGCGGCGGCGGCCCGGCATGTATATCGGCACCACAGGCCCCGAAGGGCTTCACCATCTTTTGTGGGAAACCTTCGACAACTCCAGAGATGAAGCAATGGGTAGTTTTGCGAACCGTATAGAAATAGTTCTTCTTCCCGATGATTATATCCGTGTCACGGATAACGGGCGTGGCATACCGGTTGATATCCACAAACAAACAAAAGTCTCCGCACTCGAGACGATCATGACGACGCTTCATGCGGGAGGAAAATTCGGCGGCGAAGGATATAAAGTTTCCGGAGGCCTTCATGGTGTCGGTATCTCCGTTGTGAATGCGCTTTCAGAGGTGACTATCGCAGAAGTTCATCGCGATGGAGGAAAATATATGCAAGAGTATCGGCGCGGGGAGCCTGTCGCCAAGGTAAAAAAGATCCGCGCATCAGATATGCGGGGAACCATTATCACATTCAATCCGGATAAGGAAATATTCAATGATACATCGTTCCAATGGAAGAAAATTATTGACCATCTTCGCCAGCAGGCATATCTCGTGAAAGGCGTCCGTATTACCGTTATTGATGCGCGTGGCATTGAGAGGAAGACTATGCAGCTTGACGACGTTTTTTATTTTAAAGAGCTGGAATGTGAAGCGCCGGAGACGAATTTTTATTTTGAAGGGGGGATTTCCTCGATGGTGAAGTTTTATAACGAACTTCTTAAGCCGATACATAAGAGCGTTTTCTATGCTGAAAAAACGGCGGACAATGTCGCCGTGGAGGCGGCGCTCCAGTATGTCGATGATATTTCATCGCGGGAACTTGCGTTCGCGAATAATACATATAACTCAGAAGGAGGCACGCACATAACGGGTTTCCGGACGGCGCTTACGCGGACATTGAACAATTACGCGAAAAAGAACAATCTCCTCAAGGCGGGAGACGATACGCTCTCGGGAGATGATGTCCGCGAAGGACTCACTGCCGTAGTTTCGGTAAAGCTCAGGGAAATCCAGTTCGAAGGGCAGACAAAAGCAAAGCTGGGAAGCGTTGAAGCGCGTGGCGCGGTTGAACAGGTGTTTAGCGAAGCGTTCGATGCGTTCCTTGAAGAGAATCCTGCAGATGCGCGGGCAATCGTCGCGAAAGTCATTCTGGCGCTCAAGGCGCGGAAAGCCGCAAAAGCGGCGAAAGAAAGCGTTCTGCGGAAAGGCGCACTCGAGGGTTTCACACTTCCGGGAAAGCTTGCCGATTGCCAAAGCAGAGATGCATCAGAATCCGAACTCTTCATCGTGGAGGGCGATTCGGCTGGTGGCTCCGCAAAGACGGGGCGTGACAGAAGAACGCAGGCGATATTGCCGCTTCGCGGAAAGATCCTAAACGTTGAGCGCGCGCGGCTTGATAAAATGCTTGCCTCAAACGAGATAAAAGCGCTTGTGATAGCTCTTGGCACCGCTATCGGGGACACGTTTAATATTGAGAAACTACGTTATCATAAAATCATCATTGCAACCGATGCGGACGTTGATGGCGCGCACATCAGAACGCTTCTTCTGACACTTTTCTATCGGTATTTTAAGCCACTTGTTGAATCGGGAAATATCTTTATCGCGACACCGCCGCTCTATAAAATAAAGAAAGGCAAGGAAATTCACTACGTATACTCCGAAGAAGAGAAGAATAAAGTCGCCGGAAAAGAAATCTCCATTGAAGAGGTTCCAGGCGAGGAAGAGGCAGAAGGGGAAGAGAAGGAAGGCAAGAAAGCGCCCAAACTCTCACTCCAGCGCTACAAAGGTCTTGGAGAGATGAACCCGGAGGAACTCTGGGAAACGACGATGAATCCGGCGACAAGGACGCTCAAAAAAGTCACTATAGATGATGCCCGCGAGGCGGATAAGGTATTTGATATTTTGATGGGAACAGACGTGCCGTCACGAAAATCGTTCATCCAGACCCACGCGAAAGAGGCTGATTTGGATATTTGAGGTCTTTAATTTAGAGAGTTCTTTCCGCAATCTCCTTTTTTAATTTTTTGACGAGTTCTTCAGCCGGCAATTGAAGCGCTTCTTTTTTGTCGCGGCTTTCAAGAGTTATTGTGCTAGATTCGACTTCTTTGTCTCCGACGATGGCGAGATAGGGGATTTTCTGCTCTTTCGCCACCCTGATTCTTTTGCCGAGAGTTTCATTCTCTCCGTAGAGCTCTGTTCGGATTCCGCTTTCATGAAGCTTCTTTCGCACTTCCTCTGCATAGGCTTTATGTTTGTCGCTTACAGGGAGTATCGCGATCTGAACAGGTGAGAGCCAGAGCGGGAAAGCGCCTGCGTAGTGCTCGATAAGGAATGCCATAATGCGTTCGATAGCACCGATAGATGAACGGTGCACGACGAACGCGCGCTTTTTGGAGCCGTCAGAACCGATGTACGACAAATCAAACCGGTCGGGCATGCAGAAATCGTATTGCACGGTGAACGCCGTGTCTTCTTTGCCATTTACGTTCTTCATCTGAATGTCTATTTTGGGGCCGTAAAACGCGGCTTCGTTCCTCGCTTCACCGAACGCGCTTCCTCGTTTTGTGAGAAGCTCGCGGAGGAGCATCTCGCTTTTTTCCCATGCCGCATCGTTTTTGTAGTATTTTTCCGTATTTGCGCGGTCGCCGAGCGATAGCCGGTAGTGGTAATGCTCTCCATATACGAGGCCGAATGTTTTAGTGACATATTCAATAAGGTCGAGCGCTTTACCGATCTCCGCAATCGCTTCTTCTTCTGAAGCGCAGATAATATGTGCATCCGCAAGACAGAATGTCCGGACTCTCTGGAGACCCATAAGCTCTCCTGATTGCTCATAGCGATAGAGGCGCGCGATTTCCGCAATACGCATAGGGAGTTCACGATAGCTTCTCGGCCTCGAAAGATAAAGCTGAAAATGGTGTGGGCACGTCATTGGCCGGAGCATGAATTTCTCATCATCGATCTCTATTGGCGCATACATGGAATCCTTGTAATGCGGATAATGTCCGGATTTGATGTAGAGTTCGAGCTTTGCGATATCGGGAGTATACACATGGAGATATCCGCGACGAATTTCCTCGTCGACGATAAAACGTTCCAGCTCACGTCGTATGGTGGCGCCTTTCGGGGTAAAGAGCGGCAGGCCTTTACCGACGGTCTCGTCTATATAATATAAATCGAGCTTTCGTCCAAGTATCTTATGGTCGCGTTCATCGCGCTTCTGTTCATCAGGCGTGTTCATGGATTCTATGATAGCAAATTTAACTCCACCGCTCTAGGTATCGCTGTTCATCCATTACGCTTTCAACTCTTTTACTTTCTCAATAATAAAAGAGGGCGTGCCGTTCCGATGAGACGTCTTCCCCTTTGCAAGAATTTTTTTATCGGTGGCAAGGAGCTCTTTGTACTCATGGAACGATCTCGGAAAAACGACACTTTCAATTCTATCGTTGAAATCAGCTATCTTTATGAATGCCATTTGTTCGCCCTTGCTCGTGAGTATGATTTTCACTTCCTCGATGATGCCGCCCACGATGGTGGGGAACCCTTCACGGAGTAGTTTTATTTTCCTGATATCAATATCAAGTTTTGCAAGTTTTTCCCGATGCTCTTCAAGCGGGTGCCCCGAGATATAGAGCCCCAGAAGCTCTTTCTCCCAGAGCAGTTTTTGCTCTTTTGAGACGGGAGGGGATTCGCGCAGTTTAAGTTTTGGAACAGATGAAGCGTCTTCCATAAGTCCGAAAAGAGAGCTCTGCCGCGTAGTGCCTTTCGCGCACTCATGATTATATGCAAGCGCCTCTTCCATGTTGCCGAGCATTGCCGCCCGGTCTCCAAGCGCGTCCAATGCTCCTGATTTAATAAGCGCCTCCAGAGATTTTTTATTCAAATTTTTGTGCTTGATCCGTTCCAGAAAATCCGCAAACGATGAAAACTTCCCGGATTTCTCCCGCTCATCTATAATGACGTTCGCGATCTCATTGCCGAAATTTTTAATGGAATAGAGTCCGAATCGGATCTGCCGTATTGGCTTCCCATTGTGCTGTCCGGACACTACGGTAAAATCTCCAAAACTTTCATTCACATCGGGAGAAAGCACCGGGATTCCCATCCGCACGCATTCAGCGATCGCTTCCGAGATTTTTTCCACATCTCCGGCGTCTGCGGTCAGGATCGCGGTCATGTATTCAACGGGAAAGTTCGCTTTCATGTATGCCGTCTGGTAGGCGACACGCCCGTAGCTTGCGGCATGCGCTTTATTGAAGCCGTACGCCTGGAACGGCTCAAATAATTTCCAAAGTTTCTCGGCAAATGCCTCGGTCTGTCCGTTCGCCACGATGCCTTTAATAAGCTTCTCTTTTTGTGCTGCCATCTCGGCGGGAATTTTTTTACCGACTGCTTTACGGAACTTGTCGGCTTCAAGCCATGAGTATCCTGCAAGTTCTATTGCGGAGAAAAGCAGGTCATCTTGGTAGACGATAAGGCCGTATGATTGGTCAAGATATTTTTTCATCCGCGGATCAAGGTATGATACGAGGTGCGGGTTGCGCTTTCGCTCGATGTACTGCGGGATAGTATCCATGGGGCCCGGGCGGTAGAGGGCAACCATTGCATTAATATCGTGAATGGTCGTCGGCTTAAGTTCTTTGAGGTAACGCGTCATGCCGCTTCCGTTCAGTTGGAAGAGCCCCATCGTTTCTCCCTTCGCGAGCATTGCGAATGTTTTCTTGTCATCAAGCGGAATGTTCTGGATATCTATGGATATGTCGTGGAATTTTTTGACAAGTCGGACCGCGTTCTCAAGAATAGCAAGGTTTTTGATTCCCAAAAAATCGAATTTAAGGAGCCCCGCGTCTTCGACTGCGTACATATCATACTGCGTAATAATTTTTCCGCCGCGCGGATCGAGCTGGGTCGGGACGAATTCCGAAAGCGGACGTGGCGCGATGACAACCCCTGCGGCATGCACTGAAATATGCCGAACACATCCCTCAAGGCGGCGCGCAAGGTCTATGATTTCCTTGCTTGTTGAGTCGTGTTCATACAATTCCTTAAGCTCAGGAACCGTCTCGAGAGCCCTATCAATGGTCATCGGAAATCCTTGAGAACCCATGGGAATAAGGCGTGAGATTTTATCCCCGATACTATAGGGGTGTCCTAACGCTCGCGCGACGTCCCGCACGGAGCCCTTCGCCATCATGGTGCCGAATGTACCGATTTGTGCTACTTTATCCTCGCCGTATTTTTTACGCGCGTATTCAATGACCTCATCACGCCGGTTATCGGCAAAATCCATATCGATATCCGGAGCAGAGGGGCGTTCGGGATTAAGGAAACGCTCAAACGGAAGCTTATACTCAAGCGGATTAACATGCGTGACAGAGAGGAGGTATGTTATCAAAGACCCTGCAACCGAACCCCTGATTTCCGTCAGGATGCCGTTTTTTTGCGCGTATTCGATAAGGTCTGCCACAACAAGGAAATACGGAGAATACCCTTTATTTCGGATTATCTGCAGTTCGTATTCGATACGCTGTTGTATCTCTTCCGATGCGGGAAGATTTCTTTTTTGGATTCCGGCATACACAAGACGCCGCAGTTCATCGTCATATGTCGTGCCGTCCGGGAGCGGCAAGTTCGGGAATACCCATTTCCCGAGCTCGAGTTCTATGTCGCACATGTCTGCAACTTTTCCTGTATTCTCGACCGCCTCAGGAGCGTCTTTGAAGTATTCGTATGCTTTTTCGGTATCGATGAAGGAAAAATCATCGGAGTTCATGGAGAATCTGTTCTCGTCTTTCAAGTCGGCATTCGTCTGTATCGCAAGGAGCGTCTCATGCGCCTGCATATCGTCCGAATGAAGATAGTGCGAATCTTGCGTCGCAACAAGCGGTATATGTAACTTCTTTGAGAGCCGGATTATCTCATTCTGCACTTTTTCGATGCCCTCGACTCCCGGATGGTGCATGATCTCAAGGAAATAATTTTCTACGCCGAATATCTCCTGATGTTCACGGACAATGCGCTCTGCTTCATCACCCTTGCCGTTTCGAAATGCTCGTGAAAGTTCGCTTCCGAAACACCCGGAAAGCGCAATAATACCCTGAGAGTGTTTCCGGAGTATTTCTTTATCCATCCTCGGCTTGTAGTAATATCCCTCGAGATGGGAGAGCGTGACAAGCTGTATCAGATTTTTGTATCCGACAGCATTTTTTGCGAGAAGCGTCAGGTGATAGCGCGTCGTATCGATCCCTGGGCGTTTATCGAATCGCGATCCCGGCGTAATGTATGCCTCAACTCCGATGATCGGTTTTATTCCCTCGGCTTTACATTTTTTGTAGAATTCGAGTGCCCCATAAAGATTGCCGTGATCTGTGAGAGCGAGCGCCGGCATCTTGTAACGTTTGGCAAGAGAGACCATCTCGTCTATTTTTGAAAGGCCGTCAAGAAGAGAGTAGTGAGAATGCGTATGGAGGTGGACGAAAGGCTTCATGGTAGAATCCATTATATCATACGCACTATGGCAAAAAATCCGCACATGATGCTCCCCATAGCGGGTGTTGACGAAGCGGGCAGGGGACCACTCGCCGGTCCCGTAACGGTTGCCGCAGTCATACTTTTTGACAAGCAAGGATACGGGCATATTCATGGCATCAAGGATTCAAAACGATTGTCACCTGCTCAAAGAGAGGTTTGGTTTTTAAGAGCGCACAAACTCAAAGCGCAAGGAATCCTCGATTTTGCGGTATCCTCAAGCAGTGAAGACATCATCGACACGAAGGGTATAGTGTTCGGGATAAAAAAAGCCTTACACAGGGTGCTCAAAAGGGTCTGCCAGGACGCCGCGCATACAATGATACTTCTCGACGGAAGCCTCGCGGCCCCTTCGTCATATCTATATCAGGAAACTATTATTCGCGGCGACGAAAAAGAACCGCTCATCGCGCTTGCGTCGGTGATAGCAAAAGTCACGCGTGATAGGTATATGGTCCGTTGCGCAAAGAAATTTCCACAGTACGGGTTTGATATCCATAAGGGATATGGAACGCAAAGGCATTATGCCGCGCTCAAAAAGCACGGTATATCTCCGCTGCACAGAAAGAGCTTCTTGACTGGCATAGAATCCGCCTCTCCCGAGCGGCTTGCATAAACTACAAATATAAGGTACACTACGCTGCATATGACTGTACGAATGCGCCATACGCGTGCGCATACAAGAAACAGGCGCTCGCATCACGCTCTCGAAGAGGGGCGCTTCTCGCGCTGTGCACACTGTAGCGCTCTGCATATGCGCCACCGGGCGTGTGGGAATTGCGGCACATATCGCGGCAGGAATGTCCTTGATGTCGCAAAAAAACTTACAGAGCTTGACGGCATAAAGTATGTAGCATCTTCAACAGGCGATCATATGTTCATGCTTGAAGTCTGGACAAAAAATGGCGATGAGTTAAGGGCGTTGTCTGACAAATTAAAAGGATTGGATGGAG
>ERZ1292623.3182-Hain-H51-01um-R1-3182-length-14150-cov-14_pt1 | contig 11413 bp, 9 predicted proteins | sample MGYA00564398_ERZ1292623 | MGnify/ENA primary metagenome ERZ1292623 (study PRJEB36523, sample SAMEA6512633) | groundwater metagenome | collected 2019-01-07 | study: AquaDiva: Metagenomics assemblies of 32 groundwater samples | reverse complement strand
CTTCAAAAAAGTGTTTGGTTAGGCTATGCTCCCTTACCCGAGGAATTTATGAGATTAATAAAAAATTATGGTTTAGGAGACAAAGTTCAAATTGTAAGTATTGATAAAAAAGGAACAGTTATTATTTAGCTTAATTAAACAATGTTAACAAGGTAAACGATCGCTCTCGTTGTTAACATTTAACATATGAACCATAATCGTGATTTTGCGGTATAAAGTTATATGGATATATTTACTGAATTCTTATTGCTCTAAATGTTATTAAATTAGCTTCGTGGGCGTTTGGATAATTTGCCATTATTTTTTTAAATAATTCTTTGTCGTATTTTGTTAAAACTATAGTGGCGTCGGTTAAATACAAAGGAATAGAATCTATTTCGTTTGGGTTTAAGTAGTTAATGTCTTGCTTACTAGCTAGAAACATTATGGGTTGAGCTTGTATAGAAACTCCTTTTATTATTGCTCCGGTTTCGTTAACTATTACATATTTTTTGGTGTTAGAGTCGAGGCCATTTAAATAATCGGCTATGTGGGTTAGACGGGTTTCGAAATTATCTATCACCTGTATTTTATTTGCCCAAACAATAAAATAAGTTCTAAATTCCCAAACTCCGCATAAAACCAAACCCAATAAACATAAATAGCTAAATTCTTTTTTAATGCGCTGGATTCTCTTAGTTATGTTTTGTGAATTTGAGTTTTTTAAAGAATTATTTAATTTGCTTTGAACCTTTTCATAAAAACTATTTAAACCAATAGCCGAGAGTATAAACACTGCCGGCATTGCGCCTAGTGCGCGTAAAGCGTGGGGTGTGCCTTCTGGCGCTAAAAAATTTGGTAATAGCATCACAAAAAACCAAGACAATAAAAATAAATTTCTATCAGATCTAAAATGTTTTATAACTATAGCGAGCCCAATAATAAAACTTATGCCAAATGGCCAAAAAAGTTCAGGTCGGCCCGAAAGATTGTGTCGCCAGTTAGCATCGCCATAAACATTAAACATACCAAGTGTTTTTATGGCAGATTCAGCAAAAGCTTTAACAGGCGAAGCCGATTTAAAAATAGAAACATCGCTAGCACGGCCAAAAAAATCGGGTATATTGTTTAAGTAATATATAGCGAGTGGTGCCATTACAATAAAACCAGCTATAGAAAACCAAACTAAAGATTTTAAAACAAATTTTTTATCGTAATCTTTTTTAATAAGAAGTATTAAGAAAATAAAAATTATCAACAATGGAGATAATCGCCAGGCGATATATGTATGGAATCCCAAACCATAAAATAAGCCAGAGATAATAATTAAAAACTTGCTATTTTTTAAAATTCCAGACCAAAAGAAATAAAATGCCCAAACCAAAACAAAAGGTAGCATTATAGCCCTAAAACCTATACGAGAAAAATTAACCGCCCAAAAACTTATAGCCATTAAATAGCTAGAAAGCAAAGCTATGCGATCGCCCCATAAAACTCGGGTTAACAAAAATAAGCCTAAAACTGTAAGAACACCGAATATTCCAGAAACAATTCTTAAAGCCCACGGGTAAGCGCCGAAATAATTAACGCTTATAGATTGAAGGTTCATAAACAAACCCTCGCGACCATAGTTTTCGGGGTAAAACACTTTCCAGTTTTTATTGGCCAAAGCGTCTAAAGCATTTACGCCATTTACAGCTTCATCGGGATATAAACCCGAAGGAGTTTCTTTTATGTTGTAGAATCTAAAAAATATAGATATGGCTAATATACCTAGCAAAACCAAAAAGGTTGTTTTTTTCATTTGAATGCTTAAATTATGATATAATAATATCATCTTATGGATCAAAATTCTAAAGAAAATATAATAAACTCCGAAGTTGAGACTGTACCTGAAGTTTTGGTGCCTCAAGAAAGTACTGGAACAGAGATAGCTCCTGAATCTTTACCGCAAGAATCTGGTGAAACATCGTCACCGCAAGTTAGTAATCAGAATGATTATGCGGAAGAAACGCCCGATGAAGAGTCGTATTCAGAGGAAGAGGTTGCCCAGCAAATTTCTGATATTTCTAGTTTGCCAGAAGAAGAAAAAGTAGAGCAATTGAAAGAGGTAGCTAAAAAAAGCAGTTTAGAAAAAGCTATCCGTATGGTTAAAAGTATGAATAATCCGCAATTGGAAGATGCATTTCATGACGAGCTTATGGATGATTTAGATTTAAGAGCAAAATTAGAAGAATTGGGAAAAATAGAAAAACTATAAAATTAGCTTTTAGCTTTTAGCTTCGTTAGCTTTTAGAATTTGCTAGCGGACTAATGAAGCTAATGAAGCTAATGAAGCTAATTTGGAACTATTTCAAGCATTTCTCTCTAGTGTAGGTTTGTTGTTCGGCCTTTTTTTGGCTGGGCTTATTATTTTTTATTTTGTTGCTAGCTCTATTAAAAATCGTGGGCGTGTGGCCCGTGGTCTTAATATGGAGCTTTTTTTAATTTTAATTCCCCAAGATGAATATTTAGAACCAGGGCAAAAACCCAAAACAGACAAAGAAAAAATACAGCCGATGGAACAATTATATTCTGTCTTTGCTTCTATGATGGAAAAAGGCTCGTGGAGAATTTTTGAATTTGGACAGCCTTATTTGGTTTGGGAAATAGCCTATGTAAAAAATGAAATTAGGTTTTATGTTTCTGTGCCTTCGCGTTATCGCGATATGTTAGTTAGAGCGGTTCATTCGGTTTCGTCCGAAGCCGTGGTAGAACCTACGCCTGATTATAATATTTTTACACCTACAAAAAATGGTGGCGGTGTGGCGGGTTCATATTTAATGACGCGCCGTAGTTCTTTTTTACCTATAAAAACCTATCAAGAATTAGATGTGGATCCATTAAACGAAATTGCTACACATTTTTCTAAACTTATGGATGACGAAAGCGCAGTTATGCAAGTTTTAATGCGCCCAACAAAAAAGAAATTTAACAAAACAGCTTTAAAGATTACAAAGAAAATGCAGGAAGGTTATTCTTTTGATAAGGCATATAGTTTAGTTAAAAAAGTTTGGTTTGCTTCGTATAAAGTAAAATCTGAAAAAGCTAACCCTGTTTTAGCGCCTCAAGATCAAGAAATTATAAAAGCTATAGATAACCATGCTTCCAAATCTAATTTTGAAGTAAATATTCGTTTAATAACGTCGGCACCTACCGAAGAACGCGCCGAACTTATATTAAAAGATTTTGAATCATCTTTTAATCAGTTTAGTTTTCCCAACTTAAATGATTTTTTAGAAAGCAGAGAAAAAAAGAAGAATGTTATTTTTGAATTTAGTTTTAGACTTTTTGACGAAAATAAAAAAATAACTTTAAGTTCCGAAGAGTTGGCCAGTATTTATCATTTACCTCACAGTGGCATAAGGGTGCCAAAAATTAAGTGGTTAAAAGCTCGTTCAGCACCAGCACCCTGGGGTATGAACGATGGGCCTTATTTGGGTTGGAACGAGTTTCGTTCACAGCAAACCATTGTAAGAATTGCGCCGGATGATCGCAGGAGACATTCTTATGTTGTGGGTCAAACTGGAACAGGTAAATCTACATTACTGCAAGAAATGATTCGCCAAGACGTAGAAATGGGTAATGGTGTGGCGGTTTTAGACCCACACGGTGATTTGGTTGAATATACCTTAGCGCATATTCCACAGCATCGCTGGAAAGATGTAATTTTATTTGATCCGTCCGATATTGAACGCCCTATTGGTATAAATATGTTAGAAGGCTATAGTGCCGAAGAAAAAGATTTTGTGGTTCAGGAAATGATGTCTATTTTTTATAAATTATTTCCACCCGAAACAATGGGACCGATGTTTGAACACAATATGCGAAATGCCATGCTTACTTTAATGGCCGATGAATCCGAACCTGGCACTTTGGTTGAGATCCCTAGAATATTTACCGACAAAGAATTTATGAAACGAAAAGTGGCTAAAGTTACCGATCCCGTAGTTAAATCTTTTTGGGAAAAAGAAATGGCTCAAACCAGTGATTTTCATAAATCGGAAATGTTGGGTTATTTAGTTTCCAAAGTTGGTAGGTTTATAGAAAACGGCATGATGCGAAATATTATTGGCCAAACAAAATCTGGTATAAATTTTGCCCAAATAATGAACGAGAAAAAAATATTATTAGCTAACCTTTCTAAAGGTAAAGTGGGTGATGTTAATGCTAATCTTTTAGGTTTAATGATAGTAGGCAAACTTCAACTAACTGCAATGAGGCGCGCCTATATAAATGAATCCGAAAGAGTAGATTTCTATTTATATTTAGACGAATTCCAAAATTTTACCACCGATTCTATTGCTACTATTCTTTCCGAAGCCAGAAAATATCGCTTAAGTATGATAATGGCGCATCAGTTTATTGCCCAACTTACCGATAAAATTAAGGCTGCAGTTTTTGGCAACGTCGGCACCATGATTATGTTTAGGGTGGGTGTAGAAGACGCGGAATTTTTAAAACCACAACTGGCTCCACTTTTTAATGAACGTGATTTAATAAATTTAGATAACCATAATGCCTATGTTAAACTTATGTTTAAAGGGCAAACATCTAGACCTTTTAATTTAAAAACATATCCGCCGGTTCAAGGTAATGATGAAACAGTTAAGGTTGTTAAAAATTTATCGCGTATGACTTACGGTAAAGAAAGAGAAGTGGTGGAGCAAGAAATATTGGTGAGATCGAGGTTAGAACCATCGTTAGAACAGGTTCAACCTCAACAAAATGAACCCAAGTTTAATTTATAAAGGCTTTGGTTATAAAAAATAAATTTATATGAATTTTACAAAAAAAGATGCTCTTAAAGCGTTATTTTTGGGTTTTTTTGTTTCTATAATGTTATTAGTTGTTATTAAAAATTTAGATTTTAAATTACCAATAAATAAATATTGGTTACCCGCAATTTTACCTATATTGGCAGTAATTGGTTTGTATGGTGCTTATAAAATTTCACAGGTTTGGAAGCCGTTTGTGTATCAATTTGGTAAATTTTTTATAGTAGGCTTGTCTAATACTTTTTTAGATTTAGGTATTTTAAATTTTTTAATTTTTATAACAGATATTACCAATGGATATTATTTCGCCTTTTTTAAAGGGACTTCTTTTGTTTTTGCGGTTATAAATAGTTACCTTTGGAATAAATATTGGACTTTTGATAAACAGGGAAATTTTTTATTATTTATTATTGTGGTTTCTGGCAGCGCGTTATTAAATGTTGCGTGGGCTTCGTATATGGTAGATGTGGTTGGAGCGCCTGCTGGAATTTCTGCAAAATTATGGGATAATATTGCTGCATTAAGTTCTGTATTTTTAGTTTTAACCTGGAATTTTTTAGGTATGAAGTATATTGTTTTTAAAAAGAGACCTCCGCCCTCAATTAGTCAATGTCTTTGATTTTTTATGGTATAAATGCCATTATTTGTTTGGTTCTTAACATAAAAAGGAGGTTCTTTTGAAAACTACTCTTTTAGAGTTAAATGGAGTAAAAATTGGCCTTGATAGGTTGTTTTTAACTTATATCGATAAAACCGATAATCCTGCGCGTGTAGAGCACGCCCTTGTGTTTGATGCTACAAAAGAAAAAATTTCTATAGATGTAGGCAATAATAATGCAGATCCATTTGCAGGTTCTGCTGTAGAAGTCTACGGAAAAAACCCTGATGGTAAAAATTATCTTCTTAAAGCCGTTGTCTCAAATATCTATAGATCTGAATTATTAAATGGAGCCAAGGTTTGGGAATTATCTGCTCCCTTTGAAATTCAACTTGTGCATAGACGCGAATCTTTTCGCTTACAAGTATCTTTGCCTGTGGAAATTTGTTGGATATTAAAAGACAATAACAAAAAAAACATGGTAAAAGGTGTTGCTGTTGATATGAGTTTTTCTGGATGCAGGGTTCATATAGTTTCAGAAAATTTAGAGAAATTAGAAAAAGAAGATAGGTTAGTAGCCTTACTTTCACCAGAGGCATCTAAAAGAGTAAGGTTTGCGGTTCCAGACGGATTTATTGAATCACAAACAAGGTTTGTTGTACGTAGTGCTTCAAGCTTGTCGGTTACGACAAAAGTGATTAAAAAAGCTACCGAAAAAAAGAAGATACAAGTAGAACTCTCCTTGTTAGAAGGTTTTCCAATTTATTTGGCTAGTTATAGATTTCATACATATCGAACTAATAGCCGAATTTTGGTTTTAATGTTCAGTTTTGTTGAAATTGATTTGGTAACACAACTAATGATGTTTTTAGAAAAACAATATCTACAAAGAATAGGTAAATTTGGAAGATAAACTCTATATATTCTCTCTGTTTAAAACGGAGAGAATTTTATTATTCAATTTTTTTCTGGGCTATTAACATTGCCGTTTCTCGGGGTGATAATTTATTTTTTAAACTCTCTGAAATTACTATATTAGATGATTCTTTTATTTTTTCTTCTACCAGTTTAAACATTTTTTCTGGGGTGTAGCCTTTGTATTCTGCGTAAGAAGATATAACTCCGCCGGCGTTGGCTACAAAATCGGGTATAACAAAAATTCCTTTTTTATTAAATTCTTTCTCTATTTTTTCGCTCATAGGGATATTAGAACCTTCTACAATAAGTTTGGCTTTGACTTCTTTTTTATTTTTTTCGTTAATAACGTCGGTTATAGTTGCTAAAACTAAAATATCTACTGGTAAACCAAAAATAGCTTCTTTGGGTAATTTTTTAGCATTAGGATAGTCGCCGACAGTGCCAGTTTTCTTTTTGGTGCTAAGTAAAAGTTTTCCATCAAAACCTTTTTCCGATTTTTCTAAATAAGCAGTAGCTTTACTATCGGAAACAGCTACAACATTAAAATCCATTTGTTTTAAAAATTTAAAAGCAAAACTACCCACATTGCCAAAGCCTTCTATGGCTACACAGGTATTTTTAATATCCATACCCAATAAATCAGCTGCTATTTTTGTGGAATGAGCTACACCAAAGCCAGTACTGCCAAGTTCGTGTGGTAAACCGCCTAAACTTTTTGGTTTGCCGGTAGAGGCTTTCTTGTTATTTAAAGCTTCAGCAATCCATAACATTTCTTTTTCGCCACTATTTACATCTGGGCCGGCAATATATTTTTTAGGTATATATTCACTAATTGCACGGGCAAAGCTTTGAACTTGTCTTTTTTTAAGCGTATCAGATCCGCCCAACCAAACTATACCAGCTTTAGCTCCGCCAAAAGGTATGCCTGCTAAAGCATTTTTCCATGTCATAGTACGAGCTAAGCGACACACTTCTTCTACAGAAACAGTGGGTGTCATTCTTATTCCGCCTTTACCTAAACCTAGTTTTGTATTATCTATAACCAAAAAACCACGCATTTCTGTTGAGGGATCGTGTACGGTTATAATTTTTTCTGGCCCAAATTTATCGTGTTCAATTTTCATAACGGAATCATTTTACCAGATAAACGGCTTCAGATACAGTGTCTTTTTTCTTTTCATAATGTTCTGGTGTATTTTCTAAATAGTAATAAAATAGGGGATTTCTCTGTTTTTCTAAAAATACATATTTTGCTTTAAAATCATTTTTTAAAACGGTGTAAGTATCTTCTAACATTTCTTTGGTGCAAGCTGGTGCAGGGCAAGTGTATTTGGTAACTTCATCTGCCGAAATATAATGAAACTTCCAATAAAGTGAGGGATTGTAGCTGTATTGGAAAATTGGATCCATGCCACCAATATGATAATTTTTATTGTTCCAATAAAAAAGCATAGGAAAATCACTCCAACGTACATTAAAAACAATATCGCCAGTTTGAGAATTATCTTTTAACCATAAAGATGTTTCTTTAAATTTATTGGGTTCTATAGCACTTTCTTTTAAGCTGATATTATTTTTATATGGGGTATAGATTGTTAAAAATATTGTGATTAAACCCGTTATAAAAGCAGTTGCGTAATATAAGTTGTTTTTTCTATTAAGTTTTAATATTGGAGTTAATACCAAAGCTATAAATATTATTCCAAACGGAATCCAAATATCGTGCGAGCGACGCGCTGTGGTTAAAGTTAATACAAAAAATATTATTGACACAATTCCAGAACTCCACATCCTTACATTCTCAAGTATGTTGGCATGTTTTTTAATTAAAATGATTAAAACCACCATAGCAAAGAACCATAGAATCATAAAAGCTGAAAAATTTTGAAAAAGGGTCTGTGGTGCTAATGGAAAAATTTCCCTTCCAAAAAGCAAAGTAGCTTCTTGCTGTTTTTGAATCATAAGCTCTACAACTTGGATATAAGCAAGTTTTATAGCTCCGATTGGATTTGGTCTAATTAGCCAACCAATTAATGATCCTGCTAATAAAATTAACCCATCACACCATGCCCAAGCTTTTTCAATAATTCTTTTGATTATAAATATTATTCCAAAAATAAGCATCGGAACCCAAACCAAACTTATGTGTACCCAAGAAATCAGTGCGCTAATGATGAATATACTTATATACCGAGAGCGCGATCGCGCTCTCGGTATACTTGCATCGGTTTTATTGTTAAGAGTCAGATAGTAAAATAATAGAATCGTCAAAACCAAAGAAAGTAAATGTGGACGCATCATAAGTAATCGGTTCATTATATTCGGCGCAGAAACAAAAGCTAAAAATGCCCAAAATATTGGCCAAATAACATCTAATTTCTTTAATACAAAGAAAAGAGAATACAAAACCGCGAAAGTTAAAAACACCCCAGCTATCTTTATACCTAAAGTTGATGTAAATAATGAGAAAGGAATCAGCAAAATATGAAAACCGTACCAAATATCAGCCGAATATTGTTTGATTGCCGAAAATTGAGTCCAAGGGAATTCACTAAAGGTCATTCCTTCAGTACGATAGATAGAGGCATGTTTAATATGATAGAAACTGTCGGGATCGGGGATATTGGGCGAGGAAAAGTTAAAAACTATTGAAACTAATAGAAAAAAGATAATGGGGATCAATAATTTTTTCATAGTACTTTAAACACAACCTCTAAGCCGTTTTTAGCATCAAAAACTTTGTCAAAACGTTTGTCGGAATCTAAAAATTTATAAACTTTAGGGTTACGAGCTGGTTCCACAAAAATATATTTAGCATTAAAATGATTCTTTATGGAATCGTAAACTGTGCTTACAGAACCTTCTTGGCATGGGTTAGAACCGCAAGTATAAGCTTCGCCGTTTATTAGTAATATTTTATCTATTTCCAAAAAATAATGCTCTATGTATAAGTTTTTATTAAATGTATATTCAAATATAGGATCCATACCATTTATATAGTGATTATGTTGGTTCCAAAAGAAAAGGAAGGAAAAATTATCCCAGCGGGTGTTAAAAATAATATCACCAAAATTTGTATTTTCCTTAAGCCAAGTAGCAGGTTCTTTAAACATATCTTGTGGTGGCAAACCCTTAATATAGCCCGAAACAATTCTTAATGTCTGCACTCCGAAAATTGCTATAACAATAATAAACACAGTTAATATTATTTTTTTGAACTTATAATAAAATTCTCTATCTCTTAATATTAAAGAAAAAGCAGTTGCGGTAAATATAAACGAAAATAAAACCCAGATATCGGCAGAACGGCGGGCAAAAGCATAAAATAATATTCCAAATATTAAAGATAGAGCTAAGGAACTCGAAAGCAGTATTTTATCTATATTTTCTAATATGATTTTTCTTTTCTTTAAAAAAACAACGGAAGTTAATATACAGGTAATAACTATTAGTAAGATAGGTAAAATCTCAAAAAGAAAAACGCTAATACTGTTTCCAGGCTTAAGTTCGCTTCCAAATCGTAAAGGCGTATTATTTAATTTTTCTAAACTTAGTTGAACCACTTGAATATAAGCAATTTTTAAAGCAGAAACGGCATTTGGTCTTAGGATTGTTCCAACTGCTAAACCTAAAAGTAAATAAATATTTCTTTTAATTTCCCAAGTTTTTTCAAAGATTTTTCTAGCAATAGTTACTACAAAACCAATAAGCAAAGGAAGCCATACAAGGGAAATATGTATGAAAGAAGCTAAGGCTGATGCTATAAAGACATATCTGTTGGGTCTTTTTTTAAGGAACAAATAAAATATGGCTAGTAATAAAGCTAGAGTTAAAACATGCGGGCGAAGCATTAACATTCTAAAGAAAACATCGGGGATAGAAAAAAAGAAAAATATTGTCCAAAGAAACGGCCAGCGTATAGCAAGTTTTTTAAATACAAAATAAATTACTGTAAGTGCCGAGAAAGTAACGGCTAAGGAAGCTAGTTTAATTCCTAAAAATAAATCTTTAAAAAAAGTAAATGGAATAAGCAGTAAATGGAAGCCGTACCAAATATCGCCACCTAATTGGCCAATAACGGAATTTTCTAGCCAAGGAAAATCGCTGTTAAAGATTCCTTGGGTTTGGTAAATCCATGCGTGCCTAATATGGTAGTAGTTGTCTATACCAACAGTAGGAGGGTAATAAAAAGCAAAAAAAGCAGCTAGAACAAACAACGCTACTATCGGCAATATTTTATTTAGTTTTTCTTTAATCATTAAATTTAAGTATAGCGTCTAATGCTTGGGGAAGTTCAAAGCAATTGTTTGAGGCATTTATATGGCCTAAGTTTTGCAATGTTATTAATTCTGCATTTAATTTATCGCGGATAATTTCTGCAAATTTATATGGTACGGCCATATCGTCGGTTGAGTGGATGGCTATGATTTTGTTAACAGAGTTTTTAACTTTTCTGTAGTTTAATGGTTTTTCGGTGAATGTTTCTAGTGGTTTAAAACCCAGCGATTCGGAAAAACCGCCAACTAAAACTGCACCGCCAGCTTTTTCGTTTTCTGGTAAAGATTCTAAAAATTTTAAAATAGTTATAGTGCCTAAACTGTGTCCCACCAAAAAAGTATTTTCATCGCATTTGCCCACAAGTTTTTTAAGGTGTGCTAGCCATTTTTCTAGCGTAGGAGCGCTGGTGTCTGGCATTTGGGGAACTGTAACATTAACCCTCCTTTCTTCTAATTGTTTTTTAAGCCAAGGAAACCAGTTATCGTTTGGTGTAGCATCATAACCATGAATAATAAAAACTCTTTTCATTTTTAATATTATTAAGCTGCTTCTTTAACTTTTTCTTCTCCACCTTCTTCTTTTCTAACTTCTGGAGTTTGAACTGGCTGTGGTACGTCGCGCTCGTCCCAAACATATTTTTGATTCCAAACATCGCGAGCATATTGAAGGCACTCAGCCGAAGTTTCTGGGGCAGCCCTAAGATAAGTAGCGGCTTTAAGTACTAAACTATGCGCACCAGCTTCGCGGCGCTCTTTCGGTGTTCTGGTTATATCTTTAGCTTGTAAAGAAAATTTGGCAGCGCGATCACCAAGCTTAAATGGTA
>ERZ1292623.4489-Hain-H51-01um-R1-4489-length-11414-cov-5_pt1 | contig 11414 bp, 12 predicted proteins | sample MGYA00564398_ERZ1292623 | MGnify/ENA primary metagenome ERZ1292623 (study PRJEB36523, sample SAMEA6512633) | groundwater metagenome | collected 2019-01-07 | study: AquaDiva: Metagenomics assemblies of 32 groundwater samples | reverse complement strand
TAATGTATGAAATTATTTTTGACAATGAAGCAATTGATTTTTTAAATAAAATGCCGAAAGATTTCAAAAAAAGGATTTTTAATAAGATAGTCTCTACTAAAGAAAACCCTTTTCATTTTTTTGAGAGATTAGAAAGCAGTGCATTGTAACATTAAAGGGAGTTTTTAAGTTTTAGAAACCTTTATAAAAATGCTATTTCTAAATAAAGTATGGCATTTATTTCCCAGTCTACTGGTTATATTACTCTGATAATTTATGGGATTTTTATGGTTTTAATTACTTACTTTTTTGCTCGTTGGAGAAAATATAAAACTATTCAAGGTTTTTTAGTTGCTGAAAGAAATGTTAAATGGTGGCTAGGTGCAACTAGTATTGCCGCGTCTTGGATATGGGCTCCAGCACTATTTGTATCTGTACAGTTTGCTTATGAAAAAGGTTTGCCTGGAATTTTTTGGTTTACTTTTCCAAATATCATAGCATTAGCACTGTTTATGTTCTTAGCTCCCAAAATTAGGGAAAAACTTCCTAATGGTTATACACTTCCACAATGGATTAGATATAAACTAAAGAGTGAAAAAGTTCATAAGATGTATCTCTTTCCCTATTTCTTTTATCAATTGATGGCAGTTACTGTTCAATTATTTGCAGGAGGAGCTCTTTTATATTTAATTACTGGAATTCCTCTTATCACTGCTATGATTATTATGGCTTTGATTGTTTTAATCTATTCTTTTATTTCTGGGTTAGAATCCTCAATAGTAACTGATTTTGTTCAATTTATTTTAATAGTTTTAGGAGTAGTTATTGTTGTTCCTTGGGCAATTATTAATTCTGGAGGATGGTCAGCTGTGAGTACTGGATTTGGAGGAGTTTCAGGACAATTTAGAAATATATTTGATCCTGGCGTTGCTTTCTCGTTCGGAATAGTTACTGCAATAGGGCTTATATCTGGAGCAATCTCTGACCAACAATATTGGCAACGTGCTTTTGCAATAAAAAAGAAAAACTTAGTTCGTTCATTCCTTTTCGGAGCAATTATGTTTGGAATAGTTCCTATTGCTCTTTCTAGTTTAGGATTTTTGGCAGCAAATGGAAATCTAGGAATAACTCTCCCCCCCAATACAGATATTTCAATGATTGGGGTAGCCACGGTAACTCAATTACTTCCTCCAATAGCAATAGTATTATTTGTTATAATGCTATTGAGTGCACTAATGTCGACATTAGATTCTGGTTTAAATGCAACTAGTTCGCTTTTTGTTACAGATGTTCTTAGATATTCTAATAAAGAGAAAGAAGTTTGGGCGAAAGTTGATAATGGTCAGGCATTAACTAAAGAAGAAGAAAACATAGGAAAAGATCTTGATAAAAAAGGAGTTTTCTATTCTAAAGTAGCTATGTTGGGAATTACAATATTGGGATTTTTAGTTGCTTTAGCAGCGACATATATTCCTGGTTTTGGTTTGAAACATCTTTGGTGGATATTTAATACAATCGCTGCTTGTGTTGTTGTTCCAACTGTTTTAAGTTTATATTGGGATAGACTTGATGCAAGAGGAGTATTTTGGGGAGTGTTAATTGCATTTGTTATAGGAGTTCCTCTTTTTGTTTATGGAAATATTATAGATAATCCTGTATGGATTGTTGGAGCATCATTATTTATAATCCTAATTAGTACTTTATTCTGTATAGCATTACCAAAAAAAGTAATCCAAACTTCCTAATTAAAAGTTATATTCTTGATAATTTTATTAAATCCAACCATCTATTAACACCTAACTTTATTTCTTGAATAGCAATTTCAGCTGGAGTTTTATTACCCAAAGCCATATGTTTTCTATTGAAGTTATAGTTAATTTCTAGACCTTTCATAATTGCATAAGCAGATTCTATACAACCATGAAATCCTCTCATGATTTTTGTTCTTTCCCTAATAGTATTATGTAATCTTTCAATTGGGTGATTAAAACCTCTTTCATCTGCTATTACAACATTATGAATAATCTTACTTTTAGTTCTACTTGAAGAATGATAAGGTGATTGCAAACCAAAAGTCTTTCGGAAAACAGTTGGATAACCTTGTAAACCATCTGTTGTAACTATCTTTACCTGCTCTCCTGTTTTGAACTTTGTTTTCTTCATAACTTTGATAAGATTTTCATTAGTCCTACTTTTCATATATTCTCCAATAATCATAAATCTTGTCTTTAAATCAAAAGTATCAACAAACCAATTTTGTTCAATTCCTTTCATGCCTTTTTGATGATACAATCTTCTGTGATATTCCATTTCATCACTCATCATCTCTTTTCCACATTGAATTTGTAAATTATCAGTAAGATTACTAACCATCATGCTGTATTTTACAATCCACCTATAAACAGACATGTGACTTGAATTGTGAGAATAAAAAGCTTGAAAATGTTCTTGCACTTTTCTTAATGAAACTCCTTTGTAATACAAATCAATTCCAGCAGTAATTTTATTCTCGTTTGTCCTCATTCTGTAAAATCCGTTATCAATAACAAATCTAAAATTACAGTCTTTACATTTATATCTTTGAATTTTACCTCTATTTTGTGTTTTTCTTTTACCATCCTTCTTTATCTTGTTAGAACTACATTTAGAACAAGAAACTTTTTTATACTTCTCTTGGATTATATCTTTGGATTTCATTTTGGTTGGTAGCCGATTTGGAATCTGGGGCTCTTCGGAGCCCTTTATTTACTTAACTAATTACTGATTATACAAGTAAGTTAATTATATAAATGTTTCGGTAGTAGATTATTAACTATGTAGTTAATACTTATTAAAGTAAAGTTTATAAAGAATGAAATTCTTAAAAGTTATATGGCTGAAATAAAAATACAAGTAAAGGGATATAAATGTGAACGTTGTAAACATGAATGGATTCCTAGAAAAAAAGAATATCCTATCCTATGCCCAAAATGTAAATCTGCTTATTGGGATAAACCAAAGAAACGAAAGAATTAATTTTTTTGAGTTAAATAACTCCCGCTTACGTTACAATGCACCATTAAGCATAAACTTTAAAAGTATATCAATTCTATTCAATATTATTAAAAAGAGGCAAAAAATGGTGTATAAAGTTGTATCTAAATTCGAAGTTCAGTATCTGCAAATTCTAGATGAATCTGGCAAAATAGATGAAAAATTAATGCCTAAATTATCAAATGATGATATCAAAGCGGTGTATGAATTTATGATATTAATAAGAAAATTCGATGAAAAATGTATAAGTCTACAAAGACAAGGAAGAATGGGGACTTATGCTGCTGTTCTTGGACAAGAAGCATCTCAAGTTGGTTCAGCATATGCTCTAAGTAAAGAAGACTGGATGTTTCCCTCATTCAGAGAATCTGGTTCATTAATCGTAAGAAATACCCCAATGTATCAGATTATGATGTATTGGGCAGGAGATGAAAGAGGTCAGAAATTCTCTCAAAATGTTAACAATTTTCCAATCTCAATTCCAGTCGGAACCCAAATTCCTCATGCAGTTGGAGCAGCATTTGCATCTAAATATTTAAAGCATAAAGTAGTTTCTTTAGTCTATTTTGGTGATGGCGGATCTTCAAAAGGAGATTTTCATGAAGCATTAAACTTTGCAGGTGTTCTTAAATTACCTTGTGTTTTCATTTGTCAAAATAATCAATGGGCAATCTCACTTCCAAGAAAACAGCAGACAGCATCAGAAACTATTGCACAAAAAGCAATCTCCTATGGTTTTCAAGGAATTCAAGTTGATGGTAATGATATCTTTGCAGTTTACAAAGCAACAAAAGAAGCATTGGATAAAGCAAGATCAGGAAAAGGTCCAACTTTAATCGAATGTGTAACATATAGAATGAGCGATCATACAACAGCAGATGATGCTTCTCGATACAGAGATCTTAAAGAATTAGAAGCATGGAAGAAAAAAGATCCTGTTGATAGATTAAGAAAATATATGGAATCCAAAAAATTATGGACCCAAGATTATGAAGATAGAATTTTAAGTAAATCAACTAATCAAGTTGAAGAAGCTGTAAAAGAAATGGAATCCCAGCCAGCTCCAAGCTTTGAAGATTTTTTCAGAAATACTTTTGCAGATATTCCTCCAATATTGAAAGAACAGCTTGATTATTTGTCTGATATAAAAAAACAAAAAGAAGGTAAAAATGCCAGAAAAGATAACAATAGTCCAAGCAATTAACATGGCTTTAAGACAAGAAATGGAAAGAGATGATAAAGTAATTGTTCTAGGAGAAGATGTAGGAAAAGATGGAGGAGTCTTCAGGGTTACTGAAGGTTTATATCAAAAATTTGGTCCTAACAGAGTTCTTGATACTCCTCTAGCAGAATCTGCAATAGTCGGAACAGCAATTGGAATGGCAGCTTATGGCTTAAGACCTGTAGCAGAAATCCAGTTTGATGGTTTTATCTATGGTGCAATGGAACAATTAATCTCTCATGCAGCTCGCATCAGAACAAGGTCTCGAGGAAGATTTAGCTGTCCGATAGTTTTAAGAGCCCCTTATTCAGGTGGAATTCATGCTCCAGAACATCACTCAGAAAGTATGGAAGCTTTATATATTCACATTCCAGGATTAAAAGTTGTAATTCCGTCCACCCCTTATGATTCAAAAGGATTGCTTATTTCCTCAATTCGAGACCCTGATCCAGTAATATTTCTAGAACCTAAGAAAATCTATCGTTCAGTAAAACAAGAAGTTCCTGAAGAAATCTACGCAATTCCTCTAGGAAAAGCTAACAAAGTTCTAGAAGGCACTGATGTTACTTTAATTTCGTGGGGAGCAATGATGCGCCCAACTTTAGAAGCAGCTGAATTAGCTAAGTCTCAAGGTGTGGTGTGCGAAGTTATTGACATGAGAACTTTATTTCCATTTGATCAAGAAGCAATTCTTAGCTCAGTTAATAAAACTGGTCGAGTAGTTATTATTCAAGAAGCTCCAAGAACCTGTAGCTTCGCATCAGAAATCGCTGCAATACTAGCAGAAAAAGTTCTTCTAAGTTTAGAAGCCCCAATTGAGAGAGTTACTGGTTTTGATACTGTAATGCCTCTTTACAAATTAGAAAATGAATATCTTCCTGATTCATTCAGGGTGCTAAAAGCGATAGAAAAAGTAGCAAACTTTTAAAAATTTGTTAAATTCAATGCAATCAAAAGATTTATATATAAATTATAACTTATAAATTATATGAAAACCATAGCCTTGCGGGAAAAAACATACGAACTCCTCGAAGAGCTTAAAGAAAAGGAAAAAACAGCCTCATTTAACGAGCTAATCCTAAAAATGATACACAAAGCAAAAGAAACACCAGCTTCTTTATTTGGAGCCCTTAAAGGTAAAACCAAAAAGTTCACAACAAGAGAAAGACATAAAATTTGGGGAGAGGAGGCATGAGTGTAGTACTTGATACATATGCATGGATAGAATACTTCTTAGGCTCAGAAGAAGGTAAAATAGTTGAGTCCTACCTTAAAAAAGATCCGATAACACCTTTTATTGTTTTACTAGAATTAAGCTACAGGGCTGATAAAGAAGTTTGGGACTTTAGAAGATACTTAGATTTCATAAAAATCAATTCAAGAATAACAGGTTTAAATGAAAAATTTATATTAAAATTTGGTTCATTTTATAATAGGACAAAAAAAGAGATTCCAACAATCGGAATTGCAGATGTAATTGTATTATTGACAGCAAATGAAGAAAAAGCAAAAATTTTGACAGGGGATGAGCACTTTAAAAATATTCCAGATACAATATTCCTAAGATAAAGAGGCTAAATGTACGAATTCAAATTTCCAGATGTAGGAGAAGGTATTGCTGAAGGAGAGATAGTTAAATGGCATGTCAAAGAAGGCGATGAAGTAAGACAAGATCAAATTATTGCTGAAGTAGAAACTGACAAAGCTATTGTTCAAATTCCGTCTCCAAGACCAGGAAAGATTCTCAAACTGCTTCATAAAGAAGGAGATACAATTAAGGTGGGTGAAGTCTTCGTAATTATAGGAGAAAAGACAGATTCTATTGAAGTTGTAAAAGAAGAAAAGGCTCCAATTAAAGAGATTAAGAAAGAAGAGATTAAAGAGAAAAGATCTATTGGTGTAGTCGGAGTAATTGAGGAAAATGAAGAAGAAGTTATTCCTGCAATTTCTAAATCTGCTGAAGGAATAATCAAAGAAGCTCAAACCAAACAAGATATTAAAGTTCTTGCAACCCCAGCAACAAGAAGATTAGCTCGTGAACTAGGTGTTGATATTAAAAAAGTTCAAGGCACTGGCATCGGTGGCAGAATCACAGAAGATGATATTAGGAATTTCCATACAGAATCTACACAAGAAGAAAAGAAAACAGAAATAAGAGAGGTCAGAAAATACGATGAATATGGTCACATCGAACATGTTATTTTAAAAGGTATCAGAAAATCTACAGCTAAAAAAATGTCGCTGTCTGTTCATACAGCAGCTCATGTCACACATATGGATGAAATTGATGTCACAAAGCTTGTTAAATTAAGAGAGAGTGAGAAAAAGAATGCTGAAAAGAAAGGAATCAAATTAACTTATCTTCCTTTTATAATAAAATCAGTTATAGCAGCAATGAAAGAGGATCATCCTTATCTTAATGCTACATTAGATGATGAGCATGAAGAGATTATCTTGAAGAAGTATTACAACATAGGCTTTGCAATAGATACTCCAGAAGGTCTAATGGTTCCTGTAATAAAAGGCGCAGATGAAAAAAGTATTCTTGATATCGCAAAGGAAATGCAAGAATTATCTGAAAAAGCAAAGAATCGCACTATAGATCTGGGGGATTTAAAAGGAGGAACATTCACGATAACAAATATAGGAAGCTTAGGTGGCATATTTGCAACCCCGATTATAAATTATCCGGAAGTTGCAATCCTTGCTGTAGGCAAAATCTGCGAAAAGCCAGTAGTTTTAGATGGAAAGATTAAGATAGGACACATACTTCCTGTATCTCTGTCATTTGATCATCGTGTCTTAGATGGCGCAGAAGCAGCAAAATTCGTAAATGCAGTAAAAGAGCATCTAGAAGACCCCGGATTATTATTAATAGAGCGCGACTAGAATAAAAAGCTCCCCCACATATTAATTAACTAAAGAATAAAAATTTATCTGGCTGCACTGATAATGCACTTATTCTGCCTTGGACCTAATCTAATCAATTCTTTTAATTGGTCGTGTGTATATCTACCGAGCATCAGATTTTTCTTTGTGATAAGATCATAAAATGTTCCTCTTCCATTGTTCCAGCATTGCTTTAGTATATTATTAAGCTGAGCATCTGATAATTTATCTTCTACTAATGAATACTCCCCAATCCCCTTCTTTTCGCGAATAAAAGACCTCGAAATAAATAGCTTGCCAGGCACATCCCTTATAACATTAGAACTAGATCTATTTTTCATTTTTAAAAAGCTGATTGCACCATCTAAAACTGGTTTATTTGCCTCGTAAGCCAATATTCTCTTTAATTCAGCATCAGAAAGCTGTGATACCTTTATAAATCTATTTCCTTTCTTTGTTATATCGATTATGCTAAAAAATCTTGAAGGGTTTTCTTTAATTATTTTAACAACATCATCAGTAATTCTTGTTTTAACTTTGTCTGCATAGCTTCCCTTTGTTACGCCTCTGAAAAATTCTGCAGAAACATTACTAACTAAAAAAATCACAATTAAAAATAAAATTAATACCTTTCTCATCTTTTTCCCTCACGCCTTTTCCTTCTTTATTACAACAATTTACATGCAGCTTTTCAGGTGCTTGTTAAACCTGATTGCTGGATTTACTAAATATTTCAATTGAGATTTAAGTTTATTTGTCTTTAAATACTTTACGATTTTTCATTACTACGTATTTTTCCTTTAATGGTTTAAAACCAAGATTTTATAAATACAAGATTTTATCATCCAAATAAAGGGGTGATAATAATAGAGGCTTTTTTTAATCCTAGGTCTGTTGCAATAATAGGTGCATCTAGAAGTCCAACTAAGATAGGCCATGTTATCCTGAAGAATTTTGTTTCATATGGATATAAAGGCAGGATATTTCCAATTAATCCTAATGCTGATAAAATATTAGGTATACAATGCTATAAATCGATACTGGACATTAAAGAAAAGATTGATCTGGCTGTGATAGTTATACCAGCCTCCATCAGTATAAAAGCTGTTGAAGAATGCATCAAGAAAAAAATCAAGAGTCTGATAATGGTTACCGGCGGCTTCTCAGAGATAGGCAATGTAGAAACCGAAAAGAAAATTGGAGAAATCATCAAGAAAAACAAAGTTCGCTTAATCGGCCCAAATTGTCTTGGTGTTCTTGATCTTTATTCTAATGTTGATACATTTTTTCTTCCACGATCAAGGATGGCCCGCCCTAGACCAGGCAATATCTCTATCATAACTCAAAGTGGTGGAGTAGGTTCATCTATTCCAGATATTATGGCAAAAGAAAACTTTGGAGTATCTAAAATTATAAGTTACGGAAATGGATTGGACATCAAAGAATCCGATCTTCTTGAATATCTAAATAAAGATCCAACAACAAAAGTAATTTGCCTTTATATTGAAGGAATAAAAGATGGAAAAAAATTCATGGAAGTTTCTAAGAAAGTGTCTAAAGTTAAACCAATAGTGGCAATTAAAGGCGGTATAACAGAAGAAGGTTCAAAAGCAGTAATATCCCATACAGCTTCTATTGCAGGTTCATCAGAAATATACACAGCTGCTTTTAAACAAACTGGTATTGTTGAAGTTGATTCTTATGAGACCTTATTTAACGCTGCTAATACACTTGCAAACTCTCCCAAACCTTCCTCCAATAAAGTTCAAATAATAACTAATGCAGGCGGTGTTGGTATTTTATGTATAGACTCTGTTATTAAAAACAATCTAAGGTCAGCTTCTCTGTCAAAGAGTTCTTTTAATGTTCTTAAATCTAAACTTAAACCGATTGCCTCGATAAATAATCCGATAGACTTAACAGGGAATGCTTCTACTGAAGATTATTTAGTTGCAATTGAAACTTGTTTAAAAGAAAAAGACATTGGGATTCTATTGATCGCCTTAATGATGCAAGTTCCAACAGTTTCACCAGATATAATTAATCTCATAGGGGATATTCATAAAAAGTCAAAAAAGCCAATCATAATAACATCTCCAGGAGGAACTTATTCTGAAATACATCGGAGACATTTACAAATTTTGGGAGTTCCAGCATATAATTATCCAGATGAGGCAGTTAAATCTATTAAGGCTTTGTGTGATTATTATAAGATTAAGTAGCTTTTAAATTAATTATAAGTTCTTTCCAATAAAAAAAACCTATAATTAGTAATAAAATTGCTGTAACAGTACCAGGATAGTAATCCCATTTAAGTAATGCTTTAATCAAATGATGTAACTCAAATATTAAAATCAAACCCCATATAGTCGTTATAAATAAAATAAATTTTCTATCTTTAATTAAAAAGAATGAGATAATCAAAAATAACCAAACTACTATTTCAAATGTTATAAATATTGCTTGGTTTAAGTTGGTATATCCGAATAATTTTATAAAAAAATTGAAAAAAATATCAACATCATAAAATCCTGTAAAATACTCTTCTAAACCATGTGCTATAAAGATAAGTATTGAAATAAGAATTATATTTTTTAGTTTTTTAGATAAAAATTTCATTTCATCTTAGCTTTAACTCTTTCCATTGCTATTGCTAAAGCAGCGTCCCTAGTTGTTGTTCCATCTTTCTTAGCCCTATCTAAAACAATTCTTGTATTCTTAATTATTTTTTTCTCTACAATCTCAAACATCTTTTTCGGATTAAATCCTCTATATTCAGCATAACTAGAAATTACTCCGCCTGCATTAGCAACAATATCTGGAACTATTAGAATTCCTTTATTATGTAATCTTTCTTCAAATTCAGTTTTTATTGGAATATTTGCTGCTTCTACAATTATTTTAGCTTTAACCTTATCCACATTATCTTGATTTATTACATCAGGTAATGCTCCTGGAATAAGAATATCAACATCTAATTCATGAATTATTTTACTACCTAAAATTTTTCCTGGCTTATAATTTATCACAGAACCTGTTTTATTTTTTACTTGCATTAATTTTTTATAATCTAATCCATTTTCATTATATATAGTACCTTTTGAATCTGATACAGCAACAATCTTTGCTTTTTTCATAGACAAATATTCAGCAGTAAAAGTTCCAACATTCCCGAAACCTTCGATAGCTACACTTGTTCCGATAATATTCATCCCATAATGTTCAGCAGCAATTAATGTAGCATGATAAACCCCAAATCCTGTGCTTCCAAATTCATGAGGTATTCCACATTTTACTCCTGACTTTACACAAAGATTAACTGGCTTTCCAGTAGCACTTCTCAAGCTTCCATTAGCTTTTGCAAATACTTCCATATCTTTTTCAGTTGTGTTTATATCTGGTCCAGCAATATATTTACTTGGACAGATTGATTTAATTGCTTTTGAAAATGCAGCTATTATTTCATGCTTCTTCTTAGTATCATTTATCTGATCTTGTGTTGCTATTATTCCAGATTTAGCTCCTCCAAATGGTAAAGCCGCAATTGCATTCTTCCATGTCATCGCTCTTGCTAATCTTGCAACCTCATCAATAGAAACTGTAGGCGTCATCCTAATTCCACCTTTTCCCGGACCTCTATTTGTATTATCTATAACTGTAAATCCATGCATTCCTGTCTTATGATCATAAACTTCAAGAATCTTCTCAGGCCCAAATTCATCAAATTCTACCATCTTTTATCAATATTATCTATAAAATAAGTATATTTAAAGATTTTCTTTAATTCTGCTAATAATCTTATTTCTTATCTCATCAGAAACCTCTAAATTTCTAGTTCTATCATAATGTTTACCAAATTCTTTATCCTCAAATATTACACCAGAGAACTCAACCTTATGGTCGTATCTAGGTCTTAAATGCCAATGAACATGTGGGTTAGGTAATTCATCTTGGTAAGCATTATTCATTAAACAAGTCCAATTGAACATAACTACACAAAAGGCTTTTTTTAAAGCAGATTCCATAATCTTAACAAGTTCTGCAAAATCGATCCATTCTTCTTTTTTTAATTCAGATAGTTTTTCAATATGCCTTCTAAGATTTATATAGCATCTTCCTAAATAACCCTGATCAGGTGCAAGAGTAATTCTCCAATATTTGCTCTCATAAATAAGACTCTTGTTTATATATAAAGATTCGCAATGCAAACATTTCATAATTATTAATACTTTCCTGTAGCTTTTAAATTCTCTATGTATCTTTCAGCTTCAATAGCAGTTTGGCATCCAGT
>ERZ1292623.4488-Hain-H51-01um-R1-4488-length-11415-cov-5_pt1 | contig 11415 bp, 15 predicted proteins | sample MGYA00564398_ERZ1292623 | MGnify/ENA primary metagenome ERZ1292623 (study PRJEB36523, sample SAMEA6512633) | groundwater metagenome | collected 2019-01-07 | study: AquaDiva: Metagenomics assemblies of 32 groundwater samples | reverse complement strand
AACCGATTCTCCAAAATCAAAAAACCAGAAGCTCACGCCAATATGTGCTTTTATTTGTCCTGCAGGATTTCTTAAAACTCGCGCATCCTTTTATTCCCTTCGTAACCGAAGAAATCTACCAACAATTGCCTGCTCAACATAAAAGAAAGCTGTTGATGATTGAACAATGGCCAGCATAACCTACCCACTTCTTTTCTTATTTGCCTTGGCTCCGAGTTTTATATGGCTTGCGTTTTATTTGCACAAAGATTCGCACCCTGAACCCAACCGAACCATTTTCAAGATATTTTTCCTGGGGATGTTCATTGCAATTCCCGCAATCTATGCAGAAACATTTTTCGAGGGGTTTTTCTCTGCATTTTCTTTGCCAGAAACGACTTTCCTGTTGTTTTACTTTCTTTTCGGCATCGCGTTTGTGGAGGAGTTTCTCAAATATCTTGCTGTTCGTTTCGGGGTTCTCGCGAATGTTGCACTCGACGAACCTTTGGACGTTATGCTATACATGGTGGTCGCGGGCCTTGGATTTGCCGCATTGGAGAATATTCTGTTACTGTTCGGACTTATCCAAACCTACCCAATCTCTGATGTGTTTTTAGTAAACGTGATCCGCTTTGCGCAGGCAGTTTCTCTCCACGCCCTATCTTCCGGATTGCTCGGTTACTTTCTCGCGCTCTCTCTTTTCTGGAAAAAACACCGCTGGTTTTTGACTCCTCTAGGCTTTGGGTTGGCCACGCTCTTGCACGGATTCTTTAATTTTTATATATTTACTATAGGAGGCCAAAACTTTATTCTCTTGCTTCTTCCTATTGTGCCGCTTGCAGCCATTGCAGTGCTCATTTCTCTTGGCTTTCAAGAACTCAAAACTCTATGGAACAAAAAATCGCAATAGAAGAACAACCTTCTTTACAAGAACCAATCGAGGAATTTAAGGTTGGCGACTGGTTTGAGCCCGAAGGAGAACTCGCGGTGGATGTGTATCAAACAGAAAAAGAAGTGGTCATTCAATCTGCCATAGCAGGAGTCAGGCCAGACGAACTCGACATCGCCGTGGAAAACGATGTGGTTACGATTCGCGGAGTTCGCAAAAATCCAAACTCATCAGAAGAAAAGCAATATCTTCATGAGGAGTGCTTTTGGGGTACTTTTTCAAGACAGATTTTTTTGCCCGAAGAAGTGGATATGAAAAACGTGGAAGCTTTAATGAGAGACGGAGTACTCACACTAAGACTTCCCAAACTCAACCGCGAAAAAACCAAGAAAGTAAAAATTACCAGACAATAACTTCGCTACGAGTGTCGGAGGAGAGAGTCGAACTCTCACGGGTTACCCCACTGGGTCCTAAGCCCAGCGCGTCTTCCGGTTCCGCCACTCCGACTCGCAGATTAAACGCATTATACCTGTCTCACCCCGAAAATCAAAAGTTTTCCCGTATTCTTTTATGGGTTTTCTTTTTTTATAAAGAACCTTACGAACCAAATAGAAACCACTGAAATTAAGACACCTGCAACCAAATCGACAAAATAGTGCTGCGCGAAAAGAACTGCGCCAAAAGAAGAAAAAATCACAAGGGGCATTATCACATATCCAATCCAACGACGCAATCGCCACGCATAATATACCAGTCCTACGCCTCCTGCTACATGTACGCTCGGGAAGGTATTGGTAGGAAATACAGTGAGTCCCTCTTTTGTTGTGCGCATACTTGTCAGAAATTCGACGACCTCTTCATGGGGCGCATATGCATCGATATATACTTGTACTTCCCTTGGTATGGGAAGTTCGTAGACATTGTCAATAAAACGATCGTGGGGACTTAGCGCTGGGAACGCCAACCATACCACAAGCATAAGAACAAGCGCAAAAGAAAGTACCCCCGCAGCTTCCAGGAAAAGTTTTCGATCGCGTTGTAGTACGAAAATAAAAAATATAAAAACCACAAGCCAAAGGTACACAAAAGCAAGATGTGTAACTTCCACAAACCAATCTGGGTAAGAAAAAGAGGCAAAGGTAAGGGCAGGAAATGTATCTGTGAAGAGAGTATCCATTTTGAACAATAACTCATCGTGAAGTCTAGCCTTGTTTAGTGCATTCAACTGGGCAAGAACCAAAAGCAACACATACAACGCAATCCCAATAGGAATACCTGCAAAGAGTAAATCTTTGGCCGTTTGTGCCGTTCTTTCAGAGCTTATGTCCTTGACCGGCCGTCTGACAAGCCATAACGATAAAACACCTATTAAAAACACAACAACACCCCATAAGCTGGCGCTATTGAGTTTTATATAATGCAAAAAAAGCTCGTTGGGAGAAAATGAATTTCCAAAAATTCTCAGCACAAAAAATGTACCAAGAAGCACAAAAACTGCAAGGTAAATAAAAGTTTCGGGACGTCGTACTCTATCTTGCCATTGTTGCATATCTAATCCTTATGCTCCGATAAGATTTTGAAGGGCGAAAACAGTTCCTCTTGCCAGTAACGCCACAAGGATACCCATCACAGCCCACAAAAGCTTCTGCCTTGCCTGGGTAACGGCCTGCGGTTCGCCTCCTCCAGAGATGAATTGCCAACCCGCAAGCACAATGAACACGCCCGCGCCCACCATCACCAGCACAAACAGCCAGTCAGTAAGCGTTCTTATAGCGTCAAGAAACTCTGTTCCCGTTTGGGGGCCAGGAGGAATTTGCTGCGGAGCCTGTTCTCCGATTGATTGAGCCAAGGCTATGCCGCCTATCGCAACTCCGAGAAAAATTCCAGCGAGCATCAATAAAGAAAATATTTTCATGTTATACATCTACTTAACCTCCGATAATCGCCCTTATAGCGGCCACAACGCCGCGGGAAAGCAATGCAGCAATAATCGCAACTACCGCCCACAAAAGCTTTTGCTTAGCCTTCATAATTTGTTGGGGTTCCCCACCGCCCGACATAAATTGCCAACCTGCAAGCACAAGAAAAATTACCGCAAGCACCATAAAACCAGCGAAAAACCAGTTCGTAAGATTTTCGATAAGCGCGACAACCTTCGCCCCACTCGTGGGACCGATAGGTGCTTGTTGAAGCCAAGGAGGCATTGTTTCAGTATAGCATAAAAATACTCAAAACAAAATCAATCCCCCACACTAATACTATTAGTCGTGGGGGGAATGATTGGATTTCGTGTTTTTTTTAAACACCGAACAGGTTTTGAATCGCTTCGGGAAGTCCTCTTGCTAATAATGCTACACCGATACCTACTGCCGCCCAAATTAACTTGGTTCGAGCCATCGAGACTCCAGTTGGGTCTCCAGCACCGGTGATAAACTGCAGACCAGCCAGCACGATCATAACAACCGAAATAACCACGAGAACCACAAACAGCCAGTCGGTAAGAGTTCTCAATGCATCAATGAAACCTTGTGCCGTGGTAATGCCAGTCGGAATGCCTCGTTCAGGAGCCGCAATCCCTCCTATATTAAAGCTAAAGCCCTGAATCACTTCGCCCATTGAAACAGTCAGTGTTCGCGATCCAGGAGCAGCAGCGCCAGCGGCCGATACCTGGAAGGTAGCCCTGTCTGCGGTCGGATTAACACCACAAGAACCAAGTGTGACACCACTACCACTTATCGCAACAGTACAGGGTGTAAGCCCAGTACCTGTAACCGTTACGGTAACAGTTTGACCGGGAGCGACATTCGTAGGAGAAATTCGCTGCATGACCTGCGCGTCTGCTACACCCACAGCCGTTACTGCCAACATCAACGAAAGCAGAGAAACTACGATAATTTTTTTCATAAGTTATAGAATAATCCTTAATGTTTGAACTTTCAATTATGAAAAGTTCTTTCGACCTTTCGATACGTTTCCGTATTCTCCATTATACCTGTGCCGTAAAGCGTGTAAACCAACTTTATCCACAGAGGACGAAAAGCACCAAGGATCAAGTTTCAAGACCCAAGCAAACCATAAACTCTAAAGCTCAAGTATTTCTTGTTTAAGGTTTTTATCCTTAGGGCTTGCTTGAGCATTGAACATTGAGGTTTGGGGTTTGGTTTAGCCGCCAAAAATGCTTCGCACTGCAGTAAACACTCCTTTGGATAGCAACGCCAAAGCAAACCCTATGGCAGTCCACAAAAACACTTTCTTGGCAGTGCTCACGCGCGCAGGGTCGTCTCCCCCTCCCAAAAGCATTACCGCCCCAATAAGAATCATTACTGGAACAATAAGAATTGCGCCAACAAAAATCCAGTTGCCGACGTTCTCGAGTATGGCGATTAATTCACTTGCAGAAAATGTAGGGACTGTGGTCATACTTCTAATTTTTAATTTCTATTTGGTCACATGAAAAATCCAAATTTCAAAGCCCAAATGTCAAATGAATACCAAATGCGTTAATGCTTAAGACTATTTACGGAGAATGGAAGAGAAGATGAGAGTTAGTTCCTGTACTTCTTGCCAAAGTTTGCGGCATTCGTGCGCTTTGTCGGGGTTTGCTTTTGCTATCATACGTAACCAATGACGCGTTTCTTTAGACTCCTTCTTGCAGAGAGCAATCTTGTGCTTGAAGTCCTTCTTTGATTCAGCACCATCTGCCTCCATATAGTTAGCCCCGATACTTGTTGCCGATCTTACGATTTGGCTTACGAGCGATTTATTGATAGCTGTATTGGGTAAGTTCTTTGCAAATCCTATCACTTCCTCTCCAAATGTTGCCGTTCTTTCTTCCAGATCATACACGGGTTTGGCATTGAGGCTTTGAACTTCATTTGGCATTTGGATTTTGGCATTTGACATTGTCACATTGCACTTTTCATTTTGGGATCATCAGATCCCCAGAATCCCTTTCAACACTTCCACCAATCCTTTCGAAATAAGAATGACTCCAAAGCCAACGACTGTCCACATTAACATGCTGCGTGCAGTTTTCACTCTTCCGGGGTCTCCGGCCGCGGTCATAAATATGACGCCCGCGATCACCAATAAAATCGGCGCCGCGATCACCGCAATGGTGAACAGAAAGTTGATGATGTTGTTGATAAGCCCTGTAAACGTGGCTCCCGGCCCCAGCGGATTCGGGAAAGTAATCGTCCCCGGCCCCGGCCCTGCCGCATCAGTCTCGTCATTGTCGGCTGCATCAGCACAACCTGGATCAGCTGGAAAGTCGGTTTTTCCATCTCCATCGTTATCACTGGTATCACTGCACGCTGCCAGCGGCCCAGCACCACTTACGGTAAATACGTGACCTGCACTGGTGGCACTTTGTGGAGGACTGGCACTATCAGTTGCGATAGCACGATAGTAAACCGGGTTCCCTCTCGGCGCCTCCCGGCATATCAATTCCATTTGAGTAGGAGTAGTTACTGGTGAATCACAGTCTGTCAAGGTCACTATATTTGCGCTGAAATTATCAAGGCTTGTTTGAATATCTATATTACTAATTCCATCGGTATCTTGTGCTTTAACGGTATAAGTAACCGTTTGACCGAAGTTCGGATTAGCAGGGTTATGCTTAACCAATGAGAAAGTCGGCGCTCCAGTAGCATTGGCAACGCCCCTTACCTGACGAGAAAAGAAACCTTTCCCAGCTATCTCGAAAGTAACATTCGCATCGTAAGTTCCTGGTGTTGTTGGGTCAAAGATAACCTTAAAATTTGCATTTGTTCCATTAAGGATGGTCTGTGAGGTCGGACTAACGGAAAAGGCCCCTGCACCGCTTCCGGCAATTTCTACATTAGTTACAACCAAAGAACTTCCAGTATTATTTGTAACTGTAAAATCGCCAGAAACTGAAGTCCCCACATTGGTCGTGAAGGTAAGATCTGGACCTGTTGTCCCAGCGTCAGGAGTGATGGTAAATGTGGCTGCGGCAGTCGTTGAACAGCTCCAGCCAGTAGACCAAGCTCCAGGAACGGTGCAGGCAGTTGCGCTTGAAACTCTGGCGCGTGCGTGATAGGTAGTTCCCGCAGACAGTCCACTTATGGTCTGCAATGTACTACCGACGCTAGTCCCCAAAGCACGACACCCCAAGGTGAACCCTGCGTCCTCGCAAACCTGTAAGTCATATTCGTCCGCTCCGGAGACTGCATTCCATGCAAATTCAATAGAATTTGATGTTTCATTCTGGCATTGGTTGGCGGCGCTGGCATGATCTGGGGCGACACACTGACCCACCCCGGTAATTCCATTTCCTTTTACTTCTCTTGTTGGATTAACCGGAGCGCCTATATTAAAGGTAAGAACAGATGAATCAGCCCCAGTGCCCTGCGGCTTAAACCAAACATTTGCTTCAGCAGTTTCATTTGCATCCAACTTAAAACTATTAATAACACCGGGGATGCTTTCACCGGTTATGGGCGTTACAGTTACTGGGAAAGCATCGCTATCGCTCGAAGTAACCATCCCTGTCAGAGTGCCGCCACCATCATTTTTTATTGTAAACTTCCGTATCGTTGACTGACTATCCACTGCAACATCTCCAAAATCAAGTCCAGCGACAGGATCGGTGATTTCCATAACTGGCCCTCCTATAGTAAAGGTGGTTGCGGTAGTAACGGAAGTTTCTACTGAATCTTTGATTCGTGCAAAATATGAAATATTTGTTCCATCAGCATAAGGTCCGTCGTCGGTTGAGGTCTGGCACGTTAAACTGGGAGCACCAATACCAGAACATGTTTTTATTGATTGATAGAGCCCAAGATTAACCCTTCTTTCTATCACGATCTCTTTAATTTCTTCTTGATCAGTAGTAGCTTGTACCTTATATTTAACAGTTTGAGTATTAGTTGGGTCTATCGAAGGAGGACAACTATCCCCGGTAGGAAAATGGCATTGACTATTAACGGTAATGGTGGCTTCAACTATCGAAGGAGCAAAAAACAAAACGGCAAAAAGAAGACCGAGAAAGACGAAAGAGATTTTTGAATTTATTTTCATTTTGCTTTGCTTTCCAAAATCGCGACCCGTTTTCCCAACGCAATAAACTTCTGTTTAAACAGGCAGCTTCACCGATTCAAACGTGGTCTCGATCACATCGAGGCGGGCATCGATCTTGTCGAGCTTATCGGGTACGCCTTCCAACCGCTTGAGTTGCTCTGTGTGAACCTCAAAACCCTCAACAAGAATATCAATCTTGTGCTCTATACGTTCGGCAACTACATCAAAGTGACGCTTGGTTTCGTCTGCCTTTTTCGAGATAAGTTGCTTGAGATCATCTGCCATAGAGTTTATTATACTATCCCTAACAAACTAATCAACAAAAGATATTCACACAACTGAAAAACCTCAAGGAACAAGCTTCAAGATTCAAGCAAGCAATAAACCCTAAAAACTCAATTCTCCTTCTAGATCAAATTTCTGTTTGGTGTTTTTTCCTTGGGGTTTGCTTGAATATTGAGCATTAAGATTTGAGATTTTGGCTTACACGCGCGCTGTGTTATGAGAACATCCTTTCCAGCTCTTTATAAACTCGATGGGGACCAATGCGATAATATATTACTTCCTGATTTGGAAGAAAACGAAAAATCACTCGATAATTATTATTGACTGAAAGCGACCAGAGACTTTTCAGCGCTCCCTTGAGCTTATGGGTTTCGAGGCTCCGGTGAAAACAATTCTCTTCAAAAAGAGAAATCTTTTTTTCTGCCTTTGGTCGAATTGCTTTGGACAAACCAAGAAAATCTTTTTCAAATTGGGGGGTGGTATGAGAACGGGAAATCCTCATCTTTTCTTTGTAGTTTTCAAGAACTCACGGAAACTCCGAGTTCTTCTTCCGCGCAACATCTTTTCTCCGACAACAAAACTCCTCATCAGCAAAAGAAGTTCCTCAAGGCAGTCTTTTTTAAGAACCACAAAATGCTCTCCTTTTATTTGAAAGGTGTCAACCGTATCCATTTTCCTTGGAATTGCAAGAGACTTCATAATAAATGTATTGTATCATGAATAACTTTTGAAAACAAACCTCAAACTAATCAACAAAGATATGCGCATCAATAAAACCCCGATCCACAAATCTTATCCGAATCTACAGATATCCGAATGTACGAATCGCATGCGGAGATTTGTGATTTGGATTATGTTGGCGTAAGCCTACACGCACGCGGCCGAGGCAACTTTGTCGCCTTCTTTAAGCTTCATAGTGCGCACGCCTACAGTTTAAAGTTACGCACGGTATCTTTCAGAAACTCTTCAATCGTCGCGCGATCTACTGCATCGCGAAGGAATTCTATTTTCTGGCTGGAAATATCTTCCATAGAAACAAGCTGGCCCAAAAAGAGGCGATCGTTAAAATCATTTCCAAATTTTTTCTCGCACAATAAGAGTATTTCTTCCAGGGTTACATGCTCTTCCTTGAGCATGAAATGCCAGTCAACATAATCTTTATAAGCTAACCGTTTGCCCACGGCAAATGCTTTCATTGCAGCAATTTCCCGGACGCTTGCCAGGGAAACTCCCCGATACTCCACAAAAGAATCAGCAACTGGGTATTCGTAAAAAAAGAAGGTGGTCTTTACATTGTCTATAAGCAAGTTGAGCTGTTCGGGAACTCGGTAGGTAACTGAAAGGGAGGATTTCGAAAAAACTCGTTTCACCTGCCGCAACAAATTTGGCGGCAATTCTTGAAAAGAGAACAAGTCAAAATCAACAGACAGGCGATGTCCTATTTGCAGAGCAAGGGCAGTTCCGCCAACCAAATAAAACCCTTTAAACTTCGAGAAGGTGGGAAAAAGAGTCGTCGCTTGTTTAGTGAGCGCTTCCTCGTGCATGCTGAAAACCAGGTACAGAAAAAATAAGTTTTGCTAAATTGCGAGATTCTGGATGAAATTCCGAAGCCAGCCTTCTTTGCAATATCCTGCGAATCTCTTCTTTTCCGTAGCTTTTAACGATCCAGCGCCAGTGATCGAGAGTCCCTTCATTCACTGCGCTGAGCACAAGATCTTCTCTATCTTCTTGCACATCAATATCTTCCCATTTTGCCCACCATATAAAGGGGCGAAACATTTCTGGGGGTTGCTTTTTCATACATGTATATTATATCACACGCACGCTGCAGAAGCCACTTTGTCGCCTTCTTCGAGCTTCATAATGCGCACCCCTTGGGTGGAACGGCTGATTTTCGCAATGGATTCTATTGCTGCGCGGATCACCGTGCCCTTTCTCGAAATCACAATGAGATCTTCTTCGTCAACTGCAAGCACTTTTGCGTACACGAGTTCACCGGTTTTTGAAGTAACGTTTGCAGTTTTAATGCCAGAGCCTCCCCGGCTTTGCAGCCGATATTCTTTTACGCTTGTGCGTTTCCCGTACCCATTTTCTGTTACAACCAAAAGGTAATTTTGAATTTCTTTTGGATTTTGAACTTTGGCATTTGGAATGGTATCCATTCCTATTACTTCATCTCCTTTTTTTAAGCGAATTGCGCGAGTGCCTGAAGCAGTTCTTCCCATAGAGCGAGCGTCTTTCTCTCGAAAACGTATCGATTGGCCTTTTTTGGTAACGATAATAATCTCGTCTTGGCCTGTTGTTTTGCGCACAGCCAACAACGCATCTCCTTTTTTCAAAGTTATGGCTATTAAGCCAGAACGCCGCACATTTTTAAAGTCTTCGAGCGGAGTTTTCTTGATAATCCCCTGCTTGGTAACCATTACTAAATACTTAATTCCTGCTTCTACGTCTTCTTTGCCCAATGCAAAAAGCGAAAGCACTTTTTCTTCAGCAGAAATCTCCAGGAAATTCAGCAAACCCCGGCCCTTGGACACGCGCGTGCCTTCTGGAATTTCATATACCGGAGTCTGAAACACTTTGCCAGAATCGGTGAAAAGCATAAGCGAATCGTGGGTTTGGGCAGAAAGAAAATGCTCCACAATATCATCGGACACGGTTTTCATGCCCATAATTCCTTTGCCTCCGCGCTTTTGAATCTTATAGGTTGCAGGGTTGATGCGCTTAATATACCCGCCTTGGGTAAGCGTGATAATCGCCTCTTCCTGCGGAATCAAGTCTTCTTCTGCGATTTCGCCCACACCCTGCGCCACCACTTTGGTCCTCCGCTCGTCTCCAAACGTCTGCTGGGCTTCTGCCAGCTCTTTTTTGATAACCGCGTCAATTTTCTTTGGCGAAGCTAAAATTGTAGATAATTCTTCGATTTTTGCTTTTATTTCCTTGAGTTCATCCTCAATTTTCTTTCGCTCTAATTTCGCAAGCTGGGCCAAACGCATGTCAAGAATAGCGTTGGTTTGAATTTCGGTGAGCCTGAAACGTTTTATGAGCTTCAGTTTCGCATCTTCGCGGTCATCTGCGCCGCGAATAATTTTGATCACCTCGTCGATATTTGCCAAGCACTTGTGCAACCCTTCTAAAATGTGTTCCCGCTCTTTGGCGCGATCCAAATCGTATTTGGTGCGCCGAGAAACCACTTGTCTCCGGTGATCAACAAAATACTGCAGAATCTTAACTAACGAAAGTACTTTAGGTTGGATCCCATCAACGAGTGCAATCATATTCAAGTGAAACGATTTTTGGAGATCAGAAAACTTGTACAACCTGTTTAAAATCTTCTGGGGTTGGGCGTCGCGCTGCAAATCAAACACAATGCGCAGGCCATCCTTGTCTGATTCGTCTCTAATATCTTTAATGCCGTCGATCCTCTTGTCCTGCACCAGTTTTGCAAACTGTTCTACCAACGTGGACTTATTCACCTGATAAGGAATTTCGGTAATGATAATCTGCGTTCTTTTATTCTCATTCCCGTCGCTGATTTCTGCTTTGGCACGGCAGGTTATAGGTCCTTTTCCTTGGGAATAAGCTTCAATAATTTCTCTTTGATTAAAAATAATTCCACCAGTTGGAAAATCAGGCCCTTTAATAAATTGAAACAAGTCCTGGGTTGTGGTTTTGGGATTGTCGATCACAAATACGGCAGCGTCAATCACTTCACGACTGTTGTGCGGAGGAATGTTTGTTGCCATGCCCACTGCAATTCCCAAAGTGCCATTAAGGAGCAGTTGGGGCAACGGCGAAGGGAGCACCATGGGTTCTTTTCTCGTACCGTCATAGTTGTCCATAAAGTTCACGGTATCTTTGCCAATATCCTGCAGCATCGCCTCCCCTTGGCGCGACATTCTTGCTTCTGAATATCGCATTGCCGCAGGAGGATCCCCGTCGATCGATCCGAAATTTCCCTGACCGTCAATCAAGGGATAACGCATGGAGAAATCCTGCGCCATTCGGACGAGAGAATCATAGACTGCCACATCTCCATGGGGATGGTAGCGCCCAAGCGTTGAACCAACAACAGTCGCGCATTTACGGTACTTTGCTCCATGAGTCAAACCGTCTTCCTGCATTGCAAACAATATGCGCCTGTGCACGGGTTTTAAACCGTCGCGCACATCAGGAAGCGCGCGCGCCACAATCACCGACATTGCGTAGTCGATGTAAGA
>ERZ1292623.2887-Hain-H51-01um-R1-2887-length-15024-cov-5_pt1 | contig 11416 bp, 11 predicted proteins | sample MGYA00564398_ERZ1292623 | MGnify/ENA primary metagenome ERZ1292623 (study PRJEB36523, sample SAMEA6512633) | groundwater metagenome | collected 2019-01-07 | study: AquaDiva: Metagenomics assemblies of 32 groundwater samples | reverse complement strand
AGCGGATTATCGCGGAGGAAGACCGCCAGTTCATCATCCATAAATATCGCTTCGAAAATGCCGACTCGTCCTTTGAATCCGTTTCCACATGCGCCTCCGGGAACGGGCTCCCATACCGTTTCGGTATTTTTCGGGATTTTGCTCTTGTCTTTGATCGAGTCAAGAATTTTTGAAACAATTTCCTTGTGTTTACCCTGCAGTCGAACCTCTTTCGCGCAATCTTTTTTAAGTTTTCGCACGAGTCGTTGCGCCATCGCGATGGTAACCGCCGACGCGATGATTTTCGGGTTTATGCCGAGGTCTATAAGGCGGGGGATAGCACCTGCGGCGTTATTCGTATGGAGCGTTGAGAGGACGAAGTGGCCCGTGAGCGATGCGTGAATCGCCGTTGCGGCCGTTTCTTTGTCCCGTATCTCGCCGACCATGATCACGTCCGGGTCCTGGCGGAGTGCCGCACGAAGCCCGCGTGAGAACGTATACCCCTTTTCGGCGTTTGTTTGTGTTTGTGTAATACCCTCGAGGTGATATTCTATCGGATCTTCGATGGTGATGATTTTATTGTGCGGCGTCTGGACTCTACGTAGAAATGCATAGAGCGTCGTTGTTTTTCCGGAGCCCGTGGGGCCGGTATTAAGAAGCATGCCGTTCGGCTTCCGGATCTCCCGCTCGAGTATTTGAAGAAGCCCCGGCTCGATACCAAGCTCTTCGAAGGGCACGCGGATCGTCTTGGGATTTAAAATTCTCATAACGACCGATTCGCCGTATGAGCCGGGAACGACCGATGTTCTGATCTCGACATCCGTTCCCTGTATCCGGATACTGAATCGCCCGTCCTGCGCCTCCGTTTTGATATTCAGTTTCAGCCCGGACAGCAGTTTAATGCGGGATACGAGAAGCGTGTATGTCTTTTCATCGATTACCGTAAGTTCTTCAAGTACGCCGTCAAGCCGGAGTCGGATAACAATGCGCGCCTCCTCGGGCTCTATGTGAATGTCTGATGCTTCTGCGCCGATGCCTCCCGCAAGAAATATTTCAAGAAGCGCCGATATATTGTGTTTACGGCCGCCAGCAAGGAATGTCTTTGCTTCTGCCGTGATTGCACCGAGCGTCGTCAGGGTTTTAAGGTACGCTTCGACCTCCCCGCTTGCGATGCTTAAAACTCCCGCCTCCGCCGCGCGCGCATAAGAAATTTCTTTATATCGATCCCAGGCACGTTCCATGCTGCGGCGGGACACCATGTAGAGCGTCGGCTCGTAGCCGCGCTCTACGAGCTCTTGTATCGCCATAGCGGCGGCTTCTTTGTTGGGGGAGATGACCGCAACGTCGACTTTTTTTCCGGTAAGCTTGATCGCGGCAACCCCTGCGTTTCGAGCCGTCTCTTCACTGACGAGCCGGAGCGCGTCCGTATCTATGGACATAACGGAGAGGTCGAGGGCGGTTATGCCGTATTTCCGCGCAAGTATTTTGACGAGATTTTCCTCCTCCTCCTGCCGAAGCTCCTCCAGCCGTTTTTTTTGCTCATCATCATTGAAGGTGATCATAAAAGAAAAGAAGTTTGAGAATATGGAATATACGTTTACTATAGCCTTAAAAAACCCTTGAAACAACGGACGCTGTGCACAGTACTCGCAGATATTGACTTTCTTATAATTTTGTGATAGAGTATAGGCAACGTAGTTCTTCGATTTCAGTCGCCATAACCCCAAAAGGAGGATGCCATGATCACAGTGAAACAGGCGGTAAGGATTTGCGTCTTGGCCATCCTTCCGTTTCTTGGGGGGTGTGCCGCGCACGGAAACGGCATGGGCGGATTCGGGACCATGCTTTCCGGGACGAACATCGTCTTAAACGGAAACGGCGGACGACCCGGGGTCACGGCGCCGCACCAAATTCCGGGCATTCCGCACCGCGGGACCGACATCAGAATCGGCGGCTCGCCGCGCGACTACGGCGTCGGGTCGGGAATCCAACTTCCGACGATCCTTCCGCCGCAGCTCTATCGCCCGCGTTCATGCGGGAGCATCCAGATCGGCGGGGTTTACAGCAACAACTGCTGAAGCCTCGCTTACAAAACCTTGATAAGCGTCTCACACTGTGTGGCGCTTCTTTTTTTGAGACGGCATGCGCACCGACGCGCAGCCTGAGGCTTGCCTTTTTTGTACCTCTGTGGTATGCTGCCTCCCAGTTTTGTACACGTAAAATAAAATACAACAATCCAAGGAGCAGAGAGAAAGATGATGAAAGAAATTGATACCAGTCCTTTGGCCCGCAGGTCTATTGCCGACTATGATTTTCTGAACACTCGAGAATGGCTTTTGAAAATACGTGAAGTTTTCGGGCGTTCTATTGTTCCTGCGCATGAACTTATTTACCTCCTCAGGGTGGGTATGCGCGTATCCAACGGAAACAAAGAAGAGAGGCGCGAGAAACTCTTTTTGTATCTCTCAATTGTTGCTGGCGCAAACGTACCCCCCTCAAACAAAAATACATACTGGGAAATGCGTCGCTTAATTGAAGCAGAGGCCTGGAGAGTTTTGTCTCAGGAATTTTTCGGTTTCCCTCTTGATGCGGAAGAATGCATATGTCGCTGCGTGGAAAACGGCGATTCGGACCTCAAGATAGCCATCCTTCGGCTGCAGTTGCAGAATTTTTTTGACCTGCTTTGCGAGCGTGAAATTCTCAGAGAGATTTTTAAGATCGTAGACCCGGTTGCCGGCGCGAGATACAAAACGGCAAAGAAATTTCCCTCGTGGACCCTTGGCGGAGTCGGACCTGACGGCAAACAGAAGGTACTTTTTTTCTACGGCTGGCTTATGAAGAAAATCTGGGAAGCTGACAGTCCCCGAAGGGATCGTGACATGGTGAGATGGGCGCGGCGCAAAATATTTACCTGGTGCCTAGCCTTTGATGAGCAGGGATTCTTACGATTCCTTGAGGAATCCGGAATTCCGCCTGCGGAGCCATGGATGCACCGCCCGGTGCAAGTCAAGATTCGTCAATTGAGCATTCAATCTAGGCGGAAAACCAAGTTCCGCACAGGCTTGAAACCGAAAAAACTTGTGCGGCGCCTAAAACTTCCGGTTCGTCAATTTCTGGGACAAAACAGAATGTTGCCTATGGTTTTGACTTTCAGTCGTGTAAGGCGGAATGTAATCCGCATTATATAGAACGCGACTAAGCAAGAAGCGCCAACGCAGCGCTTCTTTTTTTGTGCGTATGTGAGCAGGTGGTACAATTGGGGAAAATGAGGATACGAACCCAACAGAAAATCATTACAAGCGCGCGGGCGCTTGATGCGTTTGCCCGCGAATATGTCCGAAACCACATTGTAAGGCCGCGCTCAATTCGTGGCGAAGGAAACCGAAAGCACGCTATGGTCACGGCTCTTTTTGGCGATATGGGCTCAGGCAAAACGTCGTTTACACAAGCTGTCGCAAAAACCCTTGGCATAAAAAGTACCGTCATAAGCCCGACGTTTATTATTGAGAGGGTGTATAAGATAGAAAAGCCGCCATTTTCGCATTTCATTCACATTGATTGCTATCGGCTTTCTGATAACGCGGAACTCAAAGCTCTTGGGTGGGGAGACATGGTAAGAAACAAGAGTAATATTATTTTCATAGAGTGGGCGGAGAGAGTAGAGAATATATTACCAGAGGATGCGACTCGGGTTCACCTTGAATTTGTCGATGAGCATACGAGAAAAATAAAAATTTTTAATTCCAATGGTTCATAAAACAAAAGACAAAAAAAGACTCCTTGTGCTCCTCGACGCGCACGCGATTCTCCATCGCGCGTATCATGCACTGCCGGATTTTTCATCCCCCGGTGGAGAGCCGACAGGCGCCATCTACGGGCTCTCTGCGATGCTTATGCGCATTATAAACGAGCTCAAACCGGATTATGCCGTTGCATGCTACGACATGCCGGGACCGACGTTTCGCCACGAAGCATATGAAGCATATAAAGCGAAGCGTCCGAAAGCGGAGGACGACCTGGTTCACCAAATGAACCGGTCTCGGGATGTTTTCAAGGCGTTCAACATCCCGATATATGAGAAAGAAGGGTTTGAAGCGGACGATCTTTTGGGCACGATAGTCGAAACGCTTCAGCCGGAGCTTAAAAAAGGAATAGTGCGCATCATTGTTGCATCGGGAGACATGGACACGCTCCAGCTTGTGACGGGCGACGCGGTTTCGGTGTATACCCTCAAAAAAGGAATACACGACACGGTCATTTATGATGAAGATGCGGTGAAGGACAGATTTGGCTTCGCGCCGCTCCTCTTGCCTGATTTCAAGGGGCTGCGTGGCGACCCGTCGGACAACATCATCGGCGTTCGCGGTATCGGAGAGAAGACCGCGACACTACTTATACAGAAGTTCGGGAGCGTTGAAGATATCTACAAGGCGCTCAAAAAAAACAGGGCGGCATTCTTTAAAAATGGATTTACTGAACGCATTGTCCGCATCCTCGAAGAAGGCGAGGAGGAGGCATTGTTCTCAAAAACACTCGCAACAATACGCCGCGATGCGCCGATATCGTTTTCTTTGCCAGCCGAGACATGGAAAGAATCATTTCGGAGCGCCCTCCCGCAACATCTTTTTTCGGAACTCGGATTTCGGACACTCGCGGAACGCGTGAAAAAAATGTTCGGAGAAGGAGAGGGCGAGGCGCCGGAGAGCGGTGAGAAAAAAGAAGCGCTTCCCTCGAATGAAGAAATCCAAAAGACCGCTCTTGCGCTGTGGCTTGTTGATTCCAATCGTACGGATCCGGGGCTTTCCGATATTCTCGAATTTGCCGGAACCTCGTCGTTTGAAAAAGCACGCGATGTCATTTTTGCCGAACTCAAAAAAAGAAACCTTGAAAAAGTGTACACCGGCATAGAGCTTCCGCTTATTCCGATTCTTGCCTCAGCACAACGTCGGGGCATCATGGTGGACACCGCGTATCTTTCGAAGCTCTCTGTTTCGTATCATGCTGATCTTCTGTCTCTCGAAAAAAAAATATGGAAAGAGGCGGGAGAGAAATTTAACGTCAATTCGCCGAAACAACTCGGCCGCATTCTCTTTGAAGTCTTAGGGCTAGAGGTAAAAGGGCTTAAAAAAACGGGCGGCGGCGCGCGTTCAACGCGGGAATCCGAACTTGAAAAATTACGGCAAAAACATCCCATCATCGATTCCATTCTCAAGTTTCGTGAATTGCAGAAGCTGCTTTCAACGTATATCGACGCGCTTCCGTCTCTTGTCGCCCAAGACGGCAGGGTTCACACGACGTTTGTGCAGACAGGGACGACGACCGGCCGTTTTTCTTCAAAAGATCCGAATGTGCAGAACATACCGGTTCGCGGCGGGCGCGGGGCGGAGGTGCGCCGCGCATTCGTTGCCGCTCCCGGTTTTCGGCTTCTTGCGCTCGATTATTCGCAGATTGAATTCCGCATTCTCGCGATACTTTCGAAAGACAAAGACCTCATCAGGATCTTTAACGATGGCGTTGACGTGCATACTGCCGTCGCCTCGCGGGTTTTCGGCGTTCCGGAGAGCGAGGTGACGAAAGACATGCGGCGGCGGGCGAAAGTGATCAATTTCGGCATTATCTTCGGCATGGGGGTTTCCTCGCTCCAGCGGACGCTTGGGGGGACACGGGAAGAAGCCCAGGCATTCTACGACAATTATTTCAATAAATTCCCGGGTGTCGCGGAATATCTGCGGAATATTCCCCGCGAGGCGGCGCGAAAAGGCTATACTGAGACACTGTTCGGCAGGCGCCGCTATATCCACGGGCTCTCGTCGCCTATTCCGTATATTAAAAACGCCGCGCTCCGCATGGCGGTGAATGCGCCGATACAGGGTACAGCGACGGGGGATATAATAAAACTTGCAATTGTGAAAGCGGATACCACGCTTCGGGAGCAGGGGTTGCACGATTCGGCATTTTTATTGCTTCAGATCCACGACGAACTCATGTATGAAGTCAAAGAAGACGCGCTTCTCTCCGCGGCACGGAGTATTAAAGGGAGCATGGAGCACGTGTTCGTAGATGCAGTGCCGCTTCTTGTCGAAGTCTCTGAAGGAAAAAATTGGGGGGAGCTAAAAAAATTACTCTAATTACTCTAATTAACCTAAAAATTTTTTGAATTCAAAAATTGAGATTGCATTAGAATAATTAGAAATTAGGTTAATTAGTAATTTTCATTATGCTGTACTTTTTCCAAAACGATGATTTCTCGCTTGCACGCAAAGGCGCGGAGACATTTTTGGATGAATTTCTTACAAAAAATCCCGATGTGGCGGTATTTGAGATGAACGATGAAACATGGAGTGCGGAGCGGTTTGAAGAATACCTCTCGGGGCAGACGCTTTTCGGCAGCACGCACGCGGTTTTCCTTCGCAACACTTTTTCAGACGATACCGCTCGAGAATATATTGCGGGCGCGACGAAGCGCGTTGCGCAATCACCCCACACCTTCGTATTTGCCGAAGGGAAAATCGATGCAAAAACCAGGACATTGTTTGAAAAAGAAGCGGAGCACGCACCGGTTCTCGGAGAAAAGCAGGCTCCCACACGGGAATTCAATATATTTCCTCTGGCTGATGCCGTCGGGACGCGCGACAGAAAGAATGCATGGCTCATGCTTGAGCGTGCGTTTCGAGAAGGGGTGTCGGGCGAGAATATCTACGGTATCCTGTTTTGGCAGATCAAGGCCCTGCTCCTTGTAAAAAACGCTGGACCGGGGGAGAAAACGGGACTGAAGCCCTTTGCGGAGCAGAAGGCGAGGCGGCTCGCCCGTAATTTTACGCTCCAAGAGCTTCGCGAGCTCTCCGTAACGCTCATTTCCCTCTACCACGATTCACGGAAAGGGCTTCATGAATTGGACGCCGCCCTCTTGCGGTTCGTTCTCACACTGTAAAACCCGGAGCGAGACACATCCGCCCCTGCTAAGTTGCGGCGGATAAAAAAGAAATCCGCAACGATGTTGCGGACTTCAGCAATCGGGCTTAAAGGAGTTTGGATATGGAACAAACAAACAGTATTTGAATTATGCGAATGATTATATGGCCTAAAGGGCCTTCTGTCTCGCCCAAAACTGATTTGTATTCTGCTTACATTTTATCTCACGCAGTTTTTTTGTAAATGGTACTTGTGTGGATAAATTACTGCATGGCGCAAATATACCCTCCGTCAAATGGAATTTGAAACCATGTATACGTGTGGTATAGTATTTCAGTTCCGCCCATAGCTCAGTCGGTAGAGCAGCTCCCTTTTAAGGAGATGGTCCCAGGTTCAAATCCTGGTGGGCGGATTTTTAAGAAAAACGCGCGTCCTTAATGAATACACAGCGCGTTCGTTCTAGCGCCTTCTAGCGCCGTTAATTAATTAACTAGAGCGGCAAATCAAATGCAAAAAATCCGGCGCCGGAGAAAAGGAGGGAGAGCGCCATTGCAAAGAGGAGGAGGTGCGTTGTTTTGTTCTGCGTTCGCCACGCGCTCCAGACGGAAAACAGGACGAGAATCGCGGCCGCTCCCTGTGTCAGAAACCCAACAAGGATACCGGCGCTTAAAATCGCAACGGCGCTTCCCGCAAAGAGAGGGGATTTTTTGACCGGGCTCTCTCGGAATGCGTTCCGGACGGCGGTAATTCCATATATGAGAAAATATACCCCGAGGAATATTCTTATAATGAACGGAGCGGCAAGCGAGAATGAGAACAGGTCTGGAAACAGCGAAAGCATTAGCATATTGTAGCATACCCAAAATTTCGTATACTACTCGGTATGGACTCAAAGAAAAAACGCGCTCCGGCAAAGAAAAGAGATGTCGTGCTTGTTCTGCATGACATACGGAGCGCACACAATGTCGGGGCGATATTGAGAACAGCTGACGCGGCAGGTGTGTCAAAAATCTATCTTACCGGCTACACACCCGCGCCCATTGACCGCTTCGGAAGAGAGCGGCGCGATGTCGCAAAAGCCGCGCTTGGCGCCGAGAAGTGGGTGCGGTGGGAACAGAATGAAGAAATTCTTCCGCTCATCCGGATGCTCAAGAAGAAAGGATATCGCGTCATTGCCGTTGAGCAGTCACCCACGGCAGAGCAGTATCGCACTGTTCCTGTTCCAAGAAAATCAGTTTTCGTCTTCGGGAACGAAGTGGAAGGACTTCCCGAAGCCGTTCTCGACGCAGTTCATGTTGTCGCGGAGATTCCGATGCGTGGGAAAGTGGTTCGGCAGGCTCACCATCCGCGGCATACACGCCGCGGAAAAGAATCACTTAATGTTTCAGTCGCCGTCGGAATTGCGCTTTTTGGAATGCTCCGATTGTGAGTTCTAGTACGAGACGGAGGTGACGATACGCCCCTCCGTATCAAGGAGTTTAATTGTTTCGCGACGTTCTTTCCAAAGTTCCTCTTTCTTCCCGAGGAAGATCCGCCATTCTTTTTTATAAAAACTCGTATCGTTTTTGTGGACTTCAAGGCATCCGCGATAATGTATCCGCTCATTGATATAGTCGTTACACGCGGACGATACGCCGATAGGCGCGGCTTTTACATGGGCTTCGCATCGCGGCAGCGTATCGAGATAATCGAGGCAGGCATCCCCGAGTGTTTTTGTCTCCGCACGGGCACGAACTTCATCGGATTGATACGGGCACTCTTTCGGAAGTGTAGGATAGAAATCTTGGAATTGTTCAAAATATCCTGTGCATGTGTTGGTCCGGAACGAAATACCCCGCGGCGATTCTCCTGTCGCGATAATCGCCCGGTCTCCGGGATTTAAAAAGATTTTGTCTTCTTTATTGACTGTTTCGCCAAACGGCAGATATACCCCGGTGCCGATAACTGCTTCATTCTCGCTTGTTGCGCTTTTCAATTTCCATCCGGTGATGTTAACCGGCTGCGTATTGCTTCCCGATGCCGCGATTTCTATGTATTCCTCCTGCGGATTTCCTGCACGTGCATTTCCCACGTAGATCGAAACCGCATCCACAAAGAGAGACTTCGGTTCTGTTCCCGGAACTTCCGCCGGCTCTTTTGTTTCGCCCTGTACGCCGCCTATTGAAATCCCGGGCCCGTACGTCTCTCCCGTATTAAGCGGCGCCGGCGGCTTGAGGAAGGCGTTTCGGACACGCCCGCTTTCCGGTCCTCCCATAAGGAACCATCCGAGCCACATAAGCGCCAAAACAAGCAGGGTGAAACGTAAAAGGTCCATATCAGTAATAAGAAAGGATTAGTAATATAAAGAAGATGATGATGCCGAAGATGATAACGCTGACAAAATTCATAAAAGTCAGAAAGTTTTTAAAATTATGAAGTAAAGAGAGCACTTCCTCGTAGTACGCACAGTGCAAGTTATGCGGCGAGCATTTTTGCCAGCTCTTCTCTTGCCACTAGAGCGTCACTCCACGGAAGCCGCGTTCCCGATGGCCCCATGATGTACGGATCGCTTCCCTTGCCGGTGATAATGACAACATCTCCCGTTTCTGCCGACTCAAGTGCTTTTCGTATCGCTTCCCGCCGGTCGATGATAATTTCTGCCACCGGACGCCTGATGCCTTCTTTTATAGTATGCACTATCTCCATTGGGTTTTCATCATAGGGGTCTTCGTTCGTGAGAATTATTTTTGAGCAGTATGCGTCGGCTATTTTTCCCATCTCGGGGCGTTTCCACGCGTCTCTTCCTCCACCCGTGCCTCCCAGGACGCAGATTTTTTTCGCATTTTGGAATACCTCGTACACCTTAAGCAACGAGTCGGGCGTGTGCGCGTAATCGACGATGACGGTGAAATCTTGGCCGAGGTCGATTTTTTCCATCCGGCCCGGAATACCGGAAAATTTCGAAAATGCGCGCGCAACAGTGTCGGCGCCTATTCCCAGATGTTCGGCGCAGGTTGCCGCAGCGAGCATGTTATAGATATTAAAAATGCCGGAGAGTTTGGAATGAATCGGAATATCGCGAACTGATAAAGAAACCCCTTCTTTTTTTACAGTGTACGGCATGGCATCAGCGAGGGAGAAACCGTATGTCTCCGGAACGCCGATGTTGAGAAAAGCAGGTGCTTCTTTGTCGTCTCTGTTTACCACAAGGAAGCGGCGCTTTTTCCGTGATTTCAGGATTCGTTTGGCAATAGAAAGTTTTGCATCGCGGTATTTTTCGTATGAACCGTGAGATTCAATGTGCTCAGGTGCGAGATTTGTAAAAATAAGGGCGTTTAGCTCGATGAAGCGGTCCCGGAACTGCCGCGCGCCTTCCGACGTCGTTTCAATGATCGCATAGCCGCATCTTTCCCTGACCGCGCGCCGAAGGAAGCGCTGCAGGAAGAATCGCCCCGGCATCGTCATTTTCATAGTGTTGTCGTACGACTCGGCGCCGATCTTGAATCTCACAGTATTTGAGACAGCGGTTTTGTATCCGGCCTCTTCGAGAATTGCACTCAAAAGCTCGGCAACCGTCGTCTTTCCCTTTGTTCCCGTGACGCCTATCACGAATATGCGGCGCGAGGGGAAGCGGTAGAGGAGCGCCGCAAGAAATGCGAGCGTAAAATGATATACCGCTTCGATCCTTCCCCAGACCTTTTCAGGGAATATTTTTTTAAGCGCTGTTTGAAACCGGCTCTTGATGGTAAAAAAGTAATTTTGCATCGTGGTCCGTTTTTTCCACTATCGCGATAGAATTTTAAGGGCTTCCTTCACTTTTTCGCCAGTAGTCGTTTCCGCGCCCGTGATCTTTCCGAGAGCGTTCCGCGCTTCTTCTCTGGTGTATCCCAGTGAGGTCAATGCGAGCAAGGCATCCGTTTCCTCTTTAAGCGAATGCGCATTCCCCGCATGCCCCGTCTTTATAAATATATCCTTGAGTTCAAGGACGATCTTCGCCGCGTTTTTCTTTCCGATGCCGGAGACTTTTGTGAGATAGTGCGTGTCGCCCGCCGCGATCGCTTTTTTAAGTTCCGGGACGCTCGCCAGGTTCATGATGGCAAGCGCGGACTTCGGACCGATGCCCGAGATCGCGATGAGGAGCTCAAAAAACGACAATTCATCGCGGTCTCCGAACCCGTAGAGCTCTAAGGCGTCTTCCCGGACGGCAAGATGTGTCCAGAAAAGCACCTCGTCGCCGGGGTGCTTCCCCGACACGGTGTCCGCCAAGGTACGCACTTTATAACCAACTCCCTGAACGTCAAGTACCGCAAAATTTATTTCTTTGTGCGCCAGACGGCCGCGGAGCTGCATTATCATTATTCTTAGTATAGCGCACTGCGAAAAACTCATCTATTTGCAAAATATGTTGCCGTTTGATACGCTATTGTAATTATGTGACAGCCGCGTTAGATAGTAAGGGTTGGGAACATAAAAATTTCCTAACACCTAACACCTAACACCTAACACCTAACCCCTAACACCTAAACCATGCCCATCACATCATCAG
>ERZ1292623.4484-Hain-H51-01um-R1-4484-length-11419-cov-6_pt1 | contig 11419 bp, 17 predicted proteins | sample MGYA00564398_ERZ1292623 | MGnify/ENA primary metagenome ERZ1292623 (study PRJEB36523, sample SAMEA6512633) | groundwater metagenome | collected 2019-01-07 | study: AquaDiva: Metagenomics assemblies of 32 groundwater samples | reverse complement strand
ATGGAGAAACTTCAAATTTGGACTATAGGGGTGACATTTCTACTTTGGAGCGACAACTGTATTATTTAATCCTAAATAAGTAGCATAAGATGAATAGCTCTCAATTAAATTCTTAGTATATTTTAGTGGGTTTTTATGAATATATCGTGTTATGTCCAATAAATAATCTTTGTTAATAACATTTGTTGCTTTATATACTCCTTGAAAGAGTGGACCAGAACGTTTGTATTTTCTATTAAAATAAATAGAATATCTGGTAAATAACGATTGTGTGAACTTCTTGATTGAATCTTTATTTTTTTGCTTGATTAATAAATGAATATGATTTGGCATTAAACAAAAAGATAATAATTCAATCTCTTCGAAAAAATTCTTAGATCGGTGATATTGCAAGGTCTCACCTTGCAATGTTTGGCGTTTAGGCTCAGATTCAGGATTTGATAGATATTGCTTTAGGCAGGTGAGGAAGACTTTGTAGTCTTGTTCATCAAGGAATATTTTTCGTTTTTCAACTCCACGATTATAAATATGATAAATCGAATCTTCTCGATAAATTTTAATCGAATTCTTAGCTGGCATGAATTAAGTATATATTGCAAGGTGAGACCTTGCAATGTTGAAATATGATATACTACAGGGTATGCAGAAGAAAATCCTTGTTTTGGTGGACTTCAAAAGTTCTAGTAAAAAAAAGTTAGTTAGATATTTAAATGCTAACGCAAAAAATAAATACAAAGCATTTTTGCATTCTTTTACAGATTTATATTTTGATATTAAAACTGGTAAAACAAAGATTAAAGTTAACAAAACTGACATAGCAAATTTTGATTTGGTATTTGTAAGAAGGGCTGGAAAATATGTCCGTTTTATGGGCGCAATTTCAAAGTATTTAGATAAAAAGAAAATTAAGTTTGTAGATCCTGCATTTCGTGAAATTGGCATGTCTATGGATAAGGCCTCAAGTACTCTAAGACTTGCGATAAAAAGAGTACCTGTACCTCACACCATTTTTTGTTTTAAAGAGAATATTATTTTCAACAAAAAAAGAATAATACAGGCCTTGGGCCTGCCAATAATTGCAAAAGCGATATTGTCACAAAGAAATCAAAATATATATATTTTAAAAACTGAAGAAGATTTTGCGATACTCGTAAAAAAATCATCCAGAGAATTTATATTTCAAAAATTTATAGACATTGAGAAAGAATATAGGTTTTTAATAATGGGTGAAAAGGTTATGGTTTTAGAGCAAAAATTCAAAAGGAACTATGAAAATCTAAAAGTTGAGTACCAAGATCTAACTGGACCATCAGTTTTTCTTGAATTAGATTGTGCGACGCAGAATGCAAATAAGATCTCGCTTAGAGCAGCTGCGATCTTGGGTCTAGATGTTGCAGGGGTTGATCTTGCAATCGAAAAGATTACAAGAAAAGTTTATATAATTGAAGTTAACAAGGGCCCAGGAATTGAGCCAGACGCGAAGACTTCACCTGAACTCAAGGCCTTTTCTGACTATCTTCTAAATAGAATATCCTAATAATAGAAACAAAAAACCGCTCTTTCGAGCGGCTTTTCTGTCAACTCAAATTGTTATTTGAGTTCCACTGTTGCACCAGCTGCCTTTAATTTTTCGGCTGCTGACTTAACATCTTCAGGTTTTGCGTCCTTTAATACTTCAAAAGGAACATTATCTGTTGCATCTTTTGCTTCTTTAAGTCCTAAAGTTTGATTGATTTCTCTTAGGGCTTTGATAACTGCAATTTTGGTTGCTCCTGAATTTGTCATTACTACAGTTTGGTTTCCACCAGATGCTTCTGCGGGAGCATCGCCGGCTGCGGCTGCTACTGGAGCTGCTGCTGCGACTGGCATTGCACTTACTCCAAGTTTATCTTGAAGGGCGGTTACTAATTCTGATAAATCTAAAACTGTAAGTTTGCTGATTTCTTCTACTAATTCTTCTATTTTTTTGTTAGCCACGTGTACTCACCTCCTTTAGTAAATATACTAATTTCTGCATATTTCCATTTAGAGTACCGACTAATCCGTACATAGGTGACATTAATGATCCTACAACTTGACTGAATAATACTTCTTTTGTAGGTAGAGTTGAAATTTTAATTAAAGCTTCCTTGCCTTGAAATGCACCATCAATAATACCAACTTTAAATTGTGGAACTTGATTTTCTTTAACGAATTTACCTAAGACTTGGATTGGGGCTATTGCATCTCCTTCAGTCATAATTAAAGCTGTTTGGCCTGATAATACTTCATCAGTTAATACTTCTTCTTTTAAACCTGCTTCTTTACCTGCAAGTTTAATTAAGGTATTTTTAACAACTGTCATGTCACTTCCAATTGCTTTAAGTTCTAGTTTTAATTTTTGTTGAAGACCAACTGAGAGACCAGCAAAATTAACAAATACAATAGACGTTGCACCTTTAAGTTTAGGGGTAAGTGAACTAATTAAATCTGTTTTGCTTTGTTTATTCATATTCCTCGTTGTGATTTACGTCTTACGACTACACGCTTTCATTGGACAGATTGCATTATATGTGAAATTTAGTAATAAATCAATAACCTCGTTGCATTTTTTCAATTCTCTTTGCTGCTTCAGCTGCCCCTCGAATAGTTTTGGCATCTTAAGATGATACTGACGAAAAATCTTTCTCCGCTTTTTTAATTATATCCTCTGTTTTAGGGGTAACCTTAACTTGTTGTCCATTGATTTCTCTTATACCTTCGCCATCTGTTGCCATGACGATATTGTACTCTCTATTTATTTCAAAAGTAAATAACCACTTCCTCTTTTGGTAAAAATTAATTCTCTTAAATTGCAAGTTTAACTGAAGGGCTCATGGTGGATTTCATAAAAACTTTGTCAATTGTTTTTGATCCTCCAAGTGCATCTAAAATACTTTCTGCATTTTTTACCAATTCTTCTGTTTTTTGAGAAACTTTTCCAAAACTTGTATGGATTAATGCAGCTTCTCTTTCTGTTTTAAGCGTTATTAGATTACCTTTAAATTTTTCTACATCTTTCTCTGATTTTATAACAGTTCCATTTTTAGGATTTGGCATTAATCCTTTAGGACCTAGTAGCCTTGCAAACATTGCAAGTTTTGGCATCATTTCTGTTGTTGCAAGTAATAAATCAAAGTCTACTTTACCTTCTTTTAATTTTGCAAGTGTTTTTTCATCTGCTATTTCTATCTTTTTTACTTTTCCAGAAGAATAGGGAAGAGTCACTTGTGCTGTAATCCCTGTCTTTTTAACATTTAAATGAAGTTCCATTGTTCCATCAAACTTTGAATATGAACTTTCTTTAACGGTTTTGATTGCATCTTCTATTTTATATAACTGCGTTCGAGATATTTTTGATTTTGATTCTAGGTATTTTTTACCACGGGAACTGACAGTTAATATCTTCTCTTTTCTAACTGGTTTTTCAACAATTTCTTCCACAATGGCAACTGGGGCTTCAATTACTTCCTCTTTCTCTGTTTTTTTTGGTGCTAAAGCAGCAGCTTTCTTTGCCTTTTTCTCTGCATATTCCTCAGCAGAAGTTTTAGTTACTTTTGGCTCGTTTGTTAATATTGCTGTTTTAGTTTTCCCCATGATTTTTACAAGCTTTGCTTATATTATTCTATTTTAATTCCCATTGATCTTGCAGTTCCTTCTACAATTTTGACTGCCATAGCTAAATCTTTTGTATTTAAGTCATCCATTTTTTCTTTGGCAACTTCCTCAGCTTGAGCTCTTGTCATGGTTGCATGAACGGCTCTACCTGCTGTCCCTGATCCTTTTTCAATACCTAATATCTTTTTAATCATAATAGACATTGGAGCTTTCTTAATAATGAAATCAAAACTTCTATCTTCAAAAATTGTAATAACAGCAGGAACAACCTGTCCTTTCATATCTTTTGTTTTGTCGTTGTATGCTTTAACAAACTCCATGATAGCAATACCATGTTGTCCTAAAGCTGTACCAACTGGAGGTGCAGGAGTTGCCTCTGCTCCCTTGAGGTTAATCTTAACTATTACTTTTATTTTCTTTGCCATTTTCGATTATTATATCTCCCACAAATTCATGTGGTACGAGTATTGTAGCATTCGTGTATAATTATTTCAATATGGCAGAAAGTGAAGAAAATAAACCAAAACCTAATTTTGTAGTACCAATGAATTTTGAAATATCTGACCGTCCGCTTGAACAAATAGAAAAAGCGACCAAAGCAGGATTTCAAATTGTCAAAGATGTCTATGGCAGAATTAAAGTGATAGGAAGAACAATAGTAAAAGGTGACAAAAAAGAGGATCTGAATGTTTCAGAATAGCGTGAATTTAGGTCAAAAATGACACAAATTCACGTAAATTTGACAAAAAGACGTGAAAATTTGTAAAATTTTGGTATATTTGGTATAATAACGCCATGACACTTGGGATTTCTAGAAAAACACAAATTGAGGAATTAAAGAAGGAATTTGATGAGCTTAGAGTAGAAAAAGAAGCACTTCTTGGCTTAATCGATGAGGCAGAAATTGCTGAAAATGTATATAACTCCAATGCTATAGAAAACTCCACACTTACGTTAAGAGAAACTGAGAAGATATTGATGGAAATGGAAGTTTCTCGTGACGTCAGTTTACGCGAAGTTTTTGAAGCTAAAAACTTAGCCAGAATTATTGAATATCTTAGAAATAAAAACAATATATCTGAGCTAAATGAAAACTTTATGTTGTTTTTACATAAAATGCTCTTAGAAAATATCAAGTCTGATATCGCAGGCAGGTTTAGAAATGATAATGAATATGTGCGTGTAGGGACACACATTGGCGCATCTCCACAAAAAATATCTAGCTTAATTAAAGGTTTACTCTTGGAATATTCAAGTGATAATAAAACATACTTTTTAGATAAAATAAGTAAATTTCATCTTGAGTTTGAATCGACACATCCATTTAATGACGGTAATGGAAGAATTGGTAGGGTAATTATGAATTTTCAGCTTGCATGTATTGGATTCCCTAATGTTATTGTCAAAAATAAAGAAAAACTAAATTATTATTTTGCATTTAATGAATATAACGAATCCAAAAAGACAAAAACAATGGTTGATATAGTTGGTAAAGCACTAACAGAATCATTATACAAAAGGTTAGCTTACTTAAAAGGGTTAAAAATCATTACGCTTTCTGATTATGCAAAAAAGACAAAAGATAAATCGTCTAATTTGTTTAATTCAGCTAAAAGACAGTCAATTCCAGCATTTAGAGAAAAAGGAGTCTGGAAAATAGGAGTCTAACACTCTCGAGTGTTCATATCTTTTGTATTTGCAAGAAGTCTAGTTCAACTGGGGTTTCGCGACCGAAAATACTAACCAAGACTTTTACTTTCCCTTTTTCCTCGTCAATTTCATGAATTGTACCTAAGAAGTCACTAAATGGACCGTCTGTAATTTTAACTGCTTCTCCTGTAACAAACTTTGTTTTATATCTTGGAGCAGGTGAGCTTACGAACTTTTGAATGTTTTTAACTTCAATTTCAGATAGAGCAGTTGGTTTATTGCCAGCTCCTACAAAGCCTGTGATTCCTGCAGTTGTCCTTACAGCAAGCCATGTGGCATCATCTAATATCATTTTGACAAGCATGTATCCAGGAAAGATCTTTTCTTTAATCTGTGTTTTTTTACCACCACGAATAACAATTTTATCTTGTGTAGGAACTAACATCTCAAAAACACTATCTTTTAGTCCCATTGTTTCTACTCTCTGTCTTAAAGTTTCCATAACACGTACTTCATGACCCGAAGAGGTGTGTACTACGAACCACTTTGCTTTGGAGTCTTCTCTCGCAGTGATAATAATATGTCCTGGAATCTTTTTATTTCCAGTACCTTTTTCATTAATTTGTAATTCTGTTGGTGTGTCTGTGTTCATTTTACAAAATATTCTAATCCCTTAGTAAGTCCAAAGTCCACTGCTCCTACAAAAACTGCTACGACTGCTGATATAGCAATGACAAGACCTAGGTAGTTTATCACGACATTTCGTTTTGGCCAAGTGACCCTTTCAAGTTCAAGTTTGACCTCGGAAAGAAAATTAAAGATATTTTTCATCTATTTAATAGTTTCTTTTCTTTTCAAGCATTCTTGCAAAATTAAGTTTATATTTCTTTTCTTTTCTTTTTTCAGAAGGCTTTTTAAATCTTTCTCTATCACGAAGCTCCAGCAAAAGACCGGACATTAAAGTCTTTTTGCGAAATCTTGCTACTAATGAGTCGTCGGACTCTCCTTGTTTTTTTGTTACAACAAACATAATTAGAATCGCCTCCCTTCAAAATAATCATCAAAGGATATTATAGCATGAGGAATTAAATATTTGTAGGTGGCAGAATGTGAGGAATGCTACTATTTCTATTTTTCTTAACTGCATAGTAAATTGTTGAGGCGACAGCCAAGATAAATGCTCCAAAGATATAAACTGCATATTTTGCAAAGAATTGGTTTTCAGGAGCTTTGAGATCTTCTGTTGTTCTCATAAGTGATTCTTCTTCTGACGTTTCTAATTTAGTTATACTAGCGCTATATGTTGGAGTAGGTTTTGAGGTAACTCCGCCTTTATTTTGTCCTACTGGTTTAATGGTAGGCTTAAGAGTAGGTTTTATGGTAGCTGCTGCGCCTGAAGAACAATTACAATTAATTTTATCAGAACAAACTGGATTCCTACAATATCCTTTATAACAATATAAATTAGCTTTACAATTAAAATTACTTCCACATGTTCCACCACAAGAATTAGGTTCACCTTCAGTTATTCCACCAACAGGAGTTGTAACTAAATTTACTTTACCATTAGCTAGGGAAGTCAATATATTTTGTGTCTCAGTAACACCAGAAGCCGCTGTTTCTGAATCAAAACTAAATAAATATTCACCAACCACTGCATTTGATTTTGATTTCGCATTAACTTTTAATATTTCAACTTCAGTTCCTGAGATAGCTTTTGTTTTGTCGCCTGTATAAATAATATATTTTATTTTACCTGTAGAATTATCAAAAGTTGAGGCAATTGGAGTTTCTAAATTTGTTGCTCCAGATCCTTTTTCCAATGAGGTTATTTGTATAGCATTTTTATCAAAACTAAGCCTTATGTCAACTCCACTGATTTGATTACTAGCTGAGTCCATTTTTACATAGAATGAAAAGTCAGTTCCAATTTGATTATCAAAATTAGAAGGAGAAATATAGGCAACTGTTGCAGGCGCAGCTTTTTCTCTGATGTCTTGGTTTTGGCTAACTAATAATGTTCCAATGTAAACACCAATAGAAAGTATGGCTAATCCTAATATTCCTAAAATCGATTTATTTATCCGAAGGACAAACTTGTTTATTTTCATATATATATTTAATAATTGTCTATAACTATTTGAATGTCAACTACATTTATTGTACCATCTCCATTTAAATCAGCACTCGGGAAGTTAACAGAATTTTCACCATAATGGTCAACAATTATTCCTAAATCCACAATATTAATTATTCCGTCACCATTAACATCACCAGCAATTGGTGTTGATGTGGCAGTTGCTATGGCAGTCGCAGTAGGAGAAGCTGTTGGGGAAGCAGTTGGGCTTGCCGTTGGTGAGGCAGTCGGACTTGCAGTTGGGGTGGAAGTTGATGGGGGTGGAAATCCACATCTGCCTCCACTTCCCATGAGATCTTGTCTGTCAGCTCCATAAATTGCAGGTGAACCTGTATAAAGACAAAAGTTAGCACCATTACCAAAGTTAATTAATGGATCTGCAGAGATGTTGCCATTGGTTCCAGTAGGATCTGTCATTCCTGCGTAATTATATTGTCCTCCATAATTACTAAAAACATCGTTATATGAAATTGTAGAAAAATTAGTTGAATTTGCTTCTCGAACTACACCAGCGCCTGTGTTAAATGCAACAATGTTTTGGCTAAAAGTACTTTGCAAATTATCTGCTCCTGAAATATCTACAGTTGGTGAAGATCCAGTATTATACACAATTGTATTGTGATAAATTCCGGTATTGCCAACATTCCAAATATTAATTCCACTGCCATTATTAGCAGTAATCAGATTACCAATAATTGAAACATAAGTTGAATTACTTGCACTTACTCCGGTGGATGAATTATGGATTTGATTGTATGTAATATTTACATTACTTGATTGATCAATTTCAATTGCTCCTGCAGAGCTTCTTATTTCAGATTGTGCGATTTCTACTTCACTTGAGTTTTGAATGTCTAAAGTATGTGAACTAGTTCCATATAAATAAGTATCATTTACACTAAAATTAGTAACGTTTTGAATACTTAGTAGTCCATTTGGCGTAACACCTTCTGCATGAAGCAAATTAATTGATCCTGAAGAATTTTCCACTTTTATACCCCAGCCGCCACCATAGGTTGTATTAAAACTCAACCAGACTTCATCAACACTTCCTTCTATGTTTCCAGTTATTGCCAAATTAGATTTCCCAGTCACATAAATAGTATTTGTAATATTGTAATCTCCGCGATTTATTAAAATAGTATAACCATCACCAGTTACGGCATCTATTGCTGTTTGAATATCATGGCAAGTACCACCTTCTGTGCCCCATGCGTCTGTTACAATTATAGTTTTATTTTGGTCAGGTATACAAACTGATGGTTCGCCAGAAGCAGCTCTTTTGTTTTGATTAAAATTTAAATTAACTATTGCCCAGACAAAAAGGGGGAGAGCAACTACTAATGCAAGGACTGCACCTAAACCCATCATTCTACGAGTACTAATAGGTAGAGATTTATACCTATCTTTAAGATTCATATTATAATAATAGTATGTCTAAATTACTTTGTATATGGTTAGTTTTGTTGCCACTTATTACATGGCAAGGTCATTTTGAGGTTCCTAAAGTTTTCTGGTTACTTTCAGGAGGAATCTTTATACTTACATATTTTATTTTTAATATTAAAAAACTGATATTAACTAAAAAAGATAAATGGTATTTACTTTGGCTTATTTCGTTATTAGCTTCAAGTTATTTTGGTGTGGATTTTAAATTATCGTTACTAGGAGGTAGCTATAGACACCAAGGAGTTATATTTTTCTTTTGCCTCTGGTTAGTCATAAAAGCAATTGGATTTTTAAGCAAAGAGAACAAAGAGTTTTTGTATAAATATATGGGAATAGCAGTATTAATAGAAGCTATTTTTGTTATTTTTGGTTACAAGTTGGGAACATTAGGAGAAATAAATGCAGTAGCTGGATTTTTGGCAATTGGCATATTTTTCGTATATAAATACTTACCAAAGTATTTAATTGTATTACCACTAATTGCAATGTTTATTAATTTTTCAAAATCAGGATTTTTGGCATTACTCCCATTTGTGTTTTCGAAGAAATATGCATTTCCAATTATTATTCTCGTTGTTTTGGTGTTTATTATTAAACCTCTTAATAACTTGTCGATATTTGAAAATAGAGAAGTTATTTGGAAACATGCAATTAACTTAATTAAAGAAAGACCCATTTTAGGATATGGCGCAGAAACAAACGAAATAGTTTTTGATAAAGCTTTTTATGAATCTGGATTCCCACTTTCTAATTTAATTATAGATAGAGCTCATAATTTGTTTTTAGATGTAACACTTTGGTCGGGGATAGTTGGCCTAATATTTTTTATTGGATTTTTAATTGAAAGTTTTAAGAATTTAGAAATAGATAGAAGAAAATTATTTTTAAGTTTTCTGATTTATTCAATGTTCCAACCAATTTCTGTTGCCCATTGGATTTTATTTATAATAATACTATAATGAATTTTAATGGCAAAGAAAAAAGCGCTTGTAACTGGTTGTACGGGCCAAGATGGGTCGTATTTGTGTGAATTTTTACTTAAAAAAGGATATGATGTTGCTGGAATTGTCAGAAAAACTTCACACGAGGATTATGCAAATATTGGACATATTCAGGAAGAATTGAAATTATTTCAGGGTGATTTATTAGATCCTGTGTCACTTCGTGAGATTATTCAAAAAGTGGAGCCTGATGAAGTTTATAATTTAGCATCACAGTCACACCCTTCAGAATCATTTAAACAACCAATTCACACGGCAGAGATTACAGGAATTGGAGCACATAGGGTACTTGACGCTACACTTGATGTTAATCCAAAGACAAAATTCTACCAAGCTAGTTCATCTGAAATGTTTGGTTGGGTGAGAGAGATTCCACAAACAGAAGAAACTCCATTTAATCCTGCAAATCCTTATGCAGCAGCAAAACTTTATGCTTTTTGTATGACCAAGATTTATAGAGAAAGTTATGACATGTTTGCAACAAATGGAATATTGTTTAACCATGAAAGCCCAAGACGTCATTTGGGATTTGTTACACAAAAAGTTACATATGCGGCTAGCTGCGCTAAACTTGATATCAAAAACTCAATTCATTTAAATGAAGAAGGGGAACCAATAGTTAAAGACGGAAAGGTTAGTTTGGGAAATTTGGAAGCTAAAAGGGATTGGGGGTTTGCAGGGGATTATGTAGAAGGTATGTGGAAAATTATGCAGGCAGAAAAAGCAGATGATTTTGTCCTAGCAACAGGGGAGACACATTCGATTCAGGAACTATGTGAAGAGGCATATAAATATGTAGGTTTAAATTGGGAGGACTACGTAGCTATAGATAAAAGATTTATTAGGCCAACTGAGACAGGACCTTTGATAGGAAATCCAAAAAAAGCAAAAGATATATTAGGTTGGGAGCCTAAAACAAAATTCAAAGAGTTAGTTGCAATGATGGTTGATGCCCACTTGGCAAGACTTAAGTAGACTTCAATAGGGGACGTGCTTTGGATTGAGAGATGTTTTGTGTTTAGAATAGATTGATTTATTGCAAAGCAAATTTCGCTTTAATCATCTATTCACACCTCCCAATCCAACTGGATCAATTATTTCTTGGGTTCTGGCTGCGGACCACTATTTTTTGGTGGGCGCTGCGGGCCTTTTTTTTCGGCTTTTTCAGAACGAGACTTCGGATGCTTTCTTTGTTCGTCAGACATTTTTGCCTCCTAAGCAAAATAAGATTTTTTCGATCTGGGTGGAATTGTAACACAAAAAAATATTATCTGCGTTGTATCCTGACCTGAATCGAAATTTGTAGCTGCCTAACGATGCCCTCCGGGTTTTTGTATCCTTTGAGTTTTTCCTCGAGCATATTTTCAATTGTCTTTAGATACGTCAACATACCATTGTAAGTTGGTGGTTTGCTGTCGTCAAAATGATCAACCTCGACATCGTCGATGACAGCAGAATATCTTGCCCCTGATCCTTGTTCTCTTGCAACAATAGACCTGTCCCCAAATAACTTTGTTATGTGACAGTATTAATAATTTGTAGTTTT
>ERZ1292623.4483-Hain-H51-01um-R1-4483-length-11423-cov-4_pt1 | contig 11423 bp, 11 predicted proteins | sample MGYA00564398_ERZ1292623 | MGnify/ENA primary metagenome ERZ1292623 (study PRJEB36523, sample SAMEA6512633) | groundwater metagenome | collected 2019-01-07 | study: AquaDiva: Metagenomics assemblies of 32 groundwater samples | reverse complement strand
AAAAACTTTTCAGCAGATCCCTTCCCGCAACAATCGCATGGGATCGGATCATGATGGCGGAAGCCGCGCTCATGACACATTTCTATTCGGCTGATCCTGTGTTATTTTATAAATATGCCAATCCCATTTCAATAAAATCGCGGCACGCAAAAGATCCGGAACACAATCGCAATAGAGCGCTGTTTGCATACGATAAGTATTTGATTGCGTTGCTTGCGCGCATAATCACCTCTCCCCTTATCCCTGCGAGGCGCAAGTTACTCGTGCCGATCCATTGGCTCGGAGCAATATGGATGCGGCGCAAAAGAATTATCGGCGTAACGCTTCGTGATATGAGGCGTCTGATGGCGGGGTAAATGATGCGCGTAAGTCCTATTTGAATTTTTTGCAGGGCACTGGTAGCATATTATGGTGACGGAATAAATATATATGAAGCAAAATATTCTCATAACCGGCGGGTCTGGATTTATCGGATCCAATTTTATCCGATGGATATATGACCGCTACCCCTTGTATCGGATTTTTAATCTTGATGCGTTGACATATGCGGGAAATCCGGAAAATTTGCTTGATGTTGAGCAGGGAGAAATAACTAGAAATACACAAGATAAACGGTATCATTTTATCAATGGTGATGTATGTGACGGCACATTGCTTAACGCCATGTTTGATACGCATCGCTTTGAATTGGTGGTTCATTTTGCCGCTGAAACTCATGTGGATCGTTCGCTGATAAACGCGGCAAATTTTATCCGTACCAATATAGAAGGCACGCGTTCGCTCATGGAATCCGTGCATCAATATCACACCCCGCGTTTTGTGCATATCTCGACTGACGAAGTATATGGTTCCGTGGAAAACGGATTTGCGGATGAGTCAGCGCCATTGCGTCCGTCCAATCCTTACTCCACATCAAAAGCCGGAGCCGACTTACTTGTGCAGTCATACATGAAAACATATGCAATTCCCGCTATTATTGTGCGCGGATCCAATAACTATGGGCCGTACCAATATCCGGAAAAATTGATTCCCATGTCAGTATCAAATTTAATGGAAAATAAAAAAATTCCGTTACATGGGAAAGGGGAGCATGTGCGCAGTTGGTTGCATGTAAAGGATTTTTGCTCCGCGATTGATGTAGTGTCCCATAAAGGACAAGAGCGCACGATTTATAATGTGTCAGGAGAGCAGATGAATAATCTTGAGATTCTCGGACTTGTTGCCAATTATTTGGGTAAAGATATTGCTTTGTATAAAGAGCATGTGAATGATCGGCCGGGCGCTGATTTGCGCTATGCACCCGATTCCGCGCGCTTGCAAAAAGAACTCGGCTGGTCGCGAGCGCATTCGGTGCAATCAAGTCTGAAAGATGTGGTGGATTGGTACGGACAAAACCAGGCATGGTGGCGGAAAATAAAAGCAACAAAAGAATTTCAAGAATACTACGACAAGCAGGCAACAGCTCAATGGTATTAAAGAGGACTTACGCATGTGATTCCTATTCCCCTCCTGATGCAGGAGGGGTTAGGGGAGGTATAGGTGAGGGATAAAACTTGCAGTATGTCATTCTTGCCCTCACTCCTTACCACCCCTAACCCCTCCTATCCTAGGAGGGGAATAAGGAGTCAAATGTGTAACGTTTATGCAAGGAATGAAAACACAAACCAAATGTCGGATGTGCCGCAGTGAAAAGCTGGTGGAGTTTTTGAATTTAGGCATGCAGCCGCTTGCTAATTCTTTTTTGTCAAATACTGCTGGGGCCGATAATGAGCTGATGTATCCGCTACGCGTGATGTATTGTACCGTATGCAATTTATGCCAACTTGGGGAAGTAGTTGATCCTGAAATTTTATTTCGCGATTATGTTTATTTTTCTTCCGGCATGCCAAGTTCCCCTCACTATACCGCTTATGCAGCCCAAGTAGTGGCTCGATTTACCACAAGTCCGAAGGATATGGTAGTGGAAATCGGAAGCAATGACGGCCATTTACTTATGGAAATTCAGAAAAGAGACGTCAACGTATTAGGCGTGGATCCGGCGCGCAACATTGCAATGCAGGCGTGTATGAGAGGAGTTGAAACTTTGCCGGAATTTTTTTCCGAACAGCTTGCTCGCAAAATCCGTGAACAGCGCGGAGCGGCGCAAGTGATCATTGGCAACAATGTAGTCGCCCATATTGATGATCACCATGATTTGATGCGCGGGATCAAAACTCTTTTATCTGATGATGGCATATTTGTTTTTGAAGCGCCCTATCTCGCGGATATGTTTGAGAATTTGACGTTTGACACGGTGTATCATGAACATTTGTCATATTTTTCCTTGCGTCCATTGCAAAAACTTTTTAAACAATTCGGCATGGAAATTTTTGACACGCAGGTGTTTCCGGTGCAGGGAAATTCACTGCGCGTATATGCGTGTCACATGGGCACGCGCGCGATTAAACCCGCGGTTGCGGAATTGGCAGACAAAGAAATTGATTTGGGTTTTGACAGACTCTCCTCGTATCAGAATCTCGCTCAGCGAATCGTGGAATTAAAAAATAGCGTACGCAAAACTGTTCTGGCATTCAAACAAGAGGGTAAAAAAATTGCTTGCTATGGCGCGCCGGCAAAAGGAAACACGCTTCTTAATTATTTCGGACTGGGGGCTGATGTGTTGTTTTTTGCCACGGAAGAGTTGCCATCAAAAATCGGGTTGCTCACGCCCGGCACGCACATTCCTGTTGTGCATATCAATGATGCCCGAAAAAATCCTCCGGACTATTATTTACTTCTGGCGTGGAATTATAAAGATGTTATTCTGGCGAAAGAAAGAGCATTTCGCGCAAACGGGGGCAAGTTTATCCTACCCATAGGAGGCGAGCGGATTGTTTAACAGAGGACTTTTCCGTTTAATTCCTCCCCCTAGCATAGGGGGAGGTAAGGAGGGATATGGGTGAGGCGCATAAACTTTTTCTTTAGGTTCTTGCCCTCACCTATACCACCCCTAACCCCTCCTCCATAGGAGGGGAATAAGAGTGAAATGCGTAAGTCTTAAATATATAACGTCAATATGGCTAGCTCTACTCATGATGCAAAACATAAATGGACGAATTGGCGCAAGGCGAATTTTAATTTTTTTAAAAAACGTCTTGATTGTCTTGATAATCATTTGACACTTTTGGATATTGGATCCGGACCGGAACAGTTCAGGGAAATTACGTGGCGGTTTAAGGAAGTGATATCAGTTGATTTTAAACAATACGGCACTACCAAGATTGTTGCCGATATTACGAAGGGCATACCCATAGAAGATAAAACCGTTGATATTGTTTTCCTCTCAAATGCTCTTGAACATTTGCCGGACGGGCAATTTATATTGCGTGAGTGTTTTCGCGTATTGCGAGAGAGAGCGGGGGGAGGGCTTATTATCGGGACCGTTCCTTTCATAGCGCCGGAACATCAAGGTCCGTATGACTATCATCGGTATACCCACTATATGCTTGAAATTCTTTTGAGAGATGCCGGATTTCAAGATGGGGAGGTCATTGCCATCGGCAAGCCGGTAAAAGTCTATATTAATATGATAGATGAGTTTTTTAGACGGCTTAGAGGCCAAAAAGTTTCCGATAACCGCATGGTGCAGTGGATATTTTTTCAAAGCGTAAAACTGATTAGGCTGATTAATCTCGCTTTCTTTGCCATTTTTCTCCCTATTTATAATCTTGCGGAAGAAAGGCATAATTTTTGCCAAGGATTTGGATTTATCGGATATAAACGCAGTATCCAGGCAACGCAAGAGAGGCGTTAACTATGTTTCTACGCACTATCAACATTCATTGGATGGCATTGATCTTGAGCGCCGCGGTTGGCGGCATCTATGCAAGCCATCATTTTTTTATTTCCCGCACGCTTGATGCAGGCCAGACATACTATCCCGTGACTCTTGCCGTCGATCCTGATGGTGCTTCATTTTATGCGCACCGCGCGCATGCCGCATATCTTGGACAATGGATCATCGGTGATATTCATACATCGGAGCACGAAGGAGGACCTGCAATTATGCCTATGTTGAATCCGTTAATCCTTGGTTTTATGGGTCGGATTGGCGGTTCAATGAAAACCGGATTTATTGCATCTGATTTTGTGTTTCCGGCAATTATTTTTCTTTTGGTCTATGCAATCTGTTATGAATTAAGCAGGCGCCGTCTTCCCTCCATGCTTTTGAGCGCACTATTCATTTTTGTTCCCACATTAGGGACTGCGTTTCCTCCTGTTTCTTTAGTCCATATAAAAAAAATTGTACAGATGTTTCTTCCATTTAGATATGGGGAGTCAACGCTTTTTTTTAGTAATTTTGAAGAACCTAAAATAACATTTATATTTTTTGCTTTTGCTGTCTGGTGTATTATGCGCGCTGTCAGTCAGAAAACGCCGTTGCGGACAGCTTGTGCCGGTATGAGCTTGGGTATTTTATTTTACACATATCTTTTCGATTGGGTTACGATTCTCGTGGCATTAGTATTGCTTCTCTTCATGTTTGTCTTTTGGTTGAAAGATTATAATGGCGGGAAACATATACTGCATATCTTAGTGATCGGATTTGCGGTTTCCATACCGTATTGGATTAATCTTTGGATGCTCTACCATGCGCCGTATGCGGGCGATATTATTGCGCGCGCCGGACGGGAAATTGGCCATGCATTTCGGATTGCTACGGCATGGAAATCATATATACGCATCGTAGCGTTGACTCTCCTTCTTCATTTTTTTGCGTTATCAGGAGACGGCATACGAAGACAAAAGCTGGCCATCATCATTGCATTTCTTTTTTCTTACGCCGTGGTTCTGAATGTTCAGGTGGTCACTGGATTCAATATCCATCCGGATCATTGGTATAGGGTGCAATTCCTTCCGATCATGCTCGCGGTATTTCTTCTCGCCCTGGTATTCTATGATCGCTTTATGCCACATCGTATGAGAGTTGCAGGAACATGGCTCGCAGGAATTTTCCTTGTTTATTTTTTGGGCGGGCAAATGTATTATCAATATATGATCAGTTCCGATATTGCCTACGCGCAGAACTTTACTATCCCGCATGCCCGTCATGAAGCGTATCAATGGCTGACTCAACATACATCAAAAGGGTCGGTTGTTGCCGCGCTGTCATTTGAGACGAATCGCGAAGTGCCACTCTATACGCATAATAAAATTTATGTTCCTCATGGTCTTCTTACGCTTGCATCAGATCAAGAGATATGGAATCGTTTTTTCTTTGTCAATGCGCTTTTTGGCATAACACCTGAAATGTTTCGTGATAGCCTTGAAAAAGGAGATGGCGTGTATTATCTTTTTGAAGAACGATACGGCTCGCATGAATTTGATAGTTCATTTCTTGGATATGAAAGAAAGTTTCCAGAAGACATGATAAGGCATTCTACCCAAATGTATACCGAATACATCGCGACGAAACATGCTCTAGCGCCTGCATATCGTCTTGACTATATTATGACAGATAGTCGTGACGGAACAGCAGGGAAAAACCTTGAGTTGGCTTTATACCTGAAAAAGGTGTATGATATCGGAGGCGTGAAGATTTATACATTACAAGATCAGTAGAGCTCTAGATAGTATGACTATTTCGGAATCAGTTTATGCGGTACAGAAGAAATATGGCGGCCTCGGCTGGCCGTCGCTTTTTGTAAAACTCAAATTTTTCGCAGCTCCGTTTGTGCAGATTATTCCATTGGTGCCGGAAGAGGGAACGATTATTGATCTTGGATGCGGGTATGGCATTCTTTCAAATATGCTGGGGATGCTCTCCCCGAAGCGGCGTGTTTTTGGTATTGATTGCGATGAGTCAAAAATCCGCACGGCTGATCGCGGGGTGACAAATGTATCATTTTATTGCGCAGATATCACCACAAGCGATATACCCCAGAGTGATTGCATAGTGATTATTCATGTCCTGCATCATTTGCCAAGCTACGCGGCTCAAGAGGAGATGCTTCGTGCATGTGTGGGGCGACTGGAACCGGGCGGCAAGCTTATCATCACCGAAGTTGATAAGCTCCCAAGATGGAAATATGCGTTTTCATGGATTGCAGATCATCTATTATATCCAAAAGATACAATAACATTCCGATCGCAGTCAGATTGGCTTTCATTATTTTCTTTATTTCCTCTTGACGTTGAGTCAATCCCTATGCATCAGGGGGTTTTATTTCCTCATATCACGTTTGTTGCGAAGAAATCTATATTATTAAGACCTTCTGCACAATAAGCTTTTGAGATGATTTTTTCAAATTTCGAGCGAAAAAGGTGATGAGGGATGAAGGCGTACTGGTTTAAGTACGCCGAATCCCGAAGAACCTTTTGTAGCCGAAATTTGGAAAAATCAGCCAAAATGTTATTGTGCAAAAGGTCTTTAGACTCATGAAATTATTCCGTCAAATAAAACCCGAATTTATTGATGATCGCGGGGGCATTACGCGGATTCTTGATAGTATGGCGCCTATTGTCAGCATTCTTTTTGTGACATCAAAACAAGGATCTATTCGTTCTAATCATTATCATAAAAAAGATACGCATTACTGTTATCTCGTATCGGGAAAAATGGAATGGTTTGAAAAGCCCGTTGAGGGAGGGGAAATAGAATCCGCAATACTTGAATCCGGGGATATGATATTTACGCCGACAATGACAATTCACGCGGTTCGATTTCTCGAGGACTCGGTGTTTCTTACGTTTGCAACCGAGTCGCGCAATCAGGCGGATTATGAAGCAGATACGGTGCGCGTTCAATTAATATGACCATGCGTTTTGGCGTAATCGGAATCGGATATTTCGGCAGGCATTATGTGCGGTTACTGCAGGAAATGGAAGGAGTAGAACTGATTGGCGTTGCCGCGCGTTTCGTTGGAGAAATTCCCGAACTTCCAGGCACAATAAAAAAATACGAATCTGCCGATGCGTTGATTTGCGATTCAATGATTGATTGCGTGATTATTGCAACGCCTGCGTCAACACATGCGCAGTTTGCCATTGCCGCTCTTCAAAAGGGCAAGCATGTAGTGATTGAAAAACCAATGGCAGTTTCGGTTGCCGAGGCCGAAGCCATCGCCTATGCGGCACACATAAGCGAACGCGTATGCATGATTGGCCACCAGTATTGCTACAACGACTATATCCGACAGCTTAAAAAAGAAATTGAACAAAAAACAATCGGCGATATTAAATATATGTTTGTCGAGCATTTGTATCCGGGGCCCGTGCGGCTTGATATCGGGTGCTTATGGGAAACGGCAACGCACGAACTTGCGATTATTGATTATCTTTTTCCGAACGCGCGCGCAGTGAAAATAATCGGACAGACGGTAGATATGACGGGTCACGGGCGCGATGATGCGGCAAGCGCTGCTATTACATTTGATAACGGCGTAGTGGTAAGTATTGTGACTTCATGGTTTGCCCCGCAAAAAGTGCGGCGCATGATAATGGGCGGCACAAAAGGAATGGCGATTTTTGATGAAAAAGAAACGCATCCGCTTGTGTTGTTCAGACATGCCTATCCGGAACAAGAATCGCCGGAACTCCATTCATCGCATTTTTTTGAAATTACGGAAAAAGAAATATATATTCCCCATGTTGATGCGCATGAGCCGCTGTATAATCAGTTATCGCATTTTATAGATTGTATTATTCAGAAAAAAACACCCGTCACCGATGTTCATCATGGACTTCGTGTCACAAGACTTTTGAATGAGATAACCGCGCGTATGCGCGCTTGAGAAAGAATGGATCTTAGCATTATTATCCCCGCCTATAATGAAGAACATCGTTTGCCCCCGACTCTTGCGCGGGTACTTGATTTTTTGCACGCCCATTATCAAGGCACATTTGAAATTATCGTGATAGACGATGGAAGCAAAGATGGGACAGAGCAATCTGTCCGTGCATTTGTTATTCAATATCCTTCCGTGCATCTTATATCATTGGAACGAAATCAGGGAAGAGGGGTTGCGGTACGCCAAGGCGTTGATATGGCAAAGGGAGATTTAATCCTTGAGATGGACGCGGATGGCAGTGTGGACATGGAGGCGGCTCAACGATTTGTTGCATATATGGATACGCACCCGGATATTGATATGCTCATTGGTAGCCGCAACATCAAGGGCGCGCGCATTGCCAAGCACCAACCCTTGTTGCGCGTTATTCTTGGTAATATATTTCTTGCGTTGGCGTGGCTGATGTTTGGATGGGATTTTCGGGATCGAGTAAATGGATTTAAAATGTTTCGTAAAAAAACGGCACATGATATGTTTGTCCATCAACATGAGACCGGATTTCTTGCAGAAGCGGAGCTTGTCGTTATTGCGGAACACAGAGGTTGGAAATATGAATTGCTTCCTGTCATATGGACCGATAACCGCGATTCGCGCATACGGCCGTTGAGAGAATCATGGCGTTCATTCTGGGGCATGTTTGCCATTCTCAAACGCGTAAGGCAAGGCGTATACAATAGACCTGTCCCCTTATAATTTTCGTAGCGAAATTTTCAGATTTCGAGCGGGTGCTAGGAAAAATTTTGAAGCATATACAGCGTATATGTTGAAAAATTTTTACAAAGCCGTAGCCGAAATCTGGAAATTGTAGCAGAAAGGTTATAAGGGGACAGGTGTAATAAAACTTCCTCATCTTTGAAGATGTTCTAGTGATATGGATACCAATGACCGCGGATCGGCATTTTTATTAAAAAAAGAAGATGTTGACGTAATCCGCGCCGCAACGCCAATTGGAGGTAAGAATCTTCTTGAACCGCTTAAATCAATGGCAATCAAGCATAGCTTGCCATTCAAAATTCTTGAAGATCATCAGATAGTTAATGATGCCGAAGTACATATACATCAAGGCGATCTTTGGTATTGCCTTGAAGGCGAGGTGAAATTTATATATGGCGGCGCGTTGGTGGAGCCGCGAGTAAAAGTGCGTAAAGACGGGACAGAGGACGCAAGCGAGCAATTTGGTAAAAAAATTTCCGGAGGCACAGAAACAGTATTGAAGCCGGGAGATTGGTTATGGATCCCCGCAGGTGAACCCCACCAACATTCATGCGCGGGTACGGCACGGTTGATGATTATAAAGGTTCCCGTATGATCCTATGTTATTCATTATTAGATCTGACTTTGTAAATATTTTCTACTGCAATTTCCAGATTTCGGCTGCGCCTTTGCAAAAATTATTCAACATATACTCCGTATATGCTTCATAATTTTTGCTTCGGCTCGCCAGAAATCTGAAAATTTCGCTACGAAAATATTTACAAAGTCAGGTCTATTAAGAAAAGGGTCGGATTATGCGATTTATTTCCACACTTCATTGTGAGACAGCTTGGAATCTTGAAGGGAGATTGCAAGGCCAAATTGACACTGACTTGCATGACATTGGCATTGCGCATGCACACAAAAAAGCTCTCGCATTTCAGCAGGGCCAATGGCGCATCGCAAGGATCATAAGTTCTGATTTGAAGCGGACGATTCAAACCGCGCACATTATCAATACCTATCTTAATGTGCCGCACGAAATGGATGTCCGGTTACGCGAGTGTTGTTATGGATCGTTGCAAGGATTATATAAATCTGAACTTACCGCCAAATATCCGAAGTGGAATGATTCATTTTTATCCTATGATTACCGTAGTGTTGGCGGCGAATGCCGTGAAGACGTCATTAAGCGTCAGCATGAAGCTTTGATTGATCTTCAACATATATATCACTCCGAGGATATTCTTATCGTAGGGCATGGGACAAGCATGAATACGCTTTTTTCCGCATTGGGTATGCCGAATTTACCGATACGCCGCGATGAGATCAGAGTGTTGACGTATGAGAAATAATTTATTTTGAATTGCCTACAATTTACCCACGATCGTGTATATTTTGTAGGCAATCTTTTATTTTTAATTTGTTATAAAAAATCGCCTTAATAAAAAAAATGTTTGTGCATTTTTTTATTAAGGCGATGCATGTTATGCTCGCCGCGGATATAGCCATCGGGCTACATATGCCGCGGGAGCTAAAGCAATTCCGGTAACTGTTTTTGCGGCCTTGCAGGCGCCGATAAGGGGCCACGCAAGAGCGTAGACAAGCGCCAGAGTAAGGAAGATTCCGAGGAATGGCCCGAATAATTGGGCAATCCATTCCGGGAACATTCCTGACAAAAGCCATGTCCCGAATCCGCTTGCCGTATGGAGCGCTTGCCATGGATGCAGTATGGCATACATGCCGCCTCCAATAACGGCTGTAATCCGAATTAATTTTGTCACTTTTGCCGCTTTTGCGATTTTGCTCGCTTTGGCGGTAGTAGTAGGCGCAACTACTGTTGCCGCTTTTGCCATTTTTCCGATTTTGGCAACTTTGTAGACCGGCGCGGCAAAGAAGGCAACATCCAGAAGCGCCCAACCAACATCGCTAGAATTTACTTTTTCCCAGCGATATTTTTTTTCAAAATTTGTGAGGCCGTCAGTGAGAAACGATGCGGTAATATCAAGCCCGTGCTTGACATATTGGATCTCCACTGTTTCCATTTCACCCTTGTCATTACGGACAAAGCGGAACTGATCCACAAATCTTCCTTGTCCTTTCTCTATGAGATAGAGCATGAGGATGACAGTTTCTTCGGGAGTATATCTCTTTTTTGCATGTTCGAGAGTGGCTTGCGTAACTCCCGAACTTTGCATGGCCGCTCGAGCAGCGTCGGAAAGAGTTCCTCCATTCTTGACTACTTCTTTCCCCGCATCCCAACGTTTTTTTATAGCTCGTATAGGGGCTCCGGCGACATCAAGCGCTTTACTTTCCGTGATAAAGAGTTTGAAGTCCTCCGGATGGGAAAGAACATCGCCAAGAATCGGGATCAACCTATTTGGCCCAAGGTCATCAAAAAGTTTTTTGAACTCATCTGATTCCTTGAGCATCAATAGAATTCGTAATCCCCATTCCTTATATGTTTGCGCCACCCAACATCCTTGCGGACCAAATTCTTCCGTTGCCCATTCAAGAGCAGGGGTTTGTCTGCAAGGGTCGCCATGAAAGACCCCAGCGATCCTTCTTCCTTTTTCAAGAATAAAGGCGGTCCCATTTGCATTTCGAGTTTCAAGTTCATTGAAACTCAACGCCGGACCATATAATTTGACCAAACCCGCGAGCGTGATGCTCGCAATAATGAGAATAAAAGCGATCCTGTGGAAATGGCTCTTCCATTGCATAGCGTCTCCTGTTGTAAAAGAATCCCTCTCTACTCATTTTTTTCAGAAACATGTATATATTATACTCTATAAAATATGATATGTCAATCTATTGACAAAATATATAATATGGGCAACCAATGGTTTTGGTTCCATTCTATCTATTTATAGAACCCACATAAGGGGAAAGACATGGAGA
>ERZ1292623.4482-Hain-H51-01um-R1-4482-length-11424-cov-4_pt1 | contig 11424 bp, 11 predicted proteins | sample MGYA00564398_ERZ1292623 | MGnify/ENA primary metagenome ERZ1292623 (study PRJEB36523, sample SAMEA6512633) | groundwater metagenome | collected 2019-01-07 | study: AquaDiva: Metagenomics assemblies of 32 groundwater samples | reverse complement strand
ATCCGAACGGTTTTGTAAAGGTCTTTCCGTTTCTAGCGCCTAACACCTAACGCCCTCATACTCGCCTCCCCGGGTGGTGGGCAATACTCCGGTCTGGGAACGCGGAGGTCAGGATTTAAACGTCGAACGCCCCAGTAGGTTCCCGCCGAAGCGGGAGAACCAGGGCGCCGCGCGTTGAAAAATCCCCATCAAGGCCAACAGAGTCAACCTCAATTGCCCACCACCCGGGGAGGCGACCGCGCAGGAACAGAGCTGCGAATATGAGCGCGGTGGTTGCGTCTTTCCTGATCTGATTAGAGTATAACAAATTATTCCATATATGTCAACATCGGCCTGTGGTACAATAGCATCGTGCTGACCGAACCGAGACAGAAAAACGATGATGTCGCGCTTGACCAGACGCTGCGCCCGCAGCGATGGGATGATTTCGTTGGTCAGGAATCGGTGAAGGAGAACCTAAAAATCCTCATCGAGGCGGCTCGGCGCCGCGGCGACTCCATCGAGCACGTGCTGCTCTACGGCCCACCGGGGCTTGGTAAAACTTCGCTCGCCCACCTCATCGCGCGCGAGGTGAACGCGTCGATCCGCGTAACCTCGGGCCCGGCCATTGAGCGCGTCGGAGACCTCGCTTCCATCCTCACCAACCTCACCCCCGGCGACATCCTCTTCATTGACGAGGCGCACCGGATGAATAAGCTCATTGAGGAGGTGCTCTACCCGGCGATGGAATCGCGGGTGCTCGATATCATCATCGGTAAGGGCCCCTCGGCGCGGACCATCCAGCTCGAACTCCCGCCCTTCACCCTGATCGCGGCGACAACCCGAATCGGCATGCTCTCCGGGCCGCTCCGCTCCCGCTTCGGCGTAACCTTCCGCCTCGATTTCTACTCACCGGCCGATATTGCAAGAATCATTGAACGCTCCTGCGCCATCCTCCGCATTGACGCCGACCCGGAGGCCATCGATATCACCGCGTCTTCATCCCGCGCCACGCCCCGCATCGCAAACCGGCTCCTGAAGCGGGTCCGGGACTACGCCATCGTCCACGGAACCGGCCGCCTCACCGCCGAGATGGCGCGCCGCGCTCTCCGACTCCTCGACGTGGACGCGCTTGGCTTGGAACCGACCGACCGCCGCATCCTTGAGGCCATCATCCGCAAATTCCAAGGCGGGCCGGTGGGACTCTCGACGATCGCCGCGGCAACCGCCGAAGAGGAGGAAACCATTGAGGAGGTCTACGAGCCCTACCTCATGCAGCTCGGGTTTCTCGAACGGACCGCCCGAGGCCGCGTCGCAACGCGACTGGCCTGGCAGCACCTCGGCATCGCCTTCCCGGATCAAATCCGCCTCACCCAAACTGGTTCATAGCCAATGTTCGCAGCACTCCTCGTACTCTTTCTGGCGGTAGTCGCCGCGGACGCGCTCCTGAGCGCGGCGGTCATCTACCACCTTCGCCAGTACACGCTGCCGGGCTGGACCGCAGCAAAACTCGTGATCCCCCTCTACCTCATTCTCGCATCACTCCTCCTTATCGTCGCGCTCGCCTACTTCCTCCGCGTGCCGTGGGCCGACTACCCCACACCCCGCGAGTTCCTCTCGACCGCCGCGCCATGATCCAGCTGGCTCCGAACGAAACGGTCCGCTTCGTCATCCGTCGCCACTGGTTCGTCTACCTCGGGCCGGTGTTCGTCTTCCTCATTCTCTTCGCCGTCCCACCCCTGATAGTCCGCTCCGGACCCCGCTACCTCCCGCTGCTCTCGCACCCACTCGTCTCGCCGGTCGTCAAATTCCTCCTGGCCCTCTACCTCCTCGGGTTTCTCGCCTACGTGCTCCTGCACTGGACAAAGTACTACCTCGACACGTGGATCATCACCGACCAGCGCCTCATCGACATTGAACAGCACGGGCTCTTCCATCGAGAAATCTCGGAGTTCCCACTGGAGCGCGTACAAAACGTGACCATCGAAATCCCGGGATTCATTGCCACGGTGCTGAAGTTCGGGAATTTAAAAATTCAAACCGCAAGCCACGGCGAGTTCACCATCACCGAAGTCCCGAACTGCTACCACGCCAAGGAACTCATTTTAAAATATTCCCGCGTGCCCCGCCAGACCATTCCGCACGAACCCGAGAAGAAGATCATGGCCGGATGAAAAATTGAATCATGAATCATGGAACGTGCCACCGCATCGTACCCTTGATTCCTGATTCAAAATTCATGATTCCTTTCAACGTATGGCTGGCCACTCCCGCTGGGCGCAGGTGAAACATAAGAAAGCCGGCTCCGACGCCAAGCGCGGGGCGCTCTTCGCCAAACTGGCCCGCCTCATCACCGTGGCGGCCCGCGAGAGCGATAGAGACCCGCGGACGAACGTGAAACTCCGGGGAGCCATGGAGCGCGCGCGCGATGCCGGCATGCCCAAGGAGAACATTGAGCGCGCCATCGCCCGCGGCAGCGGCGGAACTGATACCGAACGCCTCACCAGCGTCGAGTACGAGGCCTACGGCCCCGGGGGGGCCGCACTCCTCATCGCCGGGCTCTCCGATAATCCGAACCGGACCACTCAGGAGGTGAAGCATATCCTCGACGAATTCGGCGGACGCCTCGCGAACATGGGCAGCGTCTCGTGGACCTTTGAACGGAAGAATATCTACGAGTTTGCTCCCCCGGCGGCAGGAAAGGAGGAATTCGAACTCACCCTCATCGACGCTGGCGCCGACGACACCAGCCGTGCTGGAGGCAGCATCCGAGCAGTTGTCCGGCCCGCGCGCGCGCAACCGTTTCTCGAAGCCATGGCCGCTCGCGGCCTCGCGCCAACGAGCTCGACCCTCGCCGCCGTCCCCACGAACCTCGTTGCCCTCGACGCAGCCACCCACGCGACCGCAACAGCCCTCATCGAAGCGCTCCAAGTGCACCCGGACATCACCGAGGTATGGTCGAATGTCCGTGCCCGGAAACCGCTATGAAAATCGTTGGCATCGACCCGGGTCTCGGCCGAATCGGATATGCGACCATCATCGGCACCGCGCGGGGCGTCGAGCTGCTCCACGCCGAAACTATCACCACCCCGCTCGAGGGGCGCCCCGCAGAGCGCCTGTTGGCACTCGAGCGAGCCCTCACCGATCGGTTGAAACGAGATCGCCCGGACGGCGTCTCGATCGAACGAATCTTCTTTGGAAAGAACCGCAAGACGGCTCTGGCCGTGGCCGAGGCTAGAGGAGTTATCCTCTTGACAGCCCGCCGCCACGTGCATAGCATTTGGGAGTACACGCCGCTCGAAGTGAAACTTGCGGTGGCGGGACACGGCCGAGCGGCAAAGGCCGACATCCGACGCATGCTGCAGCTCCTCCTCCCCCGCGCAACCGTCGCTCCGGGTGATGACACCGCTGATGCGGTCGCGATTGCACTCACCGCTTTCTACACCCATCGGTACGGTACGTACCCATATTCAAAAGGTCGAGAATGCGAAACGTTCTAACTGCTCTCACTCGCAGCCATGATTCAGTTCGATGCTCCCGCCTTCCGGCTCATTGACCAGGAGGAAGACGACGCGGACGAAGCGGAAACAGATGACGCAGGCGGGGAGGGGGACACTCTCGACGACGACGAAAAACTGGAGGATGACGACACTGCGGACCAAGGCGGCTACTGAATTCCGAAATTGGGAAACGCCGGTGCAATCGCACCGGCGTTTCAGTTCCCGGCAGGAGATCTCAGCGCACGCGGAAGAATCGCTTCTTGCCGACCCGGATAACGCTCCCGCGGCGGATGGGGACTCTCGGCTCCGTGCCAACGAGCACCCGGCCATCCACCTCGACCGCACCGCCGCGGAGAAGCCGCCGCCCTTCGGATTTCGAGCCCACACCACAAACGGCGAGGAGTTCGAGCGCGGTGTAGCTCCGGGGGCTCATGCGGAGTAGTCGCACCGAACGAGGCGGCACGCGGAGGGAAAAGGCGCGGACGAACTCCTCCCTGGCCTCCGCGGCCCGCCGGGGACCGTGGTAGAGTCGCAAAACCGCTTCGGCCACCGCGAGCTTCACGTCCCGCGGATTTTCACCGGACCGGAGCCGATGCTCCAGGCGGGCGACGTCAGCAGCCGGCAGCCACGCGGCGAGTCCGGCGTAATTCACGATAAGGGAATCCGGAATGGACATCACCTTGCCGAACATGTCGCCGGCCGAATCCCGGAGGTTGATGGTGTTGCCGGCCGTTTTCGACATCTTCTTGCGACCATCGAGCCCGAGAAGGTAGGGAACGATCACGATATCCTGCGGCGGCTGGCCGACAGCGCGCTGGAGCTCCCGACCGGCCAGCAGGTTCAGCTTCTGATCCACGCCGCCGAGCTCGACGTCGGCGTGCACGGCAACTGAATCATAGGCCTGGAGCACGGCGTACATCGCCTCATGCAGCCGCACGCCCTGACCCGCGTCGAGGCGCTTCTGGAAATCCTCCCGCTCCCATACGGTCTTCAGTGAAAAGTGTGTCAGGAGCCGGAGGAGGTCCCGGGACTTCATGCGGCCGTGCCACTCGCTGTTATGGCGCAGCTCGGACTTCCGGAGGTTGAGAACCGTACCGGCTTGGGAGAGGTACGTCCGCTCGTTTCGCTTTACTTGGGCGGGGGTGAGCTGGTGGCGGACGGTAGCGGCGCCGGAGGGATCGCCGATCTGGCCGGTAAAGTCGCCGATGATGAGCACCGCCCGGTGCCCGGCGTTTTGGAAAGCGCGGAGCATTTGGAGCGGCACGACGTGGCCGAGGTGGAGGTCGGGGGTGGTCGGATCAATGCCGAGCTTCACCCGGAGGTTCCGGTTGGTTCTCAGCTTGGCCTGGAGACCCTCGCCATCAATAATCTCCGCACTCCGTGCTCGCAAGATGGAACGGAGTTCCCGATTTTCGAGCCGCATACGGTGACCATACCACGACGCCCACGCGCATTCCAAACCCGGAACGAGCTGTGGTATACTGCGCCATTATGCGCGACCAGAAACGACACCGCCGGAGGAACCGCATTCGGCGCATCCTCCGCTGGGGAGCGATCGGGCTCTCCCTCACTACCGTGGCGCTCGCCCTCACCGTGGCCTTTGCGCTCTGGAACCTCCCCGATCCCGGCGAGCTATTCCAACGGCGGGTCATCCAATCAACGAAGATTTATGACCGCGCCGGCGCGGTCCTCCTCTACGAAATCCATGGCGAAGAGCGACGAACCGTTATTCCGCTCTCGGAGATTCCCGACGTCGCGAGACAGGCCACGATCACGGTCGAAGACACGAACTTCTACCAGCACCACGGCGTCGATCTCCGCGGGATCCTGCGCGCCTTCCTGACCGACGTCGCCACCGGCAACCTCCGCCAAGGCGGCTCCACGATCACGCAGCAACTCGTGAAGAACGCGCTCCTGGGGCGCGAACGGACCCTGCGCCGAAAGATCAAGGAGGCGGCACTGGCCATCCGCCTCGAAGCCCGGCTCTCCAAAGACGAAATCCTGGCCCTTTACCTGAACCAAATCCCCTACGGCTCGAACGCCTACGGCATTGAGGCCGCGGCCGAAACCTTCTTCGGCAAACGCTCAGGCGATCTCCTGCCGCAGGAGGCAGCGCTCCTCGCCGCACTCCCGGCGGCGCCCTCCTATTTCTCCCCCTATGGACAGCACAAAGACGAACTCCTGAATCGGAAGGATTACATCCTGAAGCGCATGGGGGAACTCGGGTACCTCTCGCCCGAAGACGCAACAACCGCCCGGCAGGCAAAGTTGAAGTTCCTCCCGGCCACCAAGAACATCCGGGCTCCGCACTTCGTGATGTCCGTCCGCGACTACCTCACCGCGCGCTACGGCGAAGAGGAGGTGGAGCAGGGCGGGCTCACCGTGACGACCACCCTTGACTGGGAACTTCAAGAGGCGGCCGAGCGGCTGGTTTACGAGGGGGCAGAACGGAACGAGAAGCTCATCAGGGCCTCCAACATGGCCCTCGTCGCCCTGAATCCGAAGACCGGCGAGATTCTCACCATGGTGGGATCTCGTGATTACTTCGACGTGGACCGCGACGGGAACTTCAACGTTGCGACCGCCCTCCGGCAACCGGGGTCGGCCTTCAAGCCGTTCGTCTACGCCACCGCGTTCAAAAAGGGGTTCACCCCGGAGACCGTTCTCTTCGACGTTCCGACCGAGTTCCATCCCGGCTGCGCGCCGGATGGCCTGCCGCGCCCCGGAAGCGGCGCGAGGCCGGAGGACTGCTACCACCCCCAGAACTTTGATAATACCTTCCGGGGACCGGTAACGGTGCGCCAGGCGCTCGCCCAATCGTTGAACGTGCCATCGGTAAAACTCCTCTACCTTGCCGGTGTCAACGACTCCATCCAAACCGCCGAGGAGCTCGGCATTACCACCCTCACCGATCCCAACCGCTACGGACTCTCCCTGGTGCTCGGCGGCGCTGAGGTGCGACTCCTCGAAATGGTAAGCGCCTTCGGGGTGTTCGCAAATGATGGCGTCAGGAACGCGCCCACTGCCGTCCTCCGGGTCACGGACGCGGCGGGTCGGCTCCTGGAGGAGCGGCGCGAGGTGGGGCGCCCGGTCATCGACAGCGAGGTCGCGCGCACCGTGAACGATATTCTCTCGGATAACGACGCGCGGGTACCACTGTTCGCCCCCAACTCGCCGCTCTACTTCCCGGACCGGCGCGTCGCGGCCAAGACCGGCACGACACAGGATTACCGCGATGCCTGGACCATCGGCTACACGCCATCCATTGCCGTCGGCGTGTGGGCTGGGAACAACGACAACGCCCCGATGCAGCAGAAGGGCTCAGGGGTGCTCGCCTCCGCGCCGACGTGGCATGCGTTTCTCGAAACCGCATTCCAGCGCCTGCCGATCGAGGATCTCCCTCCACCCCCGCTCCCCTCAGCTACAAAACCGATCCTGAGGGGCGCCTGGCAGGGCGAACACGTCATCACCATTGATACGGTATCAAAGAAGCGCGCAACCGAGTTCACGCCCCTCGAAACCCGAACGGACGTGGCGTTCGGCGAACCGCATGATCCGCTCCACTGGATCAATCGAGCTGACCCCGCTGGGCCCCCGCCTGATCCCCGTGCTGACCCGCAGTACCAAAATTGGGAATACGCCTTCCGGGTTTGGGCCGAGCAAAACCGGTTCGAAGGACGCGATAGTTCCGAGGCGCCGAAAGATTTCGACGACGTGCACACGCCGGAAAAACAGCCGCGTCTCACCATCCACGCTACGCGTGCCCCGGCGGGCGGAGTCATCCTCGAAATCGCTGCTGCCGCCCCGTACGGCGTGAAAGAGGTCACGCTCCTCGCAGAGGATGAGATTCTCGCATCCCGCCGCGAACCGATCATGCCGATCACGTTCACGCTCACCGCAGATGACGTGGCCTCGCGCGGCAATGCCCTTGAAATCCGCGCCTACGACTACGTGGGAAACATCGGGTCAAGCCCGGTAGCCATCCCGTAGACCGGAATCAGGTCGAGCGAATCGGCATCACGAGGTACGAGTACGATGAGTCGCCGTGCCCTTGAATGAGCGCCGGTCCGGATGCGCCGTTCAGGTTCAGTACCGTGAGCTCGCCGCCTGCTGCCTCCACGCCGTCGAGGAGGTAGCGGTAGTTGAAGACAACCGTCCCCGCCGCGCCGCGTCCCTTGGCTGGGAGTTCTGTCGTGGTCGCGCCCGTTTCGGCGTTCACGGTGGAGATGGCGATGGCCGACGGAGTGACCTTTAGGCTGACATCGTTCAACCGGGTTGAAAACACGGCCGCGAGGCGAATTTTCTTCACCAAATCATTCCGGTTCACCACCGTCGTGGTTTCGTAGGCCTTGGGAATGAGATTCTTGTACGGCGGAAAGGTGCCGTCAATGAGGCTGGAGAGGATGCGGGCGCCCTCCCACTCGAACACGATCTGGTTCTCCCCAACGCTCACCCGCACTTCCCCCTCCTCGGGCATGGTGCGAAGAAGTTCCTGCACGGTCCGGGCGGGGATAATACAGAGGCCCGAACTTTTGACCCCATCTAGGTTGGTAAGGGTTTTTTCTCCTAGTCGGAACGAGTCGGTCGCGGCAAGAGTGATGGCTCCAGCGCTGGTTTCACAAAAAACCCCAGAAAGCTCCGGCTTGAGGTTGTTAGTAGCCATGGCTGGGACAACCTGGCTAAGCGCGCCTCGGAGAAGAGAAGCGGCAACGGTAAATGTCTGTTCGCTCTTGATTATGGGGAGGTTGGGAAAATCCTTTGGGTCCAGTCCAATAAGGGTGGCGGTGGTGTTTAGGGTACGTAGAGTAAGCTTCCCCTGCTCGCCTTCAAGGGTAATCGTCTCGTCTGGAATTGACTGAAGGAGTTGGGAGAGGAGTTTTGCTGGCGCGGTGGCGGCACCCGGTTTTTGAATTTTTCCAGGAATAAGATACTCAATTCCCACCTCAAGATTTGTGGCGATAAGCGAAAATTTTTTTTCCCGGACGTACAAAAAAATATGAGAGAGGATAGGAAGGGTAATATGACGACTCGTAAACCGCTCGACATGAAGTACAGCAGCCCGGAGATGGTTCGTCGTACATATTATTTTCATATAGTAGTTGTTATTACTTTGCGTAGTGTGGGGATAACTATGTATGAATTCTAAAAACCATAGTTAATAGTTGCCCCCTTCTTGATATAGATATAAATGTTATCTTGGTTTGTTTGTGGATAGGTTTTGGAATACCTAAGCAGGATAACAATCCTATTATTATGGGACGCCTATGGGTTATACCCAACCCACCCCCACGTTTGATGTAGCATATTACACCGTCGAGTAGATCCGTTCCCGTAGTGTTTTCAGTTCAGTATCCAGTTCCTGATTTACGGCGAGATCGCGCATTATTTTCTTATACGCGTGGATCGCCGTGGTGTGGTCCTTCTTCCCAAGTTTTTCTCCAATAAACGGGAATGAACACTTTAGTTCTTCCCTAAGGAGGTACATGGCGATCTGCCGCGGTTTTACAATCTCCTTTTTCCGGCTGTGGTCAATGAGTTCCCGTTCGGAGATGTCGTAGAACTCAGACACCACCCGTATGATTTTTTTTGGTGAAATGAAGCGGTGCGGCGCTGCCGCCACCTGGGCCATAATTTTTTTCACCTCCTCAACGTCGATGGGGGCGCTGGACATCGTGCTCCGGAGGATGAGGCGGTTCATCGCTCCCTCAAGATCGCGGATGTTGCTGGTGACGGTTTCGGCCAGGTAGACAAGGATGTCGTCCGCCAACACGAAACTGTTGGCCTTGAGTTTGGATTTCAGGATGGCGAGGCGCGTTTCAAGGTCGGGGACGCCGATGTCCGCGATCATGCCGCCTTCAAACCGCGAGCGGAGGCGGGATTCGAGCGTGGGGATGGCTGCGGGCGGCTTATCCGAAGAGATCGCGATTTGCTTATTCTGTTCATAGAGCGCGTTGAAGGCGTGGAAGAACTCTTCCTGCATTTTCTCGGTGCGGGCGATGAACTGGATGTCATCCATAATCAGGAGGTCCACGCTGCGGTACCGCTCCTTCAGCTGGTTCATGGTCTTGCCATTAATGGCATCAACAATTTCTCCCATGTACCGTTCGGAGGGCATGTAGCGCACTTTTGCGGCCGGGCGGAGTTTCAGAACTTCGTTCCCGATAGCTTGGATGAGGTGGGTTTTCCCGAGACCAACCCCGCCGTAGATGAAGAGCGGGTTATACGTCCCGCCGGGGTTCTGGGTCACCGCCTGCGCCGCGGCGTGAGCGAGTTCGTTGAACGACCCCACCACAAAGTTCTCGAACTGGTAGCGGGGGTTGAGGCCGCTTTCCCGGTCAACTAAGGTCTCTTTCAGTTCCAGGCGTCCTTGCGGCACGACGAAGGCCGCTGGTTTCGTTGGTACGCTCTTGGGCCGGTGTCGGCTCATCCCTCCGGCGGGGTGCACCGACCCCACCACGTACCCCACCTCACGGATACTCTCGAGGAGCCCCCGGAGCGTGCGGAGGATGGCCTTATGGTACTTGTCTTGGAGCCAGTTCTTGGCGAATCCGTTCGGCACTGAAACGGTAACCACGCCGTCTGTGATGTCCGCAATGGACGTGTCCTTGAACCAGGTAATGAAACTTGCCCGTGATGTGTTGAGCTCTAGCTCGGCAAGGACGCTTTTCCAGAGTTCGTCGTGGTTCGGCATGGCGGTAGGAGGTGGAAGGGTAGTACGGATTAGTTCCTAAGCAATACGAGAAGGGGTAGTACCTACTATACCGGTGCGCAATAGCGCGGGGAAGTTGCACATTTTCGTCCATTTGTGCACAGTATGTGCATAAATTGTGTAGAGGCGCGCCAGTCAACTTCTGGAAGCGACTTCAGCAGCGTTTCCTTTTGATAGAACTGAATCCTGCTATACTACGAGGGCAACCGGAGGACTGCGTATGAAACGAACATACCAACCGAAACGGCGAAAACGGAAACGGACCCATGGATTCTTGGTGCGGCAGAGGACTCCGAGCGGTCGTCGAGTGATTCTCCGCCGGCGCGCAAAGGGGCGGCGCCGCCTCGCGGCGTGATCAGTATGGCGCTCCCGGCCGCGGTGCGGTTCCGAGACCGCCGCGAGATCGCCCGCGTCCTCCGGGGAGGAGTTCGCGTCGTCACTCCAATCGGTCGGGCGGTCATTCTCCCCGCCGGCCGGGGTGGGGGGCACATCCTCTTTGTGGTATCCACTAAGATGTCGAAGAAGAGCAGCCGGCGTCACTGGATCCGACGGCAACTGGACGAATGGGTGCGCGCGCACTGGGGGGCCTCCCCGGCGCTGACGCGTTTCGATACCGTGGTGTTCGTCAGTCCCGATGCTGCCACCTCCTCGCGCCAAGAGCTCTTATGGCGGGCTGGCGCAGCGTTCGCACTTCTTTCTCGACGTTACCCATGAGAGACCGCTTCACCCCGTTACAACCTGGGCGTCTCCCCCCTCCGGCTTCGTTAGAACTTGCCTATATGACGGGGCAGGACAAGGAGACGAGGAGAATCTATGAAGACCATTGGAAGTTCCGGTCTTTGAGCCCCACAAGAAGACGCTTTTTTAATGGGGCGGGCCGGGTTGTAACGGGGTTCACCACACTTGCCTTTACGAGCTACCGCGTTATTATCTCGCCCCTCCTCCACCAGGCGGCGATTTGGCCGAGCGGCTGTCGATTCGTCCCTACCTGTTCAAGGTATGGCGCGTGCGCCGTTCGTCAATATGGACTGGTTCGGGGGTTCATGTTCTTTTTAAAACGGCTCGCGCGCTGCCATCCCTGGGCTGCGGGCGGCTATGATCCGGTTCCGTGAATATCTTCTTGTTTCTCTTCAGCGAGATCATCTATCGCCCGCTCCTGAATGGGTTGGTGGCGCTCTATAGCGTACTTCCCTACCAGGACCTGGGCTTGGCGATCGTCGTGCTCACCGCGGTGGT